>Ga0163144_10000674_pt1 | contig 80923 bp, 99 predicted proteins | sample OliLak19BULKMAT1_FD_123175 | JGI IMG/M metagenome (GOLD analysis project Ga0163144, IMG submission 123175) | Freshwater microbial mat bacterial communities from Lake Vanda, McMurdo Dry Valleys, Antarctica - Oligotrophic Lake LV.19.BULKMAT1 | ecosystem: Environmental > Aquatic > Freshwater >... | reverse complement strand
TATGTCTATGGTGTATGTCTATGGTGTATGTCTATGGTGGGTGGGTGCTGGCATGTATTATTCATAACTGATGCAGTGGTGAGTGATGAAGTGGTGAGGTGGTGAGGTGGTGCAGTGGTGGGTTCCTCCGCGTTTTGTGAAGTGGTGGTGCAGTGGTGAAGTGGTGCAGTGGTGCAGTGGTGAAGTGGTGAATGTTTCCTCTATGTCTATGTGAAGTACATGTTCGCCCGCAAACGTGCTTGAAAATAAATATGAAAGGTGCTCACTTGCGTTTGGCAAATCACCATAGAATGCCCTTACGCCATCCTCGGCGGGTTGACCTAGAAAGGCACAAAATGAAGAAGATCACAGTCGGACGCGGGAATGCAGCCAGCCAGCGCGCCGCGCGGATGCCCTCGGCTTGCACGATCACCTCGCAAGGCGAGACGTACGTCCAGCCGGTCTCGCGCCTCGCTCGCGCCACCATCGCCGCACTCGATGAGGCCATTCCCGCGCCAGTCGGATGCGCCCTCCCGGTCTTGCACTACGTTGCGAGCAACGGGCTTGCACAGAAGATGCGCGGCGAACGCGTCAACGCAAACGGGTCTTTGTTCGGCGTCTTCGCAAGCGAGGATGCAGCGGCCGGCTACATCCAGCGGCGCGGTCTTGGCCTTTGCGCCTCGATCGTCACACAGTAAACAACGGCAGGGGCTTCGGCCCTTGCAATCGATTTCAAAGGAGTCCTGATATGTCTCTCTTCGTGAATCAAGAAGTCGCCTGCATTGTTCAGCGCGCTACCTTCTCCATGCTCGATCTGAAGGGCGCGCCTGATACCCTGCCACAGCATGTCGGTTGCGCTTTTGATTGCTGGCTCTCCGACCAACGCAACTCCCGCAAAGGTATGGTGGCAACGGAAGCGGTACAGATCGAAGTGTACGAAACCCTGCGCGACAAATGCGGGTATCGCTGGTAAGCCGGTATGACTGAAGTACAGATATGGATAGCAACAGGGCTCGCTGTCTACGTAGCCCTCATGATGATCTGCAACCTGATGGATAACGGTCTCTGAAAGGAGCAATCATGGACGAACGCAACGAACACGGTGAAGTCATGGAGGGTGTTGATCCGCAACTGGTCAAGGCGCGGGAGCTTCTGCGCAAGTATGAAGACACCGAGGTGAAGGCCCTCGTGAGTTTCAGCGCGGACCCCCGGGATCACAGTGTTATCGATCTGATAATCGACGGACACCGTATCAGCCTGGGCTGGACAGGCAAGTTCATCATCGACTGATCCCTACCCCCTGATCAAGGCCATGCTGAGACGTGGCTTTTTTTACGCCCCGAGACTACAGGTGCTGGCATGTGAATTAAACGAACTGAGTGTAGTGGTGATTATCGTGAAAGATTTTTTCTGCTGCTGGTGAAGTGCTGGTGCAGTGCTGGTGTACGTGCGTGACTGGTGGTGTACTGGTGCTGCTGGTGAGGTGAAGACCTGAGGTGCTGGCAGGTGCTTGTGCTGTACTGGTGGCACTGCTGGTGCCCTGACATCGTGAAGTGGTGGCATGTGCTTTTACTGTACTGGTACAGTGCCCCGGCCACGCCGAGCGCGAACAACCTGGTCGGCTCAAAAGCGCCGAAAACCGAATATCAGCGAACGCTAATGCACCAGATTGGGGATGGATAGGATCATGCCAAGCAAAATCCACCGTAACAGACAGAATGCGTCATGTATGACAATTCACGTCATGTCAAAATGACGTTTCACGTCACATTGACATCGATTTCAATATAAAAACAACGAAAAACGGGGTCAAACAGCATGGCACGGGCTATGCATATAGACCGGGGCCGGTTTCCGGTTTCCCTCTCACCTAGAAAGCTCACCATGAATGCTCAAACATCAGTTGCAGTTGTCGCCCCGGTCGTCGCCCAGGTCGCCACGGTCGCCCCGGTCGCCCCGGTCGCCCCGGTCGCGGCTAAGCCGGTCGTCGAGATCGGCGTCCGGTTCGTTCTCTTGAACCGTCCCGGGTCCGGCAACGGGAAAGGGATGCTTGCCGCCCATACCGCAGCGGCTTTTGAGGCCCTCGGCTTGTTTCAAGGCTCGGCGGTCTCACGTCAGACCCTCGCCCGCGTATGGGGCCAGACAGCCATCGGATGGCATACGGGCGGCAATGACAAACCCTCGGCGTTCATACAGTACGTCGAGAATGGCGTACCCATGTTGGAGTTGAACGAAACGGGCCTTGCCCGGTTTGCGCCACGCGGCATCGACCCATCATCGGTCGAAATGTTTTTCGACCTCCTCACGACAGGCAAAAGCGCGACAGCCCCTCGGGCCTTCTCCGGCGTCAAGCCCCTCTAGAGCCTTCAGGGGCGCGGCAAACCAGACCCGCGCCCCTACACCACCACCCCCCCCCCTTCAGGAGCCTACAGACATGAAAAACGAACGAGACGCGAACATGGCGCTTTACGCGCAGGCACTCCGCGCGATAGGCGCGCCGGTTCCCTCGCGCCAGCCGGTCGAATGGCAAGCACCCGCCCGCAACGTACGCCGCGCCGATGTTCGCGCGGTCTCATCGCTCCGAGCTATCTTCCGATTCGGACGATAGTAAAAAACAATGTCAATCCCTCATGTAGGGGGGTTGACAGTTCAAGAAAATCGGCAGTGGCGTGCCGTTTTTTTTATTTCGCCGGGGTGCTGGAGAAATTATTTAGGGACAGGGTTGGAAGGTACCCTAGTCACTTTCTTCGTCTTCTTTCCGGTAGGTAGTCGCTAGTCCAGTCATAGGCTATAATGCTCTCATCATGAACTCAGTCATGAACTCCGTCATGGCACCCCCCCATCACTTTCAAGAGCTAGTCAAGAGTGACCCGTTCTGGTATCTGGGGAAATTTTTGAATTCGTTTTGAAATCAATGTCAAAGTTCAAATTACGTGGAGGTGGATGGGTCATGAGAGAGGATATGAAAATTACTCAAATTCATGAGACAGTCATGTACGCGAGGTACCGCCAGCATCCTTACTACGGCCTGTGCAATGGTGGTCGAGTACCGCAAAAGGTATCCCGCTACTGTAGTCGTGTAAAGCAAGGGCCGTTAGCTCAGTTGATTAGCGCCGGCAAGCCAATATGCACACATTGACAGTAATAGGGCACACCAGCGGCTTCGAGTGCTACCTAGATACTCCTGAAGAGGAGGCTAGGGCACGGTACGCAATCAAAGAAGATTGCTTACCCGCAGATTGCCCAAACGTGAAGACGTACAAGTTCATCGACAACTTTCAGGCGTACAGGATAGAGGGCACTGACCTTGAGCCCTAGTACCCGGAAGGAGGAAAACACCATGGACGAAATACTGACAGATTGGTTTCAATACCCCGTCAAGCCGGTACGAAGGGGGTATTACGAATTTCGCGGTTGGTGTTACACCGCAATCGTGAAAATGTATTTTAACGGGCATACATTTGGCTGGCATGACCCTAGCGACGGTATGTGGGTTGAGCTAGCAGATGACGACGGGGACGAATGGCGCGGTCTTGCGAGCAAACCATGATTTACAAGAAACGAACAAAGCCAGTCGCGGAAGTAGATTCCGTGGAGACTCAGGCCGCGCGGTACAGGTTCCTTATCGATAGCGGCTCGATCTATCTAGGGCCTATTGTCGGGAAAGGGTATAGCCAACCCGGCATGCGCTATATCCTTGCCCTGACCTGTGGAGGTATGGGTTGGGTTCCAGCAGATACCTTGGATGTTGGAGCCGCGATTGACCATCAAATGAAATTGATTTCAAAGAGGAAATGACATGCCAATGCCAGGAGGTGGGCTGGTTAAGCTCATGGAAGAGTGCGGAGAGTTGATCGAAGTCGCGGCGAAGAGGCTTTCTGTCCTCCCAAGCGTTGTGCATTACGACGGCTTTAATCTGGATGACCGACTTGTCGAGGAGATGAGCGATGTTCTGGCGGCAATGGCCTTCGTGACAAAGGAGCTTCGTTTGCGTGAGCAAGAGATTTACGCTAAGGCCGAAATGAAACTTGCTCTCTACGAAAAGTGGGACAAAGAATGACAGACCCCATCAACCCGGCGACGCCCTGAAGCATGAAGATGCACCACTGCCGTTGGCGCTCCGGTTGAGCGCAGGGTTAGGCGTCAGTTTTGGAGAAACGCTGTGAATGATGAGATACCGCAATGGTTCTTGGACGCTTGGCCGAAGTGCGCAGTGCCGGCGTGCCGTAACAAGTGCTGCCGCGCACTGGCTTCGAAATACTGCTGGCCGCACACGCCAGGCAGCGCCAACGACGCACGCAAGAACCTGCATGAGACAGAGCCTGCCTCGGGGGCGGTGACTTGTGGCTACCCCTACTGCGGAGGGAGCGCTCCGGAATGCGCGACATGCTACCGAGCGGCATCTATGGAGGCCACGAGATGATCACTGACATCCAGCTTACCGATGATCGCATCATGGAGCTATGGGGCAGTGTAGCTAGCGATGTCGATCATCTGCCGACTTGGCTATCGATGATCGTGGGATTCGCCCGAGCTATAGAGCAAGAAACTATCTTCAGGGAATTACACAGGGAGGACGCAAAGAGATTTCAGCCGATCCCGCCGCCTCATGTAGTTCCTAACGCGGGGCTCGAATAGAATACAGGCTCCTTATGCCCTCCAATTCGGGGAAAAAATGAGCCACCTAAGAATACCGACAGAAGCTGTTTTCCAGCGCTCTAAGGCGGTTTACCGGCCGCGCAGCTTCCGCGCGGTGGAAAAGTATCTATTCACGTTGAGCCAGTTCGGCGCAATGCAGTTCATTTCTGAGGGCGAGCTAGTTGTTCCTGTCGGCTTCGTTGATCCTCAAACAGTTTTTCCTGGCAAGGTCATGCATTGGGTAGACTACGGCATTGCCCATGGCCTGTCTTGCACGGCTACGGAGTACGCAACTGCGGCAGCAAAAACGCCCGTAGGCGCGACCCTGCACCTCTACGTCGAGCCCGCAAAAAACATCGGCTTTTACGCGGTTCGTTATCAGCTTTGAAATCAATGTCAAATACGGTTAGCCCCCTACGTCTCCCCGCAGGCAGAGTTACCCATCCTGCCGTATGCCCCTTTCCGAATCTAGGGGGGATAGCGGGTAGCCTTTCGGCCACTCACCCTGATGCGGAAGAGCCCATAAAACCCGTAAGATTGAGGCGTTCCTTGCTTGGGGTTGATGTCGAGGACATACGGAGGGCTAATGGAGGTGTCGATAGGAGAGTACGCAAAGCAGACGTAGAATCTAGTTGAAATCAATTTCAAAAGAGGACACCATGTCAGCGCCAATTTCTATGATAGAGCCCCCTGTAATTAATCGGGAGATGCCATTCAGGATTCAATTCTTCACCCCCGTTGTCAGACCCGCAGCGCTCCCCGATTTTGCGTACGTCAGCACGTCATTGAACTTCGACAGCGTGATGTATACCGCGATTGTTCGGGATAGAAGTCCACAGGCCGCGATTCTCAAAATCGTCTCATACTGGCCCGATGCGATAATTTCGTCCCTAGAGCAGGGGACTGCGGCCTTCAGGGCAAACGACTATTACCTTCGCGCCGTAGAGTACGGTTCCTACCTCGCCCGCCAGAAAAAACCTTGGTGGGAGCGAATTTTCGGGGAGAGATAATCATGGCCCAATCAATGTCCGAAGTGCTATCGCAGGACAACACGCTGGAAGCAAAAGTCAAAGACATCGTCTCTCAGGCGGCAGTCGATAACATCTCAGGCGAAGAGATGTGGATGACGCTTGTTTACAGCGGCGTAGCCTTGGGGGTCGAATATTCCCGCGAGTATTTCACTCAGGCGGGCTACGAGCATGTAGCCACCCTGAGGGATTCCATCAGCAAGATCGAAGCAAAACTTTTGCTCATTACTGACGACGAGACGTACAAAGCAATTTCGGGGCTAAGAGATGAGTTTCTTCGTTCGCTGCAAAAGCATGCATCGACCCTTACTGAAGGGCACGCCAAGGCGTGGGAAGAAAACTATGGAATCCCCGAAGACATAATCCAGGGAGCCCACGCGGATGAGAAGGCTCTGCAAAGGATCGGATTCTTTGCTATGAGTCGCGTGCCACTCTACTTCTTTGGTTGGGACAGAGCGGTCAAAGGTGGCACGTTCTCTGGTATGAAGTGCCATTGCCTTAGCTGCGTTGTCGAGGCTATCACCGAGCCCATATCACCAACAAAGGCATTGAATGCTGCGATAAAGAAAGCAGGCGGCATAGCCGACCTGATGAGTGGTTTCGGGCAATTCCTTGTCAACGAATCCAAAGAACAACTGACCAAGCTATTGCAAGGTGTCGTTCACGATCACGACCACGAGAAATCAAAGGTCAGCGTAGACGATATCCTTAAGATGGCTATGAAGTCATCGCGCGATTCTGCAAAGTAAGGGCGCACCATGGCCCTCCTGCAAAAGGAGTTGATAGCGCGGCTCCCCCACACCCTATTGGTTCAGCATTACCTCCTGGCGTCGTACCTCTACTATCATCTGGATCAATCCCCGATGACAGATGAGGCATACGATCTACTATGCCAGCGACTTGATACCAACTGGTCAAGGATCAAGCACCCCCATCTCAAGCTGATCAAACGGCCCCGACTTGAGGAGACTACGGGGTATAACATCAAGCAGAAAAGCTACCCACGGGTCGTTCAACACGCTGCGCTCGTCTACCTTGAGTCAGTACAAGATGGCAGTATCCTCCAGCAGCTAAATTCCGTATTGCTGCCAGCTAAGAGTAAGCTGACTCGTACGCCCGTACGCAGGACGCCCGTAGTACCTGCGCCAGTACCTAAACCCGCAGTCGGGTACCGCCGTCGCACAGTCCTCCCAATTTCGAGCTAAAACTCGCTAAATTGCGGTGTATTTGGTACAATACATACTCATCAACGGGGCAGACATGAAACAAGAAATCAAGACAATTTTCCAGCCATTGCACGACGCAATCATGAACTGCGACATGAACGCATCCAACGTCTTTGATTGGCTAGGCGGGTTCACAGAAGGCAACCCGGCCGTCGCTACAGCACTCGCGTATCACATGCGCGATTACCTATACGAGATTGGCAATCCCGAAATAACTCCGTGGGGTATTGCAGTCGCGGAAGCCTATCGACGCGCATTCTTCGATGCAGAGTTTGCGCACCGCTACGGCACTCAGGAACTACTTGAACAGGGCGAGGGTAAGCTGAAAGACCTCGTCAACTTCATGACGCATAGCCTATCCAGTGACAGCGCGGTTGCCAGTAGTCTCTTCCCCGCGCAGGTATCAACTCGCGGGCACTGAAGTTGCCATGGAAATCCATCCGTGCCGTACTTGGCTATCGAAGCATTTCCTGCTAAGCGACTTTCTCGGGAATCATTCCGTGTACTCAAGGGGGCTCGCCAACGTCGTTGAATTTGACGAGTTTTATTACAAGAAGCTCGACAACGTGAAAGCCCTTTGCGAACACGGACTAGAGCCGATATTGGCGGAGTTTGGGCCTTTGTCCATAGGCTACGGGTACATCTCCCCGCAGGTATCCAAAGCGCTCGTAAAGTACCAAGACCCAGACAAGCCAAGCCACCATAGATTCGATCTTGGCGCGGCTGCGGACATCTGCGTACATCGATGGGTTTCAGGGGGCTTTCCCGCGATCATGGACTTGTATGCGCCTGAGTCGGCCGTAGGAAGCCCCATAGGACTAGCCCACGCCCTCGACTACTTGAACATCCCATACTCGCGGATGATTACCTACAGCGAGTCTCCTTACCTGTGTTTAGCGATATCCGCAGACGAGGTAGAGCGGGGTCGCCCGCGCGAAGCGTTCTATGAGAATCGGTATACTGGCAGGCGGAAGGTCAAGCCTGACTATCGCCAGTACGCTACGCAGTTAGCTAAGACGAGAGCTTTTGCGGACTTGCAAAACAACGGCCTTGCGCACGATTGGCGCGGGGCAGGGTATCCAACATACCACGGAGGGGGATTCCAGCAGTACCAGCACATGCGTGTGAGCAAGTACACCATGGTCTCCGATTGGCTCTTTGATTTGAAATCAATTTCAGAGGGCGTCAAGAACATACCGTCATTGAATCTCGACTCGGTGCAAGACGCTTTCGCGGCGGCAGGTACCGTCTATGATTGGATGATCGACAATCTATTGATTAACCGAATGCCCATTACTGCGGGGTACGTTAGCCACGTAAATAGACTCCGCGCAGATTACAACGATTGGCGAAAGGACAAGATTACCTTTGTGGTCGGCCTTCCTACAGAGCGCGAACTATCCTCAACCCTTGAATTGTTAACCCTGCGGGGTCAACCCGGGGTGGAGTTTTCGGCGGCGGGCGATCAATCTATCGTTGCCTGTATCGATGTCGATCAAGTATTGAGATGGGAATGACAACAGGTTGGCCCCCGGGTCTATTGCAAGACGACAGCAGGGAGCTATCAAAGTGGTTCGCGGGCAGGCTTGGCGCTCGCTATGAAGTCGAGACACGACCAATGAATAAATTCACTCTGAGGCCGCTACAGCCTTACGTGCCTCCCGCAATTCCGACTTGGGAAGACGATCAAGTATGCCTGCCAGTGCCGGTTAAGGTAATGGAGGACGGGCACCTGTATTATCAATTTAATAACGCCTTTGAAATATCGTCGCTAGAGTACCTAAGTGACTTGACGGTCACGTTTCACAATCGCACTAGTAAAACTATTAAGATGCGGTATCCTGAACGAATCTATCATGGAATCGTCGTGGATAAAGACATAAAAATCCGCCTTGCATATAGATTGAAAGAGCCATGTCCAGAGAATACAAGCACTACGGCATCCGCGCCGCCAACCGATCCTTCCGTTGTTTTCCCTACGAGTTCGTCAGCAGTGTCGTCGCTATCCTTGGACCGAGCGCGGGGGGACGATACTACTGTTATATCGCGTTTTCTGAATCGTTTGCTACGGCGGTAGGCAAGAAGCTGCCGAGGGGCGTGTCCCCTAAAGATACTGCATACATCTTTGTTGAATGCGACAAAAAAGAGTACAAAGTCTTCGCCTGCTATGCAGACGAGAGCGCAAGAGCTTTAATGTGGGCAGGCCCCATGGCCTCCAAACCACCTTGGTTAAAATTCATACCCGTGAAGGCTGAAAATGACAATTATCCGTAGAACTGCCGGAAGGCCTTTGATCCCCATCAAGCGGGTCATCATCCCCATTGCCGCCGCTCCTGTGAAAAAAGTAGCTGTAGAGCAGACCGCGCGGGGCAAAGAACTTCTGGACAAGCTTCGATTAGAAGCGGAATCGAATGAATGGATGACTACCATTGCTCGATATGCGCAGAAGGTGAAGAACCCGCGCACCGCGATTCGAGCCAAGTGCGTTGAATGCAGCGGCGGGTCCCTGAAGGAAGTCAATGAATGCCCTGTTGATACCTGTGCCTTGCACCCCTTCAGAATGGGCGTGAACCCGTTCAACAAGAAGACACAGGCCCGTCTGGCCTCAGAGTCCGGGGAAGTACCCGAGGATGACGAGGACGACGAGGATGAGACCGAAGACGAAACCGCAACCGATGGAGCAATGTAAATGAATTCCTTCCGTAGAGTGTCCACGATGAACCAGATGTTCGGCAACGAACGAGGTGATCCAAATAACATCGACTGGGCGCGCCTTGAGAATCAGTGCAAGAATATTCCCTCCGAATACAACGAATTGAAGGATGCACTCAGAGACAAGGATGTAGAAAAGGCCCGCGATGCTCTTTGTGATCTGCACGTTTTCTTGTACGGCGCGCACCACCTGATGGGGATCGACGCAGACCGGGATATGCGTACGGTGGTCAATGCGGTGTTCACCCGTTTCTGCAAAGACGAGACAGACCTAGAAGCGACCAAAGCGAAGTACGACCGAATCGGTGTGACTTACTACGTCGAGGGGGAGTTTCCTTTTGTCCGTTTGAAGTCTGACAAAGACCAGGGCGCAGGGGAATGGCCGAAGGATAAATTTTTGAAGTCCGCGAGTTTCAAAGAGCCTGAGTTTGAGCCTGTGCCGGAAGCCCAGCGAGAGGGGCCAAGGAACGCTAGGGCGCGACTTACACCAGAATCTTTCAGGCAAGCTATGAAAGCTGTACCAGTACCTCCGATCACTTCCGCACCACTGCCGCCGAAAGACAGGGGGCCAAAGAAATAATGGCAAGCAAGGTAGGTACGTACAATAAGGAGTTGAAGCCAAATGCATTAGATCGGCTGTGGATGGCTCGCGGACACTTTCCATGCCCCGGATACGTAGGGGACCCCGCCCCGCGCATCGGGAAGTTTAATCGCTGGCAGCGCAGGCCGCAGGCCTCCTGGCGTTTGTATTGGAAGCTAAGACCGCATCTTTTAGCCGCTTGAAATCAATTTCAATCCGCCCCTAAACCACAAAGCCGCATACTCTGCGGCTTTTTTGTGTCCAAAATAAAAGCTCTGTTGTATCATCGCGCTGGTTTTGATAAAGAGGCGCGGAAATGGTACCAGCACAAACGGAATATAGTTGCGAAGTCAAAGAGGTTTTCTCAGGAGATGACCTTATCGCAATGGTTGATCTAGGGGTAGAAAATCTTTTTAAGAAGCAACGTCTGAGACTTTCGGGTGTAGATACCCCGAATGCAATCAGTGCCAGCGGCTCCACTGAGGCGGGCCAGCTACGAAGCTTCATTAGGCAGATGACCCGGGGCCGTAAATCTAAAATTACGGTGGTGAATCGCAACACAAATAGCTGGGTTGTGGTTCTGGTCGTTGAAGCACCCGAGGGGGCTGTCAATGTAAACGACTACCTCATAGCCAACGGCTACGAGTTCAAGAGAGGGTGAATTCATGGCCGAGGTGCGCAAGCTATTTCGATCCACAAGATCGCGGGTGAAAGAAGCCTCTGTACGGGCTACGGTTTTCAACATTACTAGAGCAGACGACAGCACCAGCCGTCAAGTTGTTCTTAATGATGAGTTCCTATCTCTGGCGTCTGCCGCAGGCGCTACGATCATTCTCCCCGCGCCTTACAATCCGGGCAGGCTTTTTGAAATTATCAGTCAGTCGAACATGGTTCGGCAGTGTATTGATGCGTACGTCACTAACATCGTGCTTACTGGCTGGGAAACCATGGCTACCGACCGTGGCCGTCAGGTTGATGAAACTGAGCGATCTGAGCTTCAGTCGTTTATCGACAATGCCAACTCTGAGGAGTCCCTGTCTGATGTGATGGACAGTGTTATTCGGGACCGCGAGTCTGTTGGCTTTGGATTTCTGGAAGTTATCCGCGACCAATCTAAACTTCCATCGATCTGGAGACATTGCCCCTCCCTTTACACGCGCCTGTGTGCCAAAGACCCGACAGAGATTCTTGTAGAGTACAAGGTTACACGCGGCCGGCGAGTGACCAATGTTCGGGAGTACCGCAAGTTCCGCAGATTCATTCAGATTGTGAATGGTCAGCAAGTGTGGTTCAAAGAGTTTGGCGATCCGCGCCAGATGGACTACACGAACGGAGCATTTTTCAATCAATCGGGATTCAGCCCGAAGAGACTTGCCACCGAAATTGTCCACTTTAAGAGACCATCCACAGAGTGGTACGGCATTCCGCAATGGATCAACCAGCTACCCTCGATCATCGGCTCCCGCGAAGCGGAAGAGGTGAACATGCGGTACTTCCAAGACAATACCGTACCACCGATGATGCTTCTGGTCGGAAACGGCAGATTGACTCAGCAGTCGTACAAAGAGCTTACCCGGGTCCTAAACGACGAAAAGCTTGGAAAAGAGCGCCAGAATCGCATTATGCTTCTGGAAGCCATAGGCGAAGGGGATTCCCTAGACGGCAAAGCCCAGAGCATCGAGCTTAAGGTTGAAAAGCTTTCTGACACCCGGCAGTCAGACGGCCTATTCCGCGCCTACGATGAGGCCAACATGGCAAAGGTCCGGTCAAGTTTCCGGCTACCCCCAGTCACTGTAGGCATGTCCCAAGACGTTAACTTTGCGACGGCCAATGTGTCGCAATTTGTCGCTGAGTCGCAGGTGTTTGCCCCAGAGCGGGAAAAGAACGATGGTCGGCTAAACAGACTGCTGATCAATGGTGCAAATGGCTTGAACCTGAAGACTGTAAAGCTGGTTAGCCGCACGCCGTCTATTACCTCCCCGGAAATGCTGATCAAGGCGCTGACCGCTTTGAACGTCATGGGTGCAGTCACCCCGCGCGAGGCTCAGAAAGCCGCGAACAAGACGCTTCAAACCGAGCTTGCTCCGTACCCTGAGAAGGGCGCAGAGGGTTACGAGGCGTGGATGGATAAGCCGCTTGTTATCACCACGGGTGCCCAGAAAGCCCAGAACGACCAAGCAGCCAAGGACGAGGCTACCAAGAAGGTGGAGGAGTCTGGGGACGCTAGCCAGCAAGCCGTCAAAAACGGGGAGCAGTGATGTCCGGAATCAGACTCATCAAAAGAGGGGATGACGAGTACGAGCGGGTTGTGATGTGCGAGTTGCTGTCCCCCGACGTGCCTAACTGCTACGGGGACATCTATACCCGAGAAGCCATCAAGGATTTCGTCTACGCCTATGCAGAGCATGGGTTTGGTCTGGACATCGATCATGATCTGATTGATGTGAACGGGGAGAAGCTTCTTCTCGTAGAGTCTTTCATAGCCCGCCCGGGGGACCCCGATTTTGCTGAGGGATCGTGGGTCATTGCCATGAAGGTACTCGATGACGAGACATGGCAGATGGTGCTAGACGGCAAGCTGAACGGATTCAGTTACCAAGCCGACTGCTTCATGACCGATGTAGTCATCCAGAATCTGCGAAATAGGCAGGTTACTGGCACCACCCAGCCCGACCTGACCGACGGTCACACCCACACCTACCTTGTCCTGTTAAACGCTCTAAATCAGCCCATATCTGGCGGAACTGGAGTTACGGATGGACATTCGCATAGAATCTCGATCCATACAGTGACCAATGTAGCGATTAGTTTGTTTGGTGCGGGGGAACACAACCACCGATATCAAGTTTTGACGCATTGAAAAGGAGAGCCAAGATGCTTGTTCGTAATCCCCGCCCGATCAAACGGGCTGATGAAGCGGTAGTGGACGCCACGCCAGTCGAGGGCGCGCTGGTGGCGATCAGCAAACCAAAGATGCTGAGTATGGTGGGTTTGCCCGCCAATCAAACTGGATTCAAAATTGTCCGCTCGGACACGGAAGGGGCTCCCAAAATGCGTACACCACTGTTGCGCCGCACAAAGCGCAGTGAAGAGCCCGGACCCATCCTTCAACTTACGTTCCCGCCAGACGCGAACGAAGAATTTGTCGAAGCTGCGCTTAAGAACTATGGTCTCTCCGGATACCGGATCGAGAAGACAGAAAACACCATCGTTGCCATCCGTGCAGATTTGAAATCAATTTCAAACGACACGACGATGGCTATCAAGCTGAACGAAGAAGGCTTGACCGCAACGATTGCTCGCATGGCTGACGCCACTCCGGCGGTCGGCGAGAAAGCCGCGCTGACAGTGGCGCATATGAATTTTGACGCGGCCAAGTACACCTTGGAAGACGTTAAGCGATGGGTTGCCGAAAAATGTGTTGACGGCACCGTCGAAGAACCGCAGAATCCTGACGAATGCTACGTGGTTAGACGGAGCGCGGTGCCAGAGGGGGAGGAAACTCGCCAGATGGCACTCGAAGATGGCATCACTGCCGTCATAGTTCGTTCGGATGTTGCAAGCATTCCTGATGGCTTCGTTGCTGTCGTGAATGAAGCAGCCTACGGAAACTGGGGATGGGGGCAACTCGACTTCGCGGCAGCGATGGCGGATCAAGAATTTAGTGTTGCGATGGAAGACTCCATCTACATGCTGAAGTCGATCCTCCTCGATATCGTGATTTGGAGTCGCCTATCCCTGGACATGCGAAAAGAACTCGCCAACCGCGCACTTGCGCAGTTCGGTGAATACGTCGGAACAGTGATGGACTCTCTGCCGCGCCAACTCTTGGTGTCGGTGGTTCGATCCGCAAAACCTAACCAGGAGAATTTAATGACGACAGCAGCCAGCGGCGCGGCCACCCCAGAAGCCAAGCCCATCGAAGTTCAGAAGGCGGATTCGCCACTGACTCGCGCAGAAGTGACCGAGATGATCCGTAGTGGTGTGATCGAGGGCGTCAAAGCCGCTTTCGAAGCCGCCAAGCCCGCAGGGGTTGAGCTTACTGCCGCCCCCGCCGCAGTCGCCGCAGTGGCCGCTCCCGCCAGCGAAACGCTGAGCCGGTCGGACATCAAGGCCATCATGGAAGAAGTCATGAAGCCCGTAACCGAAAGAGTGGAGAGCTTGGCGGGGCAAACCCTGGTTCGCTCACAGCAAGAAAGCAGTCCCCCGGCAAGTAAAGAAGGTGAAAGCAAGGAAAAGACGACTGACGTTTTCCGTGGTGCTTTCAGCGGCCTTCGCGGCAAAGCAACGGCCTAAACTGAACACACCAACACCAAGGAGTCTTTTACTATGCCTACGAGAAACGAAAATCTGGCCCGCGCAGACCTTGCAATTGCGGACCTGAACACCAACGGCGGTTTGCTTCTGCCCGAGCAAGCCAATGCGTTTATTGACTTGATTCTTGATGAACCCACGGTTCTTCCTCAAGCTCGTGTCGTCCGCATGGGCGCCCCGGAAGTCAAGATCAACCGCATAGGTTTTGGAAGTCGTATCCTGCGTGCCGCGCGTACCGCAGGCTCTGAACTCGACGCTGGCGGCAACGACAGATATGTTCGCGCTGCTGACCGTGCGAAGCCCGTGTCTTCGCAAATCCAACTAACCTCTTCGGAAGTTATCGCGGAAGTTCGCATCCCTTACGAAGCGCTGGAAGACAACATCGAAGGTCAGTCGCTCGAAGCGCACATCATGCGCCTCATCGCGCAGCAGGCCGCTCTCGACTTGGAGGAGTTTGCACTGTGGGCCGACACGGCTTCTGCCGATGCGTACCTCGCGCTGCAAAACGGCTGGCTCAAGCGTGCAACGGCTCACGTTGCGGACAATCTGGGCGCGGGCATCAACCCTGACCTCGTTGTCGATGCGCTGCTGGCTCTGCCGCAAAAGTATCTCCGTTACCTGCCGCAAATGCGTGGCTTCATTTCGGTGGCGAATACCCTTCGCTATCGTCAGAAGGTCGCTCAGCGCCAAACCGGCTACGGCGATACCACGTTGCAAGAAAACCTCCCGATCATGGCTCACGGCCTGAAGTTGGAAGGCGCTCCGATGATTGCTGCTGACGGCATCGGCGCTACGGGTCTGGTGACTTTCCCGAAGAACCTGATTTTCGGCATCCGCCGCGATATCACGGTCGAGACGGACAAGGATATTCGCTCGCGCGAGTGGGTGATTGTTTTGACGATGCGTTGCGGTCTCCAGATCGATGACGCTGATGCAGTCGTGAAGCTCGAAAACATCTAATCGAGCCGAAGGCCGTGAGGGGCCAGGGCTACCGCTCTGGCCCCTTTTTAGGGTTTGAAATCAATTTCACTTTGCCTGAGAACGGCAAGTAAGAGGAAAAAATGTCAACGGTTCGCACAGGCATGGCAGGGCAAACACCTAAGGTTTTGATTAAGCCGATTCCCGGCTGGAAGCCTAAAGTTGCCGCCATTGAGCAAGTAGCGCCTGTAGCAGTCGTCGAAGAAAACCCCGAGAAGAAAAAGTACGAACAATTGTGGGCTGGCCCCGACTACCGCAAGGTGTCTCCCGGCGAGTCAAAGTCGTCTACGTTTATGGAGGTTGCTCGCGCCCCGCATGATAGCGAAGTGACTTGTTTTGGATGTGGATCAGGCCGCGAAGCTTTGATGCTCGGTATTTTTGGTATGAAAGTCACGATGATGGACTTTACCGAGAACTGCCTCGATGCTGAAGTTGCACAAGCGTGTGAGACACAGCGCGGAAGAATTACCTTCCGCCAGCAAGATTTGACAAAGAACATTCCGACCGCAACGGCCTACGGGTACTGCTGCGATGTCATGGAGCATATCCCTACAGATGATGTGTCGAAGGTGTTGAACAATATTCTTGGTGCCGCCGAACATGTCTTTTTCAGCATCTCCACCATTGACGACCACTTTGGCAAGACGATTGGTGAGTCTCTGCACCTGACCGTCAAGCCTTTGTCTTGGTGGGTTGAGCAGCTTAGAGAGCTTGGTGCAGTTATTCATTGGACCCAAAAAGACGAAATTTCCTGCGACATCTATTGCAGTGCGTGGAAGCAAGTTGCGGATGTCTGCAAAGTCGGGACGATCAATATCACTGATGAGCAACTAAACAAAAATATTGAAATCAATATCAATAACGGCTGGATGCAGGCAGAACCGTACGACAGACAAGACCGCGAAGTAATTCTTCTTGCCGGTGGCCCAAGCATGGAGAGCGAGCTAGATCGGATTCGCCAATTGCGGGAAGACGGTTGCGCACTGGTTACTTGCAATGGCGCCTATAACTGGGCAATTGAAAAGGGCTTGGTCCCGAGTGCTCAAGTCGTTATTGATGGCCGCGAATTCAATGCACGGTTCGTCAAGCCGCAAGTTGACACCTGCCGCTACCTGATTGCCTCGCAGGCGCATCCTAGCGTATTTGAGGGATTGCCGAAGGAGAGAACCTTCCTGTGGCATGCCTGCATCGATGCGGAGAACGGCGACAAAATTCTAGAGAAATATGGTACTTGCTACCCCATCCCGGGCGGCTCTACCGTTGTGCTGAGAGCCATTCCGCTTCTGCGCATGCTTGGCTATTACCGCATGCATGTCTTTGGTTTCGATTCTTGTGCGTTGCCTAATGGCAAGCATCATGCATACGAGCAAAAAGAAAATGACGGGGCACCCTTGTTCCCGTTAACGTGCGGTGGCCGCACATTTGAATGCACGCCTTGGATGATGTCCCAGGCGGCTGAATTTCGGGATGTCGTCCAGATGCTGGGTGACGAGGTTGAACTTGCCGTCTACGGTGACGGACTCATTAGGCACATGATTCAAACTGGCTCTGATATCGCAACCTCCCATCAAAAGGAATCCTAATCATGCCCGCTACCGCTTGGCTGCTTTACAACACTGCTAAAAAGTACATTGGTAATGGCACCATCGTCCTTGGGACGACTGTTATGAAGATGAAGCTCCACACTTCAGCTTCAAATGCCTCTACCTTCACCCTCTCGACCTTCGCCGCTATCACGAATGAGATTTCAGCCCGTGGGGGTTATGTCGTTGGTGGCCGGCTACTGGCTACGATGACTTGGACGGTAGGTGCCTCTGCTAAGTCTTTCCGCTTTAACGCGGCTGACTTGGTGTTCACCGCATCTGGTTCGTCGCTGATCAACGTGAAGTTCGCCGTCATTGGCACTTCCGGTGCCAAGGCGCTGTGCTGGTCGAGGCTGTCTACCGCTCAGTTCACGATCACGTCACCGAACACGTTGACGATCCAGAACAACGCGCTTGGAATCTTCACGATGGTTTAAGGGTAGCTTGGGTAAACCCGACCCTAGGGCTTTGAAATTGATTTCAAAAATGCAGTAATGCACCTTACCCACGCCTAGTTTTCGCCGCCTGGAGTCCACATGCCTAAGGGCGTAGAAGTTCGTCTATACAACGCAGCCGGCTCGCCCATGGCGAATCAGACTGCGATTGAAGTCGTGTGGCTAGACTCAGCTTCCGTTGTTGACTTTACCCAGATCAAGGGAAAGTCGGGAGTCTTGACCACAGACGCGGATGGTTGGATCAAGATTGACCTCGACAACGTGACAGGTCTGGCCGTTGGTGAGTTTGGCTTTCTGATTTGCTACAAGCGCAACCTCACCGATCACCGCGACTCGCCGGTCTTTGCATCGAAGCTCGAAGTTGCCTCCATTGCTTCCGGCACATCAATCGGACCAGTGAGTACCTGGGTTCGCCCCGCCGCGTGGTTGGCGATGCCTTCGATCATCTCAAGCGATGAGAAGTTCGCAGGATTGCACGCTGTCTGGCCCGAAGGCAATTTCGTAGCATTCTCTGCTGCCGGCAACTACACGGTTGACTGGGGTGATGGCTCTGCTACGCAAAACGTAGCCAGCGGGGGCACGGCTGAAAAGGAAATCACCTGGGCCAGCGCTCTCAATACCTCTGACGTAGGTATTGCAACCGCAGTGGCTTGCACTTTTCAGGACACGGGGGATACCGTAACCCTTAATGCTCACGGTTGGGCAAACGGACGGGCTGTCGCCTTCTCGGCGATTACCAGCACCACCGGCATCAGCACGTACACCACTTACTACGTGGTCAGTCAAACAACCAACACATTCCAAGTAGCTTCGACGATTGGCGGGTCTGCAATTGCATTGACTACAAACGGCAGCGGGTCGGTCTATGTCCCCCAGTACCGTCAAGTCATCATCACAGTAGTGCCAAACGCTTCAACCATCACCCAGTTGAATTTGCACGTCAAACATTCAACAGCGTTGTTGCAGACTTACTCATCCCTGTTCTTAGACATCGCAATGTCGTTTGCCGCGATGACAGATTTGCGGATCGGAGTGCAAACTCCTGGGGACCCTACACAGGTCATTAATTTTTCTGAGCTACAAAGAGCCAGCATAGTTAACAGCGATTTGCGGCAACTAGACTATCTGTTTTTCAACAACTATAAATTGCTCAACATAGCGCAGTTGGTGACTAGCGCTACCGCTTCCGCCACTCTGGCTTGCACTTTCCAAGATGCTGGTGACACAGTAACCGCAACGGCCCACGGGTTTCGCAATGGTGATACCGCGATCTTCACCAGCATCACCAGCACAACCGAAATCAGTGCCTACTCAAGCTACTTTGTTGTTGGTCAGACAGCCAATACTTTTCAGGTCGCCTTTAGTTATGGTGGGGATGCAATAGCGTTAACTACAGACGGCAGCGGCAACGTGGTGCGTGGTACGAATTTCAGCAACATGTTTAATAGCTGCTCCGCACTGCAATCCCTACCACTGTTCAACACGGCAGCAGGTACGAGTTTCAGCAGCATGTTTATTAACTGCTACTCACTGCAATCCCTACCGCTGTTCAACACGGCAGCAGGTGCGGATTTCAGCAGCATGTTTAATAGCTGCTCCGCACTGCAATCCCTACCGCTGTTCAACACGGCAGCAGGTACGAATTTCAGCAGCATGTTTATTAGCTGCTACTCACTGCAATCTGTACCGCTGTTCAACACGGCAGCAGGTACGAATTTCAGCAGCATGTTTATTAGCTGCCTCGCACTGCAATCCCTACCGCTGTTCAACACGGCAGCAGGTACGGGTTTCAGCAACATGTTTAATAACTGCTTCGCATTGCAATCTGTACCACTGTTCAACACGGCAGCAGGTACGAGTTTCAGCAGCATGTTTATTAACTGCTTCGCATTGCAATCTGTACCACTGTTCAACACGGCAGCAGGTACGAGTTTCAGCAACATGTTTAATAACTGCCGCGCTCTGCAATCTGTACCGCTGTTCAACACGGCAGCAGGTACGAATTTCAGCAGCATGTTTATTAACTGCTACTCACTGCAATCTGTACCGCTGTTCAACACGGCAGCAGGTACGAATTTCGGCAGCATGTTTAATAACTGCCGCACTCTGCAATCTGTACCGCTGTTCAACACGGCAGCAGGTACGATTTTCAGCAATATGTTTATTAGCTGCTTCTCACTGCAATCTGCCGCACTCGCGGGAACACCTATTACGCACTCATATACGGGATGCAAACTATCCGCCACTGAGCTTAACCGCATCTACACCAATCTGAAGTCGGGAGTCGCAGCGAGAACCATAACGGTCTCCAATAACTACGGCACGGCGGGGGACAATCCTAGTATTGCCACGGCCAAAGGCTGGACGGTGACAGGCTAAAAGGAAAATAAATCATGCCAAGACTCGTCGGGATCGTTAATGGTGAAATGGTTGTGGCACACAGGTACATAGCCACGCCCGCCTATACCCTGTATGTAGCGGATTATGCGGATGGAACACTTCCCCCGGAAGGATGGACCTACTACGCAGAAGACGTGACATTGGCGGATTTGACTTTGCCGTGGGTGCGCCCTGTAGACCCCCAAAGTGCCTATGCCTTAGGGGCATTTGTTCTCCATGCAGACTGTAAATGGACTTCAGCCATTAACTCTAATGCGTGGGAGCCCGGCGTCTTTGGTTGGGTACAGCAATGACCACCCAAGCGGTCTTCATTCCCCGGTATGACGCGACGGACAAAGCGTTGTTGGTGCCGGCGTATCAGGGTCAAGTACCCGCCCCTGTCCTTTCTGCCGCGACCGTAACCGCAATTATGACAACGACTGTTACGCCCCGCGTGACGATCACTTTCTAAGGAACTACCCTGCTATGAAAGCCCTCACCACTACCTCCCAGGTCATCCGCCTTACCCCCGGGTCAGTAGGAGACATCGAAGTCTCGGTCTCCTACGTGGACGTGCCGAACCCGATGTCGTCCTCATCGAATTTTACTGTTTTCGGCGACGTGCCAACGAATATCACAACGGCTGCAACGACTACCATTATCGGCAGCCCGGCCGCAAGTACGGCCCGCAGCGTCAGGGAAATCACGGCGCACAATAACGCGGCCACGTCGAATCTCTGCACTGTAGATATGTTCGACGGCACTGACGCCGCTATTCTGTGGAAAGGCACGCTGCTCGCGGGGGAGAGAGTGATACTGGATGAGGGTGGTGGCTGGACATACTACGGTGCCGATGGCGTCATCAAGCTCCAGGGCACGATTCAAGATTTGATATTCGGGGCTTACATCGGTGGCACTCACCCCGCCGCAGACACAGATACTCTAGCTGTGTTTGCCCGCAAACGTGCAGGGCGAATGAAGCTAAAGTACATCGTCCCGTCAGGGGTAGACCAGACGGTGCAGGACAAGCTTAGCGAAAACGGCTATTCAATGTACTTGCCGAACAACGGCACCACGGTCGGCTTGAACTACGGCCTTGGATGGACTACGGGCGGGACAGTCTCTCACCCTACCCCGTCAAGCACGGCTCCTGCGCTTTACAATCAACAAAAACGTACCCGCTGGGCCAACATTGTCACGACAACAAATCAGATTCTCGGGCTGAGAACCGAGACAGCAGAAAAAAGATTTTGGAGAGGTAATGCAGCCGGGCTTGGGGGCTGGGATTTCCACGCCCGTTTTCAGATCGGGCTGTGGCCCGCCGCGACAGTGCGGCTCTTCGTAGGTCTCAACGACAGCAATGCGGGGTGGGTCATTTCAGATACGCTCACCGGCAACGGCTGCGGGTTCTGGCATGACACGACTGAAGCGGCCACTGTGCTGAATTTTGTGACACGAGACGGCACGACAGCTACCAAGGCAGCGATCACCCTCGGGGCCGCTCTTGCGGCCGGTCAATGGTTCGATGCCTTTATATGGTCTGCGCCGAGTGGCGGTGTCATTGGTTATGCTCTGGTTGATGGCTCAACAGGCACAACTCTGGTGGACACGACAACTAGCACGACTATCCCACTGATTACTGCATTCATGGGTCAGGAGCTTGCCATGTCGAACGGTACGGCAAACGTGACTGTGACGACCTCAGCGTTTGAGCTTGCCGGGCATAGCTGCGTGAGCGATAACTAAGCGGTAGTTAAGCCCCAGATATTTAATCCCAAAAGAGTCCAGTCGTGCCTCTACCCCGAAAAGCCTCCCCAATCAATGATCCCTTCGGCGCGCAGTTCGTCTCGCCGCTGGCGTGGTTCGACTCGTCTCTATCGTTTGGAATCGCTGACCCTAACGTCGCTGTCACGCCCGATTCCGGTTCAATAGGCGTTACAGGCCAGACTCCTGCACTTCTAAGAGATACGATCATTGAGGTAGCGCAGGGGGCTACCGTCATCTCGGGGCAAACCCCCGCTGTTGCTCAAGCCACACTCATTGGTATTCCTTCCGGCGTTATTGCAGCTTCTGGGCAGCTTCCTGTCGCTCTTCGTGATACGGTTATTGGCGTGGCTCAAGGGGCGGTTACTGTTACCGGGCAAACCACGGTTGCTTTTGTAGCGGCGTTTGCCTCCCCCGGAGTCGGGGCAATCACGACCACAGGATTGCAATCAATTTCACTGAGAGGTGACATTCTCGCGCCAGGGTCTGGTGCGGCGACAATCACAGGCCCGCCGCCTATAGCCCTTGTGGGCTCGATTACTGCTCCCGCGCAGGGAACTATCGCCGTATCCGGCCAAACACCCGTTGCTCTCAGAGACACCATCGTCTCTATCGGCGCGGGTGTAATCACGTCTGTAGGTCTCACTCCGGATGCTGTCGCCCCGACCATCATCGGTGTTCCAGTCGGCTCCATCACGATTGCTGGGCAGACTCCCGCAGTCCTTAACTTCACGGTTATCAGCGTTCCTGTCGGTGCAATTAACGTCATCGGCCAAACCCTAGTCAATCCACAGATTTACTGGGTAATCTATGCCGCCGCAGGCAGCGCGCCGAATGCTGCGCAAATCAAGGCTGGGCAAGACGCCACAAGCAGCGCAGCAATCGCGGCAGGCCATGAGTCATCCCCCACTGCGACCACGACTTTTACGCTGTCGAATCCCGCCACAGGACTCACAGCGGGTACTGATTACAAGCTAGCGTTTGTTTGGTCGGATGGTACGACTGACTCGAATGTCGATGTCAGTGCCACGTTCACCACGGCGTCAGCCGGTGTATCGATATCGGTCGGCGCGGGGGCAGTCAATGCAATAGGACAGACCCCGATTGCATTGCTCGGGTCTGTTGCCGCGCCGAGTGCGGGCCAGATCGCGGTAAACGGACAAACACCTTCTCTAAACCAAGAAGCGGCAGCTACTCCCGCTTCTGGCTCTGTAACGCTGACTGGTCTTACCCCGATTGCCCTTCGCGGGTCTATCGCGCAGCCAGGACCCGGAGCAATCACTGTATCCGGCCAAGCCCCGGGTCTTGATCGCGCCTTCCCTGTTGCGGTCGGTAGCGTTGCTTTTGTTGGGCAAAATACCGCAGCTATTCGAGGATTCGTCGTCAGCCCAGGGGCAGGGGCTCTCTCGGTAGCAGGGCAGGCCCCACAGGCGTTAATTGGGCAAATTGAGCAGCCAGGGCAGGGCAATGTTTCCCTCGCCGGCCTAGCGCCCGCAATCATCCGTGGCGGGCTTGTCCAGCCCGGAGCCGGCTCTATATCGATCAGCGGACTCACGTCTACGCTGGTGTCTGGGCGCGTCGTCCAGCCTGCAACTTTTGAAATCAATTTCACAGGGCGTGCGCCGAATGCGGTAACCGGCAGAGTCTTTGTTCCCGGCTCGGGCCTGATATCCCTTGCAGGAAGCGCCCCGTCAGTAATCATCACTGCGCCGGGGAATACTAATTTTGCGCCCAACGCAGGGCAAATTTCGATTGTCAGCTATGCACCCGGCTTGTTGCTGGGTATGCCGATCCCTGCGGGCTCGATTGCGATTCAAGGGCTCACGCCTAGCATACTGATTGGTCGTGCGGTTGGAGTGCCGACAGGCGCGGTCTCGATCACAGGTCTGGCCCCGGCTCTACTGGTTAACGCCATAGAGCAACCGGGTGCGGGCAACGTTTCGATCACGGGCCTAGCGCCTACGGTCATCCAAAACCGTATTGCTCAGCCGACAAGTGGACAGGTCACGATAGCCGGGGCAGCCCCCATCGTAAATGTTGGCTTCGTTGTCTCACCGGGCGTGGGGTCGGTATCGGTTGCGGGTCAAACCTCTACGATTCTTGGCAACCAACTGACCCAGCCGGGCTCGGGCGTCGTATCTGTTGCAGGCCAGACGCCTTCGGCGAGTGCAGCTTCGTCGGCTAGTCCTGGCGCGGGAGCAGTTTCGCTAGAAGGCCCCGCACCTACGGTTGTCGTAAGTGTCGTCATACAAGCTGGCGCGGGGTCAGTATCTACCCAAGGGCAGGCGCCTCGGATTGACGGAAATGTCTTCGTCGGGGTTCCGTCAGGACTTATCCGCGTCGAAGGGCAAACCCCGCAGACAACAAAGTCAGCCCTAGAGGTCGGTGCGGGCTCTATTGCGCTTCAAGGTTTTGCCCCTACCGCGACGGTTAGCAAGACAGCTAACGCAGGCACTGGCACGGTAGTAATCCTAGGCCGTCTGCCTACTGTCAGAGTCGGCGGGGCAATCCTTGCAGGCCAGATAATCATAGGCGCGGAAGAAGACACTGTTATCGTTTATGGCGAGACGGATAACGTAGAGGTATGTGCCCAACCAGAAGATGCTGTAGAGCCCTGTGGCGAAGGCGACACTTTTAGTGTCTAATCTACAATATTGAAGGAACTACCATGAGTTGCGAAACCCCGTACATCCCCCCGCGCAGATACCTCGACCCGAACAACACGGGCAGGTATCACTGGAATTTTAATCCGTGGCTAACTTCCAAAGGGGGACTCACAATCGCCTCCTTTGAAATTGTTCTGCCGGTGGGTATGCCACTCACGGTAGTCTCTCTTACCGCGCTTGCAGGAGTTGTCAGCCTGGACATCTTTGGCGTTGTGGACAAAGTGAAGTACACAGTCACTTGCCGCATCACTACATCTGGGGCCTCGCCATTGACACTCGACAGATCAATCGTGTTGATTGGTCGATCTATGTAGCTTTGGGGTTTTCTATGGCACATAATACTGTGCCCTATTCGGCGTGGTACACGCTCTAACCCTGAAGGAATGAAACATGTCGAAGATTTTGAAGCTTGTCGCACTGCAAACGTACGTTGGTCGTGCAACGATGGGCACTATTGTCAAGAAAAAAGAGTGCTGCCTGTTCTCGGATGAAGTTGCTGAAAAGCTTCTCGAATCCGGACGTACTAACGCGGAAGGCGAATTCATTGCCTACTGGACGGAGCAGCCCTCGGAAACGGCATATCACTGGGACTTCTCTGAGGTCAAGCTCACGGCAGTGCCGAACAAGCCCAAGCGATTGATCGAAGAGGTTGCCGGGGATGATGACGAGAAAGAAACAGCCCCGCCGCAGCGCCGGCGTACGATGCGTACGCGCACTGCGCAAGCCACGGCTTAAACCGCAACTAAGGCGACCCCCATGCTTTTGATTTCACCGTCAGCAGTCGCATTAGCCATAGGAGCTAGCTGCGGGGGGTCTGTAATTTCCGACACAGACGCGGGAATGATTTCGATCCTAGAGCTAATCACCCCCCGGGTAGAGGATGCTCTGAATGTGGATAGCCTTACCCTGGGCGAGCATGTTGATCGGTTTCGTTTGCCCGCCTATATCGCGCCGACTTTTCCCTCGCTGAACCCGCCCACGCCTACGTTGATTCTGCGCCTGACCAACGGATTTGTTGTACCCGACACGTTGCAGATGTTCGACGCGGAGGGAATTGAAATTGATTTCACGGCGGAAGACGACATCGATCTTCATAAAGGGATCATCACCCTTGAAAACTGGAACAAAGGGGTGATCACTGTTTCGTACATCTCTGGGTTTGAGCCGATCACGCCATCCCCTTTGCCTACCCCTTACGATGAGTGTCAAAGAGTTCTAGAAAACATCCCTCTATGGCTAAAGGCAATTGTTGTTGATTGTCTTGTGCAGTGGTATCGCGTCGAGCATCTATCGCCGCGACTGACTAAGGAGATGGACACCAATTTCGTCTCGTCCAGTCTGCAAAGAATTATTACCACCCGAATCTACAGCCGGTATCAGCGCCCGCGACAGCAAGTGATCTGGGGCGAGGCAAGAGATAGCTGATGGCTACGGATACTCCATTCGTTCGCGGTGCCGATAAGCTCAGAGACCGTATAGCAAGAATCCGTAGGACGGCTGCACTCCCGCCGCTCACGGAGGAGGTCGGTGCCCTCATTCTTCGCCGCACATTGCAGCGTTTTGACAGCGAAGTGACTCCAGACGGGATACCGTGGGCTCCGCTGTCCGACGCCACACTAAAGCGTCGAAAGAAAAACTTCGGCGGCAGCAAGATTTTGGTCAACACCAGAGACCTACGAAATTCGATCCGTCGAGTTGTGGGTGGCCTGGGCAGCTTCGCAATCAACACGGGCGGCGGATTCCGCATCGGTATTCAAGACCCGGACATTGCAGAATACGCCCGAGTGCAAAACAACGGCACGGGCAGGATTCCGGCTCGCAGGTTCCTAGGAATCGCGGCTCTGGATGTGCGGGCGGTTGACAGCCTCATGAGACGCAAAGCAAGACAAATCGAGGGCGCCTGATGGCTACGGTACTAAGACTAAACGCTGATGATGACATGCTCTCGCGCATGGAGCAGGACCTAGTTGACAAGGTTCAGCTTGCAGTTACTGCGGCCGGAATCGCTCAAACTGTGTATGGCGTGTTCAGCATTGACGACTTAGAGAACAAAACAGAGACAGACCTGTGCCAAAAGATCGGAGTTGGGGTAGCATATGCGGGTGCTGAGCCGACGAGGATAACAACGAACCCGAAGGATCATTTGAATGTGGCCGGTGGACAGGCGGCAAAGACCATTGACTACATATTTCAAATCATCCTCGCGGTACCTACAGGCAAGACGTGTGATGAGCGGGCGAAAGCCGCAAAACTGTTGACGGTTCTGCGTCGCAGGATTCTTGGTACACACATTTCTGGGGACCTTGCAAACAGGACTTGGGCGTTTGCAAGAGAGGGACCCAACATCCCAGAGTCTACTGATACGATGCTGTATTACGCACAAGTGTGGCGTGTTGCGGTGATCACCGTAGGCCCGATAGTTACTTAACCCCTCCAAGGAGATTTCCGAAATGCCTACCGTACGTCCTGTCCCCACGTCCTACTACTACAGCGGTCAAGGCCGTCTGGGTATTGGCGATAGAAACCCCAGCACTGGCGAATGGAAGAACGTTGTCTTCGTCGGTAACGTAACCTCGCTGTCCATCGACATCGAAATCACGAAGTTCGAACACAAGGAATCGATGAGCGGCGAGCGTGCCGTTGACCTGACGATCATCCAGGAGCGCAAGGCGAACTTCAAGTTCACCTCTGAGTCCCTGACCCTCGATCTGCTGGCCCTCGGTCTGTACGGCTCGCGGTCGTCTGTTACCGGCGCGGCTGTCCTGAATGAAGCCCACCTTGCCCGTCGTGGCTTTGGCATCCCGCTGAAGTTCCCGGATGTCTCGGCGCTGAGCATCATGACGGTTGTGACCCCGACCGCTCTGGTCGAAGGTGTGGACTATCATGTGGACTTCGAGTTCGGCATGGTCTACATCCGCTCTACGTCTACCGTAGTTGATGCGGACCCGGGCGAGATGGTGGAGGTCGATTACACGTACGCCACGCACGACAAGATCGAGTCGTTTACCACGGGCACGCCCCCGGAGCGTTTCCTGCGCTTCGAAGGCCTGAACACGATTGACGGTACGTTCCGCCTGATCGAAATCCCGCGCGCTGCGTTCGATCCGCTGACTGGCATGGAGTTCATCAACGAAGAGTTGGGCTCTGGCGAATTCGGCGGCACCATGCTGCCCGACCCGCTGGTTACCAACCCGGCGTTGTCGAAGTATTTCACCGAGCGCCGCATCGCCGCGTAACTTTGAAATTGATTTCAAAGCAGGGGCCGGGATAATCTACCCGGCCCTTTTCATTTTAACTTAGGAAATACCATGACAGACAGGTCAAAATTTGCGTTTCCCGTGCTAGCTCTTGGAAAAGTGTTGTTAGGTAATGCAGAATACAAGGCGGGGGATGTGTTTGACGCACTAAGCGAGAAGAATCAAAAGTCTTTAGCGCGATCAAATGCGGCACGTCCCTTTAGGTTGGGAGAAGGTTCCGGTTCAATAGCGAAGAAGGTGGATGAGACCGAAGCGCTGTTAGATCGGGTAGAAGCCCTTAGCCCTGTTGAAAAGTTGCGGCGGTACATGTCGCCTAAGGGTACAAACAATGCTGGAAACCACTCCGTCTCTAACCGAGTCATCCGATCATGACTCCGGTACGGACATCTCCTTAGCTGCGGGAATTCTGTTCGACGAACACGATAACACCGTCAAGTTTCGGGGGCGGGAGGTAAGGATTTACCCCGCCACCATGAAGCAGCTTCCCTTGCTCATGAAGTTCTTCCAGAGAATTCTGGATGCTCTGGACAAGCGGCAACTTGCTGATCTGATCGACCTCTTTGCAACCGCGCAACGCGCTGCAATCTCGGCGGGCAAAGACCCCTCGAAGGTCGATCTATCTTTCCTCACCTCTGAGGAGGTTGTGGGCAAGGCTCTCGGAAACGTCAGTCTCCTCATGGCCTTGCTCGCGGCCTCCCTGGAAATCGTCCCCGAACTCATCGCTACCTTCGCCAGCATTGACGAAGACGAATTCGGTGATCTTACGGCAGACGAAGGGGCTCTAGTGGTGGGCACCGTCTTCCTGGTGAATTACCATTTTTTTTCCCGGAGCTTGCCCCCGACATTGATGGTCTTCACAAAGTTGTGGGCAAGCAAAAATTCCCTCAAAGACATGAGAAAAGGGACGGGGAAGGCTACACCCTGAGTGAAGCACGTTGGTTGAATCAGTCAGTGAATAGGCTAGTGCAGAAAGGCCATAGCCTCCGAGACATCAGGGACTACCCGATATCCAGATTTATGATGTGTCTGGAAGCGATAGTAGAAATTGATGCACAGGAGAGAACGGCTACAGTCACCGACCTAGCTACTGTCGTAGGTAGCATGTTCTCTGATAGGCAACCATCTCCTGTGACTATGCACACGCATTTGCTTGAGGCAGTAGCCGCAGGAGTGAAAGAACATGGCCCAAACCAGCCAGATCGACGTAGTAATCCGGGGTCGAGACGAACTCAGCCCCGACCTCAGCAAACTTGAATCCAGAATCATCCGCGTAGTCGGGGCCATCAGTGCCTCGCTCGCGGCTCTTCGGATCAGCACTGCGCCTATCCGGGCTGCGGCTGACTTTGAAGAGGCATTGGCGAACGTCTCAAAGACCACCGACTTCACGCGCGGTGAGCTAGCCAAGACAAAGGGAAGTATTGATCAGCTTGGCACTGCCTTGCTGGATATGTCCCTGAGGACAAACATCTCCGCGCTCGACCTTGCGAAGATCGCAGCCATTGCCGGCGAGCAGGGTCTAGGCCGATTCGGGGTTGAAGGTGTTGTGGCGTTCACGGACGCGGTGCAACGCATGGCATCTGTGCTCGATATTACCGCCGAAGAGGCTGGCGATAATATCGGCAAGATCGTCAACATCTTCAAGGTACCGCTGAAAGAGGTGGAAAACGCGGTATCCATCTTCAATGAGGTATCGAACAACTCTACCGCCAACGGCAAAGACTTGTTGGACGTTATTCGGCGGATCGGTGATGCAGCGGGCTCTCTTAAGCTAGATCAGGTAGCCGCGCTGGCCGCAACGGGTTTGGACTTCGGCCAATCGGCTGAAGTGGTTGGCACCTCGTTTACCAAGGTTTTCTCCTCCATGTTTGAGGATGCGGACAAGTTTGCCGCGATCTTGAACAGGGCGGGTGTTGGGTTCGCGGGATCGGCAGACGACTTTATCGGCCTGCTTAAAGCAGACGGTCTAAGCACAATCAAGCTTGTCCTCGATGGCTTGCGCAAGCTCAAGCCGCAGGATCAACAAGCGCAAATCGTTAAGCTTTTTGGCGGCGGGCGAATTGGCGCGCTAATCAATAAGCTAATTCAAGACGTAAACAATACGGTTCTGACAAAGAACTTTGAATCCGCCACTGAGGGCAAGTCGGGACTCTCTGCCATCAAAGAGCAGTCTGTTGTCCTCAACACGCTTAACAAGCAAGCGGAAATTCTTCGCAACACGTTGTTCAAACTTGGTACGGATAGTGCCAATGCTTTGCTTGAGCCATTAACTAGGTACACCCGGGAACTTTCTGCCGCATTGCAAACCCCGGGGGTCAGGACGTTCGTTGACACCGCAGTCGCTGCTATAGGCGGGCTCATAGGATTCTTCGCTACTGCTATCAAGGTAGTCGCGGGATTCAATATTAACTGGGATAACTTCATCCGCGTTCTCCAGGTCTTCATCAGCCTGAAGCTTGCAGAGACGATCATTGGCATCGTCGGCAAGTTCAGCTTGTTTGGTGTGACTTTGAAATCGATTGCAATCGGGGCAACAGCCGCCACCGTAGCAACAGGCAAACTAAGTACCGCCAGCGCAGGAGCCCTAGCTACGCAAGGTACACTGTCCGGTTCAATAGTCAAGAACTGGGCACTCACCGCGCTAGGGATTAAAGAAGCCGTCGCATTACAAAACACATACAACGCTTCGATTGATAGACAGAAAGTAGCCCAGGGGGAGTTGCAGGCTGCACAGCTTGCTTTCAAGAATAAAGAACAGCAAAAATTTCAAGCGCAGTCTTCCGTCACCGCACTAGACCCGCGCATTGCTACTGCCTCTGCCAATGCCTCGGCGCAGCGTCAAGCTCTGCGCGATGCCGAAGCAAGACAAGCCGCGGCTGTTGTTCAACAGCAAAAGGTGTTAGCCGAGAAAATTGCGGCTGCGGAAACTCTGAAGCAGCAACGTTTGATTCAGATTCAAACAAAGTATAACGCTGACCGCGCCGTCATTGATGCTACAGGTACACGCAAGGGACTTGCCTCACTCCAAGCTGAGAAAGCAAACCAGATCGCGCTGACTCAGGCTTCCTACGATAGGCAGATTCGCTCGACACAGGCGTATTACGCTAGGCAAGCGGCTATCGATAATGCAGAGCTACAGAAACAAACCAATGCACAGCGTCTTGCTCTAATCCAGAGAAACGGCACACTAGACGGTCTTAATACCCGCAAAAATACCAGAGCTAACAACGCCTCAAACTTGGCAGCAGAGGCAGGTACAGCGGGCGCAGCCGTATCTGGGGCGACAAGTAAAGTCTTCGCGCTTACCACCGCTACGAATGCCGCCAAGACTGCATTTAATAGTCTTGGTATTGCTATGCGTACCATTGCAAGCGGCTTGCTCGGTCTGGCTCGTATTGCGGCAGGGGCGTTTTTCTGGGTGAGTATCCTATTCACCATTGCCGACATGCTCGGCATCATCGATAAACTGTCTCCTCTTTTCCAGCGTCTGACCGATGCCATTGGCCTTACGTCCAAGGCGAACAGGGACCAAGCTATCGCTGTCGAAGAGGCGAAGAAAAAGTGGGTAGCGCAGACAGAAGCGATTGAAGCACAGACAAAAGCATTGCGCGAAAACCTTGATGTGCGCGGAGAGCTTGATACCCAGAAAGTGGACAAGATCGTTCAGCAAGCAGCGCGGTCAGACAGCCCGCAACAGAGAGAGACTGCAACCAAGCAGCTAGGTTCTATTCTTGCCGCGAGCGACCCTAATCAAACAAAGAAAATCGGGGAGGAAGAGAGAAAGAACATTGAAGACCTGATCCGTATTCAGGAGCAGGCCCTGATTGAAGGCCGAAACAGGCTTCTACAGCGTCAAGAAGACCTGAACGATGCCCTTCGAGTGTCCGCTAGGCAGCCCAACAACCCTGCCCTGAAGGGGCCGGTCGAATTTCTGAAAAAGGACATCGAAGCCCTAGAGGCGACTCAGGTTAAAGCGCGGGATCAAATGGATGCCTATAGCGCGCGTTTGCAGGGAGTCGCGGACACTGCGAATAGAACAGGGGCTGCATTTCAGGCGATAGCGCCGCTCATCCAAAGCATGTTCACTGACGAGACAGTGAGAGTTGTAAACGCCTACCTAATTCCTGTCGTTAAGGCACAAACGGAGATTGAGAGGCTTACGGAATTGTATAAAACACAAATAGCTGCCGCACAAAGTGGGGGGGATGCGGCCAAGAAAACTGCGGAGGAGACTAACGCCCAGGTGAAAGATCAGCGAGTAGCACTGGACAGCCTGAAGCTGAGCATGGATACCTTCATTAAGACACTGCTCTCAATGCCTGGAATCTCCAAGGCCGCAAAAGATGCCTTGACCGCTCTGCCCGGTTCTACCTTCTTTACACTTGCGCAGGCCGAAGCAGAGGGACTAATCAATGCCCTGAAGATAAAGACCGCCAAAGGGTTCACGGGTAAAAATGCCCAAGTACCCGACGGGAAGGCCACGGGTGGGCTTGCCGCTCCGGCGAAAACGGGAGGAGGGGAGGAGTCCGAGGCTCGCAAACTGGCTAGAGCCCAACTCGCTTTCAAGAAAGTTGTAGCCGAGAATGAACTGAAGCTTAAGGAGGGAATCAACAAACAATTGGCGGCAGCGGATCAAAAACTGTACGACGAGGGTTTGATATCGATTTCAAGTTTCTATAAGGAGAAGCAACGCATTGAGATTGCTAACATCGACGCAGAGATTAAGAGAAAAAATTCGGACAAGGCGGCGGCTGAGTTCGAGCTAACAAAGCCGAAACTCAAGGGCTCTGAGAAAGTACGCCTAGAAACTGATCTTGAGAGAACCAAGGGCGACCTTAAGGTGCTTGAGCAGCGCCGCCTGGAAATTCCCGTTGACATCAAGTTCAATATCGAACAGGCGCAACAGCAGTTTGCACAGTCCGCCAAGCAACTCACGGCTACCCTATTCACTGATGGCTTCCTGCCGCAAAACGTTGATCAGATTTTTGCTGCCAACTTTGATGCTCTGTTAGGCGCTCAGCAAAAGTTCGTTGATGAGCTTCGGGCTAATGGGCGCGGAGACTTGGCAGAGGCATTGCTAGCTAGCTTGAACGTAAAGGCTTTCGAGTCTTCTATCCAGCCCATCACGAATGCAATGGAGCGGGTGTACACCAAGCTCGGGCAGGATCAACAGCGTATTGACATTGCTCGGGCCACCGGCTCTATTACTGCACAAGAAGCGGAGCGTGCTTACGCTGATGTTGTGCAGCAAACGATCCCGAAAATTGAGGAGCAAATTCGCCTCTACCAAAAGCAACTCGACGTTCTGAAATTGACTGAAGGGGTTACCCAGGATGTCATGGACCGTCAGATCGCTCAGATCGATGCACTACGTTTGAAGCTTCAGCAGCTTTTCCTGGAGACAGACAAGGTTGCCCGCGACCTGAACAAGTCGATCACCGACAGCTTGTCGGACGCATTGCAACGCATTGGCATTGACAAGTTCAAGGATGTTGTCAAGGACTTTTTGCGAAGTGTTGTCGGCTCTGTCCAGAAGCTCTTCGCGGATAAAATTGCTGAAGAAATTATCAGAGGCATTGGTAGTGGGGGCGCAGGCGGCGTCGGCGGGTTCTTCCAGAAAGTTCTGCAAAAGCCTGATGGCAATGGTCCGCTAGGCACTGCTGTCGATCCTATCTACGTTAGAAACTTTGATGCTCTGGCGGGGACAGCTAGCACACTTGGTAATGTCGTCAATAACGCAGGTAATACAAGCACTGGCGCATCCTCTCAGGTGCAAGGCGGCAATCCCATTACCGGCCTGTTTAATGCGGTGTTCCCTGGGTTGGGTGGAATTATCAGTGGTATCGGTGGCTTGTTCGGAGTGGGCACGACGCCGGGAAGCTCGGGAGGTTTCACTGGCAAGGCAGACGGCTCACCGATCAATCCCTTCTACGTGAAGAACGTCGATGGCACGCTGATCCCCGACCCGCGCAAAACTCCACTAGGCAACGTGACCAAGACTGCGGACCCGAACATTGGCCCGCCCGACCCCAATGCACCGGGGGGCATCACTGGAATGCTGAACAGCTTCATCACTCAAATTGACGATGTTTTGTTCAAGCTCACCGATACGCTCCTCAGCGTCTTCGAAGGTCTGGGCTCGTCGTTAAGTGATCTATTCAGCGGACTTTTCAGCGGTGGTGGAGCGGGCGGGGGCGGGGGCATTGGTTCCCTCGTTGGTTTGTTCGCATCTTTCTTCCACGAAGGTGGCGATGTTGCCAACGGCGGTCGTCAGAGGTTGGTGAACCCTGCGGTCTTCAAGAATGCCCAAAAGTTTCACGATGGTGTGAACAAGGTATCAGGTCTTAAGTCCAACGAAGTGCCCGCGATTTTGGAGAAGGCAGAAACCGTGTTGACGGAGCGCCAGAATCAATCGATTGACACTGCGCTTACCGCAGGAGCTTCGGGCAAAGAGGTTAGCATCAGAAGCGTTCTCGTCACTGATCCGAAGTTTGTTCCGGATGCAATGTCTTCAGCGCAGGGCGAACAAGTGTTACTCAACTTCGTTTCGCGGAACAGGTCAACGCTTCGGCAAATGATTGGAAGATGAAATGTCTGTCACTAATCCTCCCCTCTTTCCCTTCCGCCCCAACTGGGAGAATGGGGTACTTGAACGGCTTGAGTGGAAGACGGACATTCTAAAGAGCAGTGAATCAACGGAAGAGCAGAGAATTGCCAGAAGGGTCTGGCCGCGCCGATCCTTCGAAGCGACGTTCCTGATCGATAAGAAGAATCGACAGCACTTCGATGTACTGATGTCGGCGGTTCATACGCCATTCTGGATCGTCCCTCGGTGGCATCAAGTCTCTAGACTGAGAGAGAGGGCTTACCGCTACTTCAAGCTAAATATTTTGGCCGGCTATGCCGCGAGCTATTCCGGGCTTGCTGAGTTTGAGCTACGGCTAAATTCTGACGGTACGGGGACAAATCTGACGCCCGGCAGAAAAACTTTTATAACTGCATCTAGCACACAAGGCGGAATAACTGTATTCCAAAATGAAATTACTGACGAAAATTACCTAGGATTTAGTCAATCGTTGTTTCTGTTTGGGACTCCGCCGCCGCACTGGCTTCAGATTGATTTAGGTCAAGCTCAGGTAGTTCGATCCTATGCAATCGGTAGTGCCGCCGACGTTCTTGGGATTTACCCTACATCGTTCAATTTACAGGGCTCCAATGACGGTATCACCTGGGATACACTTCACTCCCTTTCTGGTAAGACGTGGGGGGCCTCCCAGCGTGCTGTATACCCCACTGGGCTGGGTGTCGGCCAAACAATCATCAGTGTTGATGCTAAATATCGTGAATACGACAAAGCTGAATATCTTGTCCTGCTGAGCCCAGATGCGCTAGAGGGCAGAGCATACGAAATTGTCTCCTCGACCGACGATACGGTAACTATTAGTCCGCCGCTGGACCGAGAGTGGCCCCTTACCACTCTAGTTTACCCCGCATCCATTGCGTACATCTCTGAGCAAACTAAAGCTGCCAAGAAGAGCGATGAACTCTTTGAAGTGTCGATGCGATTCGACTACAGAGAGAACAATAAATACCCGTATACCGTGGTTGATTCTCCAGACGTTTTCTGGGTGTCTTCCGGTGTGCCAGTGCTTTCGAACAACAACAAGACCGCAACGATTGGCGGATTCATCAACAGTTCTCCGCACACTTACCACAACGTCACAGGTAACAGATTCTCAAACTCGACGGGTAAGGTCTACTGGGAAGTCTTTGTTCATGACCAAAGCTCCGCCTCTAACGACGTAGGATGGTGCGGATTTGTCACGGCTGCGGGGCATCGACTGGCCTGTATCTATCAAGGACTCATACTTGAATCCATAGGTGCGGTCCCCAACATTTACAGCCTGGGGGGTAGTAACCCCTTCTCTATGGCTACGCAGTGGTCCGGTCCCCGAACTTTGATGTTCGCGGTAGACATTGAACTTGGGCACATCTGGCTTGGAAGGGATGGGGCGTGGGCTCTCTGGTCTGGGTCAGAGAGTGGCGCGTTACCCGACCCGGCTACTGACTTCAAGCCATATTCGACTCTGACCTCTTTCGCTGGTGCCGCGATCAAGCCCGAGTTGTACCACCTTCCGCACATCCCTACATTTACCTGCACGCTGCACTCGACCGCAGCCGAGATGACGTACCCGATTCCGGCTGGCTTTACTGCGATAAACGAATCATCTGCTGCCTCTGCCTTCGACGCTACGCTTGGTGGCATCCCTATCCTGACGCAACGGCCAGACGATAGCGAGGATTTGTCTTTCGAGTACGGGCAACAGTTCCTAATCATAGACAACGGAATCTCCCTGCCCTCGATAATGAATCCGTCTAACGCCACGTACAGCAGCATAGCGTATCGGTGGTCTTTCAAGGGCGTTGAAGCCAATCACGATCTGCGCAAACTGCTCTACTATCTGCGCGGTCGGCACACCTCGATATGGCTGCCTACCTTCATGAGCGACTTCACAGTGGTGGAGGCAATTCCGAACGGGCAAGCGAGCTTCGTTATTCGCAATATTGGGTACACCGCCAACCTCGCTCTTCAAGAGGGACGCAACCGTATTCTGATTCAGCTTCGCAACGGGACAAACATCGTAAGGCGGATCACAGATAGTCTTGTGATTGACGCAGACACGGAAGCAATCGGTGTCAATTCCGCGTTCTCCCAAACCATTGAAATCAATGACATTCGCTGCATCAGCTACCTGGCTTTGGGGCACCTCGATCTAGACAGCATTGAGATAAACCACAAGGCTGACACGGAAGGCTTAACCCAATGTGTAGTTGTGTGGAGTTTTCCGGGACAAGCGATTGGCACCCCTCCTGTGTTGACAGGTGGTGGAAACAACTACTGGGACTTCGAAGATGGCGTACCCCCCGCTACTACGATTTGTATTCCGAATTTCCTCTTTAGGGATACTTTTACGGGTACGGCGGGGACTGCAATAACGGCGCACACCCCGGATATAGCCCCTACGACATTCCAGTGGCGCCCGTGGCCTGCTAACCCCTCTGATGTAATTATTCTAGACGGCACAGGCAGCGTGTCCTCTTCCGCTGCGGGGGCTCACACTACCCCCGGAGAGCTTGTCGTTGGGGGAATTGGCACGGCGGTCAACATACCCATTACTGTGCCTTTTGAAATCAATTTCCAAGCACACAGCACGTACAACGGTAGCCCGACATCGTACGATGCTTTTGGGTATTTTCTGTTCAACATAGGGATCAGCGGTAGCGCTGTGGTCTATTGGTATAGCAACCGAGCAGACCTGGGAGCAAGTTATCTAGAAATCACTATACGAAACAGAACAGGCGGTGAAGAGTTTAGTCTGTATGAAGCGGTAGCCCCCACCGGGCCGGGGGCTATCAATGTCACGATACGGGTCGATACCTACACAATCAGCGTACTTTTAGATGGTGTTTTGGCGTTTACAGGCAGTCTTGCCTCTACGCCTTGGTTCAACTCGAACATCAACTACATTGAAATGGGATCAACGAACGACGCAGGGTACACAATGTTCCATGATGCTGTTTCGATAAAACAGCTTTGTCCGCCTCCGCCTTCGCCTCCGCCTCCGCCCCCGCCTCCGCCTCCGCCTCCGCCCCCGCCTCCGCCTCCGCCTCCGCCCCAGTCTAGCCTTTGGCGGTACAACGGCCCGAATACAGCAAGTTGCGGCGCTCCGGTTTCTGGCTATACCTATGGATCGCCCGCCGCTGCGGTCGAAGCTGAAATCGATCACTGGGCTACTTGCTATGGTGGTGCTGGATTCTGCATTGCATTGACATGGCAATTCATTGCAACAGGCACACAAACACCTCCTGCTTTAACGGGCTCCGTGCAAAGTTTGCAGGTTCAATATCTTTGCAATGGCGCTGGACAGCAGGGCACAGTAGAAACCTTGGGCTTTCCTCCGGTAGTCTCTACACCGCCCGCCGGCGCGGTAATCATCGGCGGCGTAGTGCCGGCACCTCCCCCAGGCGTGGTAAATCCGATTCCTGTTTTCGACATTAATGACGAGGTACTACTGCCAAGCAGCGCCAGTTGCGGAGTCTATTTCTACACAGACGGCGCGCTATCGACAACGGGCAACGGCAGTGCTTCAGGATCAAGCTGGTATTCGTCTATCCTGGCGGGGGTAGGAAACACGCACTGGGTTAAATTAACAGTTACGTCGGGTACTCCACCCTCATCTCCCATCAGCGCAGCCACAGGGGTTTGGTTGCAACTAACCACACTCCGTCAATGGATTTGGAATCTGAATAGCCCGGGATACCGAAGCAACGTAGTCAAGATTGATATTGCCACCGCCCCGAGCGATGCAGCTATCGTCGCCAGTGTTAGCGACTTAGCGGTTGTCTTGCTCGTAGATTATAAATTGATTTCAAAAAGGTAAACCATGTCATTCAACAGTCGTGAAACTTCGGCGCAGGACGGGCGACCGGGGTTTCTCTATGAGTTCTATCGCACCGGCATTACGTGGCGGTACACCAACTTGGAAACGCCCATCACGTTTTTAGGTAACGTGTATACCCCGGTAGCCATTTCGATAGGGTCGGTACTACAGAGCGGCGATGCCGCGTCTGATGACCTGAGCATCACGATAGCCACGGATGCACCGCTTTGTACTTACCTTGATACGATCACCCCTAGCGAAGAGATTCAGATCAGGCTGAGAAAAATACATATCGATGAAGCCGTCGCTAACGTAGTCACTGGCCCCGCGCTGATTGGGGATGCGCCTGTGCATTGGAATGGATCAATCCTAACTATCAAGCGCACGAAGCTCAACGAACGAGTCTTTGTGTGTAACACAAGCCAGATCACCTTAGCTCGTGGGGGCTTGCGCCTATCGTGGGCTCGCAACTGCCCGCATGTGCTCTACGGTCGCGGGTGCAACGTAAACAGAAACTCTTTTCTGGTGACTCTGGCGTTTATCACTATAGTGGACGCAATAACGATAGCGCATACTTCTCTCGCACTATCGCCCGATGGATACTTTTCCGGTGGCTTTATTGAGTGGGAGAGCCTTGCCGGGGTGACGGAAAGAATGGGTATCAGCACTCATATTGGCGACACAATCACCCTGCAAGGGTTGACATCACCACTTAGCACAGGCGATACGGTTGCTTCGTTCCCCGGCTGTGCCAGAATAGCGAGTGTGTGCAGTGAGAAGTTTAACAACATGGTGAATTACGGTGGGATCAATCACCTACAGGGTAAGAGCCCTTTCGACGGAAACCCTGTTTTTTGAAATTGATTTCAAGGAATAACGATGGACATCCTGCATAATCTGTTTGTCTTTTGGCAAGCTCTAAATGCCCCGGTGATTGAGGGGCATTATTTCGGTGCCTTGATGGGGTGGGATGACTTCATCATTATGGTGATCATCGCAATAGTTTCTAGCGCGCTGGCCCCCAAACCAAAGACACAACAGCCACAAGCCGCAACCATAGAAGACTTTGAATTCCCGCAGGCAGACGAGGGAACTGCACAAGCGGTTATTTTCGGTGATTGTTGGACAGGCGGGTGGATGGTTCTGAGTTACGGCGACCTGACAACCACCCCGATAGAGCGGGGGTAACCATATGGCTAATGAGCTTCGTATTTATCCTCGCCACATACGGTCGTGCGGCTACTGCTTAACACCCGGGGCCAGAGACTGGTTCATACACTATGGGCTTGATTGGCGGGACTTTATCAAGAGTGGAATACCCGCACCGGACTTAGCCGCGACTGGCGGTCCTATGGTCGAAGCTATTGTGGCGTTTGCTCAAAGAGAAGCTGAGGCAAAAAATGAGTAGTGGGGGCGATCCAGTAACGATTGGATATCGTTATTTTATGAAGCTTCACATGGGCGTATGTCGTGGCCCAGTGGATGCTCTTGTCGAAATAAAAATTGGCGACAAAACAGCGTGGCCTGTTGGTAGTACCGTTCAAACAGCCGGCGGATGCACGTACTCGTTTACGGGTATACCGGGTATTAACCTAGCAGTCGTCGAGACATGTGTTCCCCCCTCAGAAGTAATCATTGACTCTGCGCCTCCCGTCACGACATCTGGCACTATTTCTATCAACGTCCCCGAGCTATTCGGCGGGGAGGAAAAAGAAGGGGGTGTTCAAGGCTCTTTAGAGGTTTTGATGGGCGAGGCAAATCAGCCTGTCAATCCCCGTCTACAAGCATTCCTTGGTGGTCTTGTCTCTGGCTTCCGAGGCATGTTCACCCTGTTCTTTGACGGCATGATTTGCGCTATGAGCGCATACCCTAAGCCGTGGAAGTTTCGAGTACGCCGCGCATTGATGGGCTGGGATGGTGCCGTTTGGTACCCAGAAAAAGCCGTCATCGAACTGTTTCGCCCCGGTGAGACTCCTGCACCTGCCTCGGGGGCTACGGAAACAGTAACACTGTCTCAATATTCCTACGTCGGGTCGGACGGACTTACGATACCCTGGTACACAGACGGCATCCTAGCCACGAGTGTCCTCTCTGTTTTTTACCGTGGTTTTGAGATAGGCACCCCACAACTAGATGCAGGCGCGGTTAGTTGGACTACTGCGGAAGTCATCGCCGGCACCTACATAGCTCCCGGTGAGGCGGTAGAAATCCTCTATACGATTGATCGACTTGCTCCCCCTGCGGCTGTTAACGGGGGCCTATCGACAGAGCGCGCAACCATAAAGGCAATGAACCCCGCGCATATTATCTATGAGTGTCTGACAAATAGAGACTGGGGCAGAGGTTTACCACGGGCGAAACTGGACAACGAAACGTTTACTAAGGTCGCGGACAGCCTCTACGCTGAGAAGCTTGGTTTGTGTATCCGATGGACGCGGGAAGACACTGTCGAGGCTTTTGTTCAGCAAGTCATTGACCACATAGGTGGGGTTCTTTTTGAGAGCCGCGAAAGTGGGCTGATTCACCTACGAATTATGCGGGACGCTACCCGAATCGAAGACCTGACCGAATTCACGACCAGCAGCGGCATTCTCTCTATCGAGGAAGACGATTCTTCCTCTCCGCAAACGCTGATCAATGAAGTCGTTCTCAGCTACACGGACGCTGTTACGGGGGATACTCGACAGGTCAGAGCGCAAAATGTTGGCTCCGCGCAGGCTACGGGAGCAATATACAGCAAGTCAGTGAGCTACCCTGGCATTCCTACCCCAGAGTTAGCTGCCCGCCTTGCCCAAAGAGACCTGAGAGTCGGCGGAACACCCATTCGCCGCTTTAAGTTCATCATGGATCGCAGGGCATGGAGGCTGACTCCGGGCCAAGTTTTTAGATTTAGTGACGCAAATCGCAGCATAGGCGCTATGCTTTTGCGCGTTGGCAAGATTGAAGATCGCAGCCAGGACGACGGCACCATGGCCGTCACCGCTCTGCAAGACGTGTTTGGCCTATCGGCTACATCTTTTGTTGGGTCTGACCCCATCGTTACCCCGCCATCAGGCGCCCCTCCGATAGCCGCGACTGCTACGGCAATGGTCGAGTCGCCATATATTTTCTTGCTAAAGGCGATGGCGGCACCGCAGTTTTATGCCTTGACCGGCAATGAAACGTTCGTCACGTTGCTTTCTGTCAGGCCGACACCTCTGTCTCTGGATTATGGAATTCATACCGGCATTACAGGTGGAGCCTTTAGTGTAAAAGGAACGGGTAAATGGACGCCTAGTTGCGTCTGTGTGCTTGCCCTAACCCCACTACAGACTTCAATCGTAGTTTCGAGCCTCGTTGGGCAGGGTATTGTGGCGGGATTGCCTGCCATGATTAATGATGAGATTGTCAGAATAGTTAGTTTCGACGCTGGAACAGGAGTGATGGCTATAGCCCGAGGATGTGCTGACACTATTCCTCAAAGTCATGCTGCACTATCTCGGATGTATTTCTATCTAAGTGGGTGGGGGCGCGATCCTACCTACTACTCTGAAACTGAGGAGGTCACGGGCAGAGCGCTTACCCGTACTTCTAACGGCACGCTAGCTTTCTCTCTGGCTCCTCCGGTTACGAAGACGATGGTGCTTCGTCATCCCCGTCCGTACCCCCCGGCAAACGTTCAATTTAATGGAATTCCCTTCCCTAATGTGATCAGCCGCCCGGGTAGCTTCGCCCTTAGCTGGTTCCATAGAAACCGTCTAACTCAGTTTGAAAATCTGGTATATCACCAAGATTCAAGCGTATCACCTGAGGCGGGAACGACGTACACGGTTAAGATCACGAACCGGATTACCAGTGCAGTTCTCCGGACAGTTGCGGGAATCACTGGTCTCAGCTACACGTACAACTATAGTGATTGGCAGAGCGACGGCAGCCCGTACAGCATTCGAGTTGAGTTGTGGTCTGTACGGTCTGCTCTAGAGTCATACCAAAAATACGTAGTTGACTTCTTTATGACTCAGGGCGTTGCCCCTGGTACCGGAACGATCACTCTATCTGGTAATGAGCCGAAAGCCATTACTAAGGGCTGGGGCGTTGGTTGGGGCTATGACTGGGGCGGTACCCCGTAACTGTCCTACAATCTACTAAATTGAAATTGATTTCAGAAAAGGTGAATTGATATGCCTGCTGCTCTTCAAAATATTGAACTGATGCATGGTTGGGTCCTTGGAGAAACACTCTGGGGCGATGCCATGAACGCCAACCTGAGAAAGGTTGACGCTCTAGCTCAAGCCAAGGTGATTGACAAGGACTTGACTGCGCCACCCGGGTCACCTACCTCGGGGGATACCTACATCGTAGGTCCAGCGGCTACAGGGTCTTGGTCAACCCATGACAAGAAAATCGCAAGGTACAACGGTACGATCTGGGAATTCTTTCCCCCCAAATCTGGTTGGCTGGTTTTCGCGGTCGATGAGGCCCGCTACTACTCCTACGTCTCTGCTAACTGGGTGACGCTGACCAGTCTTCTGGGCATTACCAACTACTATGAAAAGCAAGTAGCTTGCTCAGACTATGATCTGAGTCCATTGGAGGTTGGTGAAGTTATGGGTTGGCGCCAGCCCCGCGCATTTACCCTGGCTGCGGTTAGAATCTCTCTGCAAACGGCGCAAGCAAGCGGCGCGCTCTTCACTGTGGACATCAGAGAGAATGGAGTAACCGTTCTAAGTACATTGCTCACCATCGACAACACAGAAACAACCAGTGTTACGGCTGTCACTCCTGCGGTTATCAGCGATGTCGCCATTGCCGACGATTCGCGGGTCACTATCCACGTAACCCAGATAGGTAACGGTACCGCAAAAGGGCTCGTAGCCACCCTCATCGGATCGTATTGAAATTGATTTCAATCTAAGGAAACTGATATGACAATGCAATATTCCCCATCGCTCGCGGGCCTCTTCGTTTACCAAGGCGTCTTTGCGGCTATGGCTTCGCCCTTTGCAATCACTATTTACTCGGGATCGAAGCCTTCCGCCGCAGGTATCGCCGCAGCCTTTGCGTCGTACAACAGCGGCAACGCAAACTTCTTGGCGCATTACGTAGGGGCAACATGGGCGTACTCCACTAACACGCTTTCCCTGTCTGCCATTCCTGCTGCCGTCAACGCGAGCAATACAGGTACTGGAACTTGGTGCATTCTCTGGGGAACGAATCCCGCGCTAGGTGCAATGAATGCGGCTCTACCTACAACGATTTTCACTGTTGGTGATGTAAGCGATGCGGGTGGAGTCGGCATTCTTAGATTCTCTAGTACCGCCTTTACGTCCGGTGTTAGCAAAGTAATCATCGACGGTAGCCTTGCCGCCACAATGTCTTAATTTTTAGGAGAATTCAAAATGGCTTCAGTTGAACTTAGTGCAGGGATAATGGCTGGGTTGCCGGCGCGGGTTATTCGGCGGGACGTGGAGTCTAACGGCCTCGGCATCAGCGCGCCTATAGCCGGACTGTTAATGGCGAAGAACGCAGGTAACTACTTCGATCCGGGTACGTGGGGCCAGATTGGCATAATGAGAGGCACCATTGCTTCCCTGGCCTCTTTGACGGGCTTCTCTGCTCGGTCAGCAGATATTCTTGTCAATTTTCAATGTACACACCACGCTGATGGTGCCAACCCGGGGTATGCTACGGATGATTTTGCGCTGACAGACCAAACAAGCAATCCGTCAACTATCACGTCAGGGTATAAAACGGCGGTTGTGTCGGGCACAGCAACCTGGTTTTGGTGGCATTTGCGAATGGGTAACGGCGGCGGACAGTTTAGCGACAGTATCCGGCATAGCCTTATAGGTACGGTAGGTCTTCCAGGCTCTGGTTCCGATCTGGAAATACCTGATGTCAGTATCGTCTCCGGTACGAATTACCGTATTCGGAACCTGAAGATTGAGTTCCCGAGTCTTTGGACTTACTAATTAGGATTTGCGGTGATAGTTAACCCATATATCTTTGGAAACAATAATGTCTTCCGTGGTGTGGGGGTTAACTCATTTCCCGTATTGCTCAGCGAGTCCCCGTATATATTCTTAGGACGCGCTACCCCGAATCCTTTTGCGGTCAATCTACGTGACGCCCCGACTACATTCACAGGAAGCGCAACGCCCAACCCGTTTGCGGTCAATGTACGCGCTGACCCTGCTATCTTCTTCGGAATTACCACCAACAACTTCCCGGTAGGTTTGGATATCTTCCGTGGCTTGCCGATTGCGGTGGGCAGCCGCGCACTAAGCATTACGACATATGCCCCTACGGCTCTCAATACAACAATATATGCCGTAACCGGGAGGGGCAGCGTATCGTTTGCGGGTCTCGCACCTACCGTTATCTCGACTCGTTCGCCAGCACAAGGATCAGCCACGTTTAGTGGTCTAGCCCCTGTGGTTGATCGTTCAGATGGCATTAGCTATCTGGTCGCGGCCGGTGGAGGTAGCGGTAGCGGCGGCGGCGCTAGCGTCGGGGGCGGTGGCGGTGGCGCGGGGGGCTTGAAAACCGGCAAGCTTACTACGTTGGCTAGCGGAGTCGTGATTACTGTAACGGTAGGTGCAGGCGCGGCCAGCCCGAGTGGCGTCCCCGGAATCGCAGGAAGCGATTCATCTATCTCTGGGGACGGGTTCACGACCGTAACTTGTACGGGCGGCGGTCGAGGCGGCTTCCAGTTGGGTGGCGCTGGCGGTAGTGGCGGTGGTACTGCCGGTAGCGCTGCGGGTGGTGCTGGCACCGCAGGCCAGGGTAACAATGGCGGTGCAGGCATAGGAACGTTTGGCTCCACAGCCTGCAAAGGTGGCGGTGGTGGTGGCGCGGGCAGCGCCGGTGGCGTCACTACTGCGGGCAGCGGCTTAGTTAGTACCATCTCCGGGTCTGCCGTGACATACGCAGCGGGCGGCGAGGGTGGTTTAGAAACGACGAGTACCGCAGGGTCTACGGATACGGCTAACCGGGGTAATGGCGGTGGCGGTGGCGGCGGTCTTAATGGCGCAGGCGGTGTTGGCGGTGCAGGCGGCTCCGGTGTTGTTATCCTGCGCCTGCTCACTTTTAACTATAGTGGTAACCACACGGGCTCCCCGACAGTCACAACGACGGGAGAAGAAACGGTTCTCACATTCACGGGTAGTGGCTCATACACTGTCGGTAGCTATGTAGCTAAGCCCGGCGCGGGGTCTATCGCTGTGGTTGGGTTGGTTCCGACTGTCTCGTAGTATGTAGTTTGGTAGCCACGGGAGATACTGTGCCTCTATAATCTCGACAACGGTACATATTTGAAATTGATTGCAAATCTTGGCGGCAGGCCATGTCTTTGTAATCCTCTCCAGAGGGTTGAGATATGTACCGCTTTTGTTTTCTCCTGCTCGCCTTGCTTTTGCCCGCGCCCCTCCTGGCGCAGGTTGATGGCCCCAGTACACCCCCGCCGACAACGAACCATGTCTGCGTGGCGTACGGAGGCCTCACCGGCCCCACGAGAGTCAACTCCACTGATACTGCGGCAACGCCGCTCGACCCGATCCAGTGCCTTCCTACCCTCTTCGGGGGAACAGGCAAAGGGTTTGATTACAAGTCCGTCCTCGCCGGCGCAAGTGCGGGGGTTACCCTCTGGCAATTCTGCCCCACGAAGACTACGTGGAATTGGGCGATGGGTGCATGGACATTCGCAGAGATGTCCACCATGACGGGAGAGCTTCCCGGGGTACTCTCCTCAGCAGACCGTCTTGCCTCCGCGAAGCTGGCAATAAAGAAGTATCCTCTCCCCTCTGCCGCTGATCCGGCAAGACTTGCGATCTGGTGCCCGCACTACGGAGCCATGCTTGCAATGAAGCCGCCCGATCCGGTGTTCAAAGTGGTCAAGGCCCCTAGCAACGCCGTCCCCATCGGCACCCGCGCAGTCTTTGATTTTATTCGTGGCGTCCCCCCGGCTGCAAATCAATTCAAGGCCACGTATGCCCGGGTAGCTCAGTACACAGTCTGCTCGTGTACCAAAGAGATTTGGAGTACACCGACGAGCGACTACTGCTCTGTTCCTGTTCCCGCGCCTAGCGGCACACAAGTAGCGATTGCAAACCCTGTCGCTCTCTGCTCGGTGCAGTGATGCTCGATAAGCAGTTTCGGGTTTGGGGGGGACTCTTCAAGTCCCGCTTCGCCCTAGACGACGAACCAGAGGAAGCCAGGGAAGCTCGCTATAGGCCCTCCCCACCGAGGCCCCCTCTTATTCGAAGCCCCCCTCCGTTTCGCTACGAGAATCAAGAAGGAAAAAGTGAGGGGCTAAAAAGAATATTCGATTCAGCCACGGTCAACAGCCGTAGCTGGTGTCTCATGGAATGCGGACACATGATTCTGGATGAATTGACGTGGGCTGAAGCGGCAGACGCTCTGGAAAACAACCCAGACGCGGTCATGAGATTCAATTCGAATAGTGGCCTTTTTAGGCGCCCCCGTAAACCTAAATCGGGCACTCCATGCTTGTGAACTTCGAAGATAATCGTTACGAGGATAACCCTATGCCACCGCACAACAGAAGGGGCCTTACCTTTGACCCCACCATTAACGCAGGGCACCTCCTCACCTTCTTTGGAATGGCAATCGCTCTGTTCATTGGCTGGTCAAGCCTAGACAAACGAGTGATCGTTCTCGAAGAGGCCAAGATTTATCAGAGGGAGAGGGACACCCAGCAGGACTTGGCTATCAATACCTCCTTGCTGCGCATCGAAAGCTCTCTGAAAGATTTACAAAAAAACGTAGAAGAATTACGCAAAGAGGCGTCTGGCAATTCAAATGGGAAGGGAAAGTAATGTGCCTATTTGAGTGGATTTTTCCGCCGAAGAAGCAAGCGCCAGACTTGCTGACTTCACTCCGACTGTCCGTTGACAAGCTCATAGAAAGGGCAAAAATCATGAACCAAGCATCCAATAATCTCGCCAAAGAAGTCGAGGAGACCAAGCAAGTTGCTGTGTTGGCGGTCAACGCCCTCATGTCGCTGAAGACGCAACTTGCTGAAGCGATGGTGAATCACTGTGACCCGGTGATGCTCCAGAAAGCCGCCGATGATCTGGACGCGGTCCAGGCCCAGATTACCGCCGCGCTGGCCTCCTCCGCACCGGCACCCGCTCCTGATCCGGCTGAGGATGTGCCTGCCGATACGCCCCCGGCCTAAAGGGCCACGCCCCGGTTGCCGCGAAGCGCCGGGGCATTCTCCTTACTGGAAACAAGAATGGACGGACCCGACTACGTAAAGGCTGCGGCCTCTCTGTTTAGCGCCTTTGCGTTTGACAGGCTAATGCCATTGCTGACTCTGATCGGCATGGCGGCGATGTTTGTCTGGGTGCTGTTCAAGGCACAGAAGAGCAGCCACTTTGATGCCAGCGATTTTCTTCGCGCCGACAGCGGTAAGCTCTCCTCGGGAAGGCTTTTTGCTTTCATCTGCTGCATGACTCACACATGGGCGATCTTTGTTCGTGTGTTGAACGACAAAATTCAAATGGAGGAGTTCGTCCTCTACGCATCCGTATGGTCAGGCTCGTTACTTGTTATGCAGGCCCTTGATGTTTATCGCGGAGTGAAGACCCCCCCTGTCAACATGCCTCCCCCACAAGCTGAAGAGAAACCCCAATGATGATGAACCCGAAAGTCCAGAAGTACATTGATGATCTAATCGCCCGAGAGGGCGGCTATGTAGACCACCCCAATGATCGCGGTGGCCCGACCAACCATGGGATCACAGAGCAAGTTGCCAGAGCGTGGGGATACACTGGCGATATGAAATCAATTTCAAAGACGCTCGCGGCAAGTATCTACCAAGAGAGATACTGGATTGCCACGGGATTCTGGATGGTCTCCACAGTCAGCGAAGCTATAGCCGAAGAGATGTTCGACACAGGGGTGAATATGGGGCCGGATCACCCGAGCCGCTGGTTGCAAAAAGCATTGAACGCGCTCAACGCGCAGGGCAAGAGATATCCGGACCTTACTGTTGATGGCAAGATCGGAAAGATGACTGTGCATACGCTGAAAACCTTCCTCATGAATCGATACCCCGATGGCGAAAAAGTCATGCTCCGAATCTTGAACGGCCTGCAAACCTGTCGCTATATGGACATCGCGGAAAAGAACCAATCACAAGAAGATTTTATCTTTGGCTGGGTTTTGCACCGCGTCACCTAACCTTACTAGGAGTTCGAAATGGCACTGTCAAAGAGAGAGAATTTCGTTAATCTGGATATCGACGCCCTAGAGGTTGTCGCTACCCTTCAAGTATCCGATTACTCGGTGCTGTGGCTGGATTTCTCCGTTGCTACGGCCGCTTTGAGTGCCTTCACCGTCGAGTATCAAATCGTCGGTGCGGGTAACTGGCTCCCCATGGCCGGTGTGTCGGGCGACTTCACCACTCCGAATCACCCGATCTTGAAGGCGTCCGGTAACCTTGCCGCCGCAGGCGTTGGCATCCACTGGATCAAGCTCGACGTTAGGGGCGTGCAGAACGTTCGAATCAAGGCAGCGGGCACTAGCTCTGTGGTTCAGGGCTACGCCTCGAAGAGCTAAGCGATGTTTAGCTGGCTAGCGCCCTGGTCCCTGTATCTCAAGCTAGGCGCATTCGCCGCGCTTGTCGCGCTGACAATCTATACTACTTGGAACGTAACTCGCGCTGGCGAAGAGGAAAGAAAATTGCAGGCCGTGAGTGAGGCGGTACTAAACATCCAGAAAGAGATAGACAAGCACGCCGCCTCGACAAAGTTCTACCGCGACCTTGCAGAGAAGAGAAGAGAAGAGCTTTTGCAATCCATTGCAAAAATCAAGATAGAACACACCACCATCACGAACAACATCACGAAAGAGCGCGAAATCGTTCGTGAGTTTTACGCCCAACCACTGCCGCCCGGGGGATATGAAGAATGGAAAAAGGCCAGACAGCTTGTCGCCCCTTTGCCAGCGTCGGGATCGCAGCCATAATCGCAGTGTTGGTTGGTTGCGCGCATAACGAGGTACGGCCTGAAATTAAATTCAAGTCGGAAACTGAGGTTGCAGTAGCCAACATCAAGATGGATTGGTTGAAGCGATGTGAAGGATTGCCGGCAGCAATGCCCGCCAACGAGGTGGGGTCGCTGCTACAAGACTACGCAGACATGGCAAAGGCTTTGGCCGAATGCATCCAGCGGCACACCACGTTAGCTGACTACCTTGAAATAGTAGTCCAAAAGGAGCGGGCTACTCCGTAGCTGCGCGAACCCAACGCGGAGATATCCGCAACACAAGGAGTTTTATGAGCACCCCCATTGGCCGTACCGGCCTCGCCAGAATCGGCAACGACCAAGTCAACGCCGTTACGTTCACTGCCAACACATCGGTTACCAAGGTCACCGGCCTTGATCCGACCAAGACGCACGACATCTTTTTCTCGGTGGCTGGCCCGAGCGATGTGACCCTGGCTTTCACCAGCGATGATCCGCAAGCTGTTGCTGGCGACTACGCGGTCTACGGCGCAGACAAGGTCTACACCACTGTCAGCGCTGCTGGCTACGGCGGTGCGGTGGCTCCTGGCGTTACCGCTGTGAAGGTCACGCATGCTAAGAATGGCGCTGGCACTGATGTCGCCCTCACCGTAGCCACTCTCGGTGGCCGCTTCCAAGCTCGTTTCGTCGAGAAGGTTGCTGTCGGTCAAGCGGTTGCTGATGCCGACCAAGGTACCTACGGCGACTACACCGCCCTGGTCTAACCCGCAGGCTACGGCCTTCGGACAGAGCGCCCTTCGGGGCGCTTTTTTATTGGGCGTTCAACTCACAAATGAAATTGATTTCAATGAAACTGAAGTAGCCAAGTCGGTTGACATGTCCTACAATGTTCCCCATGGGTCGCTATTCCAGCCCCCATATCGGTCCAAGTACGACCGGGCGTAAGCCCCTCATAAGGAACAATTCATGTCTTCTATTGCACAAGCGCCCCACAGCGAAGCTATGCTGATGGGCAGCATTCACCGTCTTGCAGATGCTGGCGGATCAGTTATCCAGATACGTACCCGGGAGGTTTTACGGGCCGCGCTTATCCTGCGAAAGAATCTTGTCGGCTCGGGAGAGCCCTATAAGGAATGGGACATTACCAATGGGTTCCGCGTCTTCACTACGGAGAACTTTGCGGACCATAAGGTAACAGGCGACGGTAAAGACTTTCTTGAAGCGTTGCGCGCTCCGCTGGAAGACCTTCGCGGCCCGACAAGCCAAGTCTCGCTGCGCAGGGACAAGGTTCACTACTTTATCTACATCAACCCGATGCCGTTCCTCGTGGGCATGCCGATTGTCACGGAGATGCTTCAGCAATACTCCGCGATCCTGCCATCGACAAACGTTTGCACGATTCTCGTTACGCCGGATGTCCCGATCACGGAGCTTGCCGTGGGTACCGTAGTTGTCGCGGACTTGCCTACCCCGGATTCAGAGGAACTGCGGGCCATTCTTTCGCGCTCCATCAAGGACATGACGAAGAACAAAAGCACGTTCCCGAAAGGTTCGACAGTCACGGAGGAGCAACTGATCAAGATTGCAAACATGGGCCTCGGCCTATCCTTGCAGGAGTTCGAAACCTATGTGGCAATTTCCGTCATTGATGCGAGTTTGGCGCAGGACGATGCCATCACTGCGGACAGGCTGCTTGAAGGGGTAGCGAGGGGGAAAACTGCCATAGTTAGGCAATCAGAAATCCTCGAACTGACTCACACCGAAGACATTGAGAACGTCGGTGGTATGGGCCGGCTTAAGGATTGGTTGCGCCTGCGCGCTACTTGCTTCACGGACGAAGCCCGAGAGTACGGGATTCAGCCGCCGAAGGGGATCGTACTGGCCGGCGTACCCGGAACCGGAAAGAGCCTTGTCGCAAAGGCAGCAGCTTTCGAGCTTGAGATTCCTCTGGTCCGTTTGGATTTTGGCCGCGTCTTCTCTAAGTGGCTTGGCGATTCGGAAAGCCGCGTACGTCAGGCATTGAAGATGATCGAGGGCATGGCCCCCGTGGTCTTGTTCGTAGATGAAATCGACAAGGGACTAGGGGGAGCAGGCGCAGGCGGCGGCGATGCAGGATCATCGTCCCGCGTGCTTGGAACGTTCCTAACTTGGTTGCAGGAGAACACCGCGCCAGTCTTTACCATCGTCACCGCGAACCGTATCGACAGCTTGCCGCCCGAGCTACTTCGCCGTGGTCGCTTCGACGAAATCTTTGCATCGGGGTTGCCAGACGCAATCGACCGTAGAGACGTGCTTGCTATTCACCTTCGCAAGCGCAAGCGTGACATCAAGAAATTCAAATCTGCGGAGATTGCTGAGTTCATGGCAGTAACTGAGGGGTACGTCCCTGCGGAGATTGAGTCAGCAGTCAAGTCGGCATTGATCGATTCCTACAATGATGAGGATGCGCAAGACTTGGAAATGCGGCATATCGTGAAGGCTATCCGCGAGATGGTGCCTATGTCAAAATCGCACAAAGAGAACATCGACCGCATTCTCAAATGGGCCAAAGACAACGCAACCCCGGTGAGCTACGAGCCCGCAGCAGCGGGATCACCCGGGGGAGCAACGCCTAGGACTCGTCGCATTCTTACCCCTAGCAGGGGCTAACCATGTCTAAAGCAACCGTCACAATCGGCTTTGGCAAAGCCAACATGAGCAACACGCTTGCGACCTACGGGGCCATGAAGGTCTCTGCGCCGTTTGCTCGCATCTCCGCAGTTACTAGCGGGGCCAGTCGGGGGGCGCAGAGCAGGATGCAGGTAGGACAATTCGAGCATACCGGCGTACTGATTACCGCGCCTGTTGAGCATCCGCTAGGTACTGTGATTCTTTTGCAGGCTAGCTGGAAGCGCAACGGCGCACCACTGAGGGAGGGTGCGTTGTTCCTTCGCCTGCGGGTCGGGGCACCGCTTTACAACATCATGGCTTTCATTCCAACTGGATGGGAGAACATGTGTGGAGACAGATTCATGATGTTCAGTGGGTATGCGGACATCCTGAACGCGGAAGAGCTAGAACAGCAGATGATCGAAATCAATAACTCATACATTCGCCGCTTCATGGAGGAGGAGGAAATCGGGGAGTGCTTTGAGATTCTGGAGAGCCAGCCCGAGTCCATTCCCCGCCCGAGCCTGAAAGCAATCTCGACCCCGACAGGTATCCAGATGAGGGAAATCGCGGATACACCTACCCGCAGAATCATCCTTAAGAGGAGGACCTGACCTTTGAAATCAATTTCATTTTCCAGTACACTTTCAATTCTCTAGCCCAACACACGAAAGGCACCTATGTCCCACACCTCTTCGATCAAGTCGATCAAGATTCAATCCGTCTCCGCGCTGCGCGCCGCAGTCGAGGAGCTTGCAAAGAGCGGAATTGCTTGCACCCTGGTTGAGAACGCCACGCCCCGCGCCTACTTCACCAATCAGGCAGGCATGGGCCAAGCAGACTTCGTCATCCATCTGGCTTCGTCCAGCTATGATGTCGGCCTCTACAAGACAGCGGACGGCAGCTACGAAGCTCGCACGGACTTCTATGGCGGTGGCGTTGCAGCCGCACTCGGGGCCAAGGCGTCTTGCCCGGAGACGCGCGAACAGGCGCAGATGGGCAAGCTGTTTCAGATGTATGGCATTCACGCGACCACGGAAGCGGCACGCCGCAAGGGTCACATGGTTCGCCGCATCTCTAAGCTGGACGGCACAGTCGCACTGGAAATCACCGGCGCGGGTCTGTAATACAACAACTCGTGGCGTTAGCTCAGCAGGATAGAGCAACCCCCTTCTAAGGGGTAGGTCAGGGGTTCGACTCCCTTACGCCACGCCACTACGCAAAACAGGAGAGATATCCATGAGAAAGATTGTGGTTGAAATCAAGCCCGACGGTACGTCGAGCATTGATGCGCAAGGTTTCCAGGGCCAGTCATGCGCCCTTGCTACCCGCGAGCTTGAGCTTGTCCTTGCTGGCCCCGGGGGGGAAATCAAGGATAACAAGAAGCCTGACTTCTACGTGCAGACCGGCACGGGCATCGGGCAGCGGAGCTAGCCATGGAAAATCAACATCGACTGATCAAAGGGTACCGTGATCTGAGCGCGGAAGAAATTAACCTGATGAATGAAATCAAGCAAGAGGGTTTCGCCCTAGCGATTCTTTTGCTGAAGGCCCAGATACACTTGAAGCATCAGGCTACCGATGCCCTTCGCGGCGCGGAGCATGAGGGGGATTTGACCGCAGAGCAAGATGCCGAGTTTTTGAGAATCCAGCAAGCCGAGCCAACCCGCTGGATAGCCGTCGCTAAGACGCACTTCCAAGAGGGCATGATGGCACTCACCCGCGCGGTTGCGCAACCCGGAAACTTTTGACATTGATTTCAAAGGAGAGATACCATGGTAGGACACGTCATCGACTTCACTCCGGCAGGGGAGGTGCAGGCCATGCACAACGACAAGTTTCCCCTCGGGTTTCTAGGTAGGCAAGAGATTCACCGAGCGACTGAAATCAAATTCAATGAAGAGACTCAAACGTGGTCGCTTTGTTACCCAAACGATGATTCCGCTATTCCTCTCAGCTACCCGCCAGAACTCTGCGAAGGCTTTAAGAGTTATGAAGGGGCTCGTCAAGTGGAGGTAGCTTGGCTGAATGCCTGTCGTCTTGAGGGGGTTGGGCGCAATAGTACCGAAGGGCTCGCGGCTCTGAAGTTTATCCGGGGAATCACCCCTAACCTGCCGGCCCTCTGATCATGCCCGAACGCCCGCCAGTCAGCAGAGAATTGTTGTTTCGGGCGTTCAATGCCATACGCCGCGATCATTGGAGGGTGTCTCTAGACGAGTATCTGGAGGACCCAATTCACCGGCAAATTCTTGAGACCAGAGCCCGGAGCATCCACGTACCCGCCAGGGCTCCCGCGCCGGTTAAAGCCTACAAATTGCACACAATTTACCCCCGCATGCGGGCGCTCTCGCCAGGGGAAATTGATATGAAACGTCGAGCCTCGGGAGAGCGCGACGACGATTGACTCCTGGAAGGATATGCACTAGAATGTACGCATACATTTAGGAGGGTCCCGCATGTCGCCGAATTTAGCGATGAACTTCTGTCGCAAGGTTACCTACAAACATCCTGATATCTCTAACGCCACCGCCCGACTAGCCGTCTGGTTTATCGGAGCCGCCGAGCTAACGGGAGGGTTCCCTCTAGAGCTTACTCTTCGGCAGATAAACGAGGGGTTTGAAAAGGAGGGAGAATTCGTGGAGGGCACGGGATGCCGAAGGGAGACAATGAATTACGCGATAGAGTGGCTTACAAGGAACAAGTTTCTCGAAGTCAAACCGGGCTCACCCGTAGGCTTCGGGCACTCCTCACACCTTTATACGATGGTGTAGAACATGGCTGACATACTGGACTTCCCGCCTGAAACAGAGGCGGGAGAAGAAAATGTCTGTGCAATACAGGTGGCCTACGCACTGAATTCGCTTTTTATCTCAGGAGCTATCTGCAAGGATGCGCTGTTTTTGGGGGCACAGGTCTGCGGTAGGATGCACTTACTTGGGGTAGACCAGTATGTAATGACGGGTCGGGAGGCTACAGAGAACGTCACGCGCATCAATGGCATGATCTTCGGGGGTCCCGTATCCATGAGGCTTCTCGACTACATCAGCGCCTTGCAAGACTTGCATTTCCGTGGCGCGGTACTCAACGACCCCCAAGAGAACAGGGTTTATGACCCGAAGAGGTACACAAAGCACTTCACCTTAGACCCCCTGACATCGGCAGGAGTGCATTGGAGTATGGATACCCCGATTGTTTTTCGCCTTCTGCCGATGAAGTTATCTAACTACCAAGAGGCTATAGAGGCGATGATCAAGGACTCTTTAGGGGAAAAAAAGGTAGTCGATGTCCTAGTAGAGTGGGAAGAAAAATGATCTACACCTACCTTCAGCGGGAATACACCGCTGTAATCAAGGACAAGGAAGATATTATTTCCGCGAGGCTGGAATACGGGTCTCTTTTTCTGTCCGTCGTAGCCCGCGAATTGGTCTGCACCCTCGATCCTTCCGCCATCTCGATCCTTTTATGGCTGGCAAACAGGACAATATTGGTAGGGAAAGCGGCGGAGAGAGTCCCCTATCGAGAGTTTTTAGAGGGTATTGAGGGCGACGATGAGCAGTTTATCAAGCCACTTCAACTGTCACTCCCGACTATTCGAAAGCATCTAAAGGCCCTGATAGAGTCAGATATTGTGCATGCTCACTGCGTAAAGTCTAGGGCTTCCGGCGCTGAAAATGACTCCAGAATGTTTGAAATCAATGTCAAAAAGATAGCCAATACATGCGATGTAGAGGGGAGAAACCTCCGTCTTTTAGTCGCTATTGAGGCCAAAGTTATTGAAGAAAAGAGGCTGAAAGTAGAGGAGAGGGTGGCCCGCGCAGCCAAGAAAACGGGGACCCCCCCTATAAAAAACTTTCACACCTCTTCATGTAATATACATGTATTGCCTTCGGCAATGCATACAAATCTCAGGTTAGATAAATCTAACCAACTACTTTCGCCGGTCTTCGACACGGCGATGGTAGCTGCGGAAATTCAAACCAAAAATTCAGTAGGTATGCACAACTTACCAGCACCCAAAAAACCTCGCCCCGTTGGTCCCGCCCACGACACAGCGATGGAGGCAATTGCGTCTGCTACCAAGGCCAGTGTTGTTCGCCGGGTTGCCCGGGTCGCCGCCGCCGTGTCGGGAGAAATCAACACCGCGAATTTGCAGGCGATGCTGGACACATGCATGAAGGTGCATCATCCCGAGCTACCGAGAATCATCGTCACCGAAAGAGCATTCGGCGTGATGAAGAAACGAATACGGGCTGCCGAGCTACCTGACCTACGCGACTTCATAGAATTCTGCATCCGCGAGTGGACGATACTTCATCTGCAAAATCGCGCGGCTTTCATACGGGACCCGGGCAGGTACTCGAAGGGCAGTGTTCTTCCTGAGGCCCCGAGCTTTTCCCCGCTGGCCTACCGACTGCCTTACTTCATCGCGGCCTACGCTAACCGCAGGGGCAACCTGAACATAAGCAAGAAGACCGGCGATCAGCAGCGGATCGCAGAGCTTGAATCCGCGCTTGCGACGGAAAGACAAACATCAAGAAATACCTTAGAGGTTATGCGCCGCACTCGTCGCGCGCCCTTGACGCCTCTAACCACCATCAACGTAAAAGAATCAAACAAGGAGCTAGATGATGATTGGGAACCCCCGGAGTGGCAGGAGGGTGGAACGAAGAACTATGCCAAGCATGGCCGCTAACAATGTTGGCATGCTGGCTAGAATGCGCGCGGCAAAGATTCCTATCTACGCTTACGAGGAGAGCCTTGAAGATGACAGGCAATTAATTTTAGCTGGCATCCTCGAAGAGGGCTCGTACTCAATGGGTGAGTTCGGTTATCGAAGCTACCTGTTGCAAAGGGTACCCAATGCAAAGCAGGGTCGAGTGATACGGGCCTGTGCTATCTTTGCGAAGGAGCTAGTTGTTCGGAACAAGTCAGTCCAATACGTACCCATTGCTCAGCTTTTCATGTGGGCTAGGTATGCCCTAGACCCCCGCGCGAGTTTGGAGGAAGCTGCAAACCTCGACGGGAGGGGGTATCTCGTAGTACCTGACATTTCTCGCAGCATTGAAGATTGGCCCAAGCACGAATGGCAATACGCCCAGCACATTCTGGCAAGACATGTGAACAGCGGCGGTGGCCTAATCCTTGGCGAGCTTGACCTAGACGAACCCGCCCCGTACTTGCCAGAGTTCCTAGAGCTTTTCTCTAGCTTCCACGCAATTCCAATAAAGTAAGCGATACATGAGCGACGGTTTGAAATTGATTTCAGCAGCTTTAACTGCCAACTCCCCCAGGGCGTTGTCGTCGGTCGAGCGAGAAATGCTTTTAGATCAGGAGATAACAGCATACGACTTTGTGAGAGGACACCTCCGACAGTACAGAGAATTGCCGGCCAGCCAGACAGTGCAGGAAGAGCTTGGCATTCGACTGCCCGCTGCCAATGAACCCCTGGCCTACTACATCGACCTTGTTAACGAGCGGTACGAGTACAACCTGATCCGGGATCGGTTCGGGCCTCTGCGGGAGGCACTGGCAACAAAGAACATGGCGCTAGTGGCCGACACGGTCTCCGGGATATCGTCCGTGCTGCGTCGTCGGCGCAGGGGCGCAAGCCAGACCGGCGAGGCAATGAACATGAATGAGGCAGGCCACCTCGTAACCGCCAGACTGAGACAAATCCAAGGAACGGGCGGCGTATCTGGCATCACCACCGGCTGGCCCACTTTTGACTACATGACAGGCGGCTACCAGAACGGTGACATGATCACCTGGGTAGGGAGAATGGGGCTCGGCAAAACGTATGTGATGCTGAGGCAGGCACAGAACGCTCACCTTGCCGGGGCGCATGTCCTGTTCGTCACCACGGAGATGAGTATCGAGCAGATGGCTCGCCGCTACGCTGCCCTAGTTACCGGCGTGAACCCCACATTGCTGAAGAACGGCACTATCTCCACCTACATGCGAGAGCGCATCAACGCAGTCTACCGAGATATGATCGGCGGGGAGAGGTTCAAAGTATTCAGCGTCGGCATGAATGCCAAGTGCGATTCCATCGCTCGCCTTGCTGATGAATTCGCACCCGATATCATCTTCATTGATGGGGTATACTTGCTCCGCCCTAGCGAGATGGGGCGCAACGCCAACCGAACAGAAAAAGTCCATGCGGTCTACGATGAGCTACGCGGCATGAACCTAGACATCGGATGCCCCTTCGTCCTGTCCACTCAGTTTAACCGGCAGGCGGGACGGTCGGGCAAAGAGGGAAGCCTTGAAACCATCAGCTTCACTGATGCGGTGGGCACCCACTCGTCTCAGGTCATCGCCCTCAAAGACGGCCCCACAGAGAATGTTCGTGACTCCAGAGTGTTCGACTTTCTAAAGGGCAGAGAGGGTGAACACGGCAGCGTTGCAATCAATTTCAAATTTGCTCCGCTCGACATGGGCGAAATGAGTGTTGCAGAGCGCGAGGCGGAAGGGGAAGTAACCGAGGGCACCGTTCAGTGGATGGGCCGGCGGTCTCCAGACCCTGGGCGAAGAACCTCTGACTATTACAGGGAGTGAGCAATGAGCGATCTAGCACCGATGGATATTTTCTCGCGGTACATGGATGTCCCCTTTAGCCTAGCCGCGTACTGCCGGGGACACAGGTACTCGGTAGAGGCAGTGCAGCTTGCCAAAGCGATACAGGCGCGGGCCGTGGCAGACACCGCCGCTGATGCCGCGCAAATTATGCAGGACAGTGCGCGAGAGAGACTGATCCTTGCAATCAGTGCCGTACAGTCAAAGATGGAGCGCGACCCCCTGTGAGCTTTAACCCCGACCTATGTGAAGGCTGCCCAATCCAGGGCGTCTACCTTCCTCTGGGGGCGCGCGGCCCCGAGGATGCTCGCTTCCTGATCGTCACCGATGTCCCGTCCATGAAGTCGGCGGAAGAAGATCGATTGATGACGAACCATCAGTCGAAGATGCTGAGCGGCAAACTCATTGACATTGGATTCGGCAAGGGGGACTTCAGGTTCACCCCGACCTGTCATTGCGCGTACGACCCCAATGCCCATGTCCAGAAGATAAAGACTGCGGCTATGAAGCACTGTCGCCAGCACTTTCAGGCGGAAGTCGAGTCTCACGACTACGAGGCAATTATCCCGCTAGGTGCTGCCGCCGCGTCTCAGGTGTTCGGCAAGGCCACGAAGATTACCAAGGTCCGGGGGTTTGTAAGCCAGTCTGAAGAGCTTGGTTGCGCGGTGTTCCCGATGATGTCTCCTGGCGTCGTCGTCATGTACCCGCAGAACGCTCCCGTGTTCGATGCGGATGTCCAATCGTTCTCTCGGTCAGTCGATGCTGAGTACGATGTCGCTGCCGCCGCGAGCCAGCAGAAAGGCGAGTACGAGCTTATCGATGATCTGGAATTCCTTATCGAAGAGGATGCGGAGCTACTGTCGTTCGACACGGAGACGACGGGCCTTCGCTGGTACCAAGAGGGAGCCGATGTCCGCAGCTACCGGCCGGCGCTTCACAAGGGCAAGTCTACATTCAAGCCCAAGTTTCAAATTCTGACGATGCAGTTCACCACGGCGGCGGGCAAGGGATACATGCTGGTCTGGGATCACCCGGAGAACCCCATACCCGAGGGCAAGAAACCCAAGCTGCGCAACCAACTGCGTCGGCTACTCTGCAAGCCGGATCGGGTAGTGGTTGGGCAAAATCCCAAGTTTGATAACGTTGGGCTTTGGATGGCAGAGGGCATTCGTTTCCGTATCGGCGGCGACACGCTGATGATGGCTGCACTCCTTGACGAGAACCTGCCAGAAAAAAACCTCGACGTACTGACGAAAATCTACGTACCCGAGATGGGCGGATACGCCGACGTGTTCAATGCCACGTACGACAAGTCCCGCATGTGGGAGGTACCCATTGCAGAGATGTGCGGCTACGGTTGCGGGGATACCGATGCTGCGTTCCGTCTCTACTCGCGGCTAGAGTCCGACATCATGGCCGATGACTACCTTTGGGCTCACTACTGCAACATCACGATTCCTGGCTTGAACGCTTTCGCTGCGCTAGAAACGCGGGGCATGTATATCGATGAAGGGACTGCACTCGCCAACTTCAAGCAGACCATGATCGAGGAAGTCGCGCAACAAAAGTCCGATCTGCTGCGGCAGATACCGCGCGACCTGAAGCAAGCCATCGTCGTTGACTTTCTGAACAAGCCGGCGAACAAGAAAAAAACACCAGAGGACGCACTGAGCTTCACGCGAACCGAGTTTACAAAGCAAGTCCTGTTCACCCACCCTCGTGGGTTTCGCCTCAAGCCGAAGGTGTTCACAGACAGCACGAAGAACCTGCATGACGAGACGTTGCGGGAACCCTCTGTCTCCTCCAAGGATCACCTCCCGTACTTCTTTGACCACGAGCCGTTCACTGTTCAGCTTGCACAGTACGTTCAAGACGAATCGTTGCTGACCAAGAGCGTGATTAGCTTCGAAAAGAAGTACATCCGTGGCGGTAAGGTCCGTCCTAACTATCACCTCCACAAGGCCGTCACCGGGCGCTCAAGCTCCGACGACCCGAACGGCCAGAATTTCCCCAAGCGCGGAAAGAAAGCCAAGGCATACCGCGAGATGTTCGTGGCCCCTCCCGGCTACTATGCCATTGAAGTTGACTTGTCTCAGGCAGAGCTACGCATTGCAGCGTGCATGTCGGGTGACAAGGCGATGATTGAAATCTATCGCATCGGCGGGGACATCCACCGCGCAACTGCGGCTATCGTCGCCGGCCTCACGGTCGAGCAGTTCAACCTACTGCCCAAGGACAAACAAAAGGAGTACCGTCAAAAAGCTAAGGCCGTGAATTTCGGATTCATCTACGGAATGGGCTGGCGCAAGTTCATTGGCTACGCAAAGACTGACTACGGTGTCACCTTTACCGAGAAGGACGCGCAGCGCATCCGGAGTAACTTCTTTACCAAGTACCGTTCATTGGAGCCGTGGCACAAGGCCATGCGCGGCTTCGCACAGAAGAACAAGTTCGTGCGCTCCTTCTCTGGCCGCATCCGTCACCTCCCGATGATCGACTCACCCGAGGAATTCATTCAGCAGGAGGCGGGCCGTCAATCGATCAATGCCCCGGTGCAGGAGTTCGGGTCAAGCCTAGGCGTGATGGCGCAGGGCAGAATGAATGAGGAGCTAGACCCCGAAGCTATGCAAATTGTTGGCTTCGTCCACGACTCCATCATTGCCTACGTCAAGAAGGAATACGTTGACTGGGGCATGAAGACTCTGAAGCGATACATGGAAACCAATCCCCTGCACGAGCGCTTTGGTCTCACTCTCAAGGTGCCCATTGTCGCGGACGTTGGGTTCGGAGAGAATCTAGGGGCGGTCCACGAATGCGATGGATTCACCCTCGACAAACCTTTCAATTTCGCCGGTTTGACGGACAAGGACGGCAACCCCTTGATCCAGGTACCCCGACAGAAAACCCCCCCAAACAATGGCCGTTTGCAACGCTCCGCATACACCACCCCTGAGGACACGGAGGATGAAAGCGTCCATGTCGCTGTGCGCCGTTATCGCCTGATGCGCGCGGGCACGAACCGTCAAGTAGAAAAGCGGATAGAGCGTAGCCTGAAGCAAATGGTTATCAATCGCCGCAATAAAATAGTTAAGGTGGCGGAGGAAAAGAGAGCCCGTTCCGCGCATATAATGCGTAGGGCTAGACCCCCCGTTTGACAATCCACAAAAAGGAGTTCATACCATGGCAGTCATGCTGCGTACTAGGGCGCAAGTTGGGCAGAAGAAAGTAGAAACCTCCGCAATGGAGAAAGTGATAGCGGCAAGGACAGACAAAGCCAAGACGCTAGTGCTTCGAACCAGTCTCGCCCGGGAGGAAGGGGCAAACCAGAAATTTGCCAAAGAAGCATCGGCACGAAAGAGGATCGACGAGCAATTGAAATTGATTTCAAAAGCCGAACACCAGATCGACGAGGCAACCCAAGCACTGAATGATGCCACTGAGACAGTCCACGCTATCTTGAACGATGCGAACCTGCTTGAGCATACGAACGGGGTACACCTCGCCAAGATCGTAGAGCAGTGGAGCAACCAGAAAACCTTCGTTGACCCGAAGAGCTTCCGCGCCAAGGTCAACAACGAAATCTTCTGGAGTTCAATTGATGTAGCGCTCGGCAAGGCAAGGCAGCACCTTACGGAGAAAGAGTTACTGGATATCGCTGATGTCACGCCAGGGCAACTCATGGGCAAGCGATTGAAAATCGAGCGCTGCAAGATCAAGACTCGCACAAAGTAAACTATGAACGCAGATGGTATCAACCAAGTTCTGCGGGAGGTTTTTGGCGAAGGTGGAAAAGAAATCAATGGATGGATATCCATTAGGTGCCCGCTAGCTAGATGGCAGGCCGAACACCGTCATGGACGTGACACCAGAGAATCCGCAGGTATCTCAATCAATCCGACAGGGACAAGCATCTTCAATTGCTTCACATGTGACAACAAAGCCCCCTTCCACGCCATGCTCAAAAGGTATGCCGACTACACGGGGGAAGACCTTGGAGACTTGATAGGTGAAATCGAGGAGGAGTCATACCTTGGCCCCCGCGTTTTGCCTGATTGGGATACCCCGCGAGCGGATGACGACGAACTACACGCCCTCGCCAGAGAACTGTATCTGGACTTGTACGACAGCGCAGCAGGCCACCCGTACCTGATCGAGCGCGGCATCTCGGATGAGACGGCGGGGCTTCTGCAACTGATGATTGATCCTCACGACCCTGCCGATGGGGCAGAGAGAATACTGTTTCCCGTCTTCGGGCCGGGGGGAGACCTGTACGGCCTCACCGGCAGAGATGTCACGGGCCAAGCCAGACTGAAAGTACGGGACTACTACGGCCTAAAGAAAGCGGCATGCCTACTCGGATCACACCTGATCGCGCAGACGAAGCCCGACAAGATTCTGGTTGTCGAAGGGCTCTTCGACTATGCCAATGGATGGGAATGTGGACAGCCAGCAGTCGCGGTTATGCATAGTACAATGACGGAGAAGCAGGCAGCAATTCTCAAAGACTTCGGATTGCCTGTTTATTTGTTTTATGACAACGATGCGGCGGGGGAAAAGGGCGTCAAGAATGCCGGAACCCTAATCGAGAAGTACGTACCTGTGATGAAGGTCAAGTACCCCGCCGACTGCAAGGACCCGGGCGAACTACAGCCCGAGGAATTCGAATCGATGATTCGAGGGGCAAGACTGTTCTAAAAGGGGGAAACACCATGATGATAGATCGAGTTAAGTTTGCCATAGCGCGCGGGGCAAAGGCTGAATACTTCAACCAAAGCGGCAACCTCTGGGTAGACTACTGCCCGATCAACCCGGGACGAGTGCCCTTTCGTATTGCGGCAGGGGATAAGCATCTAGAGTACGGGCCGATAAGCTCCGTGTTGATTGAAGCCGCGACCGATGAGTATCGCCAGGGCTATCTCGACTGGTCCCACGAGAAATATGTCTTCCTACAGGCAGGCACGACTGTTTGCACGATGCTTTGTGCAACCTACGAAAACCCCTACGATCCCTTCTTCATGCTCTTCGCCGCTGAGTACCTAGCGGACCTTGGACTTTGAAATCAAGTTCAAATGCATGCCTACGCTCCGCACCCGGAGCAGCTTCGCCATTTCCTAGACGCGATTCCAGGGGCCGGTGAGACGCCGCTATCGGCTAACCAAATCTTCAATCGGCAAGCGCGCATGCGCCTACCGAGAAGGGAGGTCTACGCGCGGTTAGAGGCCCTGGTATATGAAGGCAAAGTCCAGCGGGTAGTCGGCGGATTCATGCACTACTTTCGCCACGCCACTGCAAACAAAAAGCTTGCATTGTTTAAGGGCTTTGCTTACAATGGTGCGCAGAGGAAAGAGCTTCCTCTTGATGCAAATGTAGATTTGCTATTGCAAACGTTAGCCCCATTGACCCATGAGAAAATCGTTAAACTGTGGATGGAACCTCCACCGAAAGTAGCACCTAAGAAGTCGCGCCGCACAAGCGAACGACGACTGATTGTCCTAACCCCCGGGACCCATCTTGGATTACCACGTAAGACGGTGATGGTTTCCGTAATCGGAAAGGGAAGTTGTCTAGTGAGATTAGACGAAGCAGTGAGAACCGCTGACCTAGTGTTGGCAGGTATGTCAGCCCGACTGGCAAAAGAACTAATGAACCGCATCCACCAACTGTTTTCAGGAAAGTAAACACCATGGCCCCGCCTACACGTAGAGTTGTACCCCGCGCCCGCGCCACCAATGTAGCCCCCGAATCAGGCGGCTATCGTGGAGCCGAAGGAAGGCGAATGATGGAGATTGAGGAGCAACGTGCCGTTGCCCGCAAGGAAGCCCAAGCACAGAACCTGAACATGCCGTTCAGATTCTTCTGCCCCGAGGGAGAGACCAAACAGATCGCCATCGTGGATGAGATTCCGGACTTCTTCCGGCATGAGCATTGCATGAAGAATAGTCGCACCAACAGGTGGGATGTCTTCTCCGAGTGCATCAATGAGAATGCCAACTGCCCCGTCTGCAAAGTTACGGACAGGCCCAGTTACTTCGGCATGTTCCTGACTTGCCTCGACTTGACTCCGTACGAGACCCGGGATGGTGTCTCCGTCCCTTGGAGCAAAAAGCTTCTTGTCGTTAAGACTTCGCAGCAAAAGAAATTCACTCGCTTCCACGAGAAGCACGGCACTCTGCGAGGGATGATTCTGGACATGACTCGTGACGGCGAGAAGGACTCCGGCATCGGCAACGACATTGAATTCGTTGACTTCATGGAGGAAGACGAACTGCTCACCTACGAGACGGAGTACGTCGATCAAAACAAGAAAAAGCACCCGATCATTGGGCATGAAGTGTTCGACTATGGCGCTCTCTTCCCGCGACCGACCGAGCAACAACTGCGCGCGATTGTCGGCGGCAAGGCAGAGCCGGGGTCCCGGGAAGACGATGCCAGACTACCCGCCCGCAGAGCGCCTGCCGGCCGCAGTCGTGATGAGTTTGACGACGACACAGCGGATGGGGCACCGCCCCGGAGAGCCCGTACGGCAGTAGCTGCCACAAGGGGGCGCAGCGTTGCACCGCCAGAGGAAGATGCGGAAGAGGCAGAGGAGGCAGGAGAAGAGGCCCCGCGTGCTACCCGCCGCCACGCGCCTACTGCCCGAGCCGCCACCCCGGCCACCACTCGACGCGCTGCTCCCGTGGTTGATGATCCGAACGAAGAGGATGATTTGCCAGAGCCACCGCCCCGGGCTACCCGTACCGGGGCAGCACGCGCCGCTGCTACTCCTGCCCGGAACACGACACGGGCAGCACGACCCGACCCGGAAGAAGCGGATGACGCCGGGGATGCGGATGCGGAAGAGGCTGCGCCGCGCCGGGATGCATCCAGCCTTGCAGAGAAGCGCAGAATGCTTCGCAGGTAACCCATGGCCCCCGCAATCCTTCGCGGGGCCATGGAAATTCCCATAGGCTCGGTAGACTTCAACACAGTACGCAAAGAGCTTACTGTGGCCTACCGGCCTATGGGGGCGGAAGAATCCGTAGAAGTGAAGGCGTACGTCATCACAAAGCAGGGCACGATCCTTGTCCCGAGGCAGTACGGCATAGACCTTTGCAACGCCCTGGAAATTCCGTACGAGGACAAGACATCGGGCGGCAAGAGAGCTACGTTCCCCCGAGTACCGGAGCCCCGTGCCTACCAAGTAGAGCCGCTGGCGGAAATTTACCAGGGCACTCAAACCTATTACGACTTCATTGCCCGCGCTCGTACCGGATGGGGTAAGACTATTGGTGCCCTTATCATCGCCGCGCGGCTGAAAGTATCTACGGTGATCCTTGTCGATCAGGAGAACCTGAAGGATCAGTGGGTAAAGTCGCTGCAAGACCACTTCGGTTTTGCGAAGGAAGACATCGGGATCATCCAGGGCAACAAGTGCAGCTACGAGGGCAAGGCTGTAACGATTGCGATGGTGCAGACACTGAGCCAGAGGCTATTGCCGTCCGCTGTGTATGCGTACTTCGGGCTGGTTATTGTCGATGAGGTACACATCATTGGTGCCCCGACGTTTCACAAAGTCCTCCTGAAGTTTCCCGCGACGTATCGTTTTGGCGTTTCCGCTACCCCGAAAAGGCGGGATGGTTTGCAGAAGCTTCTCGACTACAACCTTGGTGAAGTTAGGGTGTACGTAGAGGACGAACACGACCCCTCTGCGGTTTACGTGATGCAGAACCCCACGGTATACTCTGCGTACGCAAACAAGGCTCCGAAGATCGGTCGCTTCATAAATGAGGTAACCGAAGATGGGTCTCGCAACTTGATGTTGGCGGAAGCAGCAGCGTACCTGTATGACACCGGAAGGGATGTGCTAGTTCTTAGCGACAGAATCGAACAGCTAGAGCATCTGCAAAGTCTTTGCTTTTATCTTGGCATTCCCCCAGACGCGATGGGCGTCTATGCCGGGTACGGCATGGCCTACGGGTACGACAAGGATGCTAAGCCGGTGAGAAGACCAGAGGGGTACGAGAGGGGGACCGAGTACACGCCGATAAGTTTGACATTGATTTCAAAACGAAAAAGAAAACAAGACCTTGAGAGGATCAAGACAACTGCAAGAATTATCTTTGCGACGTATGGGAAGTTCGCCAAGGGTGTTGATGAGCCGCGACTGAGCGGCGGAATGGACGCTTCGCCCCGGTCTACAGCCGAACAGATTAACGGAAGAATTTTGCGTAAGAGTGACGGGAAGCAAACGCCAATATGGATTACGACTTGCGACACCGCCAGCTACCGATCAATGTTCTCCCTCGCGCAAAGAATTCCAGACTACGTGAAGAACAAAGCCGTAGTCAGTAAGTGGTCCCTCGAAAAAGGAAAGACAAAATGTCACGCCATGGCCCTAAGGAGCGAAGCTCTAGAGGAAGTGAAACGCCTCAAATCTATGCCGATAGAAACCAACAGAGACGGGCTAAATACGCTTCAGACGCGGGAGCAGCAGATGCGGCACGGGCTTCGTCGCGCGAGCGATACCATGCGGGGAACCGACCGCCGCCGCGCCTCTCCAATGGCCTCCTCACGAAGGGCGAGGTAAGAGAGGTTCTGGCCGGGGACATGGATCACCCTTCCGCAGTAGAATCGTTCACCATCCCCCAGGCAGCAGAGGCACTAGGACGAAGCGTATCAACCATCCGCCGCTGGATAGAGTCAGACAGAATTCCCCGACCATACCTGACAGACACGCACAAAGAACTCCGTGTCTACAGCGCGGGGGAGCTAGAAGTTATGGCTAGAATCATCGGCCAACATGAGAGAGATTTTCTATACCTCACCGCAGAAAACCGGCACGTCGTTGAGCATCTGCACCAAGCCGTGCATGCCTACCGCGCGCAGCATATCTAAAAACAGGAGATTCCATGTCTACCGTAACACGTCGGGTGAGACCCGATACTGCCGCCGCGCGGGCGTCCTCCCCTCCCCCCCGTAGGGTTGAGGCCCGAGGCACCGGGTTCGTTGCCACCAAGACGACCGACAGGCAAGGCCCGTATCACGAGGATACCCGCGAAGTGGAAGTTCTTCGTGAGATGTTCGATGAGTCCGATCCGCCTGCGTATGTCAGAGTCGGTGGCGGGCTCACCATCAATCAAGGCAACTTCGAATCCCTGCGGATTGATTGCTCTGTCAGCATCCCGTGCAAGCGCGACTCAATCGAGGAGGCGTACATCATTGCCTCTGACTTTGTCGCTGACAAGATCGCGGAAGAGCAAACTGCTTGGCTAGGTACTGGCAACGTACAAACACGGAAGTCAAAGAAATAAATCATGGTCGCTATTCGCCGCACTAAAGCCAAGGAAGTTGTCCTCACTGACGAGCTAGTGAAGACCCTCGCCGCTATCAGAAAGAACTATGGCAACCGTACCGCAGTCAACGGTACTGACGTTCACCAGCCCTTTCGGATACGCACGGGAGTTTTCACATTCGACTACGCAACCCTTGGTGGGATACCCCACAACCGGATGACGATGGTTCACGGCCCCAAGCACAGCGGCAAGACGACTATGATGCTCCGGGCCATTGCAGGGGCACAGATGACCATGCCGGGACAAAAGGCGGCACTCATTGACGTTGAAGGAACCTACGACAAAACGTGGAGTGCGAAGCAGGATGTCAACAACGATGACTTGGTGTTGATTCACCCGGACACAGGCGAACAGGCCGTAGACATTGCCGTTGCCCTGATCCACGCCAAAGAGACATCCCTACTGGCTATCGACTCCCTCGCTGCCTTGCTGCCCATGAAGGAGGAGGAAGCGTCTGCCGAAGACAGTCTAGTGGGACAACAATCCCGCCTGATCACCAGCATGTTGCGCAAGATGAGCGCGGCCCTGATCACTGAACGCAAGCGCGATCACTTTGTCTCGATCATCTTTTCCAACCAGCAACGATCCAAGATCGGTGGATGGAGCCCTAGTGGAGAGCCACTTAGTCTGCCCGGGGGCAAGGCACTTGGGTTCTTCACCTCGCTAGAGGCACGCATCAAGAACAAAGAGACGATCAAGGCTGACGAGTACGGTATTGAAACGCTGTCCTTCAATGAGCATGCGTTCACCATCGAGAAGAACAAGATGAACGCTGGCATGCGCTCGGGTGAATTCCGCCTTGTCCGTCGTGATGACCCATCTATCGGACTGCAAGAGGGCAACGTCGATGACGCGCCCACGATGCTGGCCTTTGCTGCCAAGTATGGATGGTACGAGGGGGATGCCCGTCGCGGGATATCGTTGGCCTTCCCTGACTTTGAGCAGAGGTTTGATTCCGCCGCGCACGCTGCTAGGTTTCTCTACGAGAACAAGGAAGTCTACGAGAGCCTTCGCATCCAACTCATAGTGCAGAACGCCTTGCAGCAGAAGATGCCAGAGGAGTTCATTCAGTACCTCCTGGGCAATTGAAATTGATTTCAAGGGGCGGGACATGATTCGTGTAGAGCGAATGAGGCTGAGGGCTGAATTCGACGCCAAGTACAACCTGTATTTCGAGTTGATCGGATCGCTCTACCCCTCCACGGTCTACAATCAGCTTTGTCAGCTTCGCAAAGAATTGATTGAGGTGGGGGCGACTGACTTGCCCCAAATTCCTCCGCCCAACTATCCCGGGTACGCACCCAATAAACCGAGTACATCCCTTGGCTAATCAACTGTTTATTGCCCTAGGCAGGGAGCCTCGCGGCAAGAAAGCCCCCAAGCCTAAGCCTTCCCCGTCGCACCTACGGGCGCGCGAGCAGGAGAGGGAAGCGGCCAAGCGTGTACGGGGTAGCCTTACCCCGGCCTCTGGCGCGAAGGATATCAAGGGGGATGTCCGCAAGACTGGCGTGTGCCGCATCGAGTGCAAGACCACGAAGCATAGCTCGTTCTCTGTCACCCTGGACATGGTGAGGAGGATCGAGGAGGCTGCACTGCCCTACGGCGAAATGCCCATCATCCTCGTGGAGTTCAACGACGGCGCGGGAAAGAAAGTCGCAGAGCTTGCGATAGTCCCGAGCTACATCTTGGATCAGCTATGCCATCGGTAACCCGACGATCCCTCGCCGGTAGGTTGGGCGCGCTTACCATCAAGCGTGAGGTGGTCAACCCCGGCATGGTGAGTGGCGAGATTCTTCAAGACGGGACGGTTGCCAAGCTGGACAAGGAAGCCTTACCGCTGTCAGGCATTCTCAGTAAGAGCCGCACGCGGGGAAGGCCACCGCGCACCAATGACTACATGCATGTGTCAGACCTGATCGGCAGATGCGTACGCAAGGTTGCGTTGATCGAGCAGCTTGGCATGTCCACGAAGCCCCAAGGCGTGAGCTTCTTTGATGAACTTACTTTTGCGCAGGGGGATGTCGTTCATGATGTGGTCAAGCGCCGCGCGTCCTCCGCACACCCAGAAAGAGTGTGGGGTCTATGGCAATGCCAGTGCAAGACACAGAAGACTTCCGTTCCTACCTTGCTGTCACAGGTGGATCAGGCCAAGCTCTGTAGCAACTGCCACACCCCCAAGTGCTTCTACCGCGAGTTCTCTGTGCGCGATGACGTTCACAAGGTAGTCGGTAACCCTGACCTGATCACGTACGAGATTGATCTTCAAGCTCTGCACGTCAACGAATTGAAATCAATTTCACACGACGCTTGGAAAGAGTTAGTCAGGCCCAAACCAGAGCATGTAATCCAGACTCTCTTTTACTGGGACCTGTTGCACCGCCAGGGCTACCGACTCACCGACCGGATATCAATCCTCTACATCACTCGGGGATGGCTCTATAGCGGCTCGCCGGTCAAGGAATTTACGCTGAATGCGCCGGAAGAGGTAGCTAGGCTGGCTCCTCTCTATGCCGATGCCCTAGCGATCAAGCAGGCGCGAGAAGGGGGCAATTTGCCGCCCCGTATCTGCGCTAGCGCGCAAGTCACACAGGCAAAGAACTGCGAAGTTTGCGCAACATGTTTCGGGACCAATAATGAAGCTCCTAAGAAGATCAGCATCTCCTCTGCCCTCCGTCGCGCGCCCTAGAATACTGGGCATCGACCCGTCGCTTAGCAGCACAGGTTATGCTTACCTACACGGAGACAGGGTAGTCTCTGGCACGATCACGACATCTCCTCTTAGGGGGCCGCACCGGCTCTACTACATTAGGCTTATGCTTTCTAAGGTTATCGAAGCAGCCAAGCCGACCCTCGTTGTGTATGAGGACTATGCTATGGGGGCAGGGGGGAAGATGAACAACAATGTCTTCCATCTAGGCGAGCTTGGAGGCGTCCTGAAAACGATGTTATGGGAGCAGGGTATTGACTATATTGAAATAGCACCTACCATGATGAAGTCGGTTATCGCACTCAATGGCCGGGCAGAAAAGCGTGGAATTGCTACAGCCCTGCAAGTACGATTCGGCATCACCGTAAATCAACATGACGAAGCAGATGCTATTGGTTTAATGTTGCTAGGGGAAATGAAATGTGGCGCTAGAAATCCCACGGAAAAGGCAGGAAAATCGGATCGGTTGGAGGCACTTCGACAGACCCCGATTACCAAAGGCAAGTTGCAATTGATTTCAAATCCCAGATAGCTGAAGTTGCGTACCGGGAGCATTTTGGTTATCATTCGCGTTCCCCATCCCGGTTTAACACCACACCCGAAAGGTTGAAGACATCATGGTTACCAAGTCAAAGGCAGCGGCAAAGCCCGCAGCGAAACAAGCTACCGCCACCGTGGAAGCGGTAGCAGCAGAGTTCGAAGTCGGCCAGACGGTCGCATTTCTCGGGTACGCTCCCGATACCCCGGATGATGAGCAGGTCCTGACGGCCGGCGAGTCGTACGAAATTGTTGGGTTCACGGAAGCCGAGGGCGATAGCGCCGGTGGCGACCCGATCCTGTCGTACCCGAACCCGGAATTCAACGCGAAGAAGAAGGAGAATCCGGAAACCAATCCGAAGACTCTGGAAGTTCAAGTGTTCGACACGGAAATCGAAGCCGTTGAAGAGGGCGACGAAGACCAGGACGCTGAAGACGCCGACGCGGAAGAGGAAGAGGAGGCTGCACCGGAACCCGTCAAGGCCAAGGGCAAGGCAGCACCGGCCAAGGCCAAGGCTGCTCCCGCCAAGGCTGCTCCCGCCAAGGCAGCACCGGCCAAGGCCAAGGCTGCGGCGAAGACCCCGAAGGTCAAGCCCCCGAAAGCGGTCAAGCCGCCGAAGGACGTTGCGCCTGATCCGCTCGACATGGAATTGGAGAACGAAGACGAAGAAGTCCTGGCCCTTATCAAGGACACCGACGACCTTATCAGCGTTGCCCAACAACTGGAAGCGCAATCGGTCACGACCGACTGGCAACTCGGCGGCATCCTTTACCACGTCCGCAAGGAAAAGCCCTACCTCGATTTGGATGATGGCGCAAAGTACAAGGAGCCGACCAAGGTTGACGGGCGGATGGTCCCTGGCTTCGAAGCATTCTTGAATGACTACTTCCAGATCGAGTATCGCAAGGCGATGTACCTGATCAAGATTTACGTCTCGTTCACGAAGGCCGGCATCACCAACGCGGCAGAAGCTGTTGCCAAGATGGGCTGGACGAAGGCCAAGACGATTGCGCCGCTGATGTTGGAGGATGATTCGAAGCCCGATGAACTGATCGAGCTTGCGAACAACAACACGGTTTCCGACCTGTCCGAGACCATCAAGGAAATGTCGTATGTCGGCGGCACCAAGGGCACGCCTGTCGTCAAGCGCACGATCAAGCTGCGGTTCCTCGAAGAGGAAGGCAACTCGATCAATGCGATTCTGGAGACGGCGAGGGAGCAACTGGGCCTCAAGACGATCGATCAGGCGGCAGCGCAGATTATCAACGAATGGGCAAGCGCCAATGCAGGCAAGCCGGCGACCAAGGCATCTGCACCCATGCAGAAGGCTGGCGCAACCAAGGTTGTCTCAGGCAAGAAAGTTGCACCCGCAGCCCCTCGCCGGGTCGCAGCCGCGACGGCTTAAGCCGTCTAAGCATCTGCCGCAAGGCATGCACAGGGGGGCGTCTCACGGCGCTCCCCTTTTTTTATCTCTTGAAATTTGTGTCGAGGTATCTATGGCAACTGCCAACATTCAAAGACGAACGCGCCGGCCCGAGGTTGCGCCAGTCAACATACACCGCAGAGTCAAGTTTGAATACGTGGACTTGACGGACATCACCCCGTATCCTTTCAACCCACGAGACAATGAGAAAGCCATTCCGGCAGTCGCGGAGTCCATTCGTAACTTCGGCTTCCTTGTCCCGTGTGTCATTGACGAGAACAATATCCTTGTCGCAGGGCACACGAGAACTGAAGCCGCTAAGTTACTGGGCATGACCGAGGTGCCTTGCATCCGCGCGGAGAACCTGACGCAGGAGCAAATCAATACGTTCCGCCTTGTAGACAACAAGGTATCCGAGTCCGCTACCTGGGACTTCGATCTACTCGCGGGGGAAATCTCCAAGCTGGGCGATGCCGGTATCGACTGGACTCAATTCGGCTGGAACCAGGAAGAGATTGATTGCTTGAATGAAGTCGTGGGAGCCGATTGTCTAGACGCCGCAGCCAGCGCGCAGCAGGCTACCGCAGATGCAGCCGGCTCACAGAATCGGCGCTCCCCTCAGACCGCTAGATTTGTGCTAGGGGAGATAGTATTCTTCCTACCCGTTCAGCAGTACAGGGTATGGGCGGATGGTATTCGACAACTGCATAATTTCTCTGAGGTTGCGATCACGAATGAAATCAAGCGCAGGCTTGGGATCACGGAGTAAACGCCATGGTCATCAAGCGTACGGCCCGCCCATCTCTCGTTAGAAACCTAGCCATTTCGCAGGTATTTCCCGACAAAGAGAACCCACGCAAGGCGGATGCCGCGCGCCTAGGACTCCTCAAGCTTTCCCTCAAAAAGCTAGGGTTCATTCAGCCCCTTTTCATCACGGCAGGGGGCATGCTTTTGTCAGGGCACCAGCGTACACGGGTTGCCAATGAAATTGATTTCAAAAACGTACCCATCGTTGTCGTTGAACTGACGGAGGATCAGAGACGTGGCATTAACCTTGTTTTCAATCGCGCTACGAACGACTTTACTGCGTTCGACACTGGCAGCAAGGCGGCGGGCAAACTTGATCTTGCGGAGGTGGTCAAGGCTGCCGAATCTTTGCCCGACTTCGAGGGGGAAAATTGGTTCGCGCTCAACTGCCGTACGGAGAAGCTTGCCCCGCTTACTCAGGGGCAGGCGGAACGCTACGACAAGAAGGCTGCTAACATGGCCCTTGTGCCGTTTAGGATGGGCATCAAGATTCCTGTCGTTGCGTCTATCTCTGGCAAGATCGTTAACGGGGTACACCGCGCGTTCGCGGCCCTTGAAGCCGGGGAGACAGATTGGCCTGTCATCCGCATACCAGATGCTCATGCAGAAGTGGCGCTCAATTTTCTAAACTATCTTTCGATGGACTTTGCAGTCGATGGTGATTTCGAAAAACTACTTCGTGCTTCCGCCTACCGCCGCCCTCAGAACAATCGTGGTGCGGTTCCCAAAGCAATGCGGTTTTGGGCTAACGGTGAACGTACGCTTCCTGATAAGGATTCGTACTCCGTGGATTACTGGCGCAAGTTCCGCGACATGCACGGCCCTGCCTTGCTGGACTTTGGCGCGGGGCTCGGCAAAGCTGCGCCATATCTCAGAACAAAGGGCATTGATGCATATGATTTCGAGCCGTACAGGATCGACCCCGAAGGTGATGCGGGCTTCCCGAGCCCATCGTATTCCCGCCAGCAAGTCAAAGCATTTTTGCGGGCAATCGAAGACCCTAAGCTGAAGTTCAACAGCATCTTCCTTTGCTCAGTACTGAATTCAATTCCATTCCTACGGGACCGCATGTGTGTACTCGCCATAGTCCACGCGCTATGCACCCGCACCACTGTGATCTACGGTACGTGCCGAGACATCTCTGATTACAACTACGAGTATGGTGGCATCCGCAATGCCAACTACTTCACGTTTGACAGCGAGCCCGGGGTACGGCTTGGCGACTTCATGAACAACCCCAAGGTGCAGAAGTTTCACACCACGAATGAGGCATCTGCCATGTTCGAAACCTTCTGGAAGAGCAGTGACTTTTGGCCGGGTGGCAATGTCTTCTACTTCCGCCTCACCGCTGCGAAGGGCATCAATGTGAAGGCGCTCGGGGAGGCATTGGACTTCGAGTTCGGTAGCCTGCCCTTCAGAGACGGGAGTACAATGGGGCTTGCCAAAGAGGCAAGAGCAGCTTTCAGCAAACGACTCATGACAAAGGTTTAATCATGTTCGCAACAGGCATCTCTCTCTGGATAATTGGGTGGATTCTTTTTATTTTCGTTAATCCCCCGACGAGCATAGAGAGGGTATTTCCTTCCTTGTGTTTTGGCCTAGGAGGGCTCGGGGCAATGTTGATAACTACTTCATTTATTGTGTGGGGCTGGAGTAATCTTCCATGAGCAAGAAAGACGGTACGATTGAAATCAATTGCAAAGTCAAGATGGTCACGGACAAAGCACTGTTGATTGAGACTGAAGCAAAGATGCCCGCGTGGATTCCTTTGTCACAGATCACAGACCAGACGGGAGAGGGCTACGGGATCACCAGCGTCTTCGTACCTGAATGGATCGCCCTCGACAAAGGACTGATATGAGCATCACTGAACGGCTAGCCGCCGCAGCGCGGGATGCCGCCGAGACTTAACTGAAAAGGGAAAATGTATGCAAGTTCGATTGATCGCAATCACCAAGCCGGCGATCCCCGAGTGCCAGGAGTCAGGTGACTTGCTGGCATACTGCGCCCGCGTTAGCAACCCTGCTAACCAAGCAAACGCGGAGACCGCCCCGCGCCTATTGGCCTACCTCGTCAGGAAATCTCACTGGTCTCCTTTTGAGATGGCGAGCATGACCGTGGAGATTGTCACTACGCGCGCCATTGCTCACCAGATTCTGCGTCACCGTTCGTTTTCGTTTCAGGAATTCAGCCAGCGATACGCGGCAGTCCTGTCCGATCCTGTCATCAGCGAAGCCCGGATGCAGGACGCAACGAACCGACAGGCCAGCCACGAGACTGAGGACGCCGAGTTGCGGGCTTGGTGGGGAATGGTGCAATACAGCATCGCGGATACAGCCGCCACTATCTATCAGGCCGCGCTGAGCAAGGGCATTGCGAAAGAGGTAGCACGTAACGTACTGCCCGAGGGCATGACTGAAAGCACCATCTACATGGCGGGAACGATCCGCAGCTTCATTCACTACTGCCAGTTGCGGTGTGATCCGGGTACTCAAAAGGAACACCGCGAGGTTGCTATTGCTATCCGGGCGATTGTGTTGGAGCAATTCCCCGCGCTCGCAGAGGTGCTTGTATGAGCCAGAAACTCCAGGAGATTATCGACTCCATGCCCCCCTCTCCCTTACCGTCGTTTCCGGGGTATGTACCGAATGTTCTGCCCACCCCGAACGAGCCTAAAGCGCCCACGCTCGCGGACAAGTACCCTCACTACTACAAGCTCTGCCCCTACACTCACATTGATGTCTACCGAGTGCTTGAGCTTTTTAACGTCACCGACCCTTGCATTGCTCATGCAATCAAGAAAATGCTGGTTGCGGGGGGCAGAGGGGGCAAAGACACCAAAAAGGACGTGCAAGAGGCTATCGTTTGCCTTGATCGGTGGCTTGATATGCGCAGAGAAGAAGTGTAACCGACAAGGAGTGAGCCATGTACCGTGTCACCTACATCAAAATGTTCTGTGGAGGGCCGCAACTTGTTACGGTGGCTCACCCCAATCTGGACACCGCGAAGTCGATCTATGACGCCTTCAAAATTGCAGGGGTGCATGTACGTTTGTGGGATCGCAACGATCAGTTAGTGTGCGCGAAGTAATGCGACCGCTCCGCGTGCGGGGGATCGGGGGTATAAAAATTCACTTGAAGGCTCTCGGCAGCAATATCGCGCTGTGCGGGTATGAGCCAAGTGGATGGGTGGTTTTGGGTAGCAACCGCAAGCCAGACTGCCCAAGATGCGCGGCTAGCAAAGAACAAGGACAAGCCAAGTGATTGGTATCGACGATGACATACCAGCCGCAGCAGGCAGACCACGCGAGTGGATCGCAGACCGACTACAGGGAAGATGTAGAATGATTTCTCAGGGGCACGATTGCAAATGCGCGCTTTGCGACTTTGATCGACTCCACTATTACGCGGGGAACGCAAATGACGTACACGGCCCGAAGCCGGCCAGCACCTCCCGCGCCCACCACGGCCAAGCACGAAAAGAAAATGCGCCGTATATGGAACCGTGGCGATCCGGCGGGTAAGACACCGACCGGCGTTTATTGGTACATGGAGGAGGTATCGAAGGAGCATGGAATTGCCCTTCTGGCCCGCCGAATGCACCGCAAACTTGACAGCTTCGAGGGGGAAGAATGATCTTCGTATTCGGCAGCAATCTTGCAGGCCGGCACGGCAAGGGTGCGGCTCTGTTTGCCCGCGAGAACTATCAAGCCAAGCAGGGGGTAGGTCGCGGGCCGACAGGCAATAGCTATGCCATCCCGACGAAGGACATTTACCTAAGGCCGCTGCCACTTGGCTATATCAAGGCGTACGTCGCGGAGTTTCTTAGATACGCCGCCAACAACCCAGAGCTTGAATTTGAAGTGACCAAGATAGGCTGCGGCCTCGCGGGCTATTTTGAAACTGATATCAAACCCTTCTTTGTCGGGGCCACAAAGAACTGCCGCCTACCCGAGGGCTGGGGGTGAACTACGTCGCCTACACCGATGGTGCTTCTCGCAAGGACGGTCGCGGGGGATGGGGCTACGTCCTGTACCTCAATGATCAGGAGCTAGAGACCGCTTGCGGGGGACACCACGAGACAACGAACAACCGCATGGAGCTATTGGCCGCGATCAAGGCGTTGGAGGGTGCTAAGCCCTTCACCGATACCCTCACGGTCATCAGCGACTCGATCTATGTTGTCGCTGGCATCACCGACCATATGGACTCATGGCTTCGCTCGGGTTGGCGGGGTACGGGAAACCAAGAAATTAAAAACAAAGACCTATGGGAGCGCCTAGGGCATCTGGATTGCGATTACAAAAAGGTTGCTTGGCAATGGGTCAAGGGACACACAGGGATCATTGGCAACGAAAGAGCCGACGAGTTGGCCGGCTTAGGGGTACCTGAAAAATGAGCGCAGACCTATATGATTTTTTAGTGCAGAAAGACATCCGGGCTAGGGAGATAAAGCTATATCTTGCAGTCCATCACTTTAACGGTGGGGTATCTGTACCTACTAGCGTTATTATGCAGCGGTCTTTTACCAAATCCGAGCAGGGTAAGGCGATAGACGAGACGCCGTTGCTGTCGATGCCTTTCGCTGCGGCAGACACACTCTTAGACGAACTATGGAAGGCAGGAATTCGACCGACACAAGCAACTACTGATCTAAGCGCGGGTGAGCGTGCAGCCCTGCAAAGAACCATCACAGAGATGCAGTCGCAAATTATCTTCCTTCAATCCGTCATCAACTATCAACTAGGCATGGGCGCGTAATGAATACCAAAGAGAAGATTGATAGGATGGTGGCAACACCCGGGCTGTATCTAGTTACTTCCCCCTCCCGCCCGACAGAGGCAGTACCTGTCTTTGTTAATGCCAAAGGCGATTGCTTCAGCATGGTGCTTGATGATAAGCTGAGCCGCGAGCGATGGAATGAAGAGCATGAGTTCGACATTCAGGGGCCTCTTCAGCCGTTCAAGGAGAAATGAAATTGATTTCATTTGTCAGTGTTTTTCTATGGGGGAACATATTAGTTTGGGTTATTCTCCTGGCTCTAGGGGCTAAGGGGAACACGAGGGAAGACGGGATATTTAGAGTAACTGTCTTCATGATCGTCGTGTCTAACGCGATAGCTATAGCCATGCACTAGAAGACTTTGTTATCCTTCGGTCGGCGTGATGTGCGTCGATAGGGGGTAGAGCATGAGTTTAGCAATCGCGGCAGGCGGGAATCCAGTGCATTTCCCTGCCAACCCGAACAAGTTTGCCTTCGATGGCGAAGTGGCAAGAATCTTTAACGACATGGCAAGTCGTTCGATTCCCAACTTCCACGCCACCCACACAGCACACGCGGAGATGGTTCTAGGCCGTCTCGAAAGGCCGTGTGACATCCTCGACATCGGCGCATCGCGCGGGGCCTTCTACAGCGCTCTCGTCAAAGCTGCTGGCATGGATGTTCGCGCACTGGATAACCTCCACTACAGTGCGGTGGATAACTCCCCGCAAATGTGTGACCTGTTGCGCACTGATTTCCCTGCGGCGAAGGTGTACCAGATGGACATCGCCAAGGGTGATCTAGACCAGCTTAGCGACAAACGATACGACGTGGTGTGCGCCCACTACGTACTACAATTCGTGAAGCCGGAACACCAGATTATCACCCTGCTTCAGATGTTCAAGCTGGTTCGTCCGGGCGGCTTATTGATCTTCGGACACAAGGGAAGCCACTCGGGAGAGCTTGGCGATCTGGCCCACGATCAGTACATCAAGTTTCGCCGTGGCAATGGCTACACCCTTGCAGAGATTGAGGCCAAGACGGAAGCCCTGAAGAATTCCATGTTCCCCATGAGCCATGACAAGCTAATGAGGACTTTTTCTCTGCACTTCACAGAGATTCAAGAGACCTTCCGCTTCATGATGTTCAGCACTTTTCTGGCGGTGAAGTAATGAGTGACGATGCCCCTCCGCCCGCGCGCAGACGTGTCATCCTGCGCCGCGCCCGTTCAGCAGGAGGCGGGGGGTTCAGTGCAAGTACCTCAACCCAGTCCGAGTCTCTACGTGCATCAGACCTTGATGACTCAGAGCCTGATGAAGTAGATGATGCGGTTAATCCGGAAGCCATGTCGCGCCGCATACGTGCAGGGCAATTTCACCCGCCTGTACTCGCGGACAAAGAGAACCCGCGCACACGCATGAATGCCGTACAGGCAGCAGGCAGCGCAGCGTATGCCAAAGAGTTTCGATTGACACTGCTTAATCGACTCTTAATGCGCAATATTCCCCTGGACGAGATAGCTCGACAGCTACAGGTATCCATCTCGACCGTTGAGAAAGATCGCGCTGAATTGAAGCGCCGTTTGAGAGAGGCGGCGACTCAGTTGAACATCGAAGAGATGATCGGCGGGCAGCAGGCCATCTATGACGAAATCTCTGGCATGGCAATGCGTATCGCATCCTCTGGTGCCCGCACGGACGAGAACGGCAATGCCATCCAGGCAGTACCCACGCCCATGAAGCTGGCAGCTATGCGGACTGCACTTGCGGCAAACGCTGACCGTACGCGCTTTCTCAATACCGCAGGCGTCTTCGATGTGCTTCGGTTCCGCCGCGCGGATGATGGATCGAACGTCTCTGACGTACAGAACCTGATGCTTCAAACGCTAGAGTTGATGAACAGCCTGAAGGACGATGACACGGTTGACGCTGCTCCCCGCGCGGGAGGCTTCGGCCCCATGACCTTCGATGACATTGACGCTACCAGTAGCTCTAACGAGGTAGAGAGTTTGTGACACAGGTACAGCAGTTCGCCAACGCGCGGAAGAGACAACGATTCCTGAATGCCGTCGAGACGATGGCAGGTACGGTAAAGAACCGCATGTTCGCGGAGATGTACCGCGATGGGGTGAAGCGACACTTAGACGGAGATGATTCCCTGTTCCGCTTCATGATGCAATTGGAGCGCACGCCAGTCAGCATTGAAGAGTTCATCGACAGCACTGAATTTCTTGCCGCGACGGACCTTGAACTTTGGCCCGAGGTCCGCAAGGCAATTATTGAAATCAATTGCAAATGGTGGAAAGGTACCGAATACGGTGCGTACAACGAGGCGATTCTCATGGGGGCCACGGCTACGGGCAAAACGTCCGTCGCTATGATTACCACCCTGTACCATCTCTATTTGTTGTCCTGCCTGAAGAACCCTCAGGCCATCTACGGGCTGCCAAGCACCACCTCTATTGTGTTCGCCATCATGGGAGCAAAGCCGCGCGTCATCAACAAAGTTATCTATGTTCCGATGCGGAAGTTTGTGGAGTCAATGCCTTATTTTCAGAAGTATTTCTTACCGACCAAGCTCATTGAATCCGAGATGTACTTCGAGGAAAAGAACATTCGTGTGGCACAGTCTGGCGGAGACGAGGATGCCATCCTCGGTGAGGCCATCATTGGCGGCATTATTGATGAAATTAATTTCATGAACGTTGTGTTGCGCTCGAAGAAAGCAGAGCTATCGAGCGGCAGAGCCGGCCTCTACGATCAGGCCCAGCAAGTACACAGCACCATGACACGACGCAAGCGCGGCCGTTTCACCCGCCCAGGACCTATGCTCGGGATCATCTTTGCATCTTCATCGACCAAGTATCGCGGGGACTTCACCGACAAGCACAAGAGATTCGTGGAAGCCCAAGGCATCAAGAGCACGTATATTTACAACCGCAGGCAGTACGATGTTGTTCCTGCCTCGCGGTTCTCTGGCCGCAAGTTTCGTCTCGTGATCGGCAATGACATTCACCACGATACGCGCGTGCTGAGCGACAACGAGGAGATGCCCGCAGGCTCGTGGGTAGAAGAGATACCCATCGAGTATAAAGACGACTTCATGAAGAAGCCGTACGATGCTCTGCGCGACGTTCTGGGCATAGCCCACAACGCACTGGCTC
>Ga0163144_10000672_pt1 | contig 81040 bp, 69 predicted proteins | sample OliLak19BULKMAT1_FD_123175 | JGI IMG/M metagenome (GOLD analysis project Ga0163144, IMG submission 123175) | Freshwater microbial mat bacterial communities from Lake Vanda, McMurdo Dry Valleys, Antarctica - Oligotrophic Lake LV.19.BULKMAT1 | ecosystem: Environmental > Aquatic > Freshwater >... | reverse complement strand
TGGCCCAGCAGCACGGCCGCTCGCCGCCGCCGGGCCTCCAGCTCCGCCGGAGTGCCTTTGGTCCTCATGCACCCTGTATCGGCACACCTGCCATGATTCCTTTTACCGCGCAGAGATCAATAGTCGCGCCAGACCCAACAGGGTTGGCGGAAAGAACCGGAACTCGCAACCGCGGAGGCGTGTTGGCTCATTATGCGGCCTCGGATGCACTTCCATACGAGGTGTTGTCATAGGCACCAAGGCGATCCTGATCAGAACGCTTGGCGGGTCAGCGGGAACGGCGCCGGCGAGTTACGAGCGTACCGGCCAGGAGCATTGGCGCGAGCGAGGCGGGGGCCGGGATGGGGCTGTAGTCAATGAACAGTTCAGGAATGAACTCAACGCCGGTTGGGTTGTCCCTAGAGCCGAAAAGGAGGCCGGAGTTGAGGGGCGAGTTGGCCGCGTTAAGGCTGACACGCATGCCGGCGTTCTGCGGGTTGGTTACCCAGCCGCCAATAAGCGCGGTGAGGTTTCCTCCCAGGGGGATGTCGATGTAACTGTTCTGCTGACCGGGGAAGACCGTGAAGTTCATAGCCAGGGGCGCACCGGGGTTCCATCCGGGACCGCCCAACTGCGGCGCGGTCCAGCAGGCCGAGCCAGGCTGGGGCGTGCCGATCGGTCCGTTCATGGTGCCCTCGACCCAGTTGTCGGTGGCGTTGATTCGGGTCACGTCCAGAGCTCGGGGAAGATTGGGAGAGTTGCCGGAGAAACCGTTGCCATAGAGAAAAAGCCGCAAGTGGACGGCGTTAACGACGTTGTACTGACCGTTGAGAGAAGTGACATCGAAGCGGATGACGCTGTCTCGGTCGGCGCTGCCGCTCCCGCTTCCGACTTCAAAGTCGATCCAGGCGCCCATGTTGTTCGTCGGGCTACCCGAGTCCATCGTGGAGTCCTGCGTTCCCTGGTAGTTGGGGATGTTGATGATGTTGTCGCTGGAAACGACGTTGGTGTTGTCGCGGAAAACGATGGTCGTCTGGGCGAGCGCCGGCAGCGCGCCCGCGGCAGCCAAGGTAGTGAATACACATTGAGCGCAAGTAGGTCGGGTGAAACTCATGGTCTCTCTCCTCTGGGCCGCGTCAGCGGCCCGATGGGCCATGTTACAGAAACGCGTGGCGATTGCAAGCGGGACTTGACCTGATTCGGCACGCAGGCCCGGTCGAGGGCCCCGCTATCGCAAGTCCTTCTCCGCATGCTGCAGCGCGATCAGCGCATACGCCGTAATCAGCACCGGGTTGTTCTCCATCCACCGGTCGTCGACGGACTTGAACGAGCCATCCTCATTCTGCAGTTTCGCCAGTCGGTCCACCAGGTCCTGCGCCCAGCGCCGTGATTCGTTCGTCCCATCCGCCTTGATGGTGCTGATGGTCGGCTCGCCGTACGCATCCATCGCCCGCGCGAAGACCACGTAGTAGTAATACATCCCGTCGGTGCCCAGCCCGGGGTTTTCCTCCAGCGTGTAGTTGCGAGAAATCCACTCCATGGCCGCAACCATCCGCGGATCGCCGCGCCGCAGCCCGGCGTAGAGATAACTCTTGAACCCCGAGTACGTCATCGACCCGTACGCGCGCAGGCGGCTCGCCGTCGTCCCGTCGCTGAGCGTCTCTTCGATCTCGCCCGCCATGCTCTGCCCCACGCCGACTCTTTCGCGGTCCACGCTGGTGGCATAGATAAACCCGCCCTGGCGCGAGCCCTTCGCGTACGCCATGTCATTGATCTTGACGCCGTCCTTCACCTCGACCATCTGCGTTCGCTGCAGAAAGACCAGCGCCCGTTGAAACGCGGCGTCCTTGCTGTCAACGCCCGAGGCGTGCAGCCCTTCCAGCACCCAAGCGAGGTTGGAAAGGTCCGGCCGCCCATGCCGGCCGTAGCCCGCGCCCCCATAGAACGGATCCTCCTTGGTAACAGGCTTGGCCGACTCGTCACTCCCCTCGTGAACAACCGCTTCCTCGCCGTACTGAAGCGTCCTCAGAAACTCCTGCGCCTTCTTCACGACATCCGCGACCTGCGGCGGGGTGCTCACCTGAGAAAGCGCGGCAAGGCAGATCGCGGTGTTGTAACTGGGAAGAATCTTGTCATAAATCCCCCCATCGGGCTGCGCGTACCCGAGCATGAACTTCACGCCCATCGCTACTTTTGGGTCTGAATCGTCGATCCGCGGGTCCATCAGCATCCCACTGACCACCAGCCCTGTCACCGCGGGAAAGTTCGGCCCCTGCGGATTGACCGCCCAGCCGCCGCTGCCTTGGTCCTGTTGGGATCGCAGGTACGCAATCGACTTGTCGATCATCGCCGCGGCCCGGGCGTGCGCGCCAGCGGCTTCCTGACCAGCGGGAGCAGGCATAGGCGCGACCCCCTGAGCAAGCACGCACGACGAGAAGCCTCCCACCAGCACAACGGCAATCATGGCACGCAGCATCGACATCCTCCTGTTGATCAAGCGACCAAAGTCTAGCTTTGACGCGACCGTCTTAGCCCTGTTGTGCCACCCGCGCTTCCTGGTCCATCACCGCCGCCGCGGCGACCACCGCCGCCAACTCAATCCGCATCGTGTGCGGCCCGAATCGCGCAATCCTCGCCCCCGACCCCTTCGCCAAGTCCAACTCGGCGGGGGTCCAGCCGCCTTCCGGCCCCACCAGCACCACAACATGTGCCGCTCCAACCGCCGCGTAAGGTGTCCCCGACGAATCAGCCACTACCACGGGCGGCGACGCTTTTAGCGCCTGCTTGACCGTAACCGCGGCACCCACTTCCAGCAGCCACGCCCGACCGCACTGCTTCAGGCTCTCCACCGCGATCCGCTCCAGCCGCTCCAACTTCCCCGCGCGAGGCTCCACCACCGTGCGTTCCGCCACCAACGGGTGCCACACCGCGGCACCGACCTGGCTGAGCCCATCTATGAGTTCGTGGAGCCGATCGCCCTTGGGGACCGCCGCGTACACATCCACTTGCGGCAGCGCCCGCTCGCACACCTGGCGTTCCAGGCCGCCCAGCTCGACCTCCCACTCCCCCCGCACTTTTCGGATGTCGGAAATCCGCGCACCCACCAGAAGGCCCCGCCCATTGCACAACCGCAGGCGTGCCCCCACTTCCAGTCGCTTCACCCGCGCGGCATGGTGCGCCTCCGGCCCCCCTAGTACCATCGAAGATGGCAGCGGCTCGCGAAGGTCCGGAAAGTACACCTGGTGTTCGCTCATACTTGGCTGAAAAACCCCGGATCATGGTACCGTGCAACCCCCGCACCGCTGCCGCCCTGTAGTCAGTGCTCCGTGAGGCCGATCATCTATACACCATCCGCCGCGCATGCACCGCGGCTATCGGACTAAGGCCGTTCACCCCCATGGCATCCCCCACATCACAACCTCGACCGCAGACCGCCGAAGAACTTGGGGCCAGCATCGATGCGCTCTTTGCGGAGGTCGAACCCACAAGCGCCCCCGCCAAAGGCTCCGCGCTCACCCCTCCCACGGTTCAGCCGCTGCCGCAGGTCCCAACGCCGGCGGGCATCCTGGCGAGTGCCGACACGATCATTGATCAGATGGACGACTTGCTCAAACAGGTCGCCGACTCCACTTCCACCGCGCCCCAGCCGCCTCCACCGGCTCCGCAGGCCAAGCCAAACGCCACGCCTTCGATCGAGTCGCTGGATGAGCAGATCGCCAAACTCACTGAAGAGATCATCGAATCCGAGTCAGCGTTTTCGCCGCATCCTCAGCCAGCCCCGCCCCCTCCGCGTTCGCCTTCATCCGCTGGTATTGTGCCCCCGACCGCGCCAGCACCCGTGGCACCCCCGGTTACTACCCCGCCACAAACCTCAGCGCCAACCCAACCAGCCCCTGACCGCACCGCCCCGGCCAAGCCATCAACCTCTGGCAGCCCCACTTCCCCCGGTCCACAGGCGACATCGCAGCCACCCATTCCCGTGGCGGCGGTTGCCGCGCCGTCAGCGACCGCTGCACCCGTCACACCCAAGGCGCGCCCATTGCTCCCCCGGGTCGGCGCTGCCGCGTCCGCCGTTCTCCTCCCGATCTTCGCACTCATCGCAAAGCCGATTGCAAAGAAACCGAAGGTGCTGCGCGACTCGCTCGCCTGGATCGCCCTCAACACGCTCTTCGTGGGCGCGTGCCTGTGGTTCTACCTGCTCTTCATCCGTCAGCCCGCCGCCGAAAACCACGGCAACGGCTTTGACATCAACTCATCCCACCTGCCCCAGCCCGCAGCGCCCCCGCCGGCGCACGCGGCTGCAAGCGACGACGCTCACGGGCAGCCAAAGAAGGACTCCCACGCTCCGCCCAAGAAGGCCGCGAAGAAGTCCGCCGCCAAGCCTTCCAGCGGGCACTGAGGCTACAACCCGCCCGGGCCTTTGGCTGGCGCTTCCTTGGTGTCGGGCTTTGCCGCCTTCGGTTCGCCCGGTTCAACCGGCGCTTCCTCGCCTTCGGCAGGGAGCGTGGCCCGCCATGCCACCGATAGCTCCTCAAACCCCATCGCCATCACCGCCCGCGTGGCCTGGTCGATCGATGCCCCCTGCGACATCGCTCGGAGCCACTGGTTGCGGGCATCAGCCCCCCACCGCTCCGAGATGTAAGCGACCATGCTGTGCCCCTGCGCGTACACGTTCCGCATGAACTTACGGCTGGTCTTTTCAAAGTCAGCAATCTCTTCCCAGGGCGCCAACCGGCCGGCCCGGGCCCAGTTCTCCACCGACCCCGACCGGCGTGTCGCAAACTTCTCCGCCGAAAGTTCCGCCACCCCTTCCAGCACCCACCACGGCATCAGGTTGGCCTTGTCTCCAAGCTCAAACGTCGCGACGTGCCCGTACTCGTGGGCCAACAGCCGACGCAGCGATGCATCCTTCGTCCGTTCGCCCGCGAGCAGTTTGATCGGTTCGCCCGGTTCGTTCCACCCGCCCAGCCCATCCTCGTACGAAAGGCAAATCGACACCTGCAGGTGCTTGACCGATCCGAACAGCTTGATCTTTTGCGTCTTCCGCGCCAGCGGAGCATCCGCCAACCCAAACCCTTCTTCGACTCCGGCACGCACCGCGCTGAACGCCTCCACCGTCCGATCCGCGAGTTCATCCAGCCCCGGGTCGCACAGCACCAGCACCCCCGGCGCTGCGTGCCGCTCCCACGTCTCGCCCGCGTACACCCACCCCGCTTGACCCTGCACGAACTTCGCTCCGAACGATACCTCCCGGGGCTTTGCTCCCGGCATCGTCCAAGAGACAGTCAGCATTCCCTCCGCCGCCCCATCCCCCGCCGACACCTCGCCGACCTCAAAGGTCAGCGATTCCGGCGGCTTCTTCGATAAGTCATTCGCGAAGTACTTCTGCTCATTGAAAAACTCCGGGTCCGCGCGGTCGATGTACTCCAGGTACCCCGCCGCATCCCCAGAGATCGCCGCGGCCGCCATGTTGCTCAGGGTCTGCTCTACCTCAAACTGCACCGCCGGATCGGTGCCGCCGAACGCACCCGGGAGCAGCGCCGCACAGATCATGGCTGCGTACATCATTCCCAAGGGTAGATCCATCCCTTCTGCGTCGCTGAAGATGTTGGGTTCGGAACTGGAGGCAACCAGGCTGCTATTCCGTGCGCGGCCGCCAGAGCCTCATCGGGACGTTGAGATCACTGTGCCGAACGAACTAATAACCAGCGGCACGCGCCGCCAAACGGCTCAGGCATGGCGCAGCCCCGCCCTTTCGCGGGGTTTTCGATGGGCTGCGGCCGCTCCATGGCCATCGCCGCAATAGCCATTGCCCCCTGCGGTCGCCCGGGTAGCGCTGGGTAATTTCGCACGGAAGTGGTGGATTTCACTTCCTTTACGTCGCCCTTCCTGTACAATCGCCCCGTTCATAGGAGTTGAGGTAGAGCAAGGCAGTTTCCGAACCTTGTTGAAAAAGCACGGCCACCATTGGCGCCGCACCTCCGCGCCCATGGTGTGCGGTGCGGCTCTTGGGGAGAGAGAATCGCCATGAAAACGGCGTCCGTTGCAGTTGGCATTGGCATCGCAGCACTTTCCGCGTGCTGTGGTTCCGCGTCGGCCCAGGTGGGTCAGTACTTCTTGACCCCCGAGACCGGGGCAAAGTCGGTGTACAACGTCAGCGGCGGAATCCAGATCAGTTCGTTCTCGACGCAGCCCACCACCGCCCGCATGGGACCAATCATGGTCGACGGCAGCGCGGGCGAAGTCCGTTATGTGGCCGGTGGCCTCGCCGGCGGCGGAGCAGGCCCCGGGGCGGCTCACCAGTTCAACGGCGTGCCCATCGGCCCGCTTTCCTTTGACCTTGCCGGGCAGCAGAGCGTCGGGCGCGTGATTGATGCCGGCTTTGACGGCACCAACACGTTCGTCGTTTCCGGCCTGTTCGGCACCGCGGCGGTCATCCGCTTCAACGACAACTTCTCGGGCTCAGGCACCAAGGCGTTTGGGGTCAACCAGAGCGCCCAGGGCATCACCTGTGACACGCTCACGGGCACCATCTGGACGACCGACTACGACCTGAGCGGCGGGTTGGGCTTCGCACGCCAATGGTCCATGACGGGCGAACTGCTCTTCTCATTCGCCGTTACCAATGGCGCGGGTGTGAACTCCGAGCGCAACACGGCCCTCGCCTACGACGCCTCCGACGACACCTTCTGGCTCAACGCCACCGTAGAGAACACGCTCGGCATGGGCTTTGGCGAGCTCTGGCAGTTCGACCGCGCAGGGCACTTCCTGACGGCGGTCAACCCCAGCCCCAACGAGAACCGCCTCTACTGGGGTGGCGAGATCCTCCCCATCCCGGCCCCCGGGGCCGCGGGGCTTCTCATCCTCGGCGGACTGGTCGCCGCTCGCCGCCGTCGCGCTTAGAACTCAGCCTGTCCGGGCGCCCTCGGGAACGGGATCACATCCCGGATGTTCTGCATCCCCGTTACGAACAGCACCAGCCGCTCAAAGCCCAGCCCGAACCCCGCATGCGGCACCGTCCCGTAGCGCCGCAGGTCGCGGTACCACCAGTAGTCGTCCTTGTTCAGTTTCATCTCATCCAGCCGCTGGTCCAGCACCTCCAGCCGCTCTTCGCGCTGGCTGCCGCCGATGATCTCGCCGATCTTGGGCACCAGCACATCCATCGCGGCCACCGTTTCGCGCTCCGTGCCGCGCCCCTCGTCATTGACCCGCATGTAGAACGCCTTGATCCCCTTGGGGTAGTTCATCAGGATCACCGGCTGCTTGAAGTGCTCTTCCGTCAGGTACCGTTCGTGCTCGCTCTGCAGGTCTGTGCCCCACTTGACCGGGTACTCAAACGTCTTCCCGCACGTTTGCAGGATCTCCACAGCCTCGGTGTACGACAGCCGCCGGAAGGGCGTTTCCAGCACGTGCTTGAGGCGGTCGATGATCCCCTTCTCGATCCGCTCCTCAAAGAACTTCATATCGTCGGCCCGCTGCGTCAGCACCGCTCCAATCACATACTTGAGCAGGTCCTCGGCCACCTTCGAGTCGCCCTCAAGGTCGCAGAACGCCATCTCCGGCTCGATCATCCAGAACTCCGCCAGGTGACGGCTGGTATTGCTGTTCTCAGCGCGGAACGTGGGGCCAAACGTGTACACGTTGGACAGCGCGCAGCAGTACGTCTCAACGCTCAACTGCCCCGAGACCGTCAGGTGCGCTTCCTTGCCGAAGAAGTCCTGGGACCAGTCGATGGCAGATGAGGCATTGGGCATCGCGGACTGGGCATTGGTGGCGGACGCCGCCGCACCCAGTTTGTCGCCGTGAACCTTGTTCCCATCACCAATGCCCGGTGCCCGATGCCCAATGCCTTCCCTCCGCGGCATGTTCATCACATCCAGCGTGCTCACCCGGAACATCTGCCCCGCGCCCTCGCAGTCGCTCGCGGTGATGATGGGCGTGTGCACCCAGAAGTACCCCCGCTCATCAAAGAACCGATGGATCGCCATCGACAGGCAGTGCCGGACCCGCGCAATCGCGCCAAACGTGTTGGTCCGCGAGCGCAGATGCGCCACCTCGCGCAGGTACTCGAACGTGTGCCGCTTGTTGCTCACAGGGTACGTGTCCGGGTTTTCGACCCAGCCCACCACCCGCACCGCCGTCGCCAGCACTTCGACCGCCTGCCCCTTCCCCTGGCTGGCGACCAGGCGACCATCGACCTCCACCGAGCAGCCGGTGGTCAACTTCTGAACCTCGGCAAAGTTCGCCGCCGCGGCGTCGCCCTGGGCCTTCACCACCACCTGGATCGCATCAAAGCAGGTGCCGTCCGAGACCGCGACAAAGCACAAGCCCCCATCGGCCTTGCTCTCGCGGCTGGTCCGCACCCACCCCTTGATGGTCAACTCAATCCCCGGCTCAGACTTGAGAGCCTCGGCAACCCGCATGCACGCCATTCTCACATCTCCTTCAATCAGTAAAGGCCCATCGTAGGAACCGGCTGCGCGGGTGCCAACGGTCGGCTCCTAGACGATCGCTCCGCCGCGTGAGGGTGCCACTGGTCGGCTCTGAGACCAGTGCGACCCGAACCGCGCTCCCGGCCGTGACCTCCCCCGCCGCGGATGCGGTGCACGTCAAAAACACCGCGGCGGAAGCCCGGTGTGGGGGCGAGCGTGCCGATCCGAACTGCGGAGCAGTGTTCGCGGCTCGAAGCGGTCCCAGCAACATCTGCGACTTCAGCTCACCGCGCTGGGTGCCGTGGCCAGTTGACTCCCGACCCGCATAAAAGAAACCACCCTAAAGCGGCCATCGCGGCGAGTTCGCCCAACCGTACGGGTACGCATGGTCGGAGATGTGGAACCACGTGCTCGTGCTGGCCTTGCCGTTGATGTAGAGGTCGTTGCCTTCGAAACACGTGTTACGGTCCAAGCCCCCGGTCCCACCGTTCGCATCAATCGATCTGCGATCGGTCGGCGCCACGAAGAGTTGGGCTGATCCGTCGAGGTAACTCACATGCCCACCCCAGTTATGCCGAAGGGCAACCTGGTCGTAGTTTCCAAACATCCCATCCCGGTAGTACTGGTTGTTGACCAGCGTGCTCTCTTCCCAGAAGATCGGAATGCTCTTCATGATGGTCAGTGTGTTTGCAAACCCCGGTTGGAGAGGGTTGACGGTGTTGTTGCCGTTTGGCGGCAGGTATCCCACCCTTGATTGGCAACCCAGTCGCGCACCTTCCATCTCATCAAGCATGGTGTAGTCAAAGTCAACGCCCGTGCGCGAAGCCCACATGTTGGTAACATCGGTCTTGGCCCGTCGCTTGTTCGTCGGACACTCAGCAACCATGTGGGCATTCTGGATGTAGCTGAACAGGAGTCCCGGCTGACGGGTTCCACCACTGTCGATCGTCTGTGCCCACAGCGCTACGTTGGTTGGGGGCGGCGCAGGGGGAATCGGCGGCGGGTTTGTTTCGGGGTCCCAATACCTCGCCCCAAACTGGTCTCGCTTCGCGACAGGGAATATCTGGTCCTTGTAGTCTTGCGCGTACACCACGGTGGCCAACGCAAACTGCTTCACATTCGACAGGCACTTGACCGTCCGCCCCGCCTCCCGCGCCTTCCCCAGCGCTGGCAGCAACAACCCGATCAGCACCGCGATGATCGCGATCACCACCAGCAACTCAATCAACGTGAACGCCGCCCGCCTTGTCCGTCCGATGTCCATCAACAAACCTCCGCGGCTGCCTGCGCCGCTCATCCCGCTGACACAGGCGCCCGTCGTCCGAACCTGGTGCACAAGCCCGTTCATGGAGAGACTGGTAGTGCCGGTTGTCGTCAAGAACCCTCGTGCCGCCTCTACCCGCTCGCGGCACCCGACAACCCGCTGGAAGACCCCCAAAGACTAACACACCTTTGCCCGCCGGGCGAGCCAAAAGTGGCGGCGGCGGCCCCAGCGGGGCCACTCTGGACCAACTTCCTATACTCTGTCAGTGCCGCGCCCTGCCCCCCATAACCCTGCTTCGCTCGACCCACTCGCCTACACCAGCGAGCAGTTTGTCGCCGCCGCCAATACGGCCAACCTCGCCCCCGCATCCACCGCCCTGGAGGCCTACCGGCAAATCCTCCGCACCGGGATTGACCAGCCGGGCCCATGGAAAGTGGCCCTGCCCCCGATCGTGAACAAACTCCAGGAAACCTCCCCCGAGGGCGAAGTCGTCAAGTTCGTCCAGCGACTATCCCCCTCCCAGAGGGAGGGGCCAGGGGTGGGTTCGTCCGTCCCCCTCCAGAGGGAGGGCCCAGGGGTGCGTTCGAGCGGCGCAGAACTCTCGCAAGTCAACGACCTCCCGCCCCCAATCCCTGCCCCAGGCAACCCGCGAATCTCCAAAGACTCCCCCCTCGATATCGAGTCCGTCCTCATCCCCATGATCGGCTCCGCGGGCCTGCGCACCTACACCCTCTGCGTCTCCAGCCAGGTCGGCTGCGCCATGGGCTGCACCTTCTGCGAGACCGCCCAGATGGGGCTGATCCGTTCCTTGACCCCATCGGAAATCGTCGGCCAGTGGTTTGCCGCGCGACACATCATCGGCATCGCCCCCAAGAACATCGTCTTCATGGGCATGGGCGAACCGATGGACAACTACGACAACGTGATGCAGGCCGTCGCCATCCTCAAGGACCACAACGGCGCCAGCGTCCCCGTGAGCAACATCACCATCTCGACCGTCGGGCGGATCGACGGCATCCGAAGAATGGCCGAGCAGATCAAGCACAAGGGCTGGCACCGCCTCAACCTCGCCCTCTCGCTCAATGCGCCCAACGACGATGTCCGCTCCGCGATCATGCCCATCAACCGCCGCTGGAATATGTCCGAACTCCAGCAGGTCCTGCTCGAGTGGCCCAAGTTCGCCGGCAACAAGGTCTGCATCGAGTATGTCCTCATCCCCGGCGTGAACGACGCCCCCGAGCACATCGCTCAAATCGCCGCGTTCATGCTCCCCTTCAAGTTCTTCGACAAGGGCAAGCCCCGCGCGCTGATCAACCTCATCCCCTACAACCCGCGCCGCAACTCACCCTGGCCCGCGCCGACCGAGGAAAAGGTCGAGCAGTTCCTGGGCGCGCTCATTGAAGCCGGGGTCTTTGCGAAGCGACGCCGGACCAAGGGGCGCGCCATGATGGGCGCCTGCGGCCAACTCGGTGCTGCACACATTCGGCAGAGGCGGCTCGTCCAGCCGACAATCTCGGCGTGACCGAACCCGGGCGCGAATCTCCCTTGGCAGCCAGTGTGGAAGTCACAGCACGCCCGCGGTGGAAGCGGCGATGGGTGTGGGTCTACCTCGGACTGCTGATCGCATCCAACATTGTTCAAGGAGTGTTGCCGGAGGAGTGGTTCCGCCTGCCTTCGGCGGCGCCTCAGCACGTTGAGGTCGATGCGAAGACTTCAGCTGGCGACACGCAGCACATTCGCCTTGGATACCTGGAGTGGTGGCCGGCGGTTGAGCCGAAGAGCCACAGCCCCGAGCCCGTCGCCAAGCCGCCCGTGATCCTCATTCACGGATCCCCGGGCCAGGCCAATGACTACGCGAAGATGGGGCCGCTGTTGGCGCACAGCGGGTACCGGGTGCTCGCGTTCGACATGCCCGGGTTCAACGAGTCTTCGGGCTGGGTCAAGGACTATTCCATCCTGGCCAACGCTCACGGCGTGCTCGCCGCCATGGATGCCCTCCACATCGATCGCGCCCACGTGGTCGGCTGGTCCAACGGCGGGGGTGTGGGCTTGCACATGGCCGACCAGGCGCCCCAGCGCACCGCTTCGCTCACCATGTTGGCCTCCATCGGTACCCAGGAGAATGAGGGTTCGGGCAGTTTCGCCTTCGAGCACTTCAAGTACGCGGTCGCCTATGGCGCGGCGGTGGTCCTCCCCGAGTGTGTCCCCCACTTCGGCCTGCTGGGCCCCAGGAAACTGCGGCACGGCTTCGCACGCAACTTCTGGGACTCTGACCAGCGCCCGCTGCGTGCCCTCATGCAGCGGCTGACCGTTCCCACGCTGATCCTGCACGGGCGGCATGATGTGCTGATCGCCGCGCGGGCCGCGGAAGACCACCACCGGCTCATTCCCACCAGCCGCCTGGTGATGCTCGACGCCAACCACTTCCTGCCCTTCACGCATGCGCAGGCCACCGCCGATCACCTGCTCCCGTTCTTCGAGCGCCACGACCAGCCCGGCGTTTCCGCGCTCTCCGATGTGCTCGACCTCGCCCCATCCGACCACGCCGCCGAGAACAACACGCTCGCCCAACTCCGCACGCAACTGCGCTCGCGACCCTGGTGGCTCCAGATGGTCATGATCGCGTGGATGGTCGCCATTCTCCCGCTCGCCGGTCTCATCGCGGCCGTGTGCTTCGCTGTCGCGATGGATGTGGACATGATGGTCGCGCTGGTCGGCGTCATCGTGGGGTTGGCCCTTCATGCCATCGCGGTGCTGTCGCTCGCGCTGCTTGCACCCGACCGCCTCCACCGTTTGCCCTTCCTGAAGAATCGGCTCTCCGGCGTCTCCGCCATCGACTGGCGTCGCCGCCTGAGCCGCGGGGCCATTGCCCAAGGATTCAACTCCGCATTCATCCCGTCGCGCTGCACACCCGCCCTGCTGGGCGTCGCCCTCGCGCGCCCCGGCGTTCTGTCCATCGCCAGATTCATCACGGGCCGGCTGTTGGGCGCGATCACCTGGGCGGCGTCAGCGTTCTTCTTCGCGTTGATCGCCGTTTCCCTCATCGCCGCGTGGAGCGATTCCCTCGGCCCAATCTGGTCCGCCGCGCTCCTCATCCCCGTTGCCCTCCTCGCACAGGCATTCCCCATGCTCCTCACCGGGCGGAGCCGAAGGCACCTGGCGGCACGCCTGTCTCGCGCCATCCACTACGAGTACTGGCCGGCGTTCCTGTTCTATCTCCCGCTGGCGCCGTACATCACATGGCTGTCGATTAAGCACCGCGGCGTAATGGTCGTCACCTGCTGCAACCCCGCCATCGAGAACGGCGGCGGGCTGGTCGGTGAGAGCAAGTCCACCATCATGACCGCCCTGGGCGACAACCCCTTCACGCTCCGCACCGTGCTCATCCCCGGCGGCATGCCCGCCGCGCAACGGGCCAGACTCGTAAGCGACGCCATGCGCCGCGAGCCCGCCCTGGCCACGTTCCCCATCATCATCAAGCCCGATGCGGGCCAGCGCGGCTTCGGCGTCAAGCTGGCCCGCAGCGATGAAGATGTCGTCGAGTACTTTGAGTCCATGACCAGCCCGGCCCTCATCCAGCCCTTTCACCCGGGTCCGCACGAGTGCAGCATCCTCTGGGTGCGCCGGCCCCAGGCCGTCGGCGCACTTCCCGCGAACGGTTCTCACGCCGGCTTCCTCTACTCCATCACTTCCAAAGAGTTCCCCGTTCTTACCGGCGACGGCCTGCACACCCTCGAAGACCTCATCTACCGCCACCCGCGCTTCCGCCGCCAGGCCCACGTCTTTCTCAACCGTCACGCGCACCGCGCCGCCTGGTCCCCCGCCCGCGGCGAACAGGTCCACCTCGCCGTCGCGGGGAACCACTGCCAGGGCACGCTCTTCAGGGACGGCTCAGACCTCGTGACGCCCCAGTTGACCGCCACCGTCGACCGCCTTGCCCGCGCCTATCGCAACGGCGACCCCCAGGGCGATGAAGGCCTTGACTATGCCCGCTTTGATGTGCGATTCGAGTCGGTCGCCGGCTTCACCTCCGGCACCGAGTTCTCCATCGTCGAACTCAACGGCACCACCGGCGAATCAACCAACCTCTACGACCCCGCCAAGTCGCTGCTCTGGGCGTACAAGGTCCTCTTCGGCCAGTGGCGGATCCTGTTCGAGCTCGGCGCCGCCCGCAGGGCCGCCGGCACGCGGCCCATGACGATGGCCGGCGTCGTCGGCGTCATTCGCGCGCACTACCAGCAACGCCGTGGCAGTGAACTCTCGGACTAAATTTAGCAAACCGCGCCATCCCGCCTTGTTCGTTTTATCTCGGGTTTCCAGACGCGCTTTTCTGGCATCCCGCCATTCCCGCGGCAAGGTGAAGGCAGGAAAGGGGCACGCTGATACGGGCTTCATGGTTGTACGTCGTGCTCGGGGAACTTCCCGCTGGTGGGCTGCGATGTCGCGCCGCCCAGCCCGGCAAGGCTACGACTGGGCCACCATCGGCTCATCCGGTAACGCGGCGCATGAAGGGCCTGATCCTTTCAACCTGGTGACCGGGAGCTGCTCGGTTGGGGACGATAAAAGCATCGTGCCCCACCTATGCTCGCCCTGGCGGAACGGGTCCCTGCAATGGCTCTGATCCCCGGTGACCTCAACTGATGCCTTGCCGAACCCTCGGCATCATTTTCTCCGGGGTTTCCATTGAGGCGGGATGGCGGTCGCTGTACACTCGGACCCCAGTCACTTGGACGGAATGTGGGGATAACTGTGAACCTTGTAACAGCAGTGGTCGCCAAACGTGCTACGGCAAGATCCGCGCGAGGGGCCGGACTCCCCGCGCGTGAACTAGCCGGGGCCTTGGGACTAAGTAAGCTCGCGACAACGCTTGTGGCGCGTGCCGTGCGAACATCCAGTTGCGGAGACAATCTAACCCCGCGTACCCATGGAAACTCTGCTCGATCGCAGACAGCCAGCGCTGGCTCCCTGAACATCTTCGCGTGGATTGTAACCGCGGCGATTCTGGCCCTGGTGCAAGTCCACTCGGCCCCGGCCCAGTGTCCGCCGGGCTGGCTGCCCGGCGTTGGGGTTCCCGGACTGAGTGGACCAGCCCATGCGATGACGATGTGGGATCCCGATGGAGCCGGATTACAGCCCCCCGTGCTCGTTGCGGGCGGTGTGTTCGGCGTTGCCGGCGACACCTTGGCGAGCAACATCGCCGCTTGGAACGGCTCCGCATGGTCCCCGCTGGGCTCGGGCATGAACAACTCTGTCCTCGCGCTGGCGGTCCTGCCCAACGGCGACCTGGCCGCGGGAGGCACCTTCACCACCGCCGGAGGCCTGGCGGCCAACTCCATCGCCCGCTGGAACGGCACGGCTTGGTCCGCGCTGGGCTTGGGCATGAACGAACGGGTCCGCGCGCTGGTGGTGTTGCCCAACGGCGACCTAGTCGCGGCTGGCGACTTCACCACCGCAGGGGGCCTGCCTGCCAACCGAATCGCCCGTTGGGACGGCTCGGCATGGTCCGCGCTGGGCTCGGGCATGAATGGCGGCGTCTACGCGCTCGCTGTCCAGCCCAACGGCGACGTGGCCGCCGGGGGCTTCTTCACCATCGCCGGAGGCTTCGCGGCCAACCGAATCGCCCGTTGGAACGGCACGGCATGGTCCGCCCTGGGATTGGGGACGAACAACTATGTTTCCGCGCTGGCGGTCCTGCCCAACGGCGACTTGGCCGCGGGGGGTGGCTTTAGCGCCGCCGAGGGCCTGCCTGCCAACCGCATCGCTCGCTGGGACGGTACGGCCTGGTCCTCGCTGGGCTCGGGCATGAACAACAACTGGGTCGTGGCGCTGGCGGTCCAGCCCAGCGGCGACTTGGCCGCCGGGGGCGACTTCACCTCCGCTGGGGGCGTGCCTGCCAACCGCATCGCTCGTTGGGACGGCACGACCTGGTCCGCGCTGGACTCGGGCATGAATGGCAGCGTCTACGCGCTCGCTGTCCAGCCCAACGGCGACCTGGCTGTGGGCGGCGACTTTACGACCACCGGGGGCGTGGCGGCCAACCGCATCGCCCGTTGGAACAACACAACCTGGTCCGCGCTGGGCTCCGGCACGAACGGCGGCATTCAATCACTGGCGCTCCAATCCAATGACGAACTGGCCGCAGGGGGCAACTTTACAATTGCCGGGAGCGTGACGGCGAACCGCATCGCCCGTTGGAACGGCGCAGCCTGGTCCGCCCCGGGCTCGGGGATGAACAACTCGGTCATCGCGCTGGCGGTCCTGCCCAATGGCGACTTGGGCGCTGGGGGAGCATTCACCACCGCCGGAGGCGTAGCAGCCAATCGGGTCGCCCGTTGGGACGGCACGGCATGGTCCACGCTGGGCTCAGGCATGAATGGCGGCGTCAACGCGCTCGCGGTCCTGCCCAACGGCGACCTGGCCGCCGGGGGCTTCTTCACCATCGCCGGAGGCTTCGCGGCCAACCGAATCGCCCGTTGGAACGGCACGGCATGGTCCGCCCTGGGCTCGGGCGCGAGCGACACCGTCGTAGCGCTGGAAGTGCTTCCCAATGGCGACCTCGTTGCAGGCGGTTGGTTCTTCGTCGCCGGGGGCGTGGCCACCAACCGAATCGCCCGTTGGAACGGCGCGGCTTGGTCCGCCCTGGGGTCGGGCATGAACAACTCCGTCCTCGCGCTGGCGGTCCTGCCCAACGGCGACCTGGCCGCGGGGGGCATCTTCACCACCGCCGGGGGCGTCGCGGCGAACTACATCGCCCGCTGGAACGGTACGGTCTGGACCGCGTTGGGTTCGGGCATGAATGAACGGGTCCGCGCGCTGGCGGTCCTTCCCAACGGCGACTTGGTCGCGGCGGGCGACTTTACCACCGCCGGGGGAGCGCCTGCCAACCGAATCGCCCGTTGGGACGGCTCGGCCTGGTCCGCACTGGACTCGGGCATGAATGACAGCGTCTACGCGCTCGAGGTCCTTCCCGACGGCGACCTGGCCGTGGGGGGCTTCTTCATCACCGCCGGGGGCAACGTCTCCGCGTACTTTGCCCGCTACACGTTCGGCGGATCATGCTGTGGCTCGGCCGACTTCAACGGCGATGGCGACACTGGTACCGACCTGGACATCGAGGCCTTCTTCTCATGCCTCGGGGGCGCCTGCTGCCCTGCCTGTGGTTCGGCCGACTTCAACAGCGATGGCGACACCGGCACCGATCTGGACATCGAAGCGTTCTTTCGCGTACTGGGCGGGGGGCCGTGCTAGTTAGACGGATCTCTCACTGGAGAACTTGAACGGGCGGCCCGCGATGACAGGCCGCAGGTGTTCGTTCGGTTCGTAGGCGACTTCGGCAACATGTCGCCAGACGACTTGTCCGATCGAACTCCCGTAGTCCTACGCCGCCCGCCCTGTCACATACGCCGTCATCCGCTCCAGGTCGGTCGGGTCGGAGAGGTCCAGCCCGAAGGCGTCGCACAGCGACCGCGCCGACACATCCCCCGGCTCGAAGCGGTGCGTCACCAGCTTCTCGCCGCGCGAATCGTAGAGGAACGCGACCACCGCCCCATCCTTCTCGCGCGTCACCTCGATGCTCTGCCCGTTCACCGTGATCCGCTGCACAGCACCCTGCTCTTCGTGCTGGAGGCCGGCCTCGAGCCCGCGGTCCAGCGCGGCGATGAGCCCGATGTGGACCCGCTCCACAAGGGTCTCCAGGTCCGGCAGCCCCGCCGTGATATCAGAGAAGAAGTCGATCGTCGCCGAATACTCGCTGACGCTCCGAGCGACGACCGCGCCCATCTCGCTGTTGTTGATCCCCAGCACCCGTTGGGCAGTAGCAACCGCCGGCGAGTCCGCGTCCAGCGTCGGGCCCGAAACCGCGCCGCTGAGGCTCAGCATCCCAGTGATGTACGCGACGCGGTGCAGCCTGTGCACCGGCTCGTCCCGCTGCCCATCGGCGGGCCGCGTGTGGTGCCACTCGATCGGACGCATCAGCAACTCGGGCAATCGCCACAGCCGGCCCATCGCCGCGACCACATCCACGTGTGTGAACGCCATCGACTCGGATTCCCGCCGGAACAGGCCGCCCGGCGACCGGTTTTCCGCGTACACCGCAAAGTACTCGGGGCCCGCCAGCTTGGGCATCAGCGGGATCCCCGCATCGATCATCAGCCCAACGACGAACGCCTCGGAAACCAGCGACGGCGCCACCACCTTCGCGGCCTCCGCGGCAAGGCACGCCCGGAAGACCGATTCGCCCCATACCCTCCGGGCCAGTTCCCGGTCGCCGCCCTTCGTTGCAGCGTGGCTGAGGTGAAACCCCAGAGAAATCGACTTAAGACGGTCAATGCCCAGGACCAGGCACGCCCGATCGAGCTTCGTTACCACGGATCGTTGCGCAAAGAACGATGAGTTCGCCAGCCGGAGCACGCGCCCGGAGATCGCCTGATCCACCCTGATGGCTTGCGCGTAGTCCCGTAGCTGTGCCTCGGGGTTCGAGACTAGGTTCAGCAGGCGCATGGCCACTTCCGGCTGGCTCTCCAGACCGGTGCGTTCCAGCTTTCGATCCAGGTTCTCCTGGAGCTGAATCAGCTCGGCTGCTGTCACCATCGCGCGGACTTTCATGCCTCAATCACACCCTGGCCGGCGGTGTACGCCGGCTCCGTGCCGTCCATCCGGAGCGCGGACCGGCCCGGCGCCCATGTAACCACATCGGGTAACCGGCATGCTCCCCTGAGCGGTCCCACAGAAACGGTGCGCCGAACTGCCGCCATGGTCCTGATAATCCAAACTCACGGCTGGAGCCGGACCACCGTCCACCCCGAATCGATCTTCACCGCCGTCCCCTCAACGTGCACCGCTCGCGTCCAGCGCGCACGGTCGTGCAGCCGCCCCGGACCGCCCAGCCACAACTCCACGCGCTGCGCGATGAGCCGAAACCCTCCCCAATGAGGGGGGCGCGGAACGGCCACCGCGTCGCCGTGCTCCAGGAACTCACCGGCCCTGAGTCCCAGCTCTTGAAGCACCTCCGCCACTCGCTCGATCAACGCCCCCCGGCTCGCGAGCGGTTTGCTCTGCCGGCTCGCCCACGCGCTCAGACGCGCTTCCCACTTGCGCGAGGCAAAGTACGCATCACTCTCCGCCGCTGGGCTCTTCACTACGGGCCCTTCGATCCGCACCTGGCGATCACTCGCATCCCAGTGAAACACCGCCGCGGCAACCGCCTTTGCCGCGAGCTCCCGACCCTTGTCCCCCTCGTAGTTCGTGAAAAACGTCAGGTGCCCCTGCGACACATCCACGCCGCGGCACAGCACCACCCTTGCCCTTGGGCCCTCCGGCCCCAGGGTCGCCAGTGTCATCGCCGTCGGGTTTGGTTGGCGCGCGGCCGCGACTTCCTCTTTGAGCCAGGCCGCAAACAGGGGCATCGGGTCCCCCGGCAGCGGCTCGGGCAGGAGCGACTGCGAACTCAGTCGCGCCACAAACTCCGGTGGCAGCATGGATTGGGTCATTCCCAACGATAGCGGCCCACCGGTGAACCGTGCCGCGCGGCTACGCTCGGTCGCTCCGCCTTGCCGATGCAGTCCACAACCTGTGCGGTTCCTGTCGTCCCTTGACCTTTGGCCCACGAGGCCCCCACACCTTGACACACTGCCCCTCCCTCACTTCGCCACTCCGCCTCTAGACCACCCGACCACTTCCGCCCCCATGCTCACCCCCGACCAGCCATACCGCCGCAACAACCGACCCAGCCAGCCGCCCATCTCGGCCCAGGCGCTCTTTGAGCGCCAGCCCCCGCAGTCGCCCGAGGCTGAGATGTCGCTGCTGGGCTCGATCATCCTCGACCCCGGAGTCATACCCGACGTTCTCGGCCTGCTGAAGGGACCGGAGGACTTCTACAAGGAAGCCCACGGCCACATTTACAAGGCCGTCGTTGACGTCTACGACCAGCGCCACTCCGGCGACCTGGTGCAGATCCTCGACCTGCTCCGTGATCGTGAGGTCCTCGAACTTGTCGGCGGCCCGCCCTACCTCGTTCAACTCGCCGAATCGGTCCCGGCGGCCGTGAACGCCCCACACTTCGCGCGGATCGTCGCCGAAAAGGCCAAGCTCAGAAGGCTCATTGATGCAGCCGGCCAGATCCTGTACGACGCCTATCACGTCGGCGAACTCGGCCCCGAGGGCGCCCGCGAAGTCCTCGACAAGGCCGAGATGTCCGTCTTTGAAATCGCCCAGGAACAGAACACCGCCGACCCCCAGGCCCTTGCCGAGCTCCTTGAACTCGAGATGCGCCGCATCGAGAACGCCGAGTTCGAGGGGGGAAGCCTCAGCGGTATCTCCACCGGCTACTTCGAGCTGGACGAAATGCTCCGCGGCCTCCAGCCCGGCGAAATGGTCATCCTCGCCGCTCGCCCATCCATGGGCAAGACCGCCCTCGCACTCAACCTTGCCGAGCAGATCGCCCTGGGCGGTTTGCAGGTCCCCGGAGCACAGCCGAGCAAGAGCACGCCGGTCGGCCTATTCAGCTTGGAAATGAGCAAAAACGCCATCGTGCAGCGGCTCCTCTCCGCGCGCTCCGGCGTCAGCAGCCAGGCCCTGCGCGGCGGTCATAAGATTCCCGACCGCGACCTGCGCTCGCTTATCCTCGCGTCGGAGGACCTCAAGGCCGCGCCGATTTATGTAGACGACATCCCCAACCTCACGGTTCTGAATCTCCGGGCCCGCGCTCGCCGCATGGTGGCCCAGCACGGGGTCAAGGTCCTGATCGTCGACTACCTCCAGCTCATGTCCGCACCCGGGGCCGCCCGCGAAAGCCGGCAGGTGGAGGTCTCGGCCATCAGCCGCGGCGTCAAGGCCCTGGCGCGCGAACTCAACGTCCCCGTCGTGTGCCTCTCGCAGCTCAACCGCGCGAGCGAGCAACGCGAGGGGAACCGCCCCCGCATGAGCGACCTGCGCGAGTCAGGCTCCATCGAGCAGGATGCCGACGTCGTCATGCTCCTGCACCGCGAAGACTACTACCACGTCCACGACCCCGACTGGGCCGCCGAGAACCCCGACAAGGCCGGCATCGCCGAGATCATCATCGCCAAGCAGCGCAACGGCCCCACCGGCGTCGTGAAACTGGTCTGGGATTCCCGCACCACCCGCTTCAAGAACTACGACGCCCACGCCCAGGCCCCGGGCGGGTACGACTCCTACAACAACCCGTCGTCCGCGGCGGCCAGCTTTGGCGCTGCGCCGCCCGCCCGCCCGGCTGCTTCGCAGCCCCCTGCCGCCAAGCCCTGGACACAGACCGAGGCCAAGCCCCCGCCCTTCAGCCCCGCCCCCTTCGCGCCCGGCAAGAAGACCGGTCCCATCGAGAACCACCGCGACGGCGGCGGGCCGGAATCCGATCCTCTGGACGAAGAGCCGTAGGCCCCACGCCGCCGATCGTGTATCCTGAGCGCATGAACGCTCACATCGCTCGCGTACTCATCGTTGTGTTGGCCATCGCCTGCTTCGTCTCCACGCCCGGGTGCGAAGAGAAGCTGACCCAGGAAAACTACACCGCCGTGACCCTGGGCATGACCCGGCAGGATGTGGAGAAACTGCTCGGCGAGGGCGAGAACCAGCAGAGCACGGGCATGAACATCTCGGGCGCCGGCATCCCCTCGGGCTCGCGCCCCAGTGATCTGGCCACCTACACGTGGCGCAAGGGCAACACTGAGTTCTCGGTCACGTACAAGGACGGCAAGGTGGTCAGCAAGGCCAACAACGCCGGCTATTGACCGTCCCAACTCGACGGGCTCGGGCGTGGGTTCACGTTCCAGCCTGTCGCCACACGGTCTCACGCCACCAGGCGCAGGGTGCTCTCGTTCAACTTCGTGCCCCGGTATGCGCTGACCGCGCGAAGCGCAAACTGATCCACCACCGCTGGCTCTCCGGTTGGGATCGCGGGCTCATCGACCGCCACGGGGCCGGTGCTGGCAACCGGGGTCGCCACGGGAATCGGGGCTGGTTCTGGGGTTGGCGGCGTCTCTGGAGTGGGCGCTGGCGTGGGCGCCGGTGCCGTCAGTACCGCCCGGGCATCGGTGCGAAAGTCACGCACAGCCTGCCGAATCTCGCGGAGCACGCCCGAAGGTGGGCCTGATGGGTCCGCGGCGTACGCCTCCGCCAGGCCACGCAATGTATCACCAAGCGCGGCCTTCAACGCATCAATGCTCGTCGCCGCCTCTTCGCCTGTTCCCAGCCGTTGCTGCAGCCGATCGATCCGGCGCGATTCGCGCGCGATCATCCGCTCGACCTTCTTCTCAATGTTCTGTGCGACCCGGTCGTGGCCCGTCCTCTTGACGTCGCCGCCGTGTTCGCAGCCGGGGGTCGGCGCGGGTTCATCAGGCGTCACCGCCGGCGTCACGTCCGGTGCGCCCGGGGTCGGCGTTGTCGCGGTGGTTGGGGTCGCGGTCGTCCCGGTCACCTCAACGGTATCGGTGGGGATTGCAGCGGCGGTGCCGACGGGGGTGGCAGGGGCCGACGCGATGGGCGCGGCGGTCGTTTGCACCTTCGCCGTGCGGGGGGTGGGGTAGAAAGCGGGCTGGTAGCAGTGCGTGCGGCTTGCGACGTTCATGCTGGAGGGCTCCGGTACAGCGATCACGGCCCGGGAGCGCCCGTGCCGTCTGTACGCTGCGTATCGGGCTTGCCGGGGTGGCTACTCCAGCCGATTCCCGATGGTCCGATAGTCACGACCGCGGCGTGGTCTTGTCCGCGGCCATGAGTTCCACGATGTACGCCTGGAAGTCGTCGTGGAGGATCTTCATCGAGGGGTTGGCCATCATCCTGCGGAACGAATCCTCGGACTGAATGTCCTTCATCCGGTGCACCCAGCTCTCGAAGTAGTCGTCGCTGAGCTGACCATTCCGGTGGCTGAACCAAGCGACTTCAAAGATCGACAACTGCATGAGGTTCATGAAGTAGTCGCGGATCTCGTCGTCGGACCCCAGCAGTTGCACGTCGTGCTTGTACACCCGCGCCAGGGACGGGTTGTCCACCCGCATCCGACGCATCTCCATCTGCATCTCCACCAGTTTGGTGAAGTTGGCCACGTGCGCCGCCTTCCGGTAGTTATGAAACTGGAACGCGGCGTAGATGAACCCGCCCGCGATGGCGCACGACGAAACTGCCTGTAGTATCAACGTTGCTGATTGGACATCCATGCCGCCATCGTTGGCGCACGACCGCTCCGCTGCAAGCGGCGCACCGGTCGTTCCTGACCAAACGGCCGGGCGAACACCGAGCGGGGCTTACGGAATAACAGCCGCGTCAAGCACCGCCGGCGCTTCGCGTGTCGTCACCTCGTACAGCACAATGCCCCCCACTTGCTTGCGGAAGATCTTCATGTTGCACGGGTCATCGTCGAGCTTCAGCCCCCTGTCGTTCTCCGCCCGGTCCATGAACACCAGGATGTCGTCGTTCTCCACCCGCGCCATCAGGATCATCGTGCCCGTGCTGAGGGTGAACCCATCGCGCGGATTGCCGTAGGACCAGCCGCGCACTTCGACGCCCGGCGTTGCCAGCGGCACCACCAGCGCCTGCCCCAGCCTGGTCTCGACGGCGGCGGCAAACTCCTGGTCGCTCTCGCACACCCACTGCGGCGTAAAACCGCGCGCACCGATGCTGATGTAGGCCTGCTGCGCCGACACAAATCGCGCCGGCGACGGCTCCGCCGCCGGCCGGGGCCAGAACATCCACACGCCCAGCGCCACAAGCAACAGCGCGGCGGCCGCGCCATACCACGCCATGCGGCTTCGTGGGCGCGAGCCCCTTCCGGCGGCCAGGCGCATCGCGCCGTGATCACTGGCCGCGCCGGTCAGACGATGGGCGGACGCTTCTTCAAACAGCCGCCCCAGCGACTGATCGATTCTACCGTGAAGTTCGACCTGCTCGCGCAGGGACCCATCCCGCGCGAGTTGTGCCTCAAACTCGTGGCGGTCCTCGGGGTTCATGGCGCCGTCGAGATATTCCTCGACGCGGGCGTTCCAGGGAGAGGGTGTGGGGGGGCGGGCCTGATTCACTCGCCCCTCCCGTCCGGGCCTGTCCCGCCGAGGCGGCTGCGCATCGCCTGCCTGGCGCGGTGCACGTGGCTCATGGCGGTGCCTTCCGGGATGTCAAGCGCTCGGGAAATCTCACGGTACGAAAGCCCCCTGACCACTCGCAACACCAGGCACGCCCGCGCGGTCTCCTCAAGTGCCCGCAGTTCCGCGGCGACCCGTGCATCGAACAGTTCATCGGTTCCCGTCCCCGCCAAACCCCAACCAGAACCGCCCTGTTGGCCCACCCCTCGACCTGTGCCCGAGGTCCCAGCACCCAACTCCGCCAGCGACGCCTTCTGCCTGCTCCGCCGTCTCGCATCGTTTAACGCCACAAACCGAACGATCTGACCCATCCACGCGGTAAAACTCGTTTGCGGGTCAAACTCGTCCAGTTTACCGATCCCGATCGAGGCGGCCTCCTGGACCACATCGTGCGCCTGTGTCCGATCCCCCAGAATGGCGGCGGCGATAAACCACAGCGTGCGGCGAGATTCCTCGAACCGGGCAGCAAACTGCTCTGGTGTCAAACACGCCCCCGCGCCTCGGCCCGGCCCGATCGCTCGACTTTCTCCGCCGGGATTGGCCGTTCCAATGGTAATGTCAGGAGCCTCCGGGGCGATTGCAGGAATGCCACACAGACATCCAACCTGCCCGTGGTTATACGCACCTACTACCCCACCCAGACCCAACCGGAGCGGAGTTTGCACCGGGCCGCGAAGAATCGCAACCCGGGGCACTCACCCCCGCGCCCCCCGGCGAGCTCGCATGAATCGCATGGCTGAAGCCGCGGCCGGAGGGAAACCCGTTGAAACGGGCTGGAAACCAAAGCCAAAGGCAGGTTGGGGAGTGCCCGCCGTACCACCGCTGAAGCGGTGGTCTACGAGCGGGCAAGGCCGCTGAAGCGGCCTAAAGACACGGCGGATGGCGCGGCTCACGGCGTGCGCGTGGCGCTGCCGCTGTCACCGACGATCTCGATCTGTGTGAAGCGCTCCAACCGATCCTCCGCGCGGCCCGCGGCGTGATGTTCGCGTTGGCGATTGATGTAGTCCACGACCCACGGCAGGTCGCGTTTGCCGAACGACACGACGCCGTAGCCGGTCTGCCAGGCGAGCGTGCCGAGACCGCATGGTCCGTGATAGATGTGGTGAGCGCACGCGCCCTTGATGTCGCCGACCCATTTGGCGATCTCAATCGTCGGCGGCAGGTTGACCGCCATGTGAATGTGGTCTTCGACGCCGCCGATGGCCTGGACCATTGCCTCGGGGGTCTAGAGCGCGCGGTGGGTGAGGTACTTGTGGGTGAGCGGCTCGACCTTCGCCGTCAGCAAGGGCATGTTGTCCTTGGTGCGCCAGACGAGGTGGTAGTAGAGTTCCCAATAGACGTTGCGGGGCATGGCACAGTTTATCGCGGCGATGGCGCGGTTGCCTGAAGGCGAGACCGATGGAAGCCCGCTTCAGCGGGCTTGCTCGCTTGTAGGCCACGCCTTCAGGCGTGGTTCAGGCCACGGCACCATCCCATTCTGTCTTCCATTCCCCCAGCCCGTTTCAACGGGCTTGCTCGCTTGTAGGCCACGCCTTCAGGCGTGGTTCAGGCCGCGGCACCATCCCATTCTGTCTTCCGTTCCCCAGCCCGTTTCAACGGGCTTGCTCGCTTGTAGGCCACGCCTTCAGGCGTGGTTCACGCCGCGGCACCATCCCATTCTGTCTTCCGTTCCCCAGCCCGCTTCAGCGGGCTTGCTCGCTTGTAGGCCACGCCTTCAGGCGTGGTTCAGCCGGCGGCACCATCCCATTCTGTCTTCCGTTCCCCAGCCCGTTTCAACGGGCTTCCTATGTTGGTCCGCCTTAAGGCGATGGGATGTTCAAGCCCCCCAGCGCGGCGATCACACATTCAACCCATTTTTCCGCCGAAACAAGGCCGCAAGCGCAGCATCACGCCAAGTCGGAGCCATCCTGTTCTGACCACTTCCCACTTCCCCGTTCTCTACCGCCTCACTTCATCATCCCCACCACTCCCTCGACCATCTTTCCGATTCCCTCGTACACCTCGTGGGGCTTGGCGTCGCACATATAGGCTGGGGTGGTGACGAGTTTGTTGGCGGTATCGGTGAAGGCTTCGAGGACCGAGCGCGGGAAGTTGGTGGAGCCCATGGTGGCGATGGCGGCGTGGGTCTCTGGGTCCGATCCGATCGTGACCTTGCAGCCCGGGCCGCCCAGGCGGGTGCCCAGCACCCGCGCTGCCAGGATCGGGGCGATGCAGCACAGGCCGATGGGCTTCTTGGCGGCGTGGAAGGCGCGGATAAGGCTGGCGACATCGGGCATGACTTCGCACTCCGCGCCGCCCTTCTCACCGGGGGAAGCGAAGGTGCTCAGGTTCTTGGCCGCGCCGAAGCCGCCGGGGAAGAAGAGGGCGGCGTAGGTGTTCACATCGAGTTTGTTCAAGGGCGCGATGTCGCCGCGGCTGATGCGGGCGGATTCAACGAGCATGTTGCGGGTCTGGCCGGCGGGGGCGGGCTTGCCGGTGGCGTGGTTGATGACATCGGCCTGGGGCGCATCGGGGGCGAAGCACTTGACGGGGACGCCGAGGCGCGAGAGGTGGATGAGGATGCTGACGGCCTCGGTGATTTCAGAGCCGTCGTTTTTTCCGGAGCCGGAGAGGATGAGGGCGACAACTTGAGCCATAGCGAACACCTCCGCGTCATCGTACCGTGGTGAGGCGTGGGCGTGATGATGAACCGCTGATTGCCGGGCGGTATCGGGGGAGGAAGATGCGTTGCTTGATCGGCCCCAAGCACATCAGGTCCATCGCCGCATCTTGTTTCCGCGGAACGTGGAACGAGGGTGGGTCGGTGAGATGGACGAAGGCGTCGGCGAGCTCCGGCTCAACCCGGCGGCTTCACGGCCCCGCGCGTGACCTTTGGATAGAGGGCGTCTCTCGCCGCCTGGTCGTCCGGGGGCGGCGGGGGTGGCATCGACTTTTGAATCTCCTCGGCTCGCTGCTCGGCCGCTTGCACCTGGGGTGAGGGCGCGGCGGAATCCTTGCTCAACCTGCTGTACGCCCATACAGCGCCGGCAAGGCCCACAACAGCCAGCACTCCCATGACGGCCGCTTTTTTCTTGTCTTCAGGAAAGAGTTGCATGGTTATGGCAGGTCGATGCCGCGGATCCCGTTGCGGGTGGCCCAGAAGTAGGCCGGCTTTGGTGGAGCGATGTCAAACTGGAACTTGCTGACCGCCGGATCACCCGTGAACTCGAAGAAGAACTGGAGTTCGTTGGAGGTGGCGTTGGGGTTCCAAGTACCCGCAGGCTGCAGGAGTTGGCCATCGGTCGAGGTCAGGCCGGGGCTGGTCGTGGTTCGGGCGATGACATCGGCCATACGTACGGACTTGGCGCTGCCATCAACCAAGGCGACCTGCGTTGTGGCCGCCGGGGTGTTCCATTGCGGGTACCGGCCGTTGCGGTTCTTGGAGTAGAAGTCGCCGCGCTCAAAGAGTTGGACCTTCTTCATGGGCGTCCAAACGTCCGTGATTCGATTGCGCCGGATGTTAAACGGCCCGCGGGTCGGCGCGATGACGCGGGTGGCTGTCGTCGCACCAAACTGCTCGGGGGTCTGCCAGAAGACCGGGGGGTACCAGTACGAGACCGGAAAAATCCACGTCAGGTCGGTCTGAGCGTTGGCGCTGGTGGTTTCACGAAGCATCTGGCGGAGGGCGTAGTCGGCTGGTGCAAATCCTGACAGGTGGCGAGAGGTATTGATGTTGTCGCCGAAGAGCATGTGGGAGAGCCAGTGGTATCCAAAGGTCTCGGTGCCCTGGCGGCTCTGAAGGCCAGCCCCATAGTCCCAGCGGTAAGTGTACTGCGGGTGCCCGACGGACTGCGAATAGGTCGGGGGTTCCCAAACAATGCAGCGCTCGTCACCACCCGCGGTCGCCGGGTTGTCGGCCACGGCAAAGGGATTCATGAACTCCTCTTTGTTGTCGAGGGCGTAGTAGTTCATGTAAAACGTGTTCTGACGCAGGTTCGACAGGCTGACCGTTCTCTGCCCGGACTGCCTGGCCTTGCCGATGGCGGGCAGCAGGATACCGATCAGGATCGCGATGATCGCGATGACCACCAGCAACTCGATCAGGGTGAACGCCTTTACCGCGCCGCATGTCTTCGACATGGCAAACCCCCTCCGCGTTTCATGGTGCAAGTGCAAGGCCGGAAGGCAGAACGCCGGGGCGTGTTCAGAGCACGGCGGGCGTTTGTAATGAGCGATTGACCACCGGAAGCGTAGCAGAACTCATCGGCCAAGGAATCGCCAACAGGCCCCATTCACCGGACGCACCGGCGGTCGACCCTCTACTGCCCTCCCGGCCCCCTGCGGGCCGGGCCGAGGGAAGGCGGGGTGGGTGGCTTCTCTTCGACCGGCGGCGGCGCGGCCCCTTCCGGCACCGGCGGCGGGGGCGGGGGAGGTTCTTCCTGAAAGGCGTTGTAGATCAGAAAGCCGCCCACGGCGAACAGGATTACCGCAACGCCGGTCAGGACCTTCTGCCTACCCGTTAGCTTGGACGGGATCAAAGCCATCGCGGCTCCACGCCTATCGGGCGGTTGTTGGAGTAACGGTTGAACAGCGCAAAGGGCCCAGTTCAGTTGGTGGGGATGCGCAGGTCCTCATACACAAAGGTGTACTTGTCGTTCCTGTAAGACTCGATGGCGCGACCGGGAATCACCTTGTGGTACGCCGCGTGCCCATCCATGAAGCCCATGACCGACTTGTTGAACTCGCCGTACCCATTGCGCACCTGGAACCCGGGGGAGGGGTTGTATACGACGATGTCGGCGTACTGATCGTGCATCCAGCACATGCGGGAGGGAACAAAGGAATCGGCGTAGCGCAGGCGCCTCAGCCCGCCGAAGAAGGCCCGGGCGAACGAGATCCCCGGCTGTGCGTCCAGTTGCTCATGCCACTTGAGGTTGACGTGGTAACTGGTGCCTACATCGTCGTAGGAGTTGATCGGTATCCCATATCGATTGCGGGACACAATGGCGCCCCAGTTGGGATTGAGTACCTGCGTGGCCGACCACTGCTGTTGGAACGAGGCTTTGTCGCTGGGGTCGCGGAAGACCGGGAGCCTGAGATTGTCACGCTCGGTCGCGGTGGGGCTCAGGATCGTGGCCGGGTCGGTGGGCTCCATCACGCCGCTGTAGAGGTACTGGTTGAGCGGCCGATCAACCGCCTCATTATCCATCCACCCACCGCCGAAGGCGCTCCAGAACCCGTCCGTGTTCTTGCCGCCGAAGGTCCAACTGCACAGCCAACCGCCATTAATCATCGCCTCGCCGGCGGCGGTGTCGGGGACCTGGCCGCGCCCGGGCTTGAGGGCGACGATCGGCATGTAGCCCTTGTAGTTGTCCTGGTAGGTGAAGGCGCCGATGCAGATCTGGTGTACGTTGGACTCAGACATCACGTGCCAGGCCGCCAGCCTCGACTTGCCGATCGCCGGGAGGAGCAGCCCGATCAGCACCGCGATGATCGCGATGACCACGAGCAGTTCAATAAGTGTGAACGCGCGTTGCTTCATGGTGGTGACTCTTGCTCAGCGGGTTGGGTGTCTAGTTATTGAGGTCCGTGAAAATCACCGTGTACTTGTCGTTGTTGTACGCGGGGACCAGCCAGGGGCGCTGGCGTGCGTTGACGTCGGTGCTGCCGCCGGCGAGGACGGTGAGGTACGAGGCGTGCCCATCCATGAAGCCCAGGCACGACTTGTTGATGTCGTCGTACCCGTTGCGCACGGTAAAGCCCGCCGCGGAGTTGATCACGATGTCGGCCCATTCATCGTTCAGCCAGACCATGCGTGAAGGGATGAACGAATCGGCGATCTTGAAGCGGCGTGCGCCCTTGTCAAACTTGCGGCGCAGGCCGTCGGCGCTGCGGTCGCCATCCGTCAGTTCGAGCTGCTCGTACCACTTGGCCTGCCAGTGGTAACTGGTGCCCACATCGTCATAGCAACTGACGGCGCCACCGTTGGCGAGGGGCCAGTTGCGCTGGTGACCGACCTTATCACTGGGGTCTCTGCACACGGTCATCTGGTAGTTGGTGCGGGCCGAGGCGTTGGCCGCCATGGTTGCCAGGGCGTTGACCGGGCCCTCGATGGCGCTGCTGTCGATGTAGGTGTTCAGTGGCCGATCAACCGCTTCGACGTCAAAGGCCCCCCCGGTCCAGAAGGTGTTGCAGTTCTTTCCCCAGGCGCTCCACGTGCACCAGCCTTCCAGCAGGGCGTTTGGCGTCGCTGGATTCGCCGGACCCCAGCCGCGCTGCCATGTGGGGGTCAGCGGCAGAAGGCCCTTCTGGTCGGACTGGTACGTCGCGCCTGCGGTGGCGATCTGGCGGATGTTGCTCAGGGAGATCACCTGGCGCGCGGCCTTCTTGGCTTTTCCCAATGCCGGCAGCAAGAGCGAGATGAGCACCGCGATGATCGCGATCACCACCAACAACTCGATCAAGGTGAACGCCTTCGCCGCGCAGCGCGATCGTGGCATGCTGAAACCCCTTCTAAGTCCCAGAATCGGGAGGCCAGAAACTGCCGGCCGGCAGAACGCCAGCGCGATGCAGACAATAAAGAGTAGACCTTGCGGATAGGGAATCGTCAACCCGGACCCAAACAGAATTGATCGACACAAAGGACATACCGGGGCGCAGATTCCCCGGGAGATGCGGAACGTCAGGACCCTATTCGCAGGCCTGTGGGGGCGGGTTCCCGCGTCGGTCTGCCCCCCAAATTGGGCGGGGGGACTTGGGAAGATGAAAAGGCACTCGGCTCGGAGAGCCGAGCTACCCGGCCGAGCTACCCGGCCGAGGTATCCGGGAACAGCAACCAGCGGGCGCTCGTACGGCTTTTAGATGTCACCACGGACGGATGAGCCTGCAACATGTGATAGAATGGGGTCCCCATCGCCAAGTTCGGTCGCCCCGGATGGGGGTTTGGTCGAGCATGTTCATGCTGACCCGGGGTTGCAGGCCGGATGCTTGCAATATGGTCGGTTGCAGGCTGAAAGCCCGCATGGTCGCAGGTCTGTCGCCACGATGCAGAATCCACCGAGTCAACCTGAGTCTGTGAGCCCGAAGGAGGGGTTGGGGAGCGGGAAGGCACTCGGTTCGGAGAGCCGAGCCACCACCAGCAGTACCCAGGACCCGGGGGCAACGTCGCCGCTGCTGGTGCCGAAAGGGCTGGATGGGGGCAAAATGGGGTCGACGGGCCCGGCGGTGCCCTCGGCTGATGAGGTATTGCAGGAAGTCGCCAAGTCCGGCACCAATATTGACACGCTGGTGGGCCGGATCGTCATCGATCAGGGCTTTGTCACACCCGAAGAACTCAAGCACTGCCTGGTCCAGTCCAAGACCCTGGCTGAAGAGAACAACCAGAAGTCGCTCACCGACCTGCTGGTGGACAACGAGTACCTGACGCGCCGGCAAGCGGTGCGGCTGAGGGAGTTTGCCGCGGCGGAGCGGTCGTCGCAGAAGATCCCGGGCTTCAAGGTGCTGGGACCGCTCGGGGCGGGTGCGATGGCGAAGGTTTTCAAGGCCAAGCAACTGAGCCTGGACCGGGTCGTTGCGATCAAGGTGCTGCCCAAGAAGTTCACGAGCAACCAGCAGTTCATCGAGCGTTTTTACGCCGAGGGGCGTGCCGCGGCACAACTGAACCACCCCAACATCGTGCAGGCGTTCGATGTGAACAAGTCGGGGGACTACCACTACTTCGTGATGGAGTTTGTGGACGGCACGACGGTGTACGACGAAATCGTGAAGAACAAGCGGTTCGCCGAGGGTGATGCGATCGATATCGTGATGCAGATGGCCGAGGCGTTACAGCACGCCCACGAGCGGGGCCTGATCCACCGGGATGTGAAGCCCAAGAACATCATGCTGGCCAAGACGGGGCCCGGGGGCGTGGGGGGAATCGCCAAGTTGGCGGACATGGGGCTGGCGCGGGCGATCTCTGACCGCGAGATGGCGGAGGCCGAGCAGGGGAAGGCGTTTGGCACTCCGTACTACATCGCCCCGGAGCAGATCCGCGGCGAACTGAACATCACCCCCGCGGCGGACATTTACTCGCTGGGGGCGACGCTGTACCACATGCTCACGGGGAGTGTGCCCTTTGACGGCAAGAATCCCAGCGCGGTGATGCACAAGCACCTGAAGGCGGAGTTGGTCCCGCCCGACCACGTGAACCCCAAGTTGTCGGCGGGGATCTCGGAAGTCGTCGAGATGATGATGGCCAAGGACCCCCGTCAACGTTACCAGATGGCCAAGGACCTGCTGACAGACCTGCGGGCCGTCAAAAACAAGCAGCCCCCGCCCATGGCCCACAAAGACTTCGGGGGGGTGGACCTGGCCCAACTGGCCCAGGCCGAGGCTGCCGCGCCCAGCGAGTTGGTGGTTTCGGCGGATTCGGGGGCGCCGCAGGTGCGGGCATGGCTGTTCATCGCCCTGATCGTGGCCCTGGTGATGAGCGTGTGTTTCAACGTGTTCCTGCTGGCGAGGGACTGACTTGTAGTGCGGGCTTCCAGCCTGCACGTGGGGTCCGGCTGCGACGAGGGTGGGAAAAACGTGCCGGACACCCGGTCCGGAGAACCGGGCCACCCAAATCGGGCCACCCAAATCGCCGAGAATCTCCTTGCCTTGCTGCGTTGGCTCAGTTAGGCTTTGTTTGGTGTCGGGCGGGGGGGAAGGGCCCCTGTGGGCAAAGTGCGCTGGCGGCAGCGCGAGTCGGACGAGTACATGCGACAGGCAGGCCGGACTTCAAACAGAGCATGGGGCTTCACGCCCGCGGCGCGATCATGACGCCCCGCGCCTTTCACACCAAAGTCATCCTTCGGAGCCGAGCGGCGCAAGCCGCCGGTGTCCGGTCCTCGCAACGAATCGTCAGCGAACACCGGCGTGTCGTCCGGTGGGGTGTCCGATTGTCTGAGACCGGCGGCTTGCGCCGCGCGGCTCCGAAGGGGTCAAAGTCATAACCATGGGCAGATTCAGCCGCGATCAAGGGCCGGTGCAGCGTACCCGCCTCAACCATCTCATCAGGATTACGCCGGTTCGAGTGATCGGTCCGGACGACGAGCAGATCGGCGTGATCGAAACGCCGGACGCTATCCGCATGGCCACGGAGAAGGGCCTGGACCTGGTGGAAATCTCGGCGGATGCACGACCGCCGGTCTGCAAGATCATGGACTATGGCAAGTTCAAGTACGAGCAGAGCCAGAAGGCCCGCAAAACCCGCGCCGCCAGCAAGTCGACCGAAATGAAGGAACTGCGGCTGGGACGCTCGGTCAAGATCGACCCGCACGATGTGCAGGTGCGCATCGACCAGGCCCGCAGGTTCCTGATGCACGGGCACAAGGTGATGGTGACACAGCGGTTCAAGGGTCGCGAGATCGCCCACCGCGAGATCGGCCTACGGAACCTCAAGGAGGTCGCCGATCAGTTAGCGGATATCGCCAAGGTCGAGCAGACGCCCCGCTGGATGGGCAAGCAGGCCAGCATCCTGCTCGCGCCCGACAAGCCCAAGATCGAGGCGATCAAGCGCAGGCTCGACAAGGAGAAGGCCGCGAAGATTGCCGCCGGTCTCAAGGTCGAGGAAGAAAAAACCCTGGAGGCCCTGGAGGCCGAGGTGGCTGCGCAGCAGGCCGCCGAGGGACCCGACGAGGACGACGGCGCCGATGAAGCGGCGGTGCAGAGCAGCGGGCAGAAGGGCTCAGGACCTAAGACCTAGAACCCTGTTCACCGTGCTCGACCCACATCCTTCGCATCGCCTGTTCAAAGCGAGCGGCGAAGCCCCGCGCATCGCAGAGCGGTGAGGCCGCGAGGCGGCTGCGCAGGGACCCGCGGAGGGATTCAAGACGGGCGGCGTCGGCGGCGAGTGCCGCGGCGATTGATACAAACTCGTCCGGGGTGCGGGCGATCAGTTCGGGCAGGCCCACCGCGCTCAGGAGCGAGGCGCTAACGCGAGCGACGTGGGAATCACCGGCCAGGGTGATGACGGGCACGCCCATGTGCAGGGCGTCGCAGGTGGTCGTGGTGCCGGTGTAGGGCGTGGTGTCCAGGGCGATGCCGACGCGGTGGTACACCGCCATGTGCTCAGGCTGCGTGGCCTTGTTGGAGTCGAGCGAGATGCGGGCGGGGTCAACACCGTGCGCGGCAAAGCGGGCGAGGGTGCGGTCGGAGATCGCGGGGACTTCGAGCCTGCCGGCCTTGAGGAGCAGTCGCGACCCGGGAACGGCCTGAAGCACGCGGGACCACACTTCCACGGTTGAGTCGGAAATCTTCAGGATGTTGTTGAAGGAACCGAAGACCAACGGGCCGCCCTGGCTGTGGGCACTTGGCGGGGGCGCGCCGGGCGGGCGGTAACACAGGAAGCATGGGTCCAGGCGCAGGAGCCGCTCGGTGCAGTGCGGTTCGCTCCCGGGCGGGTCGGTGATGGAGTCGACGATGCGCCAGTCGATCGAGGCCATGCCGGTGGTGGCGGGGTACCCCAGGTACGTGGCGCCGATGGGGGCCGGGCGCAGCGCCATGATGCCCAGGCGCGCCCCGGCGGTGTGACCACACAGGTCGATGAGTATGTCGACTTGGTCCTGCTTGATGAGGTCGGCGGCGGCGCGGTCTGAGAGGGAGTGCACCTCTCGCCAGAGGTAGGCGTGGCCTTTCAACCGCGAGGTGACATCGTCGGCGGTGGGCGCGGTGTGATAGCAGGCGATGAAGAGGCGGTCGCGGTCGGCGAACTCGAGGATCGGCTCCAAAAAAAACGAGACCGAGTGCGTGTGCAGGTCGGGAGAGAGCAGGCCGATGCGCAGGGCGCGGCGGGGGTCGAAGGTCTGGATGCGGTGCAGTGGTGCAGGGCTTTTCGAAGTGCCCGCCGCGGCTTCGATCAGTGCGGCGGCCCGTTGGTGCAACTCCCGAACCTGGGTGGGCGTAATCCCGTCGGCGTAGTTGACGGCGCTCGCGAGAAACGATGCGGTGCGGGGGTTGCCGGGGTCGTGCGCAACCGCCAGCGAGAGCAGTTCCACGGCCCGCTTGCTGTCTCCCGTGAGCAGGCAGGCCCGCCCGAGGTTGAACTCCGGCCCGGCGCTGCCCGGGGAAAGCCGGTTGGCGGTTTCAAGCGGCAGCAGGCTGTCGGCGGGCCTGTTCAGGGCCAATAGCGCTGCTCCCAGGGCGTTGTGCGCATCGGTGGCGCTGGGGTCGACGGTGATGGCGCGGCTGGCGGCGTCGACGACCTGGTCCCAGTGCTGCTGACCAGCCAGCGCGCAGGCGAGCAACGTCAGGTAGCCGGCGTTGTGCGGAGAAAGGTCAACTGATCGCTGTGCGAAGAAGATGGCGGGGCCGGGCTGGCCGGCGTGCATGAGCGTGCCCGCCAGGACGTGGAAGGCGTCTGCGTTGCGGGGTTCGCGCTGGATGATGCGACGCAGCTGCGCTTCGGCTTGCTGGAGGCGGCCCTCCTGCATGAGTTGAAGGGCCTTGCGGAGTGCTTCGCTCGGCGGCATGGGAGAGACGGTAGGGGGTGAGACAGCGAGATATCGAGACAGCGAGACAGCGAGACGGCGAGACGGCGAGACAAGATTCTCCCGTTCAGAAGTATTCGTCATCGACGGTGCGGACTTCGAGGCCTTCGGGAAGGGCGTTGAGGAAGAGGCGGCCGTAGCGGGCGGTCAGGACGCGGGGGTCGAGCAGGACGACGCGCCCGGTATCTGTCTTGGAACGGATCAAGCGACCGAAGCCCTGCTTGAACTTGATGACGGCCCGGGGAATCGAGTCTTCCATGAAGGCGTTCCCGCCGCGGGACTCGATCAGTTCGAGGCGGGCCTGCGTCAGCGGGCGATCGGGGGGATCAAAGGGCAGTTTGGTGATGATGACGTTGCGGAGCCCCTGGCCGCGGACATCCACGCCCTGCCAGAACGAGGCGGCGCCGAAGAGGACGCTGCTGGGGTTCTCGCGGAATCGCTGGAGGATGAGGGTTCGCGAGCCGTCGCGCCCCTGGGCCAGGAGTGGGAGGCCCAGTTCGGCGAGGGGGCCTGCGAGGCGGGAGGCGACGGCGTTGAGCGTTGCAAAGGAAGTGAACAGGACGAACGCGCCGCCGTTGGTGGCCCGCACGTGGTTGAGGACTTGAGCGGCGAGCCGGTCGTTGCTGGTGGCGGGGGCGCGCCGGGAGCCGGTCACGGAAGGGCGCTGGAGAGGCGCAAACCCGGCGTCGGTTGAATCGCCATCTCCCCGTGAGCCGCCGCGCGACTCGCCCATGGTGGAGTCGACATAGAACCGCACCTGGCGCGCATAGTCGAAGGGGCTGCCCAGTTGCAGGGCTCTTGCGCCCTCGCAGCCCAGGCGGGCCATCGCGTGTGAGAAGGCCGTTTCAGAGGATTCGCGGGTCTCCTCACCCCTGACGGTGCGGGTTGCGAGCGTCGCGCTCGTGAGCACCACGCTGTGCTCCTGCGAGAACAGTCGGGCCTTGAGGAGTTCGCGCACCTCGACGGGCGAGCACGCGAAGGTGACCTTCTGGTATCGCGAGCCGCCAAACCCGCCCCCCCCACCGCCACCGCCCCCACCGCCCTCATCATCGCCGCCGGAGACCTCGACCCAGTACGCACACTTGGGAACGCTCTGCGAGACAAGCGCCTCGGCATCGTTGGCGATCATTTCGGCCCGCAGCGAATAGGCGTTGAGCTCGAAGCGGTCCGGTTCGGCCTTGATCGTTTCCTTGACGGACTTGAGGCGCAGGGCCAGTTCGCGCATGGCGGGGGTGAGGACGTTGGTCACCGCCCCGGCGGAGCGGATACGGGCGGATCGCGAGGGCTCGTAAGAGAGCGGGCCGCGGGAATCGTCGGAGCGGGCGAGGTTGACGAGGGCCTCGAAGAAGTCGCGCGAGGCGTTCTGGCACTGCTGCACGAGGAGGATGGCCTTGTCCACGACCGCGACATCGCCGATCACCAGGCCCAGTTGCGCGAGGTAGCCCTTGCCGGTGCGGGGGTGGTAGAGCGTGGAGAGCAGGTGGTTGATCCGGCCTTCACCAAGGGAAATGCCGAAGTGGTCGCTCGCAACATCCTCGACGTTGTGAGCTTCATCCAGGATCACGTGGTCGTACTTGGGAAGGAAGCCCACATCCTGGGCGCGCAGGGCCAGGTCGGAGAAGAACAGGGCGTGGTTGCAGATCAGCAGGTTGGCTCCATCGAGCTGGGCGCGGGCTGATTGGTAAAAACACTTGCCGAAGGTCGGGCACTTGCGGCCCATGCAGTTTCCAGAGTCGGACTGCACCTTGTCCCAGATGCCGGGCCGCTCGAGTTGCGGCAGCGTCGAGAGCGTGCCGTCGGGTGTGGTGTGGACCCAGTCTTCGATCATGTGCAGCGAGCGAAGCGCGGCGGCGTCGGGGAAGAGCCGGTCCTGGCGCTCGGAGGCAAGTTTCAGTCGGCGGACGCTGACGTAGTTGCCGCGCCCCTTTACCAATAGCGGCCGGAGAGTCCGCGAGATGCCGTCGGGCCCGATGAGCGCGGGGTCGTCCTTGAGGGCGTCGAGCACGATATCTTGGAGGAGGGGGACATCCTTCTGGATGAGTTGTTCCTGCAGCGCGATGGTGTTGGTGGCGACCAGCACGGTCTGGCCGCGGGTGAGGCAGCGGAGCATGGCGGGGACGAGGTAGGCGAAGGACTTTCCCACGCCCGTGCCGGCCTCGACGAGGAGGTGGGTCTTGGTCTCCATAGCCTCGGCGACCGCCGCGGCCATGTGCAACTGCTCGGGGCGGGCCTCGAACTGGTCAGCGAGTCGGCGGGCGATGGGGCCGGAGTCGGAGAGGATGTCGGAGGCGCAAGTCATTCCAAAGTCCTGGGTCCTAAGTCGTAGGTCCAAGGTCCTAAGTCCTAGGTCCTGGGTGTCCGGTGCGGGGTGGGTTGGACTTTGGTTCCCGCCGCGACGGCTGGGCGCTTGCCAAGGGGGGCTCGGGTGGGCTCGCCGTCCTTCCTGGGGTACATCTTCGGGGTGGCGCTGACTTTTTCGATGACGATGATGCGGCCGGTCGGGGTGTTGATGGTCGCGCCGTGCACGACCTTCAGCAGGTGCAGGGCCTGGGTTGCTTCCTCCAGTTCCTCGTCGGCCTTCTGCCCCTTGATGAGCAGGACCAGGCCGCCGGGCTTGCCGTCGCCCGCGGGCTTTGCGAACGGAACAGTCAGTTCCGCCAGGACGCTCAGGCGACCGACGGCGCGGGCGACGACCGCGTCATAACTCTCGCGGTGCGCCCCGATGCGTGAGCCGTCGGGTGCCCGCTCGCCGCGGTCGTTGCCCAGCCGCTCGGCGCGGTCCGCGATCACCGTCACATTGGGAAGCCGCAGGGTTGCCACCGCGAGGCGCAGGAAGTCGGCCTTCTTGCCGGTCGCTTCCAGAAGCGTGAACGAAAGGTGCGGCATCACGATGGCCAGGGGCAGCCCGGGCAGGCCGCCACCCGAGCCCACATCGATCACGCGGGCGCCGGGCTCAAGTTCGGCGAGCGCAGGCATGAGGGTGAGCGCATCGAGGATGTGCTTGATCCAGGCCTCGGCAGGTTCGCGGATAGCGGTGAGGTTCGTGGTCTTGTTGGCTTCGAGGAGCAGCGCGAGGTAGTGGCCCAGCCGCTCAGCGTCACCGGGCTCGAACTGGACGCCCAGTTCAGCCGCGCCGGCCAAGAACTCGGGCGTTGGCTCAACGGGCGTAATCGAGGCGGGGTCGATCACGGGTGGACGGGGAACAACCAGCCTGCCCGGGTCGGCGCGCGGCGTCCGCGCGGGCCCGCCCGTCGGTTGCGAACGCGGCTGGGGACGCGGCTGGGGGTGGGGGCGGTCGTTTCGTGCTGTTGCGCGGCGTGTCATTCATCGTCAGCGTATTCAAAGGATGTACGCAGGGTGAGCTTTGGCCTGCGGAGGGCGATATTGAGCACAAGGCCGGTCATGAGCCACACCATGACCATGCTGGACCCGCCGTGGCTGAGATAGGGGAGCGTAATCCCGACAATCGGTAGGATCCCCACGTTCATTCCGACGTTGACAAAGACCTGCGCGGCGAGAAAGCCGGTCAGTCCCACGATGACGAGGCGTCCGAAGGGTTCGCGGCACAATCCACTGGTGAGGAGCGCCCCCACGGCCCACATGAGGTACAGCCCCAGGGTCGCGAGTCCCCCGAGCAGGCCGAAGCGCGTGCAAATTACAGCGAAGACCATGTCGGTGTGGCGCTCGGGCAGCGCGTTGAAGTGCAGGAGCGTCCGGGCCCGCTCGTTCCCCGCCCCGGCGATACCCCCAGCGCCCACCACGCGCTGGGCGGTGACGCTCTGCATGTTGATGCCCAGGTCCGCGCGGGGGTCTCCTTCGACCTGGAGCAGCAGCCCGACGATGCGCTCCTTCTGGTGGGGCTTGAGCAGGGGATAGGCCGCGGGCGCTGCCATCATCGCAATCAGCACGATGATGACCAGGTGCTTGAGCTTTGCCCCGGCGGCGACGAGCACCGCAAAGAGCGCGGGGATGAAGAGCATCGAGGTTCCCAGGTCGGGCTGAAGCGTAATAAGGCCGACGGGGATCGCCGTGATGATGGCGGGCGGGAGCAGGCCCCTGAACGTCCGGTAGTTGCTCCGGAAACGCAGGTACCACGCCAACACCAGCACGTACGCGATCTTGACCAGTTCTGAGGGCTGGAGGTCCACGGGCCCCAGGTCGATCCAGCCGCGGGCGCCGTTGCGGGGTCGCACGATGGAAGCCGGTACGAACGGCACCAGCAGAAAGACCAGCAGCGCGATCCCGATCGCCATCAGGAACCACGAGGCATAACCAAAGAGCCGGTAGTTCGGCAGGGCAATCGCGACCGACGCGGCGATGGCGACCACCACAAACAGCAGTTGCCGCAGGGCGGTTGGGCTCAGGTCCGGAAGAACTGTCGGCTTGACGCTCTCGGCCACGTCGATTGCGTAGACACCCAGCAACGAGAGCAGGAGCGACGCTACGACCGTCAGCCACGCCGGGCCGGCCCGACGCAAGGCCTCGGCGGCAGGCCGCACCAGCCCGGGGAGGCGCGAGGCGCCGTCGGCGCGGGTGTACGGCACTTAGAGGTACCCCTCGGCGATGAGGGCGTGGATGATCTGGTTTGCGATCGGGCCCGAGACCTTGCCGCCGCTCCCGCCAAAGTCCACCACCACGGAGATCACGTACCGCGGGCGATCGCGACCAACCATGACCACAAACCACGAGTGGTCGCCGGATTCGAGCACACCCGACTCTCGCGGCCCCTCACCGTCCGGGTCGCCCACCACGGGTGATGAAGTCGCCGTCCCGGTCTTGCCCCACACCTTGACACCGGGGGCGTTGAAGATCGGTTCTTTTTTCTCGCCGATCGTGATGGTGTGGCCGGTGCCCAGGTCGTCATTGACGGCGCGTTGCAGACCCTCCATCGCCTGGGCGATGCCGCGGGGGTCCAGGGAGAGGTCGCCCGGTTCCTCGCGGTGCCGGCCGGCGATCAGGCGGGGCGGCATGCGCACGCCGTTGCGCGCGAGGGTGGCGTAAGCATCGGCGGCGTGTAGCGGCGTCCACGCGACGGGCCCCTGGCCGATCCCCATCTGGATCGCATCGCCCATCTTTATGTTGGTGCCCGTGGGTCCATCGCCAAGGATGCCCGTGTATTCGGTCGCGGGGCCGGCGCCGGCGCGATCCACTCCCAGGTCAAAGCCGCGCCCGACGCCAAAGTCGCGGTAGACGTCGCGGATGCCATCGGGCCCCAGCCGCCTGCCCAGCGTGAAGAAAAAGATGTTGCACGACCCCATCAGCGCCTCAGCGCCGTCGGGGTCGTGCCCGAGTTGCTCGGTGTGCGTGGTATTGAACCGCTTATAGATCCAGCAACGGTACTTGTCCGGCTCATTGGGCAACAAGTGGCCTGTGCAGGCGATGGTCTGGTCGGCGTGCAGGTTGCCGCGGGTGATGGCCCCGGCCAAGATCAACGGCTTCACGATGGACCCGGGCTGATACGGCTTGGCGATGCAGCGATTCAGCCAAGGGGTGCTGACCAGCAGCGCCGGGTCGTTGCCGTAAACCCGCTCGGGGTGCTCGCGGAGTTCCTGTCGCGTAAAGGTCGGCGTTGAAACCATGGCCAGCACGTCGCCGGTATCGATATCGAGCACGACGGCCGCGCCAAACAGCGGCGTGCCGATCTTGGCGGCCTCGGCCGGGTGGAGTTGGCCCTGGGGGTCTCGAGCGAGTTGCCAATCGTGCACCATGGCAAGGCCGACCTGGGGGTCCATTACGGCCTGGATTCTGGCCTGCAGCATGATGTCCAGCGTGAGCCGGGTATCCTGGCCGCGGGCCGGTTCCTGGTAGATCCGCTCCCCCGTATCCACCCGCGTGGTCTGGAGGCCGCGCAAGCCCCGGAGCAGGTCTTCCTGGGCCCCCTCCACACCGGTATCTCCCACGCGGTCGTTATCGCGATAGGCGCCGCGGTCTTCTCCATCGGTGGTGTACGCGACGGCTGCCTCCGGTGGATTCGCCTTGAGATACGCCGTGCGGAGTTGCGCATCGCCGATGGTCGGCCGGACTCCCTTTGCCACGTCGCCCGGTGAAGAGCCGTAGACCTTGTCCCGCACCTTCCCCAGAATGTGGGCCGCCAACCCGCTCACCACCACCTTCTGCTTTTCATCAGCACGCAGCGCAGACGGGAACGTCGACCGATCAACCTCGACCGTCGCCGTTTCGATCGGGTACTCGCGGTCGCCGCCGTCAATCACCCGCAACCCGGGAACCTGGTCCACCCGCTCGCTGCGGAAGGCGATGGGCGCCTCGGCATCCAGGCCCGCGGGCGGCTCCAGTTCCACATCCTCGGCCGCCAGAAACTGGCACGCGAAGCCCACCTCATCCTGAACCCGCGAGACCAGCACGTGGGGGGCCTTCACCTCCGCGATGGGCTGCTTGGCGCGGCTCTCAATCGCCCGCAACGCCGCTTCGGTAAGTTCTTCGCCCTGCTCCTGGGCATCCTTGAGTTCCTTCTCGCGCCGCTTGGCGGTGGCGTATTCTTGCTTACTTGTGACGGACTGGATGACCTGATCGCGCCGGCTGTCGAGTTCATCGCGGGTCAGGTTGACTGCCGCGGCCAGCGCATCCCACGCCCGCTCCAGGTGCACCTGGTAGGCGGGTCGAAAGCGGGCGATGAGGTCTTCGCGCTCGGCGGGTTTGAGGTCCCCCCAGCCCGCCCCCACCGACCGCCGGGCCGCAAGCCGGGCCTTTTCCAGCGCCCAGTCGCCCGTGATGACCTGGTAATCAACGGCGACATCGAAACTGGGCCGGTCCTGGGCGAGAATCCGACCTTCGCGGTCCAGGATGCTGCCGCGCACAGTGTTAGTCCACTGGCGGCGGACCAGGCGCTTCTCGGCCTGTTGACGAAGGTCGTCGGCCCGCAGGATGGATAACCGCCCAAGTTGGGCGGTGAGGGGGACAAACGAGAAGGCGATCAGCCCCAGCAGCAGGAGCAACCTGCGATGGAACATGCTGGGAAATAGAGACTTGAGGAACATGGGCGCTGCGGTTCTCCGAACCGAGACTTACACGAAAAGCGCGGCTCTCCGAGCCGGGGTGGGACCACAGGGTAGATCGGCCGTTGGGGGTGGTGGGTGTGAACCAGGGGTAGGTCGGCCCGGGTAGGTCGGCTCTCCGAGCCGACAGCTGTACAAGCCCCGGGGTACCTCGGCTTTCCGAGCCGAGAGTTGCGTAAGCCTGCGCACTCCAGCAAGCAGCGGCCGACCCACACCGCCACGGTACCCCAAATATCGCGACCCCGCCTCACGCAACCGACGCCAGAGTTATGGCCGGCCCACCGACACCGCCCGCCACCAGCGCATGTTCCCCCCCGGCCATTGTCCGGTGCCCTCGTTGATGATGTCGCGGGCATAGTCGTAGAATGCGCTTCTGCGAGGTATCGACGAGCACCCGAATTGAGCAAGAAGCGTAATCCAGACCAAATGCTGCTCGAATTGGCCCGAAACGAAGGGCCAGACGTGGTGCATCTTCCGTATTCCGCTGAGTTTGAGGCAGTTTGCCAACAGATCAATCCCGCAGCGACAACCAAGGACAAGCACGACATATGGGAGAAACTGCTTGGTCTGAGGTCAGATGCGGCCCCGCCAGCCGAGCCAGTAGTCGGTGCCCAAGTTGCCCCTGTCAGCGTCGTTCGACCCGAGCTATCGCTAGCGCCGCCTAGGCCACCAGCAAGGCTCTCTCGTGCTCCCGAAGAGAGTGGCTTTCTCTTCCATGTCGAGCCTCCGATCCCCGAACTCCAGCCTTGGTCGGCTCCGCATGAGAGCGAGTTGCCGCCAGAACAAGTTGAGCGTCGACAAAAGATGTTGGCCGATATCGCCAACTCCTACCTTGCGACTCGGGAACAGAGGATCGCCCACATCCTTCAACGGTTGCCCGAAACACGCGATAGCGATACGGCGTTGTGCATCAGGTATTGGAAGATGTTCCAGGCTGACGTACTCGAACGCTGGCGGCCGCTTGAGTTAGAGGTGCTCTTCGAGCTCGACCGGATCGAGACCATTGGGCGTGTGCGGCGGATGATTCAGAATGAGCTGCGCCTGTTCCGGGGTGTAGAAGACACACGGCTGGCTCGCGAGGCACTTCAAGCCGAGTTTCACGAATATATCGCGGCCCATCGTGACTCGCTTCCCGAGGTTCGCTTCTATCTGGACGAAACGGGGAACGAGGGTGACAAGACCTACACCGGGATCGCTGGTGTCTGCGTCATCAATTGGAAGCAGTTTGACAAACACCATGCTGCGCTGGAGCAGTGGCGCTTCAAGCAAGGCTGGCCCGAGACGATCCATTTCTCAGAAACTGGCGCGGACAAAGTCGATCGGGCGGTATCGCTGCTTCAACAACTCCAGTCTAGGCGTTCGGGCGTTCTTTTCCTCGGCTACTCGTTAGCGTCGCGCGGCCGAACTCACGAAGACCTGTTCTCGCTGTTCATTCAACTCGTTGTGGACTCGCTGAAGTATCTTCGCGATTGCAAGTGCCTGACAGAGAACCGGAGCGTTCGCGTCATAAAGGAAGCAGACTCGGGCTTTGACATGTTGTTCCTGGACAAGATGACAAAGCGGCTTGGCGAGGCGGTGGCGCTGGAGTTTCCGGGCGGGTTGACTGTGCTGCCTGTGGAAGCGGTCACGAAGGGCCGCACAGTACTTCTCGAATGCGCCGACCTGATCGCGGGTGGAATGCAGCGTCGCGCGTTGGGTAAGGGTCGCAACCCGAAAGACAGGCTTGCGGAGGCCGTCATCAATGTGACCGGCTTCGAAGACAGTGAGGATCCAGGCACGCTCTTCAAGTATCACGCGGCGAACCACTGATGACCCAAGAACAACGCGCGAAGTGATGTGATTGCAGTTCACCTCGGCGCGGGGGGAGAGGATGGGGGGTCCCGCGCGGCGCGGATCGACAGGGCGTACGACATGCTCACTCCACCACCAAAGGGAAGCCGCACCCGCGATGCATCGATCGGTCAGGGATGTCTGACAAGAGCCTCGGCCCGCCCCGGAGCCGAGGACAAGACACCCCGCCAGGAGGGCAACTCCGCCATATCTAGTCTGTAGTCATAGAGTGTTCAGCCCGCCATCCTTGCCCATGCGGCAACTGGACCTGAATCGGGTTGTGGCGGACAACGTGCGGGAACTTCGTGGTCGGCGAGGGCTCTCGCAGGAGGCTCTTGCTGCTCGATGCAGGCTTCACCGCACGTACATCGGCGCTGTCGAGCGAGCGGAACGGAATATCACGCTTAAGACGCTCGCGCAGCTCGCAACGGCGCTGGGGGTCGAGGCCCCTGATCTCTTGCGGCGCGGGGGTCGCCCGTGAGCGCCTCTCTTCGTTCGGTGAACGCGAAAGTGCGCCGCGTTATGGCTAGCGGACTGTCCATCTACGACGACCTCGCGAATCATCCAGATCTGTATTTCGACATACCGGAGCTTGAAGCGGCCCTCGACGAGGCGTTGCGCGGTTTGGATTTACACTATCCGAACCGAACGAAATCAAAGAAGCTCAAGGAAGCGGCATGCTCAGCGCTCGGCTATCCGATTCCGCAGAGATTCAAACGGGCTAAGCCAAAGTTCCCGGGTCAGAACTTCGACACCTATATCCTGAAGGCTGGCAACCTCCAGATTTACAATGAGGCTGTCTCGGCTTCGCGACGGTACGTCCTGATTCGTGTGGATGCATCCCATCGGGTTACTCGGGTCAGGGTCGTGACCGGAGAGGCCATCGTTGTGCTCGATCCCGCCGGAACGCTCACGCACAAGTTCCAGGCGAAGTACGTCGGACCCGTGTCTACGAGCATCCTAGTTTCTGGCAAAGACAGTCTGCGGGTAATCGCTGAAAGAGAGGCAAGGGCACGCGGCGCCAGCGCTGTCGCGAACCGGCCAGTGATGCCGCTTCTGCTAATCGGCGACCTCTACAAGCGGCTGCAGACATTGGTCGGTCAACGATTCCGTAATCCGGGTCTCTCGCGGGAACGCAATCGCGGCGACCTGCTACATCAGATGGTCCAGGCAGCGCTCGGCGACTTGGCACACCAAGACACGGGGCAGTTTCCCGACGTCCCTCACCAACTCCTTGAGTTGAAACTTCAGACCGCGTCAACCGTTGACCTCGGACTCGTGTCCCCGGATAGCGCGGAACCGCTTGCCGTGAGTCCGTCCTTGCGACACTGTGACGTCCGCTACGGCATTTTCTACGCGTCACTGGATTCGGGCGACGTGGTGCTCGACCATCTTGTTCTCGTCACGGGAGAGGACTTTTTCAAGGTCTTCCGCCGGTTCGAGGGCAAGGTCAAGAACTCCAAACTGCAAATACCACTACCGCGAGGATTCTTCGGCGACACCGAATGACTCCCAGACCATACTGTCCACTTCACGCTCAATGTCCACGCTCCCGTTCCCCGCGCTATCCGCGACGAGCCGGCGCACCAACCCGATGATTTGCTGAGCGATCGCGCCGTCGATGTCGGGCAAGGGAAACTCACGGACATACTGCGTCATGAATCGACGCCTACCGGCGTAGAGCTTGTTGTGGAAACGTGTGTCGTAGTAGCGAGTGACAAAACTCGAGTTTGCCACGGCGAGAACCAGCAAGAGCCAGTCCGTCTCGAACCCCGTCTGCAGTTTGAGCCAATAGCAGTCACCGTTGACGATCGCGCCTGTCGTGTCCAGAAAGAAACGCGGGTGTTCAGCGATGTCCGGAAAAACCACTTTGGGGTGTGGCCAGTCGAGTGGTTGCTGCGGCACCCAAATCTCGTACCACTGGCGACCAGCATCGGTCACGTAGTGGCGTGACTCCAGCTTTGCCCGATGCACCTCCAGATACGCCTTCGCTCTGGGGTAGGCGTTCAGGTCAATCGCCCGCTTCCGGTCGTCGTCTTGACAGTGCGGATAGAGCACCCGCCGGGTCGATGCGCTGGTGCCATTGACAGTCCACCTTGCCCTTGCGTGGTGCGTGATGAGTGGCCGAAGCAACTCGCCCTCAGGGCGGATCTCTTTCGGGAGTGATTCCCAATCGTCGCGGATGAAAACCGAATCCGCGGTGGTCTTGATGCCCACTCGGATGTTGCCCAGATCGCCGAACACGCGACACCGTCGCGAATAGACCTCGCGGAGCCATTTATCGCCATCGTCCGAAGCGAGGGCCCATGGCGCTTCGTTCGTTGCCGCTTGCCCGAGCCGTCCCCGCTCGATGCCGAATGTGCCAAGCGGTGTGCGGACGCTGCCGCTCGCCCCTTTCTGTACAGCCCCAAGCACCGAGTCATGGGATTCCGCCGGCGCGGTCACGGAGCCGTTGCGCTGTTCGTAGACCCGCACAAACTCGCATTCCCCTTCTTCAACGGGTGCGTCCGACCGCACGCCGACGAGAATCGCTGGCAACACCGCGGCAGAGAACAGCTTGGTGTCACCAAGGTCGTAAAGTTCTCGCAGGGCGAAGGACCGACGAAGAAGTGATCGGGTGGTTGCGCCAGATTGAACGACCATGAAACGATTCGACGTGAGAAGCCCGAGCGCTCCGTTCGGCCGCAAGACATGTGAGACCGCGACGATGAAGGCGTGATAGAGATCCACCCGACCCGTCAGCCCAAATGCCAAGGCAAGATCTTGGGCACGCTCGGCTCCAAGTACCTGCGTTCGGACATAGGGCGGGTTCGCAATCACGATGTCCGCTTGGTCCAGCCGTTCCCTTGGGGCCGCCGACTCGAAAAGTTCTCCAGATGAGCCCGGCGGGGTCCGAGTTGCCGCAACCAATTCCAGGAAATCTCCCTCTCGCACGTCAATCGTTGCCCCGTCCAAGGTGGCCAATCGTCGCCTCGCGCGCTGGACTGCCGCAGGGTCCGTCTCGTATCCGGTCAGGATCAGGCGGGAACGCACACTGTCGGGCGCTGCGAAATACAGGGCGGCAAGAAGCTCGCCGTCTCCGCACGCGGGGTCGAGAACGTGGATCGGTCCTGCGCGATCCTCAAACGCGCGAAGTGTCCCAGCGGCCAGAAACTCGGCCAGTTGGGGCGGCGTGTAGTGAACGCCTTTCGCCTTGATCCGTTCTGCCAGCAAGCGGTCCTCCTCTTTTCAATGAAGGGTATTGTACGGGAACTTCCTGTTGCACGAGGAATGGATTTCCGTCGTCCTCGGGCATCAGCGGACGATCAACGCTCCCGCACGATCGGCCGACGCGAGGGGTAGATCGGTCGGCGAGGCATCTCGATTGGTCTAACAGCCTTTGTCGGGCAGCGATCAGGCGGGGGGTTGCTTCAACCGCCCTCATATTCGTGCCCCCGCACTGCGGCTCTGAGCGGTCGGTGCGCTGTGCGTCGCTCGCGTGAGTAGCGCCCCACGCACCAGAGTTGTGATCCCTGGGAGTTGCATCACAGGTAGCCCCTCCACTTCACCCCGCGCTGTGCCGATCACACCCGCCGTTCCACATGCTACCGATGCCCTTGAAGCGCCGGCACACATCCTTCCTCCTCCAACAACCTCCGCCCCCTCCGTGTTCTCGTGTGATGGGGCAATCCGCCACTGCATCACCTCTAAGCACCATCGCCACAACCACTTCCAACAAAACCAAACAAAACCCACAACTGGCCCTTGCCTCGCCCACTAATCTGCCGTACATTGCCTGAACAATGCACCCCGCGGCCGCCTCCATCCCCTTCACTCCACCGCAAGACCAGATCAGCCCCCTCCTCGCCGCACTCGCCGACCCGCAGCTCTCCCTCGCCGCCGTTGCCGAGCGTTTCCAAACCACCGCCGCGGCACTCGGCGCCTGGCTCTCCCTCCCCGCCGCGCAGCCTCACCTCGATACCTTCGCCTCAGCCCTCGCGGGCCGCGCTCGCCTGGCCGCCATGAGCGTCCTCCCCGCGGCCGTCCACGCCGCCCTCCAGATCGTCCAGGGCCACAAGGCCCTGCCCATGAACTCACAGCAGAGCGGGCTGAGCACGTACGACTTCCACGCCGCCGCAGAGCACCGCCGCAACAGCCAGTGCAGACGCCTGGCAGTCTGGCTCCTCTACAAAATCTCCTGCTTCTCAGCCCACCCCTTCCTCAAGCCCCCACGCCCCGCGGCAGAATCCTCGCCACCCCAAAGCGCGCCCGCACGATCAACATCGGCAGCAACGCCCATCCCCACCGCGCCCACCATGCGCGCACCCAGCATGCCCGCGCCACGCATCCCCGCACCCGGAATGCCCACACCAGGAATGGCCGCGATCCCCCAGCCAACCCAGCGCCAAACTTCGCGGCCTACATCGCGCCCACTCCCGCAGCCCACATCAACAACTTCGGGCACAAGTCCCATGGCGATCAACCCCATCGCCTCACCATCACTCGAAGCACAAGAGCCCCTCGAACCCCTCCTCCAATCCCGCGGCAGCGCAACCGCCCGCCTCGCCCTCGCCGCAGGCGCACACCCCTTCACCCCTCACACTCGCTCAAAGCCCGCAGCGCGCCCCCAACTCCGCCTCTCCACCCCCCGCGCCCCCTAACCGCGCAGGACATAGGACCCAGGACCCTTCTGTTCCCCCTACTCAGTCCTCAGTCCTCAGTCCTGTTCACTCTCCGCCGACCCAGGACTCCCCCGCTCCGTCACCGCTTATCGCGCGTGATCTGCGCATACGCATTATGGTTGTGGATCGACTCGAAGTTTTCCGAGTTGATCGAGTACCACGTGATGCGGTCGTCGGCTTCGAGGGCCAGGGCCAGGTCGCGCACGATATCCTCGACGAACTTGGGGTTGTCGTAGGCGTGCTCGGTGACGAACTTTTCATCGGGGCGCTTGAGCACCGCGTAGACGGGGCATGACGCCGCGTTCTCGAGGAGTTCGACGAGTTCTTCGATCCACAGCATGCTCTTGAAACGAACCTTGGCTTCAATGCGGCAGCGCTGGTTGTGGGCGCCGTACTGGCTGATTTCCTTGGAGCAGGGGCAGAGGCTGGCCGCGGGGGCCGCGACGCTCATGATGAAGTCTTCTTCGCCATTCGCGGTGCACTCGAAGCGGACTTTGTAGTCCATGAGGCCGGGCATCTGGGTCACGGGAGCAAGTTTCTTGATGAAGTACGTGAAGTCGCACTCAAAGTGGGCGACCTCGGCGTTGAGCCGCTCGCAGATGGCGCGGGTGATGGCGGGGATGCGGTCGGGGGTGACCGGCTCGCTGGTCTGCTCGTTGAGCACTTCCAGGAAGCGGGACATGTGCGTGCCCTTCTGGTAATGGGGCAGGGAGACGTACATGTTGACCGTCGCCACCGTGTGCTGGTCGCCACCGCACTTGCTGCGGAGTTTCATGGGGTAAGTGATGTCCTTGACCCCCACCCGGTCAATGGCAACCCGCCGGCTATCGGCCGACGCCTGCACATCGGCCATGGGAGCAGCGGCTTGACGGCGCGGCTGCGTCGAGGCAGCGCCGTTGCTGCTCGCACCCCCAGCGCCGGTGCGCTTGGTCGCCTTTCGCGGGGCGGTTGCGGGTGGCGATGGTCGTGTGGGTCGGCGTGTTGGCATGGGTGGATCCCCGCTTGAGGGGCGTTGTGTGGAAGCGGACAACGATAGGGTTGCGGGTTGGTCCACGGGGTTTACTTGGGCAACCGGGGGCACGGAGATCGTATGTTCCGATCGAACAAACCCACCCCCGGCCCTTCCCTCTAGGAGGGGGACCGGAGGGCTTCGTCAAACACAGGCGCTTGGATGCCGCGAGCCCTAGTTCGGCTCGGCAGCGCGTTTGTCGAGCATGGCTCCCGCCCAGCCCAGGCCCACGGGAATCCCCAGCATCGCACCCGCGGGCCAATCGAGCGAGAGTGGGCGGGCCAGTGCAAAGAGGTGCTCGGCGTACGTTGCCTCAACCAGATGGTCGCCATGAAGCAACTTGCCAGCGACAGGTCCAATCACGGCAAGGAACACCAATGCCAGAAACGGAACCAGCGGCGTCACCACGGCCTTCATGGACGAGCCGATGAGGTGCGCGGCGGCCGCCGCGCCAAGGCCCCCAACCAGCGCCGCCATCAACGTCTGACCCCTGGCACTACTGACGGCGACGAGCCACACCAGCACCCCCCCCACCACCATCGAACCCAGGAGAGACGCAGCCAACGCCGGGACCGGATTGACACCCACATCGGGAACCAGCAGCAAGGGCAGTGGACCCCTGAGTCCCTTGCGGGTCGGGCTTGCGTTTGGGGAGGTCGGGGAGGGGTGCTGACGGCCCTCTGCGATGACCAGGAACACAGCACACATGGCAAGGCCCGCCAGGCTTACCGCCGCTCCATCCAAGGCCAGCCGGGAAAAGTCAGCGCCCGATGCGGCCCGCTGGACGATGTCATTGACGGTCCCCAGCCCCCAGGCCCCCCACGCAAAGATCAGCCCGGCACATGTCATACCGGTTCCCAGCGAGAAAAAGTACGTCCCGACAACGCCAGCAAAGGCCGCGGCGACCAGCACGACCAGTCCGGCCAGGAGTCCGGCACTGGTGGAGCCATTGACAAGAAGGGTGACGGCGCGGCCACCGTCCACATCCTGAAGTTGATCGACCATGAAACCCGCCGCGGGCCCGAGGGCGAAGAGGGATGCCAGGATGAGCGTCCAACGCAGGACGGGCTTTATCATGGGGGGATGATGAGGGGCGAAGAGGGGAAGGGCAAATGGCGGCCCCGAATTTCAATCAAACAGTTGTGGGCTCCCCCCGGGCAAGCAGAAGTCCGTCCGAAGCAGCATAATGGTGGACAGAGCCCGGTTGCGAGTTGCCGGGAAGCACCTGTCAGCACCTCGAAAGGCATTGCCATGATTGACCCGAAGGGTAAAGTCGGATCCGGAAGTGTCGGTGGGGTTGGGGGCATTGGCGGGGCGGGGATGGGGATCGGGGTTGGCTTTGGTGAGATCGTTTCGACGATGGTCTGGCCGCGCCTGTTGGCCGCGGCAGGGTTGGCGCTCCGTCCGGCGCGCCTGGGGCTTGCGCTGGTCATGCTCGTGCTGCTTGGGCTGATTGCGCAGTTGCCGCGACTGTGGCTGGCGAAGGGTGATGCGGGCCCGGCCTCGCTTGGGCGCGAAGGCCTGGAAGAATCGCTGGCTGTAATCGCCGCCGGGGTGGTGCACCTGGACCATGTAGAACTGGGGGCAGGGCTTGCCAGGTTGTTCGTTGCGACGCCCGTCCAGGTCGGGCAGGCATACCCCTGGAGCACGCTGGCGATCGCGGCCCCGATGCTGGTGGTCTGGGCAGTTCTGGGCGGGGCAATCTCTCGCATGACGGCAACGGAGTTCTCTTTGCAGAACAAGATGGGCTGGACACAGGGGCTCGCGTTTGCAATCTCCAAAGCCGGCTCGCTGGCGGCTGCGAAGATCGGTGTGCTCGTGGTGGTGGCGTTCATCGGCCTTGTGCTCGCGGCGGGGGGTTGGCTGCTGCTGAACTTCGCGTTCCTTCAACTGGTGGGGGGAGCACTCTTCGTGGTGGCGTTGCTCGCCTCGGGCGCTGCCGTGCTGATGGTCGTAAGTTACCTGCTGGCGATGCCGATGCTGGTTCCGGCGGTCGCTTGCGAGGGGACCGACGCGATCGACGCGGTGCAGCGGGCCCACGCGTATGTCTTTGCGCGCCCGCTGCGGGTGGGGTTGTACGTGCTGGTGTTGGTGGTGGAACTGGTAGTTGTCACGCTGCTGCTGGCGGCCATCGCGCACGCGACGGTGGCCTTCGCAACATGGTGCACCACGGCGTGGCTGAGCCCGGAGATGCAGTCGCTGCTGCGTGAACAAGCCGCGACAGGAACGGCGGCGGTGGGCGAGACGGTGTCGTGGTCGGCGCGGTCCACGGGTTCGATGGTGGGATTCTGGGCACAGATCCCCGGGTTGTTGGTGGCCGCGTTCGTAACGAGTTTCTGGTTCAGCGGCGGCACGGTCCTGTACCTGCTGGTGCGGCAGGTGTGCGACGGTCAGGACGTGGGCGAGTTGTGGATGCCGGGAATGGTCGGCGGTACGCATGCCGGGGCGGGGGCCGCTACGCCGCTCCACGTGGATACCGGCGAGGGCCCGGTCGACGAGGATGATTGAGTGATGCTCCCCGTTTCCGGCGCGACGATCGAGCGACAGGCCGTGCGCATCGCGGGCGCCCTGGCGGAGTTGGGGCAACAAACGCTCACCCTCACCACCGAGCAAGGGGCGCGCGAGTTGCTGGTCCGCGAGACCAACCTCCCGGCACTGATCGTCGATGCCGCCAAGACGGGCAACGGGGTACTTCGGGCGCCGGCCATCGGCACGGAGTTTCGGTTGACCGGGACCGGGGTCTTCTGGGAGTGCAGGGATGCTTCGCACGAAGCAGGCCTTGCGGCGTTGCTATCAAGCAAGGGTTGAGCACTCAGGCGGTCGCGGACGGCAGCGGGAGCAGGTCGGCCTGGGTGAGCACCTGAGGGAGTTGGTCGAGCGTCCTTGCGTGCCCAATGTTGAACGCGCCGGTTGTGGTGCGGCGCAGGGCGACCAACATTCCACCGGCGTTCAGCGCTGCCCCCAGGTCGCGCGCGATGCTGCGGATGTAGGTGCCCTTCCCGCACGTAATGCGCAGGTCCAGGTAGGGCCACTGGTAGCCAGTGATCACGAGTTCGTGGACCTCGACCGGGCGGGGCTTGAGTTCAACGCGACCCCCTTCGCGGGCGATGTCGTAGGCGCGCTTGCCGCTGACCTTGAGGGCGGAAAAATCCGGCGGGCGCTGCTGGATCGGGCCGCGGAAAGCCGTCGCGGCGGACTCGACTTCTGAGGGCGTTGGAACGTGTGTGACGTGAACCTGGGTCAAGGCTCCCTCGGCGTCGTCGGTGGTCGAAGTGCGAGAGAGGTCGATGCGAGCCTCGTACTGCTTTTGGCCCACCATGATCTCGTTGCACAGGCGCGTCGCCTTCCCCACCAGGACCACGAGCAGGCCGGTGGCCATGGGGTCGAGCGTGCCGCCGTGCCCGACCTTGATGCGCTTGGGAGCCCCGGCGCGCCGGAGCCGTGTCCGGATGATCGCGCAGACATCCATAGAGGTGAACCCCCCCTGCTTGTCTACCAGCAGCAGGCCGGCCGGGGTCGGGGCGGGCTGTGGCGGTGCGGCGGGGTCGATCATGGCGGGATCTCACCGATCACGAGGTCCACACGATCGCCCTTGGTGTAGTTGAACCCCGACACGGCTCCCAAGGCATGGAACCCCGGCAGGGCTGCACCAAGCGGCGAGGGCACCACGAGCAGCGCGTCGGGATGGGCACGGGCCCAGTCGACCAGTTCGGTAGGATCGGCGGGGGACTTCAGAGAGACGCGCTCGGCGCGTCCGCGGGTTTCAAAGATCAGGCTGTCCTCGTGGAACAGCGTTCCAATCGGCCGCGCATCGGCCGGATCAATCGTGTGCAGTTGCGCGGCCAGCCCCCGGCTGATCCAGAGCTGGTCGATGGCGGGCGCGGCCAGTCCCAACATGACGGCCGACACGACAAACGCCGCCAGGCCAAGGAACTGGAGGCGCAGCATGGCCGATTGTCGCAGTTGACGCGCGCAGGTGAAGCCGAGAGAGCCCGCAAGCAGGCCGGCCGCGCTCAGGAGCACAACACGCAACGCCGTGGATTGCATCGCATACGCCGCGGCAAGCGCCGATGCCACGAGCAGCACGATCAGGCACAAGATCCAGCCCGAAAGGGCGATGCGAGCCACCGGGGTCTTGATGAAGCGCAGTGTCCACGCGGAACAGTCAACGACGGCGCCGGCGCACAGGATCGCCAAGGCCGGGTAGATGGGCATCGTGTAATGCGGCAGCTTGGTACTCACGACCTCAAAGACGAGCCACGCGGGGACAATGACACAAAGGAGGAAGAGCAGCGGGGCATCGTGGCCGGGAGGGTCGGCATTGGCCTGTCCGCGGAAGGCACGGGCGGACTCACGGGCCTGCTTCACCGCCCCAACCAGCGCCGGCCCGATCATCATCGATCCGGGGAAGAGCAGCGCGGCGACCAGTAGCAGGTGGTAACCGGGGAACCCACTGTGCCCCTCCTTGGGCGCGAGGCTCCGACCGATCGTCTCTTCGTACATCAGGTTGGTGTACGTCTCCAGCCCGACCGAGCGAACGACGAGGTAAAGCCACGGCCCGATCATCATCGCCACAAGGGCCACACCCGGCAGGAGGTGAAGCCGCGATACCCATCGCCAACGGCGCGTGACGATGCACATCGAACCGACGGTCAACGCCGCCACCGCGGGCGTAATCGGGCCCTTCACAAGCACCCCAGCCCCGACCGCCGTCCAGAAGCCCAAGGCGAGCCACGCGGATGGCCCGTCGGTCCTGGTCTGCCAAAGCCGCCAGAGGAAGAACAACGCCCACGCCGTGCAGGCGACCAGCACCATGTCGGCGCGGGCCTGCCGTGCCTCCCAGAACATGACCGGGCAGCACGCGAGGATGGCTCCGCCCAGCCAGCCGGTCCGCGCATCAAACATGGCGCTTCCCAGCCGCCAGGTCGCCAGAACCGCGGCGATGGCGGCCAGCAGCGACGGCAACCGGTACATCCATACCTGGTCGTCGAGGGGCCTTCCCAGCGTACACACGCGGGCGGAGGTGGCCTGGAGCCAGTAGATGAGGGGTGGTTTGTTCAGACGCTGCCGGCCCTGAACTCGCGGAATAACGTAGTCGCCTGATTCGAGCATCTGCCGGCTCGCCTGGGCAAAGCGGGCCTCATCCCGGTCCACCGCGGGCAGTGTGAAGAACCCAGGAACGAAGACGGCGATGCACAAGGCCACCAGTGACACAGCACCTCGCCAACCCGCGCCCCAGGCGTGCGTCGCCGCTGCGCCCGTGGAAGACGAAGGACCTGCGAGAATTCCAGCCGTGCCATCGCCCATCAGGTCCGACTATACCCGCGGCCGCATCGGGCGTGGCCGCGTGTCGGACCGGCTGCTCACCGAGCCCATGGTCTGGAAGCGGGGATTGGCGGTGCTGGGGGTCGCGCTTGTGGTTGCCGGAGCCATGGTCGCGGTGGATATTGCCATCGCCGATGCCCTCGCTTTTTCCCAGCAGGATGGGGACTCGTTGTTGAGGGGCGACGTGGTGCGGGAACTCATGTTCCTGCAGCAGTACGGCGCGCTGAGCAGCGTCATCCTCGTCGCCATCGTTGTGCTGCTGCTCGACCCCGCCCCCCTGGGGCGGTTTGTCGATGCGGGCCTGGCCCTGGCCACGAATGCAACCGTCGTATTGCTGATCAAGGTGCTGATCGGCAGGCCTCGCCCAGGCCTGACCGACCCCGCGCACATCACACCCCCATGGGAGACTTACGGGCTGATCGTCGACGGCCAGGTCGTTCACAAGCACGCGTGGGAGTTCTGGAACCACACTTCGGACCTGTGGTCGATGCCCTCCAGCCACTCCGCCGCGGCCATGGCCCTCAGCGTTGTGATCGCCAAGTTCTACCCGCGCCTGGGAGTGCTGCTGTATCCGCTCGCGCTCCTGGTGGGAGGGTGCCGGATTGTCTTTGGAGCGCACTACCCATCGGACGTCATCGTGGGCTGGGCGGTGGGGTTTGTGATCGCGAAAGCGGCAATCGACGGGAGATGGGGGCACCGGCTGCTCGCGCGTTTGTCGGGCAAGCGGCTCGCCGGCCGTTCCGCGGAGGGCCTGTAGGCTTCCCGCGTCCTGGGATGAGCCGCGCACCGCGACGATTGCCCGGCCCAGGTTTCCAACCAGCCAAACGAACCTCCCCCGGGACAGCCGCACGGGTGGGCGCTAAAGTGACCCCCTTCTCAGCCGGAGAGGTGTCCGAGTGGCTGAAGGAACGCGACTGGAAATCGCGTAAACGGGTAACCGTTTCGGGGGTTCGAATCCCCCCCTCTCCGCTTCCACAATGGGGATCTCTCTTCACGAGGGATTCCCGTTTTCGTTCGCGTCCACGGTGAGTTGCAAGTGCTGCCGCGCCGGTTGATGGGCTCGGTGGGTCCTGCCCCTGGTTGGGTTCTTTGTGCGGTTCGCGTATCTTCAAGGGCGTGTGACGGTACACAAACTCGTTGGGGTTGGGCCCACAGGCGCTTGGGAGGGCTCCGGGGTTCGTATTGCGCCCGACGCGCCGCCGGTGCCTGACCCATCTAGAATGGGCGTTCATCCTCACACAGTCCGGAGTATTTATGGCGAAGAAATCTACATCCAAGTCGTCGGCCCGTCGGAAGTCCAAGGCAAAGCCCAAGCGCAAGCCGGCAACCGTCTTGTGGTTCAAGGACAGCGCCGCCCGCACCCGTCGGGTCAATGCGGTCACGGCTCGGCTCATCGAAGTGACCGACGGTATCGCGGTCGCGGAAGTGGCCCGAAAGACGTCGGCCCACCCCGAGAACACCCGCCGGTACCTGGGTGGGGAGAGCACTCCCAGCCTGGACTTCCTGATCATGTTCTGCCGCGCCTTCGGCGTTTCGGGCGACTGGCTGCTGGACGGGCGAGGGCAGCGCTCGCGGCGGGGCGGCAAGGGCTCCTGAGTAGTCCTGCGGGCCGGCGAAAATGACACGCGACGTTTCCGGCGTGCAACCACGCCTGTGGTCTCATGCCGCGCTGGCGGCCTGTCCGATGCTGAGGCGTGGAACCGAGTGGTCAATCCTTGGTCGGTGCGCGCCCGGGTCATCGCAGACCGATCGCCTGGCGCGAACTGACCGTGTTCAATCGGCTCGCGGCATGGTTGGCGGACCGCAGCGTCACCGCCAACTCCATTTCCGTCACCGGGGTGTTGTGCGGGCTGGGCGCGGGGGCGGCTCTCTGGGCTACCGCCCATACCCAGCAGCCGGCGCTGGAACGGATTCTCTGGCTCGCGGCCGCTGTTCTCATCCCAACCCGCCTGCTGGCGAACATGCTCGACGGCATGGTCGCGACCCACAGCGGCAACGCTTCGACGGTGGGTGAACTCTATAACGATGTGCCGGACCGCGTATCCGACGCCGCGATTCTGATCGGCCTTGGGTACAGCGCGGGCGGGAGCCCCGAGCTTGGGTTTGCCGCGGCGTGCCTGGCGATCACGACCGCCTACGTACGGTGCCTTGGGCGCGCCTTGGGAGCGGGGAGTGACTTCCGCGGCCCGATGGCCAAGCAGCAACGCATGGCGGTGGTGACGGGCACAGCCCTGTTTATGGCCGTCGCGCCCGCCCAGTGGCGCCCGACGTGGTTCACGTCTGAGACTTCCCAAGGCCTGGGTGTTGCGGCGGGCGCGCTGGTGGTGATCAATGTGGGCTGTGTTGTGACGTGCGTCCGCCGATTGTCGTTCATTGTCGCGAGGATCCCGGGAGCCACCGCGTGACGCAGGCATCGCAGGAGCGGTTGTTCGGGGTGATGAGCGCGTTCGAGCATCCGGTCACGGTGTGGATCGTCTCAGGGATCGCCGTTGGTCTGGTCATCACGCCCGCCATCATCTGGGCACTGGGCGCGATGGGAAGAATCACGCCTGACCACCGGCGTCAGTTGTGGCTGCGGTACGCGGCATGGCTGGCCCTGGTTCCGGCTATGGCGGCCCCGGTGCTCCTGGGGGCCGGGGCCACCATCGTCGCGGTGTGCGTGCTGAGCCTTTTGTGCTACCGGGAGTTCGCGCGGGCGACGGGCCTGTTCCGGGAAACGTTGGCCAGCCTCATCGTCGTGACCGGCATGCTCTGCCTGACGTTTGCAGCGCTCGACCACTGGTACGCCTTCTTCGTCGCGATCTCGCCGCTGGTCATCGTGGCGCTCCTGGCAGCGCCCATCGTGCAGGATCGACCCAAGGGGTACATCCAGCGCGTAGGGCTGGGGGCACTTTCGTTCATGCTCTTTGGCTCGTGCCTTGGGCACCTTGCCTTCCTCGCCAACGACGCCTTGTACCGGCCGATGCTGCTGATGATCCTGCTCACGGTGGAACTCAACGACATCTTCGCGTACATCACGGGCAAGGCCATCGGCGGGCCCAGGCTGCTTGCCAACACAAGCCCCAACAAGACGATGGCGGGAAGCGTTGGGGCCATCGTCCTCACCACGCCGCTGGTTGCCTTCCTCGGACACTTCGTGTTCGAAGGCTCGCCGCTCGATGCACCACTTCACCTCATCGCGCTGGGGTTGATCGTGGCCGTCGGCGGGCAGCTTGGCGATCTGGTGCTCTCGTCGGTCAAGCGCGACATCGGGATCAAGGACCTGGGCGTGGCGATCCCCGGTCACGGCGGATTCCTGGACCGTTTTGACAGCCTTCTGCTCGTGGCGCCAGCCGTGTTTCACTACGTCGCGTGGGTCCGCGGTATTGGGCTTGACCAGCCGGTGCGGGTTTTCACCGGAGGGGGCGGGTAAGTGGAGGATTGGACACTCAAGCCGGCGCGTGACCACGGCCTTCCATTCTGGAAGCGTCTGCGGAGCAGCCGGCGCGAGGGCGGGTTGATCGACGCCTGCGCGCAGTTCACTGCGCGGCAACTCGTCCGCGCGTATATGACCGTGTGGCACCGTGTTGAGCACGATGGGAAGGGGCACCTCCCCAAGGAATGCCCCTTGGTGATGGTCGCCAACCACGCCAGCCACCTTGACTCTGTTGTCATGGCGTCGATCCTGCCGTGGAACATTCGCAAGACGATGTTCCCGCTCGCGGCGGGGGATGTGTTCTTCGAGACCCCCGTCCGAACGGTGCTGGCCGCGGGGATTATCAATGCGTTGCCGATGTGGCGCAAGAACATGGGTCGGCACGCCCTGTCCGACCTCCGCACACGGCTGATCGAGGACCGGTGCGGCTACATCCTGTTCCCCGAGGGGAAGCGCAGCCCCGATGGTGCGTTGCTCCCGTTCAAGTCGGGCCTGGGGATGCTGGTAGCAGGTACCGGCGTGCCGGTGGTACCGTGCTACATCCGGGGCGCATTCGAGGCACTCAACCGCGAGCAGGTGGTGCCGCGCCCGGCCAAGATCAGGATCAGGATCGGTACCCCACTGTCGTTCGCTCACGTGGGCAATGACCGGGAGGGGTGGCAGGTGGTCGTGGACGATGTGGAGAAGGCGGTGAGAGCGCTCGCGGTCCCGTAGTGCCCCCCGCAACCCGATCGCTTGCTACCCTCCGCGTCCAGCCCCGCCACTCAGGACCCAATCACGTTGTTGAAGCACTTCCCACAGCCAAGCCCCGTGCATGCTCGCTCGCCGTGGCGGGGGGACCGGCGGGGGGTCATGACCGGTGAGGGGGTTGCTCGATTCCGCGACCCCGCGTTTGCGGCGCGGCCCCTTCCGCCATTCCCCGCGTACATCGAGCAACCCGGGGCCATCGGGCCGGTGCCGCCGGAGTTTCTGGTTCGACCGCGATTTGCCGTGGACGGGCGGGCGACCGCCGTCAGCCTTGATATTGGGCCGCGGGTCTCCCTGTACGGCACCGGCGAGCAGGCCGGGCCGCTGCTCCGCAACGGCACCCACAAAGTGCTGTGGAATACGGACCGCTTTGACTACACGGACCGCAGCCCATCCGTCTACCAATCGCACCCGTTCATCCTCGCGGTGCGTACCGATGGAACGGCCTTCGGCGTCATCATTGAGACGACGTACCGGTGCGAGATCGACCTGCGCCGCGGCATCGAGGCACGCGTTCACGGTCCATCGCCGGCCGTCACCATCATCGAGCGGGGTTCACCCGATCTGGTCGTGAGCGAGCTGGCAAGGTTAACCGGCTACACGCCCATGCCGCCCCTGTGGGCACTGGGGTATCACCAGTGCCGCTGGTCCTACGAGACGGCGGCACGGGTCCGCGAAGTCGCGGCCGAGTTTCGCAAGCGGTCGATCCCTTGCGATGCCATCTGGCTCGACATCGACTACATGGACGGGTTCCGCTGCTTCACCGTCGAAGACGAGGGGTTTCCAGACTTTCCCGGACTCATCACCGACCTGCACGCACATGGCTTTCGCGTCGTGTGCATGATCGACCCCGGGATCAAGGTTGATACCAAGTACTCCGTATACACGCAGGGGCGCGATGGCGACCACTTCATCTTGAACTCGCAGGGCGGGGAGTACCACGGCGATGTGTGGCCGGGTCCGTGCGCCTTCCCTGACTACACCAGGGCCGCGACGCGGGAGTGGTGGGCGGGGTTGTACCCGCGGTTTCTGGCCAGCGGCATCGACGGCGTCTGGAACGACATGAACGAGCCGGCGGTGCTGAACGGGGCAGGCAAGACGATGCCGGCGAGCAACCGGCACGGCGCGGATGGGTCGCTTGGTGGACCTGATGCGCACGCACGCTACCACAACGTGTACGGCATGCTCATGACGCGGGCAACCCGCGAGGGCGTACAGAAGACCCGTCCGCACAAGCGACCCTTTGTGCTGACCCGCGCCAACTTCCTGGGCGGGCAACGATTCGCGGCGACGTGGACTGGTGACAACCGAGCCGATTGGCGACACCTGCGCTGGTCGATTTCGATGGCGCTGAACCTGGGGCTGAGCGGGCAGCCGTTTGTCGGTCCTGATATCGGCGGGTTTGTCGGCGAGGCGGATGCGGAGTTGTTCGCCCGGTGGATGGGCATCGGCGCGCTCCTGCCCTTTGCGCGGGGGCACAAGATCAAGGGGGCGGGAGACCATGAGCCTTGGTCCTTTGGTGAAGAGTGCGAGAGGACTTGCCGGTTAGCGCTGGAGCGCCGGTACCGGCTCTTGCCCTATCTGTACACCTTGTTTGCTCAGGCGGCGGGGCAGGTGCCCCGCGCGGCAGGCTCGAAGGCCGCGGCACACCAAGGGTTGCCCGTGGTCCGGCCGCTGTTCTTCGCCGATCCGACAGACCCGCGGCTTCGCGCCGTGGATGATGCGTTCATGATCGGCGGCGATGTGCTGGTCAGGGCAGACATCAGCCCTGCGGGCGAGGTCAAGGGCCGCGTGACCCCGAGTGCTGCGCCGTTGCCACGGGGGGATTGGCGGCGCTTTGAACTGACGGAGGAGACCGACCCGGCACTTCCATCGCTCTATCTTCGGGCCGGAGCGATCGTGCCGGTCGGCCCGGTTCGTCAGTTCACCGGTGATGGCCGTGGCGACGAACTCACGCTGCTCGTCGCGCTGAATGATGCGGGTGTAGCCGAGGGCGTACTTTACGAAGACGCGGGGGATGGGTACGAGTATCTGAAGGGGGAATGCCTGATCACACACTTCCATGCAGAGTTGATCGGGCAGCAGGTTCAGGTACAGACGAAGTCAGAGGGAGGGCTGGGCGGGGTGAAGCGGTTGATGGTTGTTCGAGTGCTGTGAGCCACCGTTCGCCACTGGTCTCCGCCGAGGACGGCGGCGATCAGTGGCACCCCCTGGTACCCCCGACACCCTCGGGGTGGACCCGTCGTCACTTACCTCTCGTTCTTCCCGATCAACTCCGTCTTGTCGATGACCCGGCCCGCCATCGCCTCCAGCAGCGCCGGCTTGTTGAGCCCCGGCTGCACATCCAGCGGCTCGCTGAGGGCGTACAGCGTGAAGTGGTAGTTGTGCACCCCGCCCCCCTTTCTGGCCGCCGGGCCGCGGTAGCCCACGACCTTGAACGAACTCGTCCCTTGCAGGGCGGTGAGAGGCTGCGCGATGACGGCGTCGCGCGGCAGGTTTTCGGGCAGGGTGTCAACGTTCGCGGGGATTTTGTAGATCAGCCAGTGGACAAAGCCCCTGGCATCGGGGTCGTCCATGATCAGGGCGAACTCCTTGGTTCCCTCGGGGACGCCCCGCCAAGTCAAGGGTGGGGAAACATCCGTCCCATCGACGGTGTACACCTTGGGCATCTGCGCCTTATGTCGAATGGCCGGGCTTGTCAGTCTGAAAGGTTCGGGCTGCTTGGAACCAAAGATGCCGCCGGAGCACCCCGAAAGGACCTGGAGCGTTGGAATCATGAGCAGGGCCAACAAGCGGGCCCAACTGGTCGCGGGGGTCATCATGGGGAAAGGGTATCGGACCACCAGCGTCGCCGCCCGGTCCTGCCCGTAACATTGTCGGCCTTCAATGCGTATCTGATGGCACAGCGATTGGTTGTGCGGAAGACAGGGAATGACGACGCGACCGTTGTGCCATGAGGAGCCTTTGCCATGCGGTATTCACGACTCGTCAGCGCATCCTCGGGGCTGGCTGTCAGCCTCGCAGGTCTGGCGTTTGGCGGCCCGCTTGATCGGACCGTCGTTGATCGCGATGCCAACTGGCTGGCACACATCGATGTTGAGGCCGCCGTCCGGTCAACCGTCGGAGTGTTCATGTCCGGCCAGAAGCACCACCCCCAGGATGAGGGGCTGGATAAGCTCAGGCAACTGGGCATTGACCCGCGCAAGGACATCAGGGGCATCACCGTCTACGGATCGATGAATGCCGAAGAAGATGGGGTTGCGGTGGTCACGACCACTGGGGCGGCCGACAACCTGAAGGAAACACTTCCCACGATCGGGCTCGACGACTTCCAGGTCACGCAGCTCGAAGGACACTCCATGTTCTCATGGTCGATGGACGGAACCGCGTGGTACGCGGCCATCGTGCCGCGCACCAACCCCGATGAGCGGGCCGTGGTCTTCGCCGTGACGCGCGAGCGGCTTGAGCACGGGCTGGAAGTGCTCGCCGGTCGCCAGCCCAGCCTGCCACAGGCGAAGGGTGATCCAGCGGACCCCCCAGCAGACCCCATGTCGGCGTTGCCGCGAGAGGGCTCGTGCATCTTCGTCGCCGCCCACAACCTTCAAGACCTGCCCGACTTCAAGAAGCGGGCCCAGGCCGCGAAGGAGGCCCGGGCCGTGCTGCTGGATATCGGTGAGTTGGGGCATGGCGAAGAGAAGCATGTCTACGCTGACCTGTTGCTCACCATGTCCAGTTCCGAGGTTGCCGTGCAGGTGCAGCAGGTAGCACAGGGGCTGGTGGCGATGGCCAACCTTGCCATTCAGGACAAGCCTGAACTCGCCCGGGCCAAGGGCCTGCTCAGCGGGGTTTCGATCTCGACCGACAACATGGTCCTCAAGGTCAGTTCGCGGCATGATTCAGCAGAAGTGGTGAACATCCTCAAGCAGTTGGAGGCCGCGGATTCGGATGACGACGAAGAGGGGGAGCAAGACGAGCCTGCTCCCAAGAAGCCGGGCGGGAACAAGGGCAAGAGCACGGGCGTCTAAGCGATGCGGGTGATACCGGACTTCCGAGGGGGCCTGAACGAGCATGGTTGAAACCAAGCCTGAGGGCGCAGTGCGAGTGAATCGTGGCCCGGCGGCCGCACCGACGGGCGGTTCACCCGAGCAGCTTGCGCTTGAGGCACAGCGGGGGTCTCTGACGGCGTTCACCGGGCTGGTGGCCATCTTTGAAGGCAGGCTTTTCAACTTCCTGCTGCGGCGGGTGGGCAGCCGCGCGGATGCGGAGGACCTGACCCAGGAGTCCTTCGTGCGGGCCTGGGAGCAGATTGCCCGGTACGACTCGCGCTGGCGGTTCTCAACCTGGCTCTTCACCATCGCATCCCGCCTGGTCATCAGCAACCATCGGCGGCGGCGCGTGACGGTCAGGCTGCATGAGCAGGATGATTCGTTGACAACCACGACCGGCCCCACCACAGGCGGCGACGGCGAGGGAGATCGCTTGTGGAAGTTGGCCGGAGAGGTACTGGGCGACGACCAGCACACAGCGCTGTGGCTGCGGTACGTTGAAGACCTCAGCGTGGGAGAGATCGCGCGGGTGCTTGGCAAGACGCAGGTGGGCGTCCGGGTCACGCTCTTCAGGGCCCGCCAAAGGCTGCTGGAACATCTGGATGGCTCGTTGAGCGGCGAAAGCGCGGAGGGCTCCGGGCCTTCGGCAGGGATTGCGGGCGAATCCGTTTCGCACAGACTTGTAGCCGGGGTTGACGCCCGCGCTACTCGGGGAGCGATAGGAGCGGTGCCATGAAGGACACAAAGCGGGCGCTCGCGACCTCGCGCGTGCTGGATGACGGGGCCGGAACGAGGCATGGGGTTCCATCGGGTCAGCGGCGGGTCCACGAGGCGCTCAGCGACAAGGAGGCAGTGCCCTGGGAGTCGCCAAGCCCGGGGTTGCGATCGCGGATCTTGAGCGAGGTCTCGGGCACGGTCATTCGCGGTGATCGCTCCCACCGAGTCCTCTGGGCAACCGCCGCATGCGCGGCACTCGCCGGCCTATCGGTGTGGGTATCGCTGCAATCCGGCGCGCCCGTTATGCCGACACCGCGGCATTCCACGGTGGGGCCCGAACTCGGGCGCGACTTGTCGCTGCTCGCACGGCGTTCTGAGAGCGCCCTGCTCGCCTCGCAGACGCCGCTGCTGCAAGAAGCGCGGTTCATTCAGCAGGACACTGAGCGAGCGGCCCGCATGGTGCTGGCAAGGTTGCCGCTCCGCTGAAACCGGCCCCAAAGAGGCTTTCATTGACAGCTCGCAAGTCGTTGGCTTGGGGGCGGCTACGCACAATTCTTGAAAATCCGGCGGCTCATGCCGCGTTGGTCATTGACACGCCCGCCGCGGGCGATAGGCTGCGCATGTTGTCGGTGCCCCGTCGCGGCTTGACGCCTGAACGGGGTGAAAAGGGAAGTGCGGTGAAATGCCGCCGCGGACGCGCCGCCGTATCGGGTGCTGAAGCGAGTTTTTGGGGTGCCTTCATCAAAGGGGGGCCCCGGCCACTGGCCGCGAAGGGTAAGGAACCCATCGGCTGGGAAGGTTGAACTCGCGGAGCCCGGAGCCGGAAGACCTGCCGACGACTGGTTGCTGGTTGGCCCTCGCGGGCCTCCCCACGGCCGCGCCACCTGAAGAGGGCGCGGTGCGACGGAGGCAAAGGGACCCGGCGTTGTCGTTCGCGCACCGTCCCAGCGCGGCACCAACACCGATGCTTCTCCCGCTCAAGGCCATGTTCTGGGTCTGGGGCCATCCTGCGCGATTCAGGGTGCATTTCCGCTTTGCGGAAGAGAAGGCAGATGTGTTGGTTCGAACGATTCTGGTGTTGGTGGGGTGCGTGGCAGCGACAGCTCGCGCAGCGGACCCCTGGGCTGACCATGTGGTTTCGTATGTGCCCGGCGCTGTCAACGACCCCGAGTTTGTCAAACCGGAGGTCACGCTGGGATCACCCGAGCGGTACACCGGCGAAGGTGTCTATCCAGCAGCGATCACCCCGTTTAACCCGGCTTGGCGGCCGAATGAGATCGTCAGCATCGGCGCGGGCGGCTCGCTGGTGCTGAGGTTTGATGAGCCTGTGATGGATGATGCGATGAACCCGTTTGGGATCGACCTGCTGGTCTTCGGCAACGCGGGCTTCGCCGGCTCTGGTTTCCCGGTGGTCGCGGGTCCGCTGTTTGGGGCGAGCCGGAACGGACTCATTGAGGTAAGCCAGGATGGGCTCACGTGGATCGCTGTTCCAGGCATCCAGCCCGACGGGCTCTTCCCAACGCTGGGGTACCTCGACCATACCGACCCTTTTGCCACTGAAACAGGACAGGTCCCTTCAGACTTCACTCGCCCGGTGGACCCGCTGTTCTCCGCCACCGGCCTCACCATGACGCAGGTTGTGGCGGGCTATGCAGGGTCCGGCGGCGGGGCCGGGATCGATCTGGGCGCCCTTGGGTTGAGTTCGGCCTCGTACGTACGTCTCACGCACACGGGGCTCAGCGGCGATTTTCAACTGGACGCGGTTTCCGATGTTTCACCGATCCCCGGGCCGATGTCGGTGCTCGCGCTCGCGGGGTTGACCTGTCTATCGCGGCGACGCTCGCCGCGGACGATGTAGAGAGAGGACGCGTGGCCTGCCGAAAGGCGGGCCGCGCGGTTTGTCGAAGGGACGAACAGTGACGGCGGCGTGGCTCACCGCGGCGGGCGTGCTCGCGGGGCTTGGCAACTTCGTTGATGCGGGCACCGTGGCGTTTGTCTCCAACGCTCACGGGTGGTCGTGCCTGGCAGGATCACCCTCGCGGATTGCGTGCGTGCGTGCGCCGGCGCCCACGCTCAACGAGGTTGCGTGGACGCGCTCGACCGACGCCGACGGCAACACGATTGACTTCATCGACCAGGCGGGCGTGGTGGCCAGTGCCGATCTGGTCTTTGCGGTTGGTCACGTCAGCCCGCCGGGCAAGCCGCAAGGTCAACCGCGACTGTTTGCATTTTCACGAGAGAACGGCGAGGTGGTCTGGTGGTCGCCGATTTCCGCGCCGGTGGGCGTGGTGAACGACTCTTACTCCACCCCCGCCATCGACGTGGCCAACGGGGTGATCATCCACGGGTCTGGTTACGGGGTGACAGCCTTTGACCTCGCCAACGGCGATGTTCGGTGGCAGGCGACGCTTACAGGAGTTGGGGGCGTTGTGAACGCTTCCCCACTGGTGACACAGGACCGCGGCCCGGGCGACCGCGTGTTCATGACCGACTACGACGGCCCCGGCACGCAGGGCCGGTTGTACTGCATCAACGCCGATACCTTTGACACCGCGCTCAACCCGTATGAGCCGGGCGAGGTCCTGTGGTCGGTGGTCATCGGCGGCACATCCGGGAACTCAGTGGCCTATCTGCCCACGGACATGGGCGGGACCGGGCTGGTCTATGTCGCGACGGTGGGCGAGTATGACGTTGCCGGCGGACAGATCATGGCATTCCCCGCGGGAGCGCTCACAACCCCAACCCCCGTCTGGACGTTTACGAACCCTCAGGTGCAGGGCTTTTTCGGCGGCCTTTGCATTGCGCGCGGTGATGGACCATGCGAAGGGCCGTGGCTGTACAGCGCCACGTACGCGTTTTACGGCGGGCTCAGCGCTGCACGCCTGGTCAAGGTTGACGGCTCGGATGGTTCGCTGGTCTGGTCCACACCGTGCAACCGCACACAGTCGATCCCGGTGCCGATGCCGGGTGGGCGCATCGCGCTGGCGGGGGGCGTGTGGGGCGGTTTCGGAACCGCGCCGAGTGTCGAGCTTTTCCAGGACTCCGGCGCGACGGTCTCTCGCCTCTGGAATACCTGGTCGGCCACAGGTCAAACGCTCAGCGTGGGCGGGTGGACGCAGCAGCCCATGGCGTGCCTCTTCGGCGGCGAGAGTTCCCTCATCGTGGGCGCCCTCCCGATGGGATTCAGCGCACCGATCAACGACCTCTATGTCCTGGACCTGAACAGCACGCCCGGCGCGGCCGGGTTTGTGCGACAGCACGTGCAGGGAGCGGGCGGAACCGCGGCCCTCGCGGGCCTGAGCCTTTACAGCGTCGGCGCGATGGGGCTGGTCGCCTTCGGCCCCAAGCCTTCGGGGCTGGACATCAACAGCGATGGCGTCCGCGGCATCGACGACCTCTATGCATGGGAGCAAGGCTGCGGCGAGCGTGATGTAAACGGTGATGGAACCATTGACGGTGCGGACCGCACTGCGCTGGTGCTCGCGCTGCGCTCCGCTGAACCGGCGCAGCTCACGGGGCCGCGGCCATGAGCCTAACGGACAGGCCACGAGGCGCCCGGGCCTTTTCACTGATCGAGTTGCTTGTGTGCATCTCGATCATCGCTCTCCTCCTGAGCATCGCCCTCCCGGGGCTGCGGCGCGGGCGCGAGGTCGCGCGGGGGGCCGCGTGCCTTTCCAACCAGCGCCAACTCATGCTCGCCTGGACCGTCTACGCCAACGACTACAAGGACTTGGCCATGCCGCTGGCCGAGTGGGGCGGTGATGAACTCGGCCAGCAGGTCTTCTGGTGGGGCACGCACGGTTCCGCGACCGAGCGGGTTGATTACGACCGCGGCTTTATCGCGCCGTACCTCAGCGCGGCCTTGTCGGCGCGCTCGGTCTTTGAGTGCCCGGCCCAGGCCTGGGGCACGTACCGGGCGCAGGGACCAAGCCGCGAGCCCACCAGCACCTACGGCTACAACGGCTATTACCTGACTCCGGCCAAGACGCCGGGCTGGAACCTGGAGATCGGCTTCCGCCCCTGGCGGCGGCTGTTTGAGATCCGCGAGCCATCAACGTTGTTTGTCTTCGCTGATGCCATGCTCCCCGGCAACCCCGTCAGGAACTGCGCCCTGCTCGACCCGCCACAGGTGTACTTGTCCGGCTCGTGGCGCATCAACAACTCCCCCACTACTTCATTCCGGCATGGCCGCCCGGCGGGCGGGGTCGGCAACGCCGCGACGGCCCGGGCCGATGGCAGTGTGCAGACAGTTGCGGGCATCCCAGCGTGGGTTTCGCCCGCCACCGCGATCGGATCAGTGGGCACCCGCAACGACCCCCACTATGTTCCTGACGCGATGGAGTGGCCATGACCACTGGGCATGCCGTGAGCGCCGGGCACGCCATGGTCGACCGCTGCGTCTGTCACAGCGTGAGCCTCGCACAACTCAAGGAACTTTCCCGCGAGGTCGGCGCAGATTTCGACAGCCTTTCACGCCGGACCGGGTGTGGGACTGGCTGCGGCCTGTGCGTCCCGTATGTCCACGCGATGCTGCGGACCGGGGCCACGGTGATTCCGTGGGGCGCCCCCGCACAACCCGGCCGGACTCAAGGGTGGGCTGGCCCGAACCCATAAGTGAAAAACGGGCGCCTGCCGGTGCAAGCGCCCGTTGACCTGAACTCGAAGTCCCTCGCCGCTTACCCCTCGCGGACCGGCTGCGGTGTGCCTCCGATGATGGCGTCACGCATGCCGTTGCCGGGGAGCTCGACCTGAGGAGCGCCCAGGGTTTCGTTGCGGTCGGCGCCCAAGGCTTCTGCCGCGGCGGCGGCCTCTTCGAGCATGAGGTCGTCGTCGTCCGTGTCGTCCTCGATCTGGACGAGGGGCTTGACGCGGATCTCCTGGTAGGGGCGGAAGCCGGTGCCGGCGGGGATGAGGTGGCCCAGCAGGACGTTTTCCTTCAGGCCGATGAGGTAGTCGCTGGCGCCGCGGAGGGCCGCCTCTGTGAGCACCTTGGTGGTCTCCTGGAAGGATGCGCCCGAGAGGAACGACTCCGACTGCAGCGAGGCCTTGGTGATGCCCAGCAGGAGCGTGCGGCCGGTGGCGGGGCGGGCCCGCTTGGCCTTGGCGCCTTCCTTGCCTGCGCCCTCGGCCCGGGCGTTGGCCTCCTTGATCTCTGACTTGGGGTAGAGCTGGTTGAGCTTCAGGTCGGTGCCGCCCACCTCGCTGATGCGGGCGTAGCTCTCGATTTCCCTGTTCTTCTGCTTGAAGGCGTACTTGTCCACGACGTCCTCGGGGAGCAGGTCGGTATCGCCGGGGTTGCCGACCTTCACCTTGCGGAGCATCTGGGAAAGGATCAGCTCGATGTGCTTGTCGTTGATTCCCACACCCTGGGCCCGGTAGACGTTCTGCACCTCGTCGAGCATGTAGCGCCACAGGGACTCTTCGCCCTTGATGCGCAGGATGTCGTGGGGCACCAGAGGCCCGTCGGTGAGGGGGTCGCCCGCCTCGACGTAGTCGCCGGTGTGCACCAGGAGTTGCTTGTCGGAAGGAACGTGGTGGTCCTTCTCGATGCCCGCGTCGGAGGCGACGTGGATCGTCATCTTGCCCTTGCGCTTGTCGGAGAAGATCTCGACGCGGCCGGAAATCTCGGCCATGAACGCCGGGTCGCGGGGCTTGCGGGCCTCGAAGATCTCGGTGACGCGGGGGAGACCGCCGACGATGTCCTGTGAACCGCCGCCGGTGCGCGGCTGGCGGGCGAGCATGTGGCCGGCCATGATCTTCTGGCCGTCCTCGACCTCCAGGCGTGCCCGGGCGGGCAGGTAGTGGAAGTCCAGGATGTTGCCCTTGTCGTCCACGATGTTGATGGCCGGGTGCAGGTCGCCCTTGTGCTCGATGATGACCTTGGCCTTCTGGCCGTGTCCGGCGTCCTCAAAGCGGAAGGTCTCCTTCTCCTGGATGTCGACGTACGCGACGATGCCGTCCTTCTCGGCGAGGATGGGCACGCGGTGCGGGTCCCACTTGACCAGGAGTTGGCCCTTCTTGACCTCGTCCCCGGTCTTGTGCGTCAGGAACGCGCCGTAGTGGACCTTGACCTTCTCGAGCTCGCGCCCCTTAGCGTCCATGATGGCCAGTTCGCCGTTGCGCTTCAGGACGACCATGGCGTCGTGGCCTTCATCGTCCTTGGTGGGCACGGCGTTGCAGTCGCGCAGCTCGACGATACCGGGGTTTGAGGCGCGGTACTCGGTCTCCTTGGCGGTCATCTGGCCGATGCCGCCGGTGTGGAACGTCCGCATCGTGAGCTGCGTCCCGGGCTCACCGATGGACTGCGCCGCGATGATCCCCACCGCCATGCCCGGCTCCACCAGTTTGCCGGTGGACATGTCCATGCCGTAGTCGAGCACCGAGCAGCCGCTCTTGCTCTCGCTGGTGAGCGGGGAGCGGACCATGACGGCGTCGATCCCCAGGTCCTCGATCTTCTGGGCGGCCTCGGCCGTGATCATGGTGTTCTCGGCGACCACCACCTCGTCGGTCTTGGGGTTGACCACAGCGTTCACGCTGACGCGCCCGATGAGCTGCTCGCGGAGCGGCACGTCGACCTGCTCGCCCTTGTAAATAGCCTGCTTGAGGACGCCCCGCTTGCTGCCGCAGTCCATCTCACCGACGATCACCGACTGCGCGACGTCGCAGAGCTTGCGGGTCAGGTACCCCGAGTCGGCCGTCTTGAGGGCCGTGTCGGCCAGGCCCTTGCGGGCGCCGTGCGTCGAGGAGAAGTACTCCAGGATGTTGAGGCCCTCGCGGAAGTTGGCGCGGATGGGCGTCTCGATGATCTCGCCGCTGGGCTTGGCCATCAGGCCGCGCATGCCGGCCAACTGCTGCATCTGGCTGATGTTGCCGCGCGCACCCGAGTCGATCATCAGGTACACGGGGTTGAGGTAGCGCTTGCCCTTCTTATCGTCCACGGCCAGTTCGTTGCCGTGCTCGTCGCGCCGGTCGGTCTTGAGGGCGGAGACGAGCTTGGCCTTCACCTGCTCGCGGCAGTGCGACCAGATGTCCAGCAACTGGTTGTACCGCTCGCGGGCGGTGATGATGCCGCGGTTGAAGTTCTTTTCAACCCGGTCCACCAGTTTCTGCGAAGCGGCGAGGAGTTCGGCCTTCTCGTTAGGGATGCGCAGGTCGGTGATCCCGAAAGAGAGGCCCGCCAGGGTGGCCTGCTTGAAGCCCATTTCCTTGAGTTTGTCGAGCAGGTCGATGGTGGGAGCGCGGCCCGAGATGCCGTAGCAGTCGTCGATGACGCGGGCGCAGCCCTTTTTGCCCAGGGCGCAGTTGTAGAAGGGCATGCCGGGGGTGAGCACATCCGCGAACAGGGCTCGCCCGGCGGTGGTGATGATGCGCTTGTTGGCGGGGAGCTTCTTGACGGCCCCGGTCTGGCTCTCAACGAAGGTCTCAAAGCCGTCCAGGCGCAGGACGATCCGCTCGTGGGGCCCGATCTTGCGGCGGTCCAGCGCGAGGATGGCCTCTTTGCGGTCCTTGAAGCACTTCAACTGCTCGTTGGTCTTGTCGTCGTCCTGCTGGAAGGTGATGAAGTACACGCCCATCACGATGTCCTGCGACGCCGAGATGATGGGCTTGCCGTTGGCGGGCGAGAAGATGTTGTGGGTGCTGAGCATCAGCACGTGGGCCTCGGCCTGGGCCTCGACGGAGAGGGGGAGGTGCACCGCCATCTGGTCGCCGTCGAAGTCGGCGTTGAAACCGCCGCAGACCAGCGGGTGGATGCGGATGGCGTTGCCTTCCACGAGCACCGGCTCGAAGGCCTGGATGCCCATCCGGTGGAGCGTGGGGGCGCGGTTGAGCAGCACCGGGTGCTGGTAGATGACTTCTTCCAGGATGTCCCACACCGCGGCGTCGCGGCGCTCGAGCATGCGCTTGGCGCTCTTGATGGTGTCCGCCAGCCCGTGCTCCTTGAGCTTCCTGATGATGAAGGGCTGGTAGAGCTCAAGCGCGATCTTCTTGGGCAGGCCGCACTGGTTGAGCTTGAGCTCGGGGCCGACGACGATGACCGAACGGGCCGAGTAATCGACGCGCTTGCCCAGCAAGTTCTCGCGGAAGCGCCCCTGCTTGCCCTTGATCATGTCGGTCAGGCTCTTGAGCGGCCTGTTGCTGCTGCCCAGGACGGGGCGGCGGCAGCGGTTGTTGTCGAAGAGCGCATCCACGGCCTGCTGGAGCATCCGCTTCTCGTTCCTGATGATGACCTCGGGGGCGTTGAGGTCCATCAGCTTTTTGAGGCGGTTGTTGCGGTTGATGATGCGGCGGTAGAGGTCGTTCAAATCGCTGGTGGCGAAGTTGCCGGATTCGAGCAGGACCAGCGGGCGCAGGTCGGGCGGGATCACGGGGATCACGTCCATCACCAGCCACGCCGGGTCGTTCTCCGAGCCCTTGATCTGCTCGAAGAGCTTGAGCCGCTTGGCCAGGTCCTTGGTCTTCTGCTTGCTCTTGGTCTCGCGCAGGTCGTTGCGCAGCTGGGCCGAAACCTCGTCGAGCTTGGTCCGCTCGATCAGTTCGCGGATGGCGTCGGCCCCCATCAGCGCCTTGAAGGCGTTGCCGTACTTGTCCACCGCCGTGCGGTAGTCGTCCTCGGTGAGCATCTGCTTGTGCTTGAGCTCGGTGTCGCCGTGGTCCACCACCACGTAGTCCTGGTAGTAGATGACCTTTTCGAGGTCGCTGGTCTTCATCCCCAGGAGCGTCCCCAGGCGGCTGGGCATGCTCTTGAAGAACCAGATGTGCACCACCGGGCTGGCCAGGTTGATGTGGCCCATGCGCTTGCGGCGGACGCGGCTGTGCGTCACCTTCACGCCGCAGCGGTCGCAGATGATGCCCTTGTACTTGGTGCCGCGGTACTTGCCGCAGGCGCACTCGTAGTCGCGCTCGGGCCCGAAGATGCGCTCGCAGAAGAGGCCGTCCTTCTCGGGGCGGTAGGTGCGGTAGTTGATGGTCTCGGGCTTCTTGACCTCGCCGTAGGACCACGCCCGGATGTCGTTGGGCGACGCCAGGGTGATCTTGACGGCGGAATAGTCATTGACGCGGTCGTATACGGTCTCTGCCATTGATGTCCTCACTCTGCCCGCGCGGTCGCGGGCGCTACTGGATTTCCGGCGGTTCAGGGAGGATCATGACGTCCACGCTGAAACGCTTGGAGGTTTCTTTTTCAACCGACTCGAACAGGTTCAGAATATCGAGAGAGTTCTTTCCCCCTCCATCGACGATGTCGACGAAGACATAGACGGTCACGTCCGACGCGTAGGTCTTCTCGCCTTCGATGCGCAGCTTGAGGCCGTTCTGTCGCGGTTCCAGCCGCTCGGAAACGTCTCTGGTGATCGCCTTGAGGTCTGCGTTGATCATCCCGGCACCCCCGAGAGCAGACGCATGGTGACGGCCAGCTCGCGCAGGCTGCGCACGGCCACCTCGCGGTCGACCTCTACCCGTGCGCGGTAATCAGCATCGAGCCTGGTCTCATACAGCCGGCGAGTTGTGGACTTGAGGTCCCGCCTCTGCCAATCGGCGAGTCCAGAGAGATTGCCCTCAACCATGGCGGGGAGGGCCCGGTGGCTGGGATTGGCAGAGTCAAGGCGATGGACGGCCCCGGACTGCACGAGGCGGGCTGTCACAGCCGCGTACGCCGCGTAGTACGCGCGGCTTACAGCGGAGCGGAAAAGCCCTGCGCGCAGCATGAGCTTTGCTGCTTCTTCATTGTCCGTCGCGATTTGCCGCCAAGTCAGCATCAATATCAGTTCTTCGCTCGTTCCGCCTTGATCTTCCTCACAGGCTCACGCAGACGCCGCCCCCCGAACGCATTGACGCACATCCCGACAAACACCGCCACTGCAAGCCCTGCAAACAAGCTCGACAGAAGAGTGTCCGGCACCACGACGGCCATGAGTGCTGCCCCGAGAATCGCAAGAAGGTAGATGAACGCATCCCACATCCATCTCTCCACTTACAACAGGCCCCCGCTCACCTCTGACGTCGCACGGGGAACACACGAAAAACGGCCCAAAACACTCCCGTCACAATCACACCTGTCCCGCCAACCACACTCAACCACTCTGGCATCGTTGCCCGTTGATCCAGTTGAATGAAGGCCCCAACCGCCGCGAGCATCAAAACGAACGCGACAAGGATCACCGCGATCGCCCTGGCCACCTTGGACCCTTCAACTCGCATCAAAGCAGACTCCCGCCCTCCAGCTTCTTCTTCTCCAGCGTGATGTTCAGCCCCAAGCCCTTCAGCTCGTTGCACAACACATCAAACGCCACCGGCATGCCCGCCTCGAGCTTGTTGGTGCCCTTGACCATGCTCTCGTAGATCTTGGTCCGGCCTTCAACATCGTCTGACTTGACGGTCAGGAGTTCCTGCAGGATGTACGCCGCGCCGTAGGCCTCCAGCGCCCACACTTCCATTTCGCCGAAGCGCTGGCCGCCCGTGCGGGCCTTGCCGCCCAGGGGCTGCTGTGTGATCAGCGAATATGGGCCGGTCGCACGGGCGTGGATCTTGTCGTCCACGAGGTGGTGGAGCTTGAGGAGGTACATGAACCCAACAGTGGTCTTCTGGTTGAAGGCCTCACCCGTGCGCCCATCGTGCAGCTGGATCTTGCCACCCTTGGGCATCTTGGCCAGCAACTCGCGAGGGGTCGGCCACGTGCCGGTCTTCTCGAAGCCGGCGAGCTTGTCCTCAACGTGCTTGTTGGCCTCGGCCACGGCGTCGTGCACCTGTTGCTCGGTCGCCCCGTCGAACACGGGAGTCACGGCCTGGAAGCCAAGCACCCGTGCCGCCCACCCCAGGTGCGTCTCCAGGATCTGGCCGACGTTCATGCGGCTGGGCACGCCCAGCGGGTTGAGCAGCACATCGACGGCCGTGCCGTCTTCCATAAACGGCATGTCCTCTTCGGGGACGATGCGGGCGATCACGCCCTTGTTGCCGTGCCGGCCGGCCATCTTGTCGCCCACCGACAGGGCACGCTTGGTGGCCAGGTAGACCTTGACCATTTCCAGCACGCCCGTGGGCAGCTCATCGCCGCGGCGCATGTGGGCGGTTTTGCGGTTCTTCTCGGCGCCGATCGCCGAAATGCGCGGCCAGAACTGGCGGTACAGCACCTCGGCCTGCAGGCGTGCTTCCTTGCTGCCCTTGGCCCACTTCACGTCGAAGGTGCGGATCTGTTCGAGGATAACTTCGGGGATGTCCGAAGCGCCCACCTTCTGGCGGGTATTGGGGTCGACCATGGGCGTGCCCAGGGCTTCGTTGACGGCGTTGGTCATCTGCTTGAAGAGGCCGATGGCCTTGGCGTCCATCTCCGCCTCGTAGACGGCGATGTCCTTCTTGAGCTGCTTCTTCTGCTCCTCGTTCATGTGGAGCCGGCGGCTGAACTTCTTGGCGCCGATCACGATCCCCTCGACGCCCGCGGGCACCTCGAGCGAATCGTTCTTCACGTCCTCGCCGGCCCGGCCGAAGATGGCGTGGAGCAGCTTCTCTTCGGGGGTCAGTTCGGTCTTGCTCTTGGGGCTGACCTTGCCGACCAGGATGTCGCCGGGGCCCACGCGGGCGCCCAAGCGGATGATGCCGACATCGTCCAGGTTGCGGAGCATCTTCTCGCTGACGTTGGGGATGTCGCGGGTGAACTCCTCGCGCCCCAGCTTGGTCTCGCGGATCTCAACATCGAACGCGTCGATGTGGATCGACGTGAACACGTCGTCCTTCACGAGGCGCTCGTTGATGACGATGGCGTCCTCGAAGTTGTACCCGTCGAAGGTGTTGAACGCCACCAGCACGTTCTTGCCAATGGAGAGTTCGCCCATCTTGGTCGAGGCGCCATCGGCCAGGATCGCGCCCTTCTCGACCTTCTGGCCGATCTTGACGACCGGCTTCTGGTTGAGGCAAGTACGCTCGTTGAGCCCCACGAACTTGCGGAGCACGTACTCGTCGGCGTTGTCGATGATGATCCGCTCGGAGTCGACAAACGTCACCGTGCCGGAGTTCTTGCTCTTGACCACCATGCCCGAGTTATGCCCCACCGGCTTTTCGATGCCGGTGGCGATGCAGGGCGGGTCGATCTTGATGAGCGGCACCGCCTGGCGCTGCATGTTGCTGCCCATGAGGGCGCGGTTGGCGTCGTCGTGCTCCAGGAAGGGGATGAGGGCCGCGGAAATGCCCACGATCTGCTTGGGGCTGATGTCGAGGTAGTTGACCTCGGTGGAATCAACCTCGGCCAGTTCACCGTTCACCCGGGCCAGGATGGCGCCCTTGCGGAGCTTGCCGCCCTCTTCGAGCGAGTCGGAGGGGGCGAGGATTGCCTTCATCTCCTCATCGGCGCGGAGCTGGATGACCTTTCCGGTGGCCTTGCCGTCCTTGACTTCGCGGTAGGGAGTCCGCAGGAAGCCGTACTCATCAATAGACGAGTAGATGCCCAGGCTGGCAATGAGGCCGATGTTGGTGCCTTCGGGCGTCTCAATCGGGCAGATGCGGCCGTAGTGGCTGATGTGCACATCGCGCACCTCAAAGCCGGCGCGCTTGCGGTTGAGGCCGCCCGGCCCGAGGGCCGAAAGACGCCGCTCGTGCACCAGGCTGCTGAGGGGGTTGGTCTGGTCGACCACCTGTGAGAGCTCGCTGCGCCCGAAGAAAAAATCGATGGCGCTGCTGATGGACTTGGTGTTCACCAGGTCCGCGATCTTCACCAGTTCCTCGGGGTCCTTGACGCTCATGCGCTCCTGCACGGTCCGCCGCAGCTTGAGGAAGCCCTTGCGGAGTTCCTCAACAGCCAACTCGTCCAGCGTGCGCAGGCGGCGGTTGCCCAGGTGGTCGATGTCGTCCACCTGCGCCACCGGGCGGCCGGTCTTGGGATCGGGGCGGTTGCTGCGCAGGTCCAGCAGGTACTGGATGACCCGCAGGAAGTCCTCGCTCCGCAGGAACATGAGGTCCTCGGGCGTGTCGAGGTCGAACTTGCGGTTGATCCGGAAGCGGCCCACGCGCCCGAGGCGGTAACGGTTCTCGTCGAAGAACTTCTCAAAGAAGAGCTGCTTGGCCTTCTCGACCTGCGGGGGGTTGCCCGGGCGGAGCTTGCTGTAGATCTTGAGCAGGGCCCGCTCGTAGGTCGTGCCGGCCTCGAACTGCTCGAGCTTTTCTTCGGCGATCGTATTGAGAATCAGCACGTCCGACGGGTTCTCGATGACGCGAACCTTCTTGAGGCTCGATGCCATGATCTTGGCGGCGTTCTCCGCCCCCAACTGCCGACCCACATGCACCAGTTCCTCGCCGGTCTCGGTGTCGATGATCGACTCGGCGGCCCAGTGCTCGGGCTTGATGTGCTCGGCCTTGATGTCGGAAATCTCGTAGAACAGGCTCAGGATGGCGTCGGTCTCGGCGACCGACTCGTCCAAGCAGCGCAGGAACGTGGTCGCCGCCAGCTTGGTGCTCTGGTCGATCCGCATCGCCAGGACGTCCTTCTTCGTCACCTCCAGCTCGATCCAGCTGCCGCGCTCGGGGATCACGCGGGTGGAGTGCAGGGGCCGGTCGGCCTCGGCCGAGACGATGGAGAAGTCCACGCCGGGGGAGCGGTGGAGCTGGCTGACAATGACGCGCTCGGCGCCGTTCACGATGAACTCGCCGCCGCCCATCATGATCGGGAACTCGCCCAGGTAGATCTGCTCCTCGGGGAGCTCGGGCTTGCCCTCGCGCTTGAGGCGCACGCCGATGCGGAAGGGCCGGCCGTAGGTCAGGCGCAGCTCGCGGCACTCGTCGGAGGTGTACCGGGCCTCCTCGAGGGTGTAGTTGATGTACTCGAGCCGCATCGTCCCGTCGTAGCTTTCGATCGGGAAGACTTCACGCAGCAGGGCCTCGAGGCCGATGCTTGTGTTGCGGTCGTCGATGCCCTTGGTGAGCTGCAGGAAGCGCTCGTAGGCATCGGTCTGAACTTCCGTCAGATCGGGTACGGGGATCGCGTCGCCGCGCTTCGAAAAGTCCCGCACCTTCATGGTGGACGTAGACATCGCTGCCATCGGTATCCTCACGATGCAGAAACAGACCCAGACGTTTGTGCTACTTGCCCGAGCAGATTCAAACGGGGTCGTCTCAACTCTAAATGTGTGTGTCGTTCAAAGGCCTGTCCCAACCGGCCACGTTTCCAGGCACCCGAACCGCGACGAACCGATTAGTATAGCACCTCGAAATCGTGACGCCAGCCCAGTTTTTGGCTTGACATTTTTGGGCTGAGTCGGTCGATTCCTCGCGACCAAACTACCAGACCATTCCCGAACAAGCAGAGCAAGAATGAGGGCCCGCCAAGGTGACGGGCCCTCTAAATGCCTTTGGACTGATGACTTAGACGATTTCGACCGTCGCACCATTCTCGGTCAGAGTCTTGGCGAGCTTGTCGGCATCTTCCTTCGACAGGCCGGTCTTGATCGGCTTGCCGGGATTATCGACCAGCGCCTTCGCCTCGGCCAGACCCAGCGCCGTCGCTTCGCGGACGACCTTGATGACCTGGATCTTCTTTTCGCCGGCGGCCTTGAGGACCACGTCGAACGAGGTCTTCTCCTCAACCGCCGCCGCCGCGGCCGCCGGGGCCGCCATCATCATCCCGCCGCCCGCCGCGGCCTCGATGCCGTAGGCCTCCTTCATGTACTTGCCGAGATCAACCGCGTCCTTCAGGGTCAAGGCCGCGAGCTGGTCGCCGAGCTGCTTGATCTTCGCATCGAAAGTGGTATCGCTCATGGTTCAACCTTCCATCTAAAACCCGGGCTGAATGTTCCAACCCGGCAATCGACCCACCCAAGAGGAACCGAACAGTTCGGTTTTTAATCCGCCGCGGCGGACCAGTCGGGCGAGTATGTCTCCAACGTACTTCCTTATCCAACCTTGGCGATCGCTTCGCCCTTTTCCAGTTTGGTCTCGATCGACTTGACCAGCCCGGCCACGCCCGACCCCGGCCCCTTGATCTGGGCGACGAGCTTCCTCGCGGGGCTGACGATGAGGGTGATGGCTCTGCCGATGGCCTCTTCGCGGGTGGGGAACTTGCTCAGTTCGGTCACGCCGGCCTTGCCCTTGAATATCTGGCCGTCGAGGACCGCGCCCTTAAGTTCGAGGGTGGGCATCTTCTCGATCATGCCGACGATTTCACGGGCGACCTCGACCACCGAGTTGCCGCCGTACGCCAGGGCGTTGGCCCCGGTCAGGAGTTCGCCCAGGGCTTCAAGGCTGGTGCCCTCAAACGCTTTGCGGGCGAGCGAGTTGCGCAGGACCGTGACGCGGATGTTCTTCTTGGCCAAGCCGGAGCGCAGCTTGGTGGTATCGATGGCCTTGAGCCCCCGGATGCTGATCAGCATGCCGTCGGGGAACTTGTCGGTGCCGGAACTGATGCGGGTCTTGTAGTCCCGCATGATGATGTTCTTGACTGTCTTGGACATGGATGATCCTCAGAAGAAGGCATTGGGCATTGGGCATCGGGCATCGGGCATCGGGCATCGGGCATCGGGCATCGGGCATCAGGCGCGTCTTTTCGGCACTAATGCCCAGTGCCCGATCCCCGATGCCTTCCCTCTCTCACTCCGCCTCTACAACGGCCGACACGTGCTTAACCGGTACACCGGGGGTCATGGCGCCGCTGACGGTGATCTTCTTGATGTAGTGGCCCTTGACCGTGGTGGGCCGGGCTTTTTCGATCGCGTGGATGAAGTACTCGAGGTTCTCGGTGAGCGACTGCTCGGGGAAGCTCATCTTGCCGATCACGGCGTGGATGTTGCCGCCCTTGTCCGACCGGAACTCGACCTTGCCGGCCGAGTATTCCTTCACGGCCTCGGGGATGTTGGCGGTCACTGTTCCGGCCTTGGGGCTGGGCATAAGGCCCTTGGGGCCGAGCACCTTGCCAAGCTTGGAAACCACCCGCATCATGTCGGGCGACGCGACGGCCACGTCAAAGTCCATCCAGCCCTTCTCAATCTCGGCAACGAGTTCCTCTCCGCCCGCCTTCACCGCGCCGGCCTCGAGCGCCTTGGGCGCGACGTCCGACTGGCAGAATGCGATGACGCGCTTGCTCTTCCCGATGCCCTTGGGCAGGGATATGGCACCTCGCAGGTTCTGCTCGCTCTGTGCTGGGTCCAGGTTCAGGTGCATGCAGACGTTAATGGTCTGATCGAACTTCGGCGCCTTGAACTTTTTGAGCGCCAGCACGGCCTCCGCCGGGAGCACCGGGGTAGTGACCGCGAGTTCCGCATTGGCCTTGGCACGCTTTGTCAGTCTGACCGGCATCGCTGTCGTTCTCCTCTCTTGATCCCGGCTCAGCCTTCGATGGTGACGCCCATGGAACGGGCGGTGCCCTCGATGATCCGCATTGCCGCTTCAATGCTCATCGCATTGAGGTCAACCATCTTTTCTTTCGCGATCTTCTCGACCTGCGACCTGTTGATCTTCCCGACCTTTTCCTTGTTGGGAACGCCCGAGCCCTTCTCGACGCCCGCGGCCTCAAGAATGAGCACCGAGGCGGGAGAGCTCTTCACCTCAAAGGCAAAGGTGCGGTCGCTGTAGACCGTCACAATGCAGCCAACGACCTTCCCCTTGACGTTCTGGGTAGCGGCGTTGAACTTCTGGATGAACTGGCCGGGGTTGACGCCCTTGGAGCCCAGGACAGGGCCCAGCGGTGGCGCCGGCGTGGCAGCGCCACCCGTTGCCATGATCTTGAATACTTGAGTGATCTCTTTCTTGGCCATCGATCTCGACCTCCCACCGACCCTTCCAGGTGCCCTGGGGCCCCATTCCTGGCGGGAACGGGGCGGGTGCGGTAGTAACTAGCGGTTCAGGTTGACGCCAAGGCCCGTCAGAGCCATGGACGGATAAGGGGAGAACTATAGCGGGCGGCGAGGCATGTTCAAGGGGGGTGGGAACTCAAGGGTGTAGTCCAAGATTATGGTGTTCAGGCCGCCCTGGCTGACCAGTAGTTCTGCCACAGGTCGCTGTATTGGAGAGAGGGGAGGGCGACGAGGTGTTGGGCGCGTTCGGGACGCCAGCGGGC
>Ga0163144_10000671_pt1 | contig 81066 bp, 64 predicted proteins | sample OliLak19BULKMAT1_FD_123175 | JGI IMG/M metagenome (GOLD analysis project Ga0163144, IMG submission 123175) | Freshwater microbial mat bacterial communities from Lake Vanda, McMurdo Dry Valleys, Antarctica - Oligotrophic Lake LV.19.BULKMAT1 | ecosystem: Environmental > Aquatic > Freshwater >... | reverse complement strand
CTTCGATTTGTTCGAAGCGATGCAGGCCGATACGGGACAGCCTTTGAAGGAATTGCGTGTGGATGGCGGTGCGGCGGCGAACGAGTTCCTGATGCAATTCCAGGCCGACTTACTGGGTTGTCCTGTCGTGCGCCCTGTAGACATTGAGAGTACGGCGCTTGGGGCAGCTTATCTCGCGGCGCTTGGAGTGGGTCACTTCAAACACACATCGGAGCTGGAAGGCTTTTGGCGAATCGAAAAGCGCTTCGAACCGAACATCCGGCCTTCAGATCGAGACTCCCTTTTAGACGGCTGGAGGAGTGCAATAAACAAGGCAAGGCATTGATTCCTGCGCAGTCATCTGATAAAGATTGTTGCACCAACTATTGGTCTCAGGGGGGTTTTTCATGTATCGCAAATTAATTGTGGCAGCAGCGTTTGCTGCCCTTTCGATGGTTCCAGCAGCCTACGGGCAAAGCATGGAGTCGATTCCGTTTCGTGTGAATATGAGTCCGGCGAATGAGGTTCCGGCAATTGAAGGGCTCGCCGCTACCGGATTCGGCACCGTTTGGGTGCATGTGGTGAAAGACGCCGCAGGCAAGATTACCAGCGGCACTGCGGACTTCAACGTTCGCTATCAATTTCCATCGGGCATCACTGTCACTGGCCTTCACATCCATCGCGGCGCTGCTGGAGTAAACGGTCCCGTTCTCCTAGATACGAGGATCACCGGCGGAAGCCCGGTTGTCGATGAAACAGGCCGTGGCGAGATTGCCCGGCCGGTACAAGTATTGGCAGGCTCTGCCAATGTGGCTGTGCTTGAAGAATTGATCGCCAATCCTGAAGCGTTCTACCTCAACCTGCACACGACGGTGAATCCCGGCGGGGCGATCCGTTCACAAATGGCTCGCGCAGAGCGCCGTGTTTATGGCGTGATGCTGCTGCCGACAAACGAAGTGCCCGTGGTCAATTCACAAGCACGCGGGATCGGGTTTCTGACGATCCTTGCCGGAATGAATGCGTCGCGTGAACTGGTTAGTAGCGAAGTGACATTTGAGGCCACCTATTCGGGTTTTGCCGAAGGAACCCAATTCACGGGCATGCATATCCACACGGGCAGTGTGGGCGTAAACGGACCGGTAACGATCAATACGGGCCTTTCGCAAGCGCAGAACATTCTGGTCGGCACCGGTGGCGCTGGAACCTTGAAGTATGCAGTGGATGTCAATATGGCTTCGATGCCGGCGGTGAATACCATTCTTGGAATCTGGGCCGATCCGGGTTCGGCTTATTGGAATTTGCATACTGTTGCAAATCCGGGTGGTGAGATCCGTTCACAATTGCGAGGCACCGAAAAGGTATCGTTCACGATGATGAGCATGAGCCCGGCGAATGAAAACCCGCCGCTGACAGCATTGAATGCTTCGGCCGCTGGAACATTTGAGGCGAATCTCCTGCGCCGCCCCGACGGGTCGGCGATGGCTGCGTTGGTAGTTTTCGATGCCAACTACCGGTTCCCTGGCGAGACGACTTTTACCGGGATGCATATTCATACTGGCGCACAAGGCGTCAACGGTCCGGTAACGCTCGATAGCGGAATTCGCGCCGGCTCAACGGTGTTGAGCGAAGCAGGATTCGGCAACTTGTACCGGACTGCTGTGATGTCGACCGACGCACAGCTTACGTCCTTGAACGGAGTCTTGTCGAACCCTGACAACCAGTATCTGAACATCCACACTTCGGTGAATCCCGGCGGTGCGGTGCGTTCGCAAATTGCGCCGGTCAATACCGCGACCCCGGTAGTCGAGACCGTGATCAGCGCGATTTCGGATACTACCTTGCGTCGTGTTGCGCCAGGCGGGTTGATGACCATTTTCGGAACGAATTTAGCCGAGCTGGCTGGCAACCTGGATGGGTGGCAGGCTGAGCGGGTCCCGACTTCACTGAACGGGACCAGCGTTGAAATCGGCGGACGCGCTGCGCCAATCCTGAATGTGGATCCTCGCTACATCGTGGTTCAGGTGCCGACCGATGTAGCAATCGGCGAAACGAACTTGACAGTCAGGAATACGAATGGAGTCAGCAGTGGTGTCCGCGTCACAGTGGACCGCGCTGCGCCTGCGGTGTTTTTTGACCAGATCACCAATGCTGGCAACCGCGCGGTTGCATACCTGGCGACAACAGGTGAGCAGATTACCCAAGCCAGTCCGGTGGCCGGCGGAACAATGATCGGCGTGTTCACAACGGGCTTCGGACTGGCGACCCCGGCACAACGGACCGGCGATGTGGTTCGCGGACCTGGCCAGCGTTTTGCCGATGTGAAGGTGACTGTCGGAGGGCGTGAGGCAACCAACGTAGCGGCCACACTGATCCCCGGCTATGTGGGCTTCAGCCAAACCATGTTCATGGTACCTGCTGGATTGACTGGCGCTCAGGCACTCGAAATTGAGTATCTGGGAGTGAAATCTAACCGCACATTGCTCTATCTCCGCTAATACTAGGTAATGAATCTTTTGCGGAAACTGTTCTTGCGCTTTCTGGGCGCGGTGCAGTTTCTGACAGTGGTTCCGATCTCAAGATCGACGGCGCCGGTTCACGAATCGGCGCCGTTTTTTCCGTTGGTGGGCCTATTGATTGGGATAGTGAGCGCATTGCCGATGGCGTGGCTCTCATTGCCAATTGGCCTTGAAGCGGCAATCGTGTTAATGATTCAGTTGATGTTGACAGGGATGCTGCATGAGGATGGGCTGGCGGATATTGCTGATGGAGTGCGCAAAGGACGTGAACGCGAGCGAATGTTCGAAATCATCAAGGACAGCCGGGTGGGCAGCTTTGGGGCTTCGGCGCTGGTGATGGGATTGTTGTTGCGATGGCAGGGGCTGGAGGCTGTCGGGGTGGCGGCTCGATCGCCGTGGGAGGCAATGGGATTTGTGGCGGTGAGTGAGGGGTTGTCCCGAAGCGCGCTGCTGTGGCTGGGCTGGATATCGCCTTCCGCTCGACCGGGCATGGGAGCCTATTTGAGCGATGGGCGGAGTGGGATTGCGTTATTCGCTTCGGTTCTTCAAGCGGGAGCGATGCTGGCTTGGGTGGGTTTGCCAGCAGGATTGGCGATGCTGGCAGGCCTGATGGCGCTGGTTCTCGGTGCGCGTCAATACTTTATGGCGAGGCTCGGCGGAGTAGTGGGCGACTGCTTCGGAGCATTGCAGCAGGCGTGTGTGATCTTTTGTCTGGTGGTGCTGTCATGGCCGAAATCCTGATCGTCAGGCACTCTCAGCCCGAATTGCGTGGCGTGTTTTTGGGTTCGCTTGATCCAGGATTGAGCGAGAAAGGTCTTGAGCAGGCGCAAGAGCTCAAGGTGGCTGCGGGGCTTCCTGTTTTTGTCAGTCCGATGCGGAGGGCGATAGAAACGGCCAAAGCCGCCGGGATGCGGTACGAGGTTGTCGAGGGTCTGAGGGAAATTGATTATGGGCCGTGGGAGGGGCTGAGCTGGAAGGAGATCGAAGTGCGGTTTCCGGAGGAGGCTCGCTTGAAGATGGAGAACTGGCTTGGCTATATGGTTCCTGGGGCGGAGGATTGGGTGAGCTTCCGATCGAGAGTATTGGCTTCGTTTGAATTGCTCAGGAGGCCGTGCGTTGTGGTGGCGCACCTTGCCGTGAACTCAGTGATTCGAGAAGCGGTTACGAAAGAGTCGCCATTGGGGTTTATGCAGGGTTATTGTGAGATCGTGAAGCTAGAGCCGTGAGTAACGAATTGTTGGCGTCAATCGAAAACAGGTGGAATTCTCGAACCAAGCCAGTGGGAAGCCTTGGAAGACTCGAGGAGTTGGCTCGTGATTATTGCCTGATCCGGGGGGAGGCACTTCCTAGCCTGGAGCAGATGGGTTTGTTCTTGTATGCGGCTGACCACGGGATCACTTCAGAAGGAGTGAGTCTTTACCCTAAAGAAGTGACTCGCCAGATGGTGGCAAATTTTGAGGCAGGCGGGGCGGCGGTGAATGTGCTGGCCAGGCTGCATGGGGTGGCGGTTCGGGTGATCGATGCGGGGGTGGGAACTGGCACCAGAAACTTTGCCGTGGAGCGAGCAATGTCTGGCGCGGAGGTTCAGGAACGGATCGATCAAGGCCGCGCGGACGCTATAGAGGCCGCGCGGAGTTTTGATTTGGTGGGAGTGGGGGAAATGGGGATTGGCAATTCCACCTCGGCCGCAGCGATACTCGCCGCTTTGGGGGGATATAGCGGGGCTGAAGTGGCGGGCCGTGGAACCGGGATGGATGAAGCTGGCGTGCGGCACAAGGCTGAGGTGATTGACTCGGCGATTGAGAAGCATGGACTTCGCGGTGCGAGTGCGATGGATGTGGCGGAGGCGGTGGGTGGGTTTGAAATTGCGCGTACGGCTGGGTTTCTCATGGAAGCAGGGCGGCTTCGCCTGCCTGTGATGCTGGACGGCTTCATTACTGGAGCGGCGGCGATGATTGCGGTTGCGATGGAGCCGGCAACGCGTGGTGTGCTACTGTTTTCGCACCGATCCAGCGAGCGGGGCCATGGATTGATGCTTGAGAAATTGGACGGGGACCCGCTGCTCGAACTCGGCATGAGGCTGGGCGAGGGAAGCGGGGCGATATTGGGGATGCATTTGATGTCTTGCGCGGTAACGCTGTATCGGGAAATGGCCAGTTTTGAATCGGCCCAAGTAAGCCGGAGTGAATCATGAGAGTTCTTGTTTTTTTGATGGCCGCGATGGCGGCCTTTGGGCAGGATGCGAAGCTTGAGTCTTTGCGAAATCTCGGCAAAGCGTTTTACGAGAATCCAACCACTCAAAAAGAAGCTGTGACGACGATGAAGCAGGCGCTTCAGCTTAGCCCCAAGTCGGCAAGGGAGCAGTTGAATTACGGGTTGGCGCTATTGCGGGCCGGTCAGGGGAAGGAGGCGATTGAACAGTTGCTTGCGGTCCAGAAAGTGAAGCCTGAATTGCCGCACACCTGGTTCACGGCGGGAATCGAGTACAAGAAGCAAGGCGAAACGCAGAAGGCGCTTGAGCAAATGCGAGGCGCGCTGAAGTTGGATCCGAAAGAACCGATTATCCATTACAACGTTGGCGTCCTGTTGAAGCAATTGGGCGACGCTCCGGGTGCGACCAGAGCGTTTGAACAGGCGGCAAGGCTTGATCAGAATCTTGCGGCAGCCCATTTTCAGTTGTTCAATATGTACCGGCAAGCGGGGCGGGCCGCTGATGCCAAGGTTCAACTTGAGTTGTTTCAGGCGTTGAAGAAACAGACTGAGGGAGCGGCAGTGCCCGAAGATGTCGACTGGAGCCAGTATTCGGAGATCTACGATCCGAAGCCTGCACCGCCGCCGCGGGACCGAACCCTGTTGAAGTGGCAGGAGCGGAAGCTTGCCGATGCATGGAAGGGCGCGATCGCATTCGGCGACAAGGCGATCTATTGGGATGAACAGGGGCTCAGCATGGCGGGGAAGCGCATCGCCAGTGTAAGTGGGGTGAAGAGCGTTGCGGCAGGCGACTTTGACAACGATGGATTGGTGGACCTGTGTGTGATTGGCACGGAGATGCCGATTCTGCTGAAGAATCTGGGGACAAGCTGGAGGCAGTTACCATTGCCGGCGCGCGGAGCATTTAACAAGTGTGTGTGGCTCGATTACGATCACGACTACGACCTCGATCTGTTTGTTTTGGGTGAGCAGCAGTTGCTGTTGCGAAATCAAGGTGCGGCTGGATTTGTGGACAAGAGTACGGAGTTTCCTTTTGCGGGCGGAACAGCGGTGGATGCCGTGTCGACGAGGCTGCTGCCCGATACGCGCGGGTTTGATCTGATTGTGAGCTACGCAACCGGCGGCGGAGCTGTGTATCGCGATTTATTGCTGGGAAAGTATGCGCGAGAGGAGTTGCCAATTCTACCCGCTGGCGCTCTAAATTTGGCCGTGGGCGATTTGGATCAGGACAGTGTACTGGATCTGCTCTACAACGTTGGCGATGCAGTGAAATGGATCTCAGGGCTTCAAAAGACCGTGGATGTTGCTGGAGTGAAGGGCCGGGCGGTGATTGCCGACTTGCGCAACGATGGCCGCTACGACGTAATTGGCGGAGTCGCTGCGCTCGACTTCAACGGGGATGGCAAGACGGATCTGGTGGAACAGAGATCTACCGGATGGGTAGAACGCGTGAATGCGACCCCATTACTCAATAAGGCGTTGCGGGTCACGATTGAAGGAGTGAAGAACATCAAGACAGCGCCGGGAGCTGAGCTGGAGGTGCGGGCTGGAGGTTTGTACCAGAAGAAGATCTACGAAGGATTTCCACTCAGATTTGGCGTTGGGAAAGCTAGACAGGTGGAAGTGGTGCGGATCACTTGGCCCAATGGCCTGATCCAGAACGAGATGAAGCAAGCTGTTGCGACGCCCTGGAAGTACAAGGAGGCGCAGAGGCTGTCGGGTTCGTGCCCGATTGTTTGGACATTCAACGGTGAGGAGTTTGAGTACATCACCGATGTTTTGGGTGTCGCGCCGCTTGGCGCAAGCGCGGGCGATGGCACGTTTTTCGCGGCGGACCATGACGAGTACATTGCGATTGCCGGCGAGCAATTGAAGCCGAATGCGAGCGGACGGCTTGAAGTGAGGATGACCGAGGAGCTGAGTGAAGCGGCCTATTTCGATCAGGTGCGGTTGCTCGCGATTGACCATCCGGCGGGAACGCGGATCTATTCCAATGAGAAGTGGAAAGCGCCGCCGTTTCCGGAGTTCCGGCTGTTTGAGGTGAAGGATTCAATCCATCCACTGAGGGCCGTCGATCATCTGGGAAATGAAGTGACAAAGCTGGTGGAGGCACGCGACCGCACGTATCCGAATTTTTACAAGCGTTCCAGCGCAGGTGTAGCGGAACGCCACACACTGACACTTGATTTTGGAAAAGCAGCGGCGAAGAACAATGCGATTCTTGTGCTGAACGGTTGGGTGGACTGGGCGGATGGATCGACTTTCCTTGCCGCCGCGCAGGAAGGCACGCCCCTGGTTGCTCCTTCGCTGCAGGTCAAGAATAAGAAGGGTGAATGGGTGACGGTGATTGAGGACATGGGGATGCCTTCTGGCAAGCCCAAGACGATTGTTGTCGATTTGACTGGCAAGTTTTTGAGCGCCAGCCGCGAGTTGAGGATTGTGACGAACCTTTGCGTTTATTGGGATGAGATCTTTCTGAGCGAGGGGAATCAACGTCCCGAGCATCGATTGACTACAGTGCCAGCGCGCGTTGCATCATTGCAATTCCGCGGCTTTTCACCTTCGGTGATCCACTCGGAGAGAAAGCAGCCAGAAGAGTTTAGCTATCCCAATCCAGAGCCGACCTCATTGTGGAACCCGACACCCGGCAACTACACGCGATATGGAGAAGTGACCGATTTGGTGGGCGCGATGGATGATCAATTGGCAGTGATGGGCTCTGGCGATGAGTTGCGTCTCGAGTTTGAGACCGCTTCCCTGCCGCCGCTGCCAGCGGGTTGGCGGCGCGATTATCTTTTGCACGTCGATGGCTGGGCGAAGGACCGGGATGCAAACACAGCGTATTCCCAGAATGTAGCGCCGTTGCCATTTCACAAAATGAGCGGTTATCCGTATAAGCTAGACACAGAAAGATCACCAGGGGAGCAGGCCCAGAAGCAGTACAACACCAGACCTGCACTGCAGCTATTGCGTCCATTGAATCGATAGAGGTTTTCGGATTTCATGCCTATGTTCCAGCGTTTGATGTGGGGCGCATTTGCACTGCTGCTGTTGAATAGTGCCTACCTTGCCGCTTTCGCGCAGGCCAACATTTTCTACATGGCCAATGTGCTGCTGCACATTGGCGGTGGCGCGATTGTGGTGGCCGGCCTGGTATGGATCTTGCGGAGAGAAAATCGGATTGCAGCCGGATTACTTGCGCTTGCACTATTGATCGGCGTTGGGCTGGCGGTGGTGGGCAATACTTCGGATAAGGCATGGGTGCTTGCGGCACACATCGCAGTAGCCGTATTGGGGACTGCCTGGATCAGCAAGCAACACCGCGTGGCGCTGGCGTGCCTGGTGATGTTGCCGCTGGCAACATACGTCTACGACAGAGCCTTCGACGGGCCCAGCCAAAAACTCACAAACCGGTCGATGCTTTTGCCTGCATCGATGAAGGAAGAGGGGAGGCCCGACGGCCCATTTTGGCCTTCGCCAGCCGATACGGACGTGAAGAAAACCATCCCCTCAGATTTCTTCATGGATTCGAAGCTGTGCGGGGAATGTCACAAGGACATCTACGAGCAGTGGAATAGCTCGATGCATCATTTCGCGAGCTTCAATAACCAGTACTATCGACGGTCGATTGAATTCATGCAGGAAAAGCAGGGCTCCACACAGCCATCGAAGTGGTGTGCGGGCTGTCACGATCACGCTGTGTTTTTCAATGGCCGGTGGGAAACGCCAATCAAGGACCAAGTGAATACGCCTGAGGCTCAGAATGGGTTGGGCTGCGTGTCGTGCCACTCGATCGTGCATGTCAAAGGCAGCGTAGGCAATGGGAATTTTGTGATTGAGTATCCGCCTCTTCACGAGCTGGCTTCCAGCCGCAATCCGTATCTGCGGATGCTCGACAACTTTCTTACATACGCCGACCCTGAGCCCCATCGCAAGACCTTTTTGAAGCCATTCATGCGAGAACAGTCGGCTGAGTATTGCTCGACATGCCATAAGGTCCATCTCGATCAGCCAGTGAACGATTACCGATGGTTGCGTGGCTTTAACGATTACGACAACTGGCAGGCCTCCGGGGTTTCCGGACAAGGGGCCAGGAGCTTTTATTACCCGGCGAAGCCGAGTACCTGCAACGACTGTCACATGCCGATGGTTGCTTCGAAGGATCCCGGCAATCATGGCGGTATGGTTCGATCGCATCGGTTTGCTACGGCGAATACAGCGGTGGCGAGTGTCAACGGCGACAAGAAGCAGCTTGATGAAACAATCAAATTTCTCAAAAGCGGATTTGTGACCGTGGACTTGTTTGCGATTACTCCGGTGGAAGAGTTTGAGGGCCAGCCGAAAATGCTGCGCCGTGGCGGCGACACGCAGACGTTGAGTTCGACGATGGCGGTCGGTGAAGAGGCGGAAACCGCAGGGCAGTACTTTATCCGCGAAGTTTCCAAGGTTGCAGCGCCGATTGATACAGCCAAGGTTCAAGTGGAACCAGGCGCGACAGTGAGGCTCGATGCGGTTGTGAGAACGCGGCGCATCGGACATTTCTTTCCTGGCGGAACCGTGGATGCTTATGATTTGTGGCTCGAGGTGCAAGGCAAGGATGCCGACGGAAATGTGTTCTTCTGGTCTGGCAAGACAGAGGACAACGGCAAAGGGCCAGTGGACAAGGGAGCTCACTTCTACCGCAGCTACATGCTGGATGGGGATGGCAATCACATCGACAAGCGCAACGCATGGCAGGCGCGCAGTGTGTTGTATGTGAGGCTGATTCCGCCTGGCGCTGCCGACACGGTGCACTACCGTGTGCAGATTCCCAAGACGGCAAAGCCGCCATTCCGCTTCGAGGCGAAGTTGAACTACCGCAAGTTTGCTCACTCGTACAACGAATTTTCTTTTGAGAAGCGGCCGGATGTTTCAGGGCCAGTAAAGGATCGCGTGCCCGAGATTCCGATTGTGACCATGGCGGAGGCCAAGGCAGAAGTCGGCAGTGGGGCTACCAATTGGAAGCCTGCGATTGCGAAGAAAGATCGCGAGCGCTGGAATGACTGGGGCATTGGACTTTTATTGCAAGGCGATCTGAAGGCGGCTGAATATGCGTTCGAGCGTGTGATCGAGGCCGAGCCGGAATACGCTGACGGGTACCTGAATGTGGCTCGCGCGCTGATACAGGAAGGCGAAACAGAGAAGGCCAAGGGATACCTGGCGAAGTCTCTTGGCCGCAATGGAAAGCTGGCGCGCACACACTTTTTCAAAGCGATGACGGAGAAGGCCGATGGCGATTACGACGCGGCAATCGCTTCGCTGCGCAAGGTTGAGGAACAGTATCCCAAGGATCGAGTGATGTTGAACCAGATGGGACGGATCTTGTTTCTGAAACGCGAATACGCCTCTGCGGTGCAGTATCTGGAACGCGTGCTCGAGGTGGACAGCGAAGATGTGCAGGCTCACTACAATCTGATGCTGGCGTATCGCGGCGCTGGCGATGTGGCGCGGGCGTCTCATGCCGAAAAGCTATTTCGAAGGTTTAAGGCAGATGAATCGTCGCAGGCAATTACAGCAAAGCCTCGCATGTTGAGCCCAGAGGACAACAATGAGCGGCAGCCGATTCATGATCATGAAGGTGGAAAGATTCGATGAAGCGTTTGGTTTGGATCGTGGCGTTGGTGGCTTCGGCTTTGTTGGGGCAATCGTTTCGAGAGGCGAGCATCGAGGCGGGGATCAAGTTTGTTCACAACTCGGGAAGGGCTGGCAAGAAGTGGCTGCCGGAGACGATGGGCAGCGGAACGGTGTTTTTCGATGCGGATGGCGATGGCTGGCCCGACCTGCTGCTGCTTAACTCTCGTGACTGGAGCCCGCGGGGACGCAAGAGCTTGAGTGCTTTATACAAGAACAACAGGAACGGCACTTTCACGAATGTCACGACTGGCAGTGGTTTGGATGTCGAGACTTACGCCATGGGAGGAGCGGCGGCGGATTACGACAATGACGGCCGCGAGGACCTCTACATCACATCGCTCGATGGTGACAAGTTATTGCGCAACGAGGGCAACTTCAAGTTTCGCGATGTCACGGCGGCTGCCGGAATCGCGAACAAGGCCTTTGGATCCAGCGTGGCCTGGCTCGACTATGACAAGGATGGCAAGGCGGATTTATTCGTCGGAAATTATGTGCAATGGAATGCGAAGAATGACTTGTTCTGCTCGCTCGATGGGTCCACCAAGAGCTACTGCACGCCGGAATCGTATAAGGGCCAAAGCGTAAAACTTTACAGGAATCTCGGCAACGGCAAGTTCGAGAACGCCACGGACAAAGCCGGGGTAGGCGATGCATCGGCGAAATCGCTGGGCGTTGCTGTATTCGATTACGACGGCGATGGCTGGCCCGATATATTCAGCGCGAACGACACGCAACCGAACAAGCTCTATCGCAATAAGCGCAATGGCACATTTTCAGAAGAGGCCGTAGCCGCGGGGATTGCGTTTGGCGAAGACGGGGTGGCGCGGGGAGCGATGGGGGTGGACACGGCTGATTATGACCGCTCGGGCCGGCCCCATTTGCTGGTTGGAAATTTCTCGAATCAAATGCTCGGTTTGTATCACAACGAAGGCCGTGGACTGTTTGTCGATGAGGCCCCGAGGCGCACGATTGGCAAGGCCAGTTTGCTGAGCCTGGCGTTTGGCGTTTTCTTCTTTGACTTTGACAATGATGGGTGGATTGACATCTTTGCGGCCAATGGCCACATCGATGAAGAGATCAATCGCGTTCAACCAAAGGTCAATTTCAAGCAGGCGCCTCTGTTGTTTCGAAATACTGGCAAGGGTGGGTTTGAGGATGTCTCACGCAGCCGAGGAACGGATCTCACCAAGCCGATTGTCGCTCGTGGCGCGGCCTACGCGGATTATGACCGCGACGGGGATCTGGACATCGTCATCAACAGCAACCACGGCGCAGTTTCGTTCTTCAAGAACGAGGGAGGAAATAAACTGTCCTGGATCGGGTTGAAGCTGGAAGGCGTGCAATCCAACAGGTCGGCTTTGGGCGCGGTGGTTCGGATTGAGACGGCGACCTCAAAGCAATGGCAGACGGTGAAGTCGGGTTCGAGTTACCTGAGCCAGTCAGATCTGGCTTTGCATTTCGGACTCAGCCAGGATGGGACGGTCAAGACGATCGATGTGGAGTGGCCAAGCGGAAAGAAGCAGCGCTTTCAGAATGTGCCTGCGCGAAAGCGTTACGTAATACGCGAAGACTCTGAGAAACTGTTAGAGAAATGAACGAACTCAAGCTGCCTATCGCGGCAATCACCGATGAATTTTCTCCGACCGATCTGGACGCTGCGCTTGTCCCGATGGCTTCGATTGGCATGACCGGCGCTGAATTGCGAGTGGTGTTTGGCAAGAACATCATGGACCTGACGGATGAGGAAGTTTTGCGCGCGAAGGATATGTGCGCGGCCAAAGGGATAACGATCATTGGCATTGCCTCGCCTATTTTGAAATGTGTGCTACCGAACGGGCCGGCTGTGGATACAAGGTTTCAGCAGGACATTTTTAATTCCAAGCACACGTTCGACGATCAACCGCGACTCCTGGATCGGGCTTTCAGGCTTTGCGAATTGACTGGCGCGAAGTTTATCCGTGTGTTCAGCTATTGGCGCACCATTGAGCCAGCGGCTTGCCTTGAACCGGTTGTCGAGGCATTGAATGGGTTGGCCCAGCAGGCCGCAAAGCAGAATGTGATTATCGGAATTGAGAATGAGCACGCCTGCCATATCGGGACGGCTGCGGAATCGAAGGCTGTGCTTGAGCGCGTGGATCATCCGAATCTGAAGCTGGTTTGGGACCCGGCCAATGCGCTGGTTGCGGGCGAAGATCCTTTTCCATGGGGATATCAATTGTTACCGGCAGGACGAGTGGCCCACGTTCATGTGAAGGACTGTCATATGGAAGGCCACACACCAATCTGGGGGCCAGTGGGCACTCGCAGGGTTGACTGGAAGGGCCAGGTTGCAGCTCTTGTGGCCGATGGGTACAAAGGCTACCTGAGTCTTGAGACGCACTGGCCGGGTCCGGATGGCAACAAGATGCTTGGGTCCACGATCTGTGGATGGAATATGCGCGGTCTGGCTGCAATGTAACACCACAAATGTGTGGTGCTTGCTTTCGAAATGTGCTAAACAATAGGCAGGAGCATAGATTCCATGCCTTACACTGCGCGAGAGCACGAGATCTGGCGGCGGCTTTACGAGAGAATGCTGCCGCGATGGGAGCACGGCGCTACCGATGTGTTCTTGAATGGGGTTGCGAAGCTGAATCTGGCCCCGGACCATGTACCAGAACTCTCCGAGGTAAATTGCCGGCTCGCCCCATTGACTGGATTCCAGGCAGTGGCGGTTGAGGGTTATGTTCCGGCCGTCGATTTCTTCGCTCATCTCAAACGGCGACATTTCCCAACCGTGATTACGATGCGTAGGGAAGGCCAGATGGATTACCTGCCGGAACCGGATATCTTTCACGATGTGGCCGGGCATGTTCCGATGCATACTGACCCGGTCTTTGCCGAAACGCTGGCGGACTTTGGGGCACTGGCGGAAGAGCTGCATGACGATGAGCAGGTTGCAGGTGCGCTGGCCCGCTTCTTCTGGTTCACAATCGAGTTTGGACTGATCAGCACCTGCAAGGGCCTGCAGGCGTACGGCAGTGGATTGATGTCGAGCTATGGGGAGTTGGAGCATGCTCTACATTCCGCCGAGGTGGACCGCCGCGAGTTTCGTCTCAGCGCAGTGCTGGCGACGGACTTTGAAATCGATCACTACCAGAACCGGCTTTATGTCATTGAGAGCTTTGAGCAATTGTACGAGGCTGTTGGCGAGCTAAGAGCTCAATTCGCGCCCCTTCGTTTCCGGTAGCAGGAAGACAAGTCCAGCACCGAGAAGAAAGTAGCCGGCATTGAGGACAAGCGCGAGGTCGAGTCCGCTTTTGTCAGCCACGGCTCCCACCGTTAGAGGCGCCAGAGCGCTCAGGCCACGGCCGAAGTTATAGACGAACCCTTGTCCCGCGCCGCGCACGGATGTTGGATAAAGCTCTGCCAGCATCGTTCCGAAGAGGGCGAAGAATCCAGTACCGAAGAACCCGAGCAATGGTCCGGCAACCAGCAGGAATGCGGGAGCGTTGTCGCCAGCCCATCGGGGAGCACTGCCGTAGGCGATGGTCATGATTGCGGCGGCGACAACGTAAATCGCGAAGGCCAAGCGTCGGCCGAGCCGATCGGCAAGCAGGCCAAAACAGTTGTATCCGGCAAAGGCGCCGAGTTGCATGGCGATGATCCATCCGCTAGTCTTGACAATCCCGAAGCCAGCGCCGCCAGCAGATTTGGGGGCGGCAAGAAAGCCGGGCAGCCAGGTGAAGACTCCCCAATAGCCGAACAATACGGTTGTGGCGAGAGCAGTTGCAACGACAGTTGTGCGCAGCAAAGGCCCGCGGAAGATTTCAAAGAAGCTGCCCGCGGGCTCGGTGCGGTTCACCCAGACCGGAGGCTCAGGGACATTGCGGCGGATCCAGACCGTGATCAGCGCGGGCAGAACGCCGATCCAGAACATGGCTCGCCAGCCATATGTGGGAAGCACGGTTGCGGCCACGATTGCGGCCAGGATGTATCCGATGGCCCAACCGCTTTGCATGAGCGAAATGGCGCGAGCTCGTTTGTCACTCGGCCAGTATTCGGCGACGAGTACGGCTCCGGCGCTCCATTCCGCGCCCAGGCCGAGACCGACGAGTGAGCGCCAGAACAGCAATTCGACCAGGCTGCCAGAGGTTGCGCTGCCACCGGAGGCGAAGGAATATAGCAGGATTGTGGCGATGAGGGTGCGTTGGCGTCCGAAACGGTCGGCGGCGAGTCCGCTCAAGATACCGCCAAAGGCAGAGGCGATCAAGGTGTAGGTGAAAACGAGGCCTGCCTGCTCGTTGGAGAGCGAAAATTCAACGCGTATGCTCTGCAGGGCGAAGGAATAGAGAAGTACGTCCATCGCATCGAGCATGAAGCCGAGCATGGCGGCCCACAGTGCCATCCAGCGGGCCCGGGATTCTGAAAGAGGAGCAATCACGATCTAGATGAGTATACAGGTAACGAATTTCGCCCCGGTTGCGCCTATTTCTACAGGTGAACGTCTAGTAACATAGAGAGATTCCCTGCTCTTTTTGATCGAGGCCACGATGTCTGCCATTCTAAATCCCGCACCCTCCCCGCAAGAACCGTCGAAGAAACCGGTTTTGGTTCCAGCACCCGAAGCGCCGAAAGGCAAGCGCGGCTGGATCATCTGGGCTGGGCTGGCCGTGCTGCTTGTTGGAGGCATTGCGGCTTGGCGCTCCTATCAAGCTGATAGGCAGGCGGAGAGACTGCTTGCGATTCCGGCAGTGCGGACGGCGAAGGCCCGTGTTGCACCGCTGCATCACACGATCCGTGTGACGGGTGTGACCACCGCGAGAAACTTCAACAACATCACTGTTCCGAAGTTGACAGGGCCTGAAGGCAACCGCCCCATGACGATTTTGAAACTGGCGGCAAGCGGCACGATGGTGAAGAAGGGCCAAATTGTTCTTGAAATTGACGGCCAATCATTGCTGGATCACGTAGAGGATGTAAACGCGACTGTGATGCAGGCGCAGGGCGATATTGAAAAGCGCAAAGCCGAGCAGAACCTTGACCTTGAGAACATGGCTCAAAGTATCCGTGTGGCCAAATCAGAGCTGGACAAGGTGAAATTGGACGCGAAGACTAAAGAACTTCGCACGGCGCTTGATCAGGAATTGTTGCAACTGTCGGTTGAAGAAGCGGAAGCAAAATACAACCAGATGCTGAAAGATCTGGATTTCAAGAAGCAATCACAAACCGCTGAAATGCGAATCCTGGTATTCACGATGGAACGGCATGTCCGCCATCGCGACCGCCACAAGGTCGATTTGAAGAAGTTCCTGGTGACGGCCCAAATGGATGGCCTGGCCGTGGTGCAACCGGTATTTCGTGGCGGTGAAAACGACACGATCAAGGTGGGCGATGTGGTGGCCCCTGGTCAGGTGGCAGTGAAGATTGTTGACCCGAAGAGCATGCAGGTGGAAGGCTCAATCAACCAAACCGAAGTGAGTCAATTCCGGATTGGCGAGACAGCCTCGATCACTATCGATGCGTTCCCGGGGATGACACTCAAAGGGCATCTTTACTCGGTTGGCGCATTGGCAGTCGCGGGTGGAAGACAGCAGAGTTTCATTCGCACGATTCCTGTGCGAATTGCGATCGATGGCTTCGATCCAAAGCTCATTCCAGATTTGTCCGCCGCTGCTGAAGTTCTGATCGGGACCAGCGATGAAAAGGCAGTTTTGATTCCTCGCGGTGCGATCCACGAGGAAGACGGCAAGATGTTCGTCTTTGCCAAAGAAGGCGCCAAGTTCGTGAAGCGCGAAGTAAAGGCGGGCTCGATGAATCGAACCCAAATCGAGATCCAGTCTGGCGTTAACGCTGGTGAAGAAGTGGCGCTGAACTACTCTCAACCGCAGCAGCAGGTTGCTTCCCGCTAAGAGAGATTACTCCGCTGCCTCGCCGCAACAGCCGGCGTTCCACACCGTTGGGAGATTCGATGAGCGCTGTTCCACGTGTTCTGGATTTGTAGCTGATCAGGTAGTTGGATCCGTCGTAGCTGACCTTTTCGATACGAACATTCAGGTCGATCAGGCGGATTTGCAGAGATTCGCTGGAGCGCTCGATCCGCCACTCTCCCGCAGGCAGGAATAACCTGTTTCCATCCGTAAGCGGCCATGGGGCGCCGTTCACCTTTGCCGCACCTTTCCACGCGACTGTGCCAGGTGCGCCCAGCTTCAGGCTGAGGGCAGCATCTGATTCGACGAATGACTCCACACGAGCTGCGGCTGGTGCCAACAATGGCTGGTCGACGGGGCGTAATGAGTATTCAAAGTACAAGGCGACCTGATCGAAGTTTGCTGATGCTTCGTGGATGAGTTGCGCTAGCTCCGCGCCCGTCTGCCGGCGTGTGGGGTAAACGTCCTGATAGCGATCCACGATATTCAGATCAATCGACAGCCGTTCGGGTTCCTTCGTCAATCCCTCGTAGCGCTTGCGAATCTCGCGGTAGCGGGCTGGCCCCAGATGCCAGACGGTAGCTGGATCTTCGATCAGGAAACCCGTTCCCAAGCCTTCGGTTCCTCGAAGGACGCGGGCCGCATCGGCGCCGAGGGCGTCGCGCATGCGTGTGTCGAACCGATCGTCGATGTGGGTGAGGATGATGTCGAAATCCGGCTTGTCGCGGCGGAGGACTTCCAAGCGTGCAAGCCAGTCTGACTGAAGACGGGCAGCCAGGTTTGCGCGGTATTCGAGCAATGCGGGCAATCCATCCCCTTTGAGATCTTCGAGGGCATCGCGGCCATGGAGTTGTTTGTATTCGGCGCGCACTGCGTCATTGAAAGGAGTGAACCGGGCAGGATTGCCATGGCCTTCGAGCGACTCGAAGTAGAGTTCACCGAGATTCACTCCGTCCCAGTCGTAGCGGCGCAGCAGCGTGAGGATATTGTCTTCTGCAAGTTGGGCACAGCGCGGCTCGACGAGGTTCATCAACCTCCGCCAGTCCAGACTTGCTTCCATGCCTGTAGCTGTGCGCTCGCGGCATTCGGGGTGGTTCTGCCAGAATTGTTCACTGACATGAGGCAGCTCGACCCAGGCGTAAACCTGGATCAAATTCTCATGACAGAGGGAGATCAGTTGCTCAAGCCACTTGGCGCGGTCTGGCTCAGCGGAATCGAATTGCCAACTGGTGATGTGGATCGCGCCTAATCCGGCGCGCTTCCATTGGGTCACCAAGTAGGACAGATCTACTCGTTGCCTGAAGCCGGCATCGAAGAATGCCCAAAGATTTTGTCCTTTGACTCGCGGTTCCAGACCTGCTGCCAACAACGCCTGAGGGAGGAAGGGATACCGATCGTAACCGCTCTCTCCGATTGAAGTAGCGGTCCATAAGATGGAGCCGGCGCCTTGACGGCGGACAGCAAGTACGGGCTCGCCAGTCCAGCGATCCCTGCCACGCAATTGCCAGCCTTCGCCCAGTTTTGCCGCGGATATCGTCGCTGAAGTGTTCCAGACAATAGGCAGTTCGGGACTGGCGGAATCCCGAATCTGTCGAACTTCGAGTTGCTTGTTGGATGAGGTAATTCCTAAAGATTCAGCTAGTGGCGAGTGGCCTTCGATTACAATCAGCGAACCCGCGGCGAGGTAAGTTTCGATCGAAGGGTTCGACTTGATATCTGCTGCCACCACGACTCTGGGTGTTAAAGATGTAGAGGGGACAAGGCCCAATGAGCGCAAGACATTGTTCCAACCCGGGGCGGCCCCGATGAGGATGAAGTCCTGCGCAGTGAGGCTGGATGCAAGCAGCACCAGCGCGCTAATAAGTAAACGCATACCAGACTCCAGCGCGGAAATCGTTGTAGCGGCGAGAGCGCGAGCCGTCGCCCTTGAGCATGTGGCGGCCATAGACAAAGTCGGCAAAAAGATAGAGGGCGTTGGGCATGCCTGGTGCGCGCCACCTGACGCCCGGGCCGATCTCAAAGTAGTTGGCCCAATCCATCCTCTGAACGTCCGTTGTGAGATTCAGATTGAGATAGAACTGCAGTGGAGCATTTGGGGCGTGGTATCCAAGGCGGTTCTGGCCATAGAACAACGTGTTGTGGTTAAAGCGGCTCAAATAGACGCCGTCCACTGTGGTCATCGCAAACCAGCCCCCTTCGTTGCTCAAGTTGGCGGCTCCGAAGCCACGCGCGAAATTGACTCCGCCGCGATAGTCGGAGCGAATGCTGGCCGTATGATTGCGCTTGGCAAAGTATTGCCAGGAGCCGCCAGCTTCGCCCCATGCCATCCAACCGTGCTTGCGGGGAGTGGCGACACCGGCTGCGGCAACGATAGCGCTCTCGCTGAGCGCGCCAGGAGCGGCTTGTCCCGCGGGGCCTTTCACTCGGCCACCGTTGCGGTTGAGGTCGCCAATGAAGCGCGTGGATAAGTAGGGGCGCAACCGCGTGAACGGCAGCTTGAACTCAGCCTTGAATTGGCCGTAGGCGAAGACTTCCTGCCAACGCGAAGAGTAGAAGGGCAGCATCCAAGCCGTTGTCCGGACCGGGGCGAGGGAAGGGCGCAAATTGCGATAGGCCTGATTCGCTTCAGTGGCAACCTTGCTATCGCTGCTGCGACGGGCAATGTCGAAGCAACGCACCGCGTCGTGGTCGAGCTTGAGCATGTTGTAAGCCCAACCGAGGCGCAGCGTGGTCACAGAATCTTCAGGGTTGGATTCGTGGAGTTGCTCCAGGTATTTGAGCGCGTCCTTCAGGTAGCCCTTTTCCATGCTGCGGTCTGCGAGTTCGCGAACAGCGGTCAAGCCGCTTTCATTCCGGGCGACCGGCTTTGCGCGGCTGACCCGAAGGAAGGCGAGTTGCGTGGTGGCCAAAGCGTCATTTGGCGCCATTTTCAGGAGCGCTTCGAACACATCGATTGCTTCTTTCTCGCGATTTATTTTGAGCAGAAGAAATCCGAGCTCATGCCTGAGCGCGAGGTTCAGAGGATCCATTTGCACCGCTAGCTCAAACTCGTATACGAAGGGGTAGCGGCCCGGAAGCAGTTCGCGGGCCTCTTCGGCAATCATTGGCGGAGTGCCGCGCGATGCAGCGATCAAAGCCGCGTGGGCATAGTCTGGCCTGAGGGCTTCGCGTTCGACTCGAGCAATGTCGAGCAGGAAGCGGCGTTTGTCGGGTTTGAGGCCGAAGGCGATGCGGTACCCGGAGGCGGCAGCAACCCAGTCATTATGGTCTTCCAGCAGGCGGGCCAACTCTTCGTGCACGCTGTAGCTATCAGGAGTACGCGTGGCCGCCTCAGCCCAGCGCTGGATTGATGTCTGCAATTCGGCGTCGAGCCTGGCGGAGGTTTCGCTTGCCTGCTTTTGAATCGCTTCGTCGCCAGAATGCGACAGCCGGAGAAATAGCTCGAATGCCTCGGCTCGCTTGCCCGTCTCATAGGCAAGGTAAGCGTATTCAAGTGCGAGCCGATCGTCTTGCTTGCGCGTCATCAGGACTCGTTTGATCTGGTCACGGCCCAGTTCGGTCTCACCCATTTTCAGCAGGAGATAGGCGTAGTCGAGGCGGGCGGCGGATTGTTGAGGATCGGCTTCGAGTGATGCCTCAAAGGCGAAACGCGCTTCCGACAGGCGCCCTGCCTTGATATGCACGTAGGCGTGATCGAGCGACTCCTCATAGAGTGCGGAAACAATTGCCACGACGATCCAGACTGGAGACATCACTTTGCAGTAAGTAAGTGCCCAATGGGAGGAATTGTTCGCAAAGTTTTTGCGGCATCCTAGGATCATGAGCACGGCGCCTGCCCCGGTTGACTATTTGAACCTCGATTCGCAATTGAGCGAGGAAGAAAAACTCGTGCGCGCATCGGCGCGGCGCTTCGTGGGGGAACAAATTCAGCCCTTGGTGAGGGAAGCCTACTCGGCAGGAGTTTTTCCGAAGCATCTGATTCCAGCGCTGGGTGAGATGGGGTTTCTGGGCGCGAATCTTGAGGGATATGGATGCGCGGGGATGTCGAATGTGGATTATGGCCTGATTATGAAGGAATTGGAACGCTGCGACTCCGGGATCCGGAGTTTCGCTAGTGTCCAGGGGGCCTTGGTGATGTTTCCAATCCATCGCTTTGGCACAGAGGAGCAGAAACGGCGGTGGCTTCCGGAACTGGCTGCCGGAAGGTTGGTTGGGGCTTTTGGTTTGACCGAACCTGAGTTTGGATCGAACCCCGCCGGGATGTTGACGCGCGCTGTTGCCGACGGTGGGGATTGGATTCTGAACGGGGAGAAGGCCTGGATCACCAACGGGGGGATTGCCGATGTGAGCGTCGTTTGGGCGCGGACGGTAGATGGAGTGCAGGGATTTCTGGTTGAGCGGGGCATGAAGGGATTCTCGACGAGCGATCTGCACGGCAAGATGTCCATGCGCGCTTCCGTCACCTCCAGCCTGGCTTTTACAGATTGCCGTGTGCCTTCCAGTCACGTTTTGCCGGGTGCCACGGGGTTGAAGAGTGCGCTGCTGTGTCTTTCGCAGGCCCGTTACGGCATCGGCTGGGGCGTGATCGGAGCGGCGGAAGATTGTTTTGAGGCGGCACGGCAGTACGCGATTACGCGCAAGCAATTTGACAATCGGCCCATCGCTTCGCATCAGCTTGTTCAAGAGAGATTGGCTGACATGATCACTTCGATTTCGCAGGCACAATTGATGGCCTTGCACTGCGGTCGACTGAAAGATACCGGCAAGTTGAAGCCTGAGCAAGTGTCTATGCTGAAGCGGAGCAATGTCGCTATGGCACTGGATTGCGCGCGCACGAGTCGTGATCTGTTGGGGGCCAACGGCATCATGGAGGATTACCCGGTGATGCGGCATATGGCCAATCTTGAGAGCGTCAAGACTTATGAGGGCACCGATCATATACATGCGCTGGTAATCGGCGAAGCGCTTACCGGTATTGCAGCTTACCGTTAGCCGAGCGCGGCCTTCAGGGCCTTCTTCATGCTCGATTCGAAGCTCTCACAGGAGATCGCGACGAGTTTGCGGAGTTCAGCACCTTCAAAGTCTTTGCGCACTGAGTTGCCCTGCTTCTTAACGAGGGCATCCATCTTCGACTGACCGAGGACGTCGAGCATTCCGCGGATGGCCCGGTAGTAACCCTTCTGCCCAACGATCTTGCGAGACCCAGTAATCAACGCGCCCAGAGTTTCGCCGCGTGTTTCGTCATCGACCATTGGATGGCTGGCGATGATTCCACCCCACTCATCGAAGAATGGGCCGAGGGGTAACAGCAGGTCTGGGCTTTGACGCAAGCCCCGAATCGAACGTAATGGATAGTGGCGGTGACCCTCGGCCGACATCACGCGTTTGTAGATGTTGGCGGCTTGCGCGAAGACTCCGCCGAAGGGCCGTGTATTCTCATGAGCTAGCCGGCCGTAGTCTTGGCGGACCGAATCGAACATCTCATGCTTGGACCAATAGGAAAGCCCCTGATCGACATCGCCGACATTGTGGGTGATGGAGGCGACGATTCTGAGCGCGTCCAGTTCGAGGCCTTTTGTTTCGATCGCAGTTACGAATTCAATCGCTTCGCGGCGCAGTTCCTCGTCGATCGCAGAACGGGCGCGGGCGACATGGTCGGTATCGTCATTTTTGAGGAAGGCTTGTAGCGCCCCCATCAAGACGCTGAGTTGCTCTCCGTTGTGACCCGAAACGGGGCCTAAACCAGCAACCTGAGTGTAGCGGCGCGAAACCTGATCGAGCTGCCAATGCATCGCTCTGAGCGCGAACTCGAACATGCTGCGGTGCGATTCAGGTTCCTTGGCGTCTCTCCAGAGAAGGACGCGGATTTTGGAATCGACATCTGTGGGGATGAAGGTGGCTACGGTGGCATGGTGCGCGGAAAGGCACAGTGCGAAATAGTCCTCGACGTATTCGTTAGCAAGCTCCGGCCAAGCGTAGCCCTGCCGGACGGACCGAAGGATGTCGTGAAAGTCGAGATCGATCAATCGGCCGGTTCGGCTTGGAGTTGGGACCGCGAATAAGAATGGCGCTGTGTTTTCAACCCATTCGACCAAGGTAACCGGGCTAATGTAATCGAGCATTGGGGATTAGGGGTGAGAGGGCCAGCGCGGTGGGCGCTTTTCCTTGAAGGCTTTGACACCTTCTTCAAAGTCCAGGCCGGCCATGGTGACGGCTCGGGATTGAAGCGCAAGGTCCATTGTGGCTGCGTCGCCGAGGGTCCGGCTCCTGGCCACAAAGTTCATCCCTTGCTGGATGGTTGCAGTACTCGCATTCGCAAGTGCCTGGGAGATCGCTTCAGCCCTCTCTTCCAACTCGAAGGGCGGCACGACTTCCTGAATCAATCCCCAGGCGAGGGCTTCTGGCGTATTGAAGATCTTGCTGGTGAGGGCCAACTCCATCGTTCGGCGCGGGCCGAGTGCATGTTCAAGCGACCTATAAATGGCGTAGGGCCACATGCCGATGCGGATCTCTGTGAGCCCGAAAGTTGTTCCGTGTGCGGCGATTGCGACGTGAGAATTGGTGATCAGCCCCAACCCGCCGCCCAGCGCAGGGCCTTGGATGGATGCAACGATGGGCTTTGTGAGCCGAGCGCCGAGCGAGAACAAGCGTGCGTGGATTGCGGTGGCTTCCACCCCTTCAGGGGATGATGCTTCTTCCAGATCCATGCCGGCGCAGAATATCTGGCCATTTGCCTTGAGCAGAATGGCGCCAATTGAAGCGTCTTCATTTGCCGCTTCACATGCCGACACGGTCGCTTCGCACATTGACTGGTTCAGGGCGTTGCGCTTGTCGGGGCGATTGAGCGTGATTTCGAGCACACGTCCGAGCCGCTCGATTTCAAGGAGGGAAGACATTCTAGGTCTTAGGATTACATTCCCTACGTGCGGTGAGGAAGCGGGATGCCTAAAAAAGACGGAGCCCAGAAAGCAACGCTGTCTCGTCCCTTGCAACGCCACTTCTGGGCTCTCTGGAGAAAAGAGAACATTACAGCGTCCCCCTCCACAGTAGATAGCGGAAAGCAGAGGAAAAAAGCGACAAAATACTTTCAACTTTTTTTGGGGCTAGCCCTGGGGGTCGAAAGCGATAATGATGCTTGTGATCCGCACTATACTTTTTGACCTTGGAAATGTAATCGTTCCCTTTGAGATTCAGCGAGGCTACAACGCACTTTCGACAAACTGCGGGCTTCCAGCAGAGGAAGTCGCGGTTCGTATTCGGGATTCAGGCCTGTATTCTGTCTACGAATCCGGTGGAATCGAGACGGAGGAGTTCTTGGACCGCTTTACTTCGCTGTTGGGATTGAAGTGCGACTTGAAAACTTTTCGGCAGATTTGGAACTCGATCTTTCTGCCCCAGACTGCGACGAGCGAAGAGCTTATCGTCCAGTTGAAAGAGAAATTCCGGCTGGTTTTGCTGTCCAACACGAATGAGCTGCACTATGGGTGGATTCGGGAGAAGTATCCACTGCTGGACCACTTCGATGACTACACGCTTTCCTACGAGGAGAAGGCAATGAAGCCCGATGACCGGATCTATGCGGCGGCTGTTGCGAAGGCGAAGTGCGAGCCTGGGGAGTGCTTCTTTACGGACGATATCGAGCGCTATGTTGAGGCGGCGCGAGCCTTTGGGATCGATGCTGAGCAATTTGTTGGCGAGGATAGGCTGCGGGGACACTTGAAGTCGCGAGGAATGATTTAAACGACAAAGGCCGCCAGTTGCCGGGCGGCCTTTGTGGTTGATTGTGGGTTGGTTTTAGAAGAAGTACTTCAAACCAAATTGGATGTTGCGGGGGGCATTGATCTGGCCGGTGATCTGGCCAAAACTTGCGGGCGCGGTAATATCACGTCCGGGGGCTCCCCAGCTGACATAGTTCAAGAGGTTGAACATCTCAGCCTTGAACTCGAGGGTCTGCTTCTCGGTGATGCTGAAGCGCTTACCGATCGAAGTATCCAGGTTGAAAAAGCCAGGAGCGCGTTCGGTGCCGACGCCAGAGCTGCCGAAGCGGCCAAGGGCGGGGATGCCGTAAGCGCAGGTGCCGTTATCAACGCCAGCGGCGCAGAACGAACTGGCTGTAACGTCACCAAACCAGCGATCCACTGTGCGAACGGTTGGTTCGGTGTAGTCGCGGTAGCGATTGGCGCGAGCATTGCCGCGTGGGCTCTGCAGCGAATTGGTGTTCTGAGTACTGGCAGTGACCGTGACGGGGAAACCGCCACGCTTCGCCAGATTGTAGTTCAGATTCCAGCCGCCCAGGAAGGCATCGACAATCTTGTTTGAGCTGCTGCCGAACTTCTTACCCTTGCCGAACGGCACATTGAATACGCCGGCAGTGGTGAAGTTTTGACGAACGTCAAAGCAGGCCGGGCCGTAGTTGCCCCGGCGATTGTTGGCATCCTGCCAGTAGGCACCTTCTGCGTTCACACCGCCGCAGCCGTAGTAGCCGAGTCCGTCGGTGTTGGTCTTGGAGTAGGTGTACTGGAACAACATCTCGATGCCGCCAGACATACGGCGGCGACCGCTGATCTGAAGGGCGTTGTACCAGCTCGTGCCGCTGGATTCCGTGAGAGCGATGTTGCCAACATTCGGCAACTGCCTGAAGAGAGGACGGCGATCATTGATCGGAGCCCAAGTCGTGGGATCGCCGACACCTGGCAGCGGGTTGTTGCCTTCGTGGGGGATTACCAGATGGGTGCCGCGCTGACCGACGTATGCAAAGTTCACGTTGGTGGACGCGTCAAGCTGCCGTTCAATCGCGAAGTTGAACTGGTTCGTCATCTGCGGGCGAAGATTCAAATCCCAGGCACGGCCCTGATAGAAAGGCGCCGAGGTAGGAGTTGCACGCGGGCTGGTCAAGTCTCCACGGGCAATCACGTCGGTGAAACCAGTCGTGATGCGGCCGGGCGCATTGCCGTCATAAGTAACGTTCGATTCGGTAAAGAAGGGCGGATTCAGGGTTAAGCGCAGATTCGCTCCAGTACCTTCGAGGAAGTTGGATAAGCGATAGGCAGCGCGGATCACAGTCTTCTGGTTCAGGCTCCAGGCCAGCCCAATGTTTGGATTGAACTGCTTCTTGTATGCCTTGTAGAGGGCGCGGCCGTATTCAGTCTTGCCGGGGTAGATCAACTCGCCGGTGAAGGTGTTGATGTTGACCTGACGATCATTGACTTCGTAAATCGGGGAGACGTATTCCCAGCTCAAACCGTAGTTGAAGGTGAGTGTTCGGGTGATCTTCCAGCTGTCCTGCAAGAATAGCGAGTTGCGCCAGTGGCGATGACCCCATGGGCCGGTCACAGCGCCGCGGCCTTTGGTGGCCAGAGCGTCAAGAAGGAAGTCGCCGATATTGACGCCAGAATAAGCACCGTTATAGCCGAATGAACCGAGTGCGCCATTGTTGCCGGCGTAGTAACGGTTCTGTCGATTGCGCAGCAGGTTGACACCAAACTTCACAAGGTGGGAACCCACCTGATAGGTATTGTTCGACTGCATTTGGAACTTGTTGTCGCGAGTATTCGCGATTGTAGCCGCAGAACCAGCACCGGTAAGTCCGCCGCCAAGACTCACTGCAGAAAGCCCAGCGATGAACTGCCCGCCGGGGATACCAGCCTTGGAGTTGCCATCGGCGCCGAGTTGGCCTGACCAGTCGATCACCTTGTCGTCGATACCGATCAGGCTGTAAGAGAAGCGAGAGTCGGTAACGAGCCTGGTGTTCCACGTGCGCGTCCAGTTGATTACGCTCGACCATGTCGGTCCGTTATTGCCGCCGGTCAGATTGATTGGTAGCGCAGCTGAAGATCCAAAGGTTTCGTACATGCCCTTGGAGAATCGCCACATGATGTTGTCCCGGTCGCTAAGCCGGTAGTCGACCTTCACGTCGCCCTGCTTGTTGCTGAGATAGTTGCGGCTGGAGCCAATGTAGTTGCTGGTAACGCCGAGTGCGCCAACGCCCGTATTATTGGGGAGAGGATACAGGCTCGGGTTGGAAAAAAGGAAGCGAGCCACGGGGCTGAAGCGCGAAGTGGGGATCTGGTTATTCGGGAAAGGGGTACGCGTGGCAATCGTCGAACCCGTATTAGGGTCGCGGATGATCTGATTATTCACGGTCAGGAACTGGCTGAGATCGCCGTTACGCCATGCCAGGGGCGCTACGCTCGCGGTGGCGGGGCCGGCGATTCGGCGTTCCGTCTGTTCATAGTCAGCAAAAAAGAACATCTTGTTCTTCTGGATCGGTCCGCCGATGGTACCCCCGAAGATGTTCTGGCGCAGGGCCGAGCGCCTGGTGTTCGCGCGATTGGCAAAGAAGCCATTGGCATCGAACTTTTCATTGCGCAGGAATTCAAACGCGTTGCCATGGAATTCGTTGGTGCCGCTCTTGAGCGACATCACCACGCTGGCTCCCCCAACGTTTCCGAATTCGGCACCCGCGTTGCCTGTGACAACCTTTACTTCTTCGAGCGCGTCGACGTTCGGCTGGTAACCAATCTGGTTATCCACCGACTGGTTGATGTCGACGCCATCGAGGATGAAGTTGTTGGTCTGTTCACGGTTGCCATTCACTTGGGGACGTGAACCCGAACCTTGAAAACGCGCCACAGTATTCATCGCGTTCGGGGCGGTGGAAACAGCACCAGGAATCAACAGGGTCAAGGAGGCAAAGTTGCGTCCGTTGAGCGGGATGCTGGTCAGCTTGGTGGAAGAAATAGTGTCGCCCGTAGCCTGCGTCTCGGTCTGCAGAATCGGTGCGAAACCAGTAACTTCGACCGTCTGGCTGACATCGCCGAGTTCTAGCTTGATGTCAACGGTAGCGACCTGATTGGTCTCCAGCGCGAATGGTCCAAGCTTTGCTTTCTTGAATCCACTTGATTCCGCCGTTACGGTGTATTCGCCAACTGAAAGGAAAGGAAAAGCATAAATGCCGGATTCGTTCGAGACAGCAGTGCTCGAAGCGTTCGTGCCGGACTTGGTTGCGGTGATTTTGACTTTTGGTACGACAGCGCCCGATGAATCGAGCACCGCGCCTTTGATAGAACCTGTGATCGTCTGCGCTTGCAAAGAAATTGCGAGCAAGGCCGTCAAGATTGAGATTTGTAGTGTTCGCATATAAGACCCTTACACGCGATATTAACAAAGCTCTGCTCCATTGCTTGAAAACGTTTGTTAATCAGAGGGGCCAAATGGGTTAAAACAGGGCTTGCTTGAGTTTGTCGGCAAAGGGCGAGGCGGATTCCTTGGGTTTGCCCGTAGCTTGACTTACCGGTTTGGCCAATTGAACCGGAATCTCCGCTTCGGGTTGCGGGTCGAGAAACTTGTCTTTTTTCAAAACGGTGCGTTCGAGAGAAGGCAAAAACGCTGTCCACTCTCCGGCTGCGCTCTTGTCTTTCTTGACATGATTCCGCATCGACTCCATCTTGGAATCCAGGTTGTCGAGGTGATGCAGCAGCAATGCTTCGAGGAACATGGGCGTCTTCGGACTGCCATAAGCCAGTTCCCCGTGATGACTGATGATCAAATGCTCTACCAGCATTCTCAGTCTTGGAGGGAAATCTGGCAAATTCCGTAATTTTTCGTCAATCATCCGGAGCGCAATGATGATGTGGCCCAACAACTGGCCTTCGGTGGAATAAGAAAAGCTGCGCTCATAGCTCAATTCGTGAATTTTGCCAATATCGTGGATCACAACGCCGGTGAGAAGCAGATCGAGATCCACTTCACGGTAATGTGCGGCGGTGAGGCGTGCGAGATGAGCCAGGCTGAGGACGTGCTCAAGGAGCCCGCCCAGCCAGGCATGGTGAATGGATTTGGCGGCTGGCGCAATTCGGAATTTGCGTGCAATGTCAGGGTCGGCGAACAGCGCCTGTAGGAGTGCTTTAAGGTGTGGATTGCCCAGGCCTTCGATTAACGACTGCAGTTCGGACCACATCTCGTCGAGGCCACGGCCTGAGACAGGAAAGAAGTCGCCGAGATCGACTTCGCGATCTTCCACCTTTTGAAGGCGGTGAACCGTGAGTTGTGGTTTGTTCTGAAAGATCTGGACGCGACCGCGGATTTTCACAAAATCGTCGCGCTCAAAACCATCGAGCACTTCTTCAACGTTGTCCCACATCTTGGCATCGATATCGCCGCTGCGATCCCCAAGGGTCAAAGAAAGGTAGGGTTCGCCGGACTTCTTCTGGCGGACATCCTTGGCTTGTACCAGCAACACGGCTGTGATGTCTGAGTTGGGCTGCAACTCGCTGACGAATGGACTTTTCATGGACGCGGACCCGCAGACTCCCCAAGGGTAGTCTGCCTCTCTAATGATTGTCTATTTAATGGACTGCGATTTGGACGTGGCGCTCGTTTTCGTGCCGGGGATGGGCACCACCCACAGGGCGCGCTTCATGCGGCGGCGGCTGGCGACTTCTTCTTTCGAAACAGTTTCAGGCTTTAATTGGGCTGGATCAGTCCAGGCAGTGTTTTTGCCTGGGGCGGCGCCGGAATCAAGAAAGCCTTCTTTGATTTCAAGGAAGGCATCCATGCGCAGCTTGGTGAGATACTCTCGCATCTGCGGCTGAAAACGCGGCATGTAGAGCTTTTCCATGATCTCGTTCTCAACTTGCTCCACTTCAGCCTGGCCAGCCTGGTGAGAGTCTTCGACACGCAGGATCAACCAGCCATTGGGGAGCTTGATGGGGTCGGTAACGTAAGCCTTCTTGCCAGTGAAAACAAGGGCTTCGATCTGCGGATTCAACATGCCTTTTTTCATCCAGCCAATGTCGCCGTCTTCATTGCGAGTTTGAGAATCGCTGAATTCACGGACCAGCAAATTAAACTTCTCGTTCTTACGGAGGCGCGCAACGATGTCTTTGGCTTTCTTTTCGAGGCCCGCAACTTCGGCAGGACTCTTGCCTTCACTGGAGAGCAGGATCTCACGCAAGTAGATCTCCTCTTCGCGAACGAATTCGGTCTTGTGCTCTTCGTAATACTTGGCGACATCTTCCTTCTTAATGTTGATCTTGCCGCCGACTTCCTGGCGAACGACGCGCTGGGTGATCATGTTTGTGCGCATTTCGCTCTTCCAGTCCTCGAAGGTCTGGCCGGTCTGCTCAGTGATCATCTTGGCGAGATCTTCCTGATTGGCTAGCTTCGTGCGGACCATCAAGTCGGCAATGTACTTGCTGATTTCGCCATCGACGCTAATGTTGAGTTCCTTGCCCTTGCTGGCTAGCAGTAGGCTATCGACCTTGTCGCGAAGGATGTTTTTCTCCGCATTTGCAAGATTGGCGTCGATTTCAGCTTGGGCCACTTTTCGAGCCTTCATTTCGTCAGCCAACTGGCGCCGGGCGCGAGTCAGATCGGCCGTTGTGATGATGTCGCCATTCACTTTGGCAATGATCTGTTCCACCACAACCACCTCCGCCGCAAAAACGGCACATGTCAACATCAGGAGAAACGCAGGAATTCGCATGTAAGGTAACACTTCTATTGTACTCGCCCTTCCGGATACTTGCCACTTGCACGGGATGCGCCAATCCCAACCCAAGGCTCGCCATGCACCCCCAGCGGGGCGGCGGCAGGAACGAGAAGGAGCTGAACAACGCCAATATATCGCTCGAGAAATGCGCCTTCGCAGTAACCCAGGTAATAATCCCACATGCGCTCAAACCGACTATCGAAACCCAAGGTACGGACCCCTGGAAGCGCTTCCGTGAACCTTCTCCGCCATTCGCGCAACGTCGTTGCGTAATGGATTCCGAACTCGCTCAGGTCCATCAACCTATAGTCTCCAGTGCGGGCAAGGCTCTTCTGAATTTCGATTACACTCGACAGCTCGCCGCCAGGAAAGATGTACTTTTGAATCCAGTCCGGGCTTTTCTGATAGCTGCCAAAGTTCTTCTCATTCATTGTGATGGCCTGCATCAGCACAGCTCCACACGGCTCAATCAGACGCTGCCATACCGAAAAGAACTCGTCGTAATGATTGAGGCCGACAGCTTCGAACATCTCAATGGAGACGCCTTTGTCGTAGCGACCGGTCAGGTTCCTGTAGTCTTCGAGCAGCAGCGTAATTCTGTCTTCGAGACCAGCGTTGGCGATCCGTGCTGCCGCAAGATCATATTGCTCACTGCTGATCGTCGTTGTGGTGACGCGGCAGCCATAGCGGCTGGCGGCGTGGATCGCAAAGCCGCCCCAACCGGTACCGATCTCAAGCACATGGTCTTGTTCGCTGAGACGCAAAACACGACAGATGCGCTCAAGCTTGTTGAATTGCGCCTGCTCAAGGGAGTCGCTTTCTTTCTCCCAGAGCGCGGACGAATACATCATGCTCTTGTCGAGAAAGAGCCGGAAGAACTCATTCGACAAGTCGTAGTGGGCATGGATGTTGTTGCGGCTTCCGTCGAGGGTGTTGTTTCGGCGCAGGTGTTCGAATCTCGCCAGAGCTCGTGTCACAAAACTGAACATCCAATTGGAATGGTCGATGCTGTTGATGTTCCGGATGGCCAACCGGACCAGGCTAGGCAAGTCAGGCGTTGTCCAATGCCCATCCATGTAGGATTCACCCAAACCAATTTCTCCCCTGTAGAGGGCGGCGCGATAGAATTCGCCGGAGTGTATTTCGATCATCGCTTCCAGGGAGTCGGGCGATTCCTCTCCATATGTGCTCAGGCAGCCGTTCTCAACGAGAGTCAGTCTGCCTCCGCGCAGGCCCTTCAGTATTCTTTCAAATAGCTTCCGTTCCATGGTCCTCAAGCTCGTTTTGGTTTAGATGGGTGCGGCACGAATGGCGCCCTCTTAAAAAACAACATCAGCGCCTGCCAATGAATCGCCGCGATGATCTTTAGTGTCAATAGTGGGAACGCGAGTAGTGCGCGCTTCAGGTTCGATGCGTTCCACGGCGACCATTCCAGGGTGAGCGTGGCATCGAAAAATTTCTTGCCGTTGTGGTGGTTTTCGATGTGGGCCGCAAGGGTTTCATGCGGGGCCGAGAATCGAAACTTATATTGGTTGTCCATCGTGTTGAATGGCGAGACGTGGAGGCGTTTTTGTACAGAGTCGCCCTCAAGCCCCGGAAGCCAATAATTGTGGGTCTCTCCAAACGTATTGCTCACTTCGGCCATCACCATGGCGGGCGTTTCAGCCCCGGGTTCGTAGCAGTAGTAGAGGGAAATCGGATTGAAGCAGTAGCCGGCGTAGCGGAGGTGTGTCAACAGGTAGACAGGGCCCGAGGGCAGCGTGAGCCCGTTCTTGACGGCATCCAAAACCAGACGCTGGCGCAGTGGCAAATTGGGATCGCCAAAATGATCTTTCTCATGGAATGCCCCCATGGCCCATTTGTTGTATCCCGACCAGGGCGATATCGAAAGCAGCTCTGGCAACCTGTCGATATCGAGGAAGACCATAAACATGCTGTACTCGAAATGGTGTTCCACCGGATCGAGGCGGCGATGGCGAATTTTTCCGGTGTAAATGCCCGGCGCTAGTAGATGGTGCAATCCACTCCTAGTGCGCGGGAAACTCTGAGCGCGCTCTTGTAGCCATCTTCGTGGAAACCGTTGTGCCAGTAGGCGCCGCAGAAATGGACGGTATTGACGCCGCTGATTTCGCCCCATCTCGCTTGAGCGCGGATCGCCTCGAGATTATAAAGGGGATGTTGATAGTTCATGCGCCGTAGTATTTTTGCCGGATCAATACAATCCATTGAGTTTAGCGAGACTAGATAACGTTCTGGAGTGTTCAGATTTTGCAGCCGGTTCATGTCATAGGTCAAGGTTGCCGGGGCGGTGTTGTCCAATGGAATCCTGTAATTCCAACTCGCCCACGCGGCCTCCCGCTTGGGCAGTATCGAGGTGTCTGTGTGCAGGACGGCTTCATTCGAAGTCACACGAAAGGACTCCAATACCTCGCGCTCGATGGGAGTCGAGTCTTTTAGCATTGCCAAAGCCCGAGGTGCGTGGGCAGCGAGCACGACATGGTCAAAAGTCTGTTCCTGCTCTCCTTCGACTTTCAACAGCGCCTTACCAGCCTCCCGCCACACTGCGACGACCGGCTTGCCGATTTGAATCCTTCCGGCCAGCGGACGAGTGAGCTTTTCAATGTAAACGCTTGAGCCGCCTGTTAGCACTTTCCACCGCGGATGGCCGCTAACCGTCAGCAGGCCATGATTTTGGAAGAACCGGATTAGCGTAGCTGCTGGAAACTCAAGGACCTTGCGCGGAGAGGTGGACCAGATTGCCGCTACGGTGGGATAGAGATAGTAGTCCTGAAATATCCTCGAATAGTTGCCGTCATCGATTAATGCACCAAGGGTCACATTCTCGGCCTTGCCCTGCTCCAAGAGGTGGACCGCTTCGCGATTGAATCGTAGTATGTCACGAAGCAGTTTCCAGTGATCGCGCGAGAAGATGCTGCTTCTGCTCGCAAAGAAGCCGTTCAGCCCTTTGCTGGAATACTCAACTGTAGCTTGCGCTCCAGTAACGCCCCAGGACATTTCACTGTCCTCGCGCTGCAGGCCAAGCTCATCGAACAGGCGGATCAAATTTGGGTAAGTCAGATCGTTGTGCACGATGAATCCGCTATCAATCTGCTTCGGGCCACGGCTGGTTTCGATCAAATGCGTGTGAGTATGACCCCCCAGCCGGGAATCCTTTTCAAACAGGTACACCTCATGCTTCCTGCTGAGGAGCCAGGCTGCTGATAATCCCGAAATTCCACTCCCAACCACCGCGATACGCATCTATTGAGTTGTGAGAAGCTTGCTGATAGCGCTGTTCGGCTCCATTTTTGCCCTGATGCTCTGGATTACGGTCGAAACGAGTTTGCAGATGCCAATCTGGGATGCATTTCGAACGTTTGGAGACAATCCTTGGGCCACAGCTACGTTGTGGGATGCTTACTTTGGCTTCCTGACGTTTTATGTTTGGGTTGCCTGGCGAGAACGCCGGAATTGGCTTCGTTTGGTGTGGTTTATCCTGATCATGGCGATGGGCAACATCGCGATGAGCCTGTACGTTTTGATCCAATTAATCCGGCTGCCATCTGGCCAGTCCCCTGCGCTGATCCTTTCCACCCGAAATGAATAAATTGAAATCAAGAATCGTTGAGCTGCTGCGTCAAGGGGTACGGCCGGAGCAGATTGCGCTGACGCTAGCTCTCGGGCTCACGCTAGGGACGATTCCAATTCTGGGTACAACCACGCTGCTTTGCAGCAGTTCCGCGTTGGCGCTCCGACTCAACGTGCCGCTCATCCTTGCGGTCAATTACTGCGCTTATCCTTTTCAACTGCTCTTTTACATTCCTCTGCTGCTTCTTGGCGCGAGTCTATTGGATGCTTCCCTTCCCCCGTTGACTGTCACTGGAGTGTACGTGATGATCAAGTCAGATCTGTGGGGATCGATCCAAATGTTGTTCTGGGCCAACCTTGGGGCGGTATTAATTTGGGGTTCGATCGCTGCGCCGGTCGGGTTCCTGCTTTACACCGTGACCCGACCGTTGATCACTCGATTCCACCCGTCAGGGGAGTCACCTCAGTGAGTTCATCGTACTGGCAGGAATTCTGGACTTTGTCCTTACAATCCTTACTTCTCGTTTGCATCTGGATGCTGTTGCTATGGCTGGTTCATTTGTGGATGAGGAATGCGGCGATTGTCGATGCCGGGTGGGCGCTGGGCATCTCATTTTGTGCTGTTCTTTATGCAACACAAGGGTCTGGCGCAATGGTGCGCCGCTCGATAATAGCGACCATGGTGGTGATTTGGGGATTGCGCCTTGGGTTGTATCTTTTGCTAAGAATGCTCGGTCAACCCGAGGAAGGCCGCTATGCAGAACTGCGGCGAAAATGGGGTGGCAACATCAACCTCAAATTTCTGGCCTTTTACCAGATTCAGGCGCTCAGTTGCGTGTTGTTGGCAGTGCCATTCCTTCTGGCCAGTTTGGATCCAAGGTCCGAATTGAATCTGCTCGAGCAGTTTTCAATCGTGCTTTGGGTGGCTGCTACGGCAGGGGTGACAATTGCCGATTTTCAGTTGAGTCGCTTCAAAGCGAACAAACAGAACCACGGCAAAGTATGCAGGCAGGGCCTTTGGGGCTGGTCGAGGCATCCGAACTATTTCTTCGAGTGGCTTATCTGGGTGAGCTACGGCCTTTATGCCCTATCGTCTCCTTGGGGCATTCTCGGCTTGGTCGCGCCTGCACTCATTTTCCACTTCGTCGTAAACGTAACGGGAATTCCACCCACTGAGGAGCAGGCAGTTCGAACCAAGGGCGCGGCGTACCTCGCCTATCAAAAAGAAGTCAGTGCGTTCATTCCGATGTTCCCGAAAACTACTCCGGTCCGCTGATGCCAGCCCTTTATGAATCCATTCTCGAGCTCAACATCCTTCCGGATTGGATGATCCGGCGTGGAATCCGGCAGTTGCTTCGACAACGTTTGAGGGATGAGTCCAAGCGTGATGCCAAGGCCTGGCGCGCGGAGATTCGATCAAGTCCGCTCGCTATCCACACCAGTGACGCCAACTCGCAGCACTACGAGGTTCCAACCGAATTCTTCCTGAAGGCGCTCGGGCCCAGAAGGAAGTATTCCTGCGCATGGTATGAGACTGGCAACTCATCCATCGCAGAGGCTGAGGAAGCGATGTTGCGAATCACCTGCGAGCGAGCACGACTGCAGGATGGAGATTCCATATTGGAGCTGGGTTGCGGGTGGGGTTCGCTCTCGCTCTGGATGGCGCAGCAATACCCCGGTTCGTCGATCCTTGCGGTGTCCAATTCTCGAACGCAAAAGGCTTATATCGATCATGAGGCAATTCGCCTCAACCTGGGCAACCTTGAGGTGTGCACGGCCGACATGATCGACTTTGCGCCAAGCCGCCAGTTTCGGCGCATTGTCAGTGTCGAGATGTTTGAGCACATGCGCAACTATCAGGAATTGCTCCGGCGCATTGCAGGTTGGCTTGAGCCGAAGGGCACCTTATTTGTGCACATCTTCACGCACCGCGAGTTCGCTTACCCGTATGAATCTACGGGTAGGGACGATTGGATGGCCGAGCACTTCTTCTCAGGCGGGCAGATGCCCTCAGAGAAACTGTTGCTTGAGTTTCAAGAGGATTTGCATCTGTCCGAGATGTGGCCTATCAATGGCCGGCATTATGCGCAAACCTGCGAAGACTGGCTGAAGAACATGGATGCGAACCTCGAATCCATCCGTCCGATCTTCAGCGAGTGTTACGGTGAAGGCGAGGCGACAATATGGATCGTCCGCTGGCGAGTGTTCTTCATTGCCTGCGCCGAGCTGTTCGCTTATCAGGAAGGGAAGGAATGGGGAGTGACCCATTACCTGTTTGAAAGACCATGAACCGCCGCAACTTTTTATATACGATTCCAGCGCTGGGTGCCTGCGGGCGGCGAAGTACAGCCAATTCGATAGAAGGCCGATGGGAGGGCAAGCTTACCAACGGCGCATCTTCGATGACGGTAAATTTCGATTTCATTCCTATACCGGGCAACGCGTTTGAATTTCGATTTACTTGCCGGGATCTGTTTTTGGTGACGCACCCGATCCGAACCTGGAAATTGGAAGCGGGTGCATTCAGCTTCGCGCTTCCTTTGGTTGAGGGTCCACGAGTATATGAAGGTCGTTTTGGCGGACCGACCTTTGACGTGGAATACAAACCCGCCGAGGAGAAGATGCATCTCCGGCGGTTGGGCCGAATTCCCACTCAACCCTATCGGGAGGATGGCCCTACAGATCTCACACCTACTCAACGATCAGTGCGAGCCAACGCGCAGATTTTCGGCACGCAGGAAGCACTGATGCACTTCAATTCAGACCTGCTAGCGCGCTTGGGAATTGCTACTTATTCCAAGCCGCAGACCAGCTCCGGTTGGGTGTTCACGGACGACATGCCGATCCCAGCAGCCCCAAAAACAGCTGGCCCTGAATTCGCCATTTTCCTCTCCCCTGCGCATGAGCGCATCGCAAGCATTGCCGCATATCAGTGTCCAATTCTTGTATTACTGGGCGAAGCGGATCAGCGCAATACGAAACTGGAACGCGGCACCAGGCAGATTGCATTCGATCTGCGCGAAGCTCTAACCAAGCAGAAGCGCAAGGATTACCAGATCTCAGTGATTCCGAAGGCAGACCAGACTTTTCGCATCCCAGGATATGGCCGCGAGTATCCCCGGCTGACTCCTTTTCACATTGACCACTTCAGAAGATTTCTCGCGCGTTTCGAACCGTCTAATGCACCAGCGAAAGGCTAGCGCGTGAGCAGTTTCTGAATGGAAGCCAGCACCTCAGGCCACTTGGCAGATTTGGGATCGATCCAATCGAAGTGGCCGCCTTTCGGGTCGACCGTTGAATGCACTTTGTCTCCAGCTTTCAAAGCTGCCTCGTCATACGCAGGCGCGAGGCTGGCAAACATGCGGCCCGCAAATATTTCCTGCGGTACGCCCAGCGGCAGCATTTCGGAAGGGGATGAAGCCCTATATCGTTCCGGCATTTGGTCCGGTGGGCCGCCCACCAGTTGAGTAATCACTGGTGCTCCACAAATCGAATTCACCATTGGAATTGTTGCCCGCAAATCCCCAGGTCCGTCGAGATTTAGTGCACCGCGAACTCTCAAAGGTTTTCCCACAGCCAATTCGCTACTTTTGGGAATCCGGCTGCGGCCGGCGATCCAAAGGGCGAAACTGCCGCCGGCTGAGTGGCCGGCAACCACAACCCGGTTCAGGTCCAATGCGTGCTTCTTAGCAAGCTGGCGAACGTGGTCCGTGCCGAGTGCAAGATCCTGAAAAGTTCCGGGCCAGCCTCCCCCCGGATTGCCAAGCCGGCGGTATTCCATGTTCCAGGTGGCGATTCCATTGGCAGCCAATTCGGCGGCCATTGGGCGCAGCCCTTGCATCGAAACGGCCTCAACCGGCAAATCGCCCAATTGTGAGACCCAGCAACCTCCGTGAACCAAAACCACCAATGGATGTGGACCTTTCGATTCAGGTAGACGGAGTTCACCGAACTGCAATTCGCCCTTTGCATAGTGCAGCCTCAGTCCAATGCCAGGCACGGGCCGCCTCGAGATTTCAACTATGTTTGAGCTCTGCGCAACGGCCAAAGCGCAGAAAGCAACCATGGAAGTGACTAACCTACGCATGGCGGCAGATTAGCACGAGTCCAAAATGAAAACGAGCGGCGCGCTTGGTGCGCAGCCGCTCGTTTTAGGAATACAAGGTTGGTTATACCAGCTTGGTGCGTCGCACAGGGAGTTCGCGTACGCGTTTTCCTGTGGCCGCGAAGATGGCATTGGTGAGTGCGGGTACAACCGCAGGAACACCTGGCTCACCGACTCCGGCAGCAGGTTCCTTGCTTGGAACGATGTGGACATGGATGTTGCGCGGAGACTCGCTCAACCTCGCGACAGGATAGTCGTTGAAGTTGGACTGCTGGACACGCCCATTGGCTGCCGAGATCTCACCCAGCATCGCAACGCTGACGCCAAATACTGCGGCGCCTTCAAGCTGGGAGACAACGCGATCCGGATTTACAACCGTGCCGCAATCAGCAACCATCCATACGTTGGGAATTGTCACTTTGCCGTTGTTGTCGACTTCCACTTCCACAACGCTGGCGATGTAGCTGAGGAAGCTGCGGTGGGCGGCGATTCCGAAGCCGTGATTCTTCGTCGACTTCTTCTTGGCGTAACCGCTTTGCTCAACGGCCAATTCAAGCACGCGGCGCAGACGGCCGGTGCTAATCGGGAAGGTCTCGATCGACTGGCCATTATTCCAGGGCTTCACGCCGTCCTTGGAAAGATCCACATTGCGATCCGAACCCAGGGCTTTAAGCACATAAGTCGCGTAGTCGCTATTGTTCAGCACCGCAAGTTCGTCCAGGAAGCTGTGGATTCCAAACGCGTGGTAAACGTGAGCCACGGCGCGCATCCAGCCCAATCGCAGGTGATTTGGCGCGGGGCAATTTTCGCCGCGGATATTTGGAATATCGTAGGGGAGTTCGTTCAAGCCCATGCCGACTTCGAACTCGGCGCCATACTGCATTCCCGGAGCAAATGTGGATGCGATGGGAGGAAACGCCGAGCGGAACAACCATGAGTTCAGCTTGCCGTCTGCGTCCATTCCAGCCTTCATGTGCATGCCCGAAACGGTGTGGTAGTAATCGAACTTGATGTCGTCTTCGCGGGTCCAGACCACCTTCACAGGTTTGCCGGTTGCCTTGGATAGCAGGGCAGCTTCGACCACATAATCGGGTTTCGACTTGCGGCCAAATCCGCCGCCCAGCAGCGTGACATGGCAAATTACATCGGTCTTTTTGATGCCAAGCGCTGCCGCCACTGCGTCTTGCACGGCCTGTGGGTTTTGCGTTGGGCACCACGTCTCCAGCTTGCCGTCCTTGAACTCGGCAACAGCAACTGGCGGCTCCATCGGCGCGTGCGACAACAGCGGGGCGTAGTAGTTTGCCTCGTGTGTTTTAGCCGACTTGGCAAATGCCGCATCGACATCGCCGCGATTGCGAACTACCTTGCCCGGCTTCAGAACGGAAGCCAAAAGCGATTTCTTTTCGTCCGCAGTGCTGTAGCTGTCGTGGGGGCTCTGCTCCCAATCGATCTTCAACTTCTTGCGGCCCTGCATGACTGCCCAGGTGCTATCGCCGAGGACGGCTACGCCACCCAGTTGCTGGAACATGTGGGGTTGTTTGAACATCGGCAGCTCGATGGTCTGCGTGACGCCCTTGACCTGCAATGCGGCGGTGTTATCGAAGCTCTTCACCTTGCTGCCGTAAACCGGAGGCCGCTCGACCATCGCGTAAAGCATGCCAGGCACCTTGGCGTCCATGCCAAAGGTGGCCTTGCCCATCACAATGTTGTGCTCATCGAGCATCGGAACTTTTTTGCCGATCAGCTTGTACTGATCGGGAGTTTTCATGCGGAGTTCGTGCTCTTTGGGAACTTCTAGCTTGGCGGCGATTGGCAGCAATTCGGCGTAGGTCAGCGATTGCTTGGTCTTGCCGTTGACCACCTTACTTTGCGAGGCAGCGACGTCGCCTGGCTGGCAGCCCCACTTCTGGGCAGCCGCTCTCTCAAACATGGTTCTCGCTGTTGCACCAGCCTTGTGCATGGCTTGGCCGAAGTCGCGAACCGAACATGAACCATCGGTGTTTTGCGACCCATACTTTTCGTCGCCGAGGGCCTGTTCAACGCGAACCTTCTTCCAATCGGCTTCGAGTTCATCGGCAAGCATCATTGGCAGAGTCGTGCGGCTGCTGGTACCCATCTCGCTGCGGTGGGCCATGATCACGATCGTGCCGTCCGAATCAAAACCGAGGTAAACACTGGGCTGCCACGCAGTTGGCGCGGCGCTCGCTTCGGTTGGACGGATGCTGACGCCAAGCACCAGAGCGCTTGCCGAAAGAACGGTGCCAACAAATCCGCGCCGGTCGAGCATCTGCACGCTCTGGTCGTACTGCGCGTAGCCTTCCTTGGCCAGACGCGTTGTCTCTGAAATCTGTTCAGGAGCCGGCAGGCTCTCACCATATGGATAATTCGACATTAGGCTGTCACCCCCGCTGCTGTCTTCACGGCCGCACGAATGCGTGTATAGGTGCCGCAACGACAGATGTTGCCGTCCATTGCCGAGTCGATCTGTTCGTCGGTTGGTTTCGGCGTCTTCTTGAGCAACGCGGCGGCCTGCATGATCTGGCCCGCCTGACAGTAGCCGCACTGGGCAACTGCGTGCTTTTCCCAAGCCACCTGGCACGGATGAGTGCCATTGGCGCTCAGCCCTTCGATGGTTGTGATGTCTTTTCCGGCCGCAGCCTTCACCGGAGTGACGCAACTTCGGATCGCTTCGCCGTTCTGATGCACAGTGCATGCGCCACACAGGCCCATGCCGCATCCGAACTTGGAGCCCGTCAGTGAGAGCTCATCCCGGAGGTACCAGAGCAGCGGCATATCGCCGTCGCCATCAAACTTTCGGGTTTGACCGTTGACTTTCAGTTCAATCATAGAGATGCCATTGATCTTACACTGGAGTTTGGCATGAAACAACGGATACGATCGACCACAATCCTCAGCGTCAGGCGCGCCGGCAAAGTTGTCATGGCTGGTGACGGCCAGGTGACACAAGGTTCTGAGGTCCTCAAGAGCGGCGCTCGAAAGCTGCGGCGGCTTTACAACGGCAAGATTCTGGCGGGGTTCGCCGGGTCGACGGCGGATGCGTTCAGCCTTTTTGCGCGATTCGAAGCCAAATTGGAGCAACACAACGGCCAGCTTTCCCGCTCAGCAGTGGAATTGGCGAAGGATTGGCGAACAGACAAGATGCTCCGTCACCTGGAGGCGATGCTCGTGGTGGCAGACGTTGACAGCACTTTTCTGCTCTCTGGCAATGGGGATGTGATTGAACCAGATGACTCCATAGCTTCCATTGGGTCGGGAGGCCCGTTTGCCGCTGCCGCAGCCCGGGCATTGCTTGAGAATACAAAACTCGGCGCCCGCGAGATCGTGGAGCGGTCGATGAAAATCGCTGGCGACATCTGCATTTACACCAACCACAACATAGTCGTTGAAGAGCTGAACTAAATGGTGATCTACCTGCCCAACCACAAAAACGAAGAAACTCCTCTGCTCGATGAACTCACTCCTCGCGAAATCGTCGCCGAGCTGGATAAGTACGTCGTGGGACAAGCGGACGCAAAGAAGGCAGTCGCCATTGCGTTGCGCAACCGCATCCGGCGCCAGCGCCTCGACCCGGAAATGGCCGAAGAAGTGATGCCGAAGAACATTCTGATGATCGGCTCCACAGGTGTTGGCAAGACCGAGATCGCCCGACGTTTGGCGAAACTCGCCAACTCACCGTTCCTGAAAGTGGAGGCGAGCAAGTTTACAGAAGTAGGTTATGTTGGGCGTGATGTAGAAAGCATGATCCGGGATCTGGTTGAAATTTCAATTGATCTGGTGAGGGAAGAGCGCCTGGATGAAGTCGCCGATCGAGCCGAGCAGAATGCCGAAGACCGGCTGCTCGATCTCTTGATGCCTCCTCAACCGGAAGGGTCAGAGACCAGCGACAAGACGAAAGAGAAGTTGCGCGACAAGCTGCGCGCAGGCAAATTGGACGACAAGACAGTCGAAGTTGACGTGAAGGAAAAGGCCCCCATGATTCAGGTCGCTGCAGCGCCCGGCATGGAAGAAATGGGGACCAATCTTCAGGACATCCTGCCTGGCCTGTTTGGGCCCCGCATGCGCAAGCGCAAGATGAAAGTGCCAGAGGCGCTCGATTACCTCACCGAAGAAGAGGAAGAGCGGCTGATCGATATGGATCAGATTACTAAGGAGGCGCTTGATCGGGTGGAGCGCAATGGCATCGTATTCCTCGATGAGCTGGACAAGATTGCAGGCCGCGAGGGCGGCACCGGGCCCGATGTATCACGCGAAGGTGTGCAGCGGGATATTTTGCCAATTATCGAAGGCACAACAGTCAATACGCGTTATGGGTTTGTCCGCACTGACCACATCCTGTTCATTGCCGCTGGTGCATTCCATGTGGCGAAGCCTTCCGACCTGATCCCTGAATTGCAGGGCCGCTTCCCGATTCGCGTTGAGTTGCAGAGTCTTACCCATGCTGACTTCGTTCGCATCTTGCGGGAGCCTAAGAACGCACTCACCAAGCAGTACATTGCTTTGCTTGAGACCGAAGGAATCAAGCTGAAGTTCTCTGAGGATGCAATCGATGAGATGGCTAAGCTGGCCGCGGAAGTGAATCAATCCACCGAGAATATTGGAGCAAGGCGGCTCCACACGATTCTCGAAAAGGTACTGGAAGAGATCTCGTTCGAAGGGCCTGATCTCAAGAAGAAGAAGATCACTATCGACGCCGAATACGTGCGCAAACAGCTCGCCAGCATTGTGAAAAATCAGGACCTCAGCCGCTATATTCTCTGATGCGAATTCCTGTGCTCAGTTTCGCGGTTTTGTCACTGGCTGGCTGCGCCTATGTTGGCGATCCCTTGCCGCCGGCATTGAAGATCCCGACGCCTGTCAGCGACTTGGCGGCTCGTCAGGTCGGCCCTGATTTGTTGGTGTCGTTTACGATTCCTGCCAGCACGCTAGAAGGCCTGGCTATCGACTCGCTCGGGGGAGTTGAGCTAAAAGCTGGCCCAGTTGTAAGTGCTCCATTCAACCCCGAGCAATGGAGCGCGACAGCCCGCAGGATTGAGACCACTTCGAAAACCCCTGGCAATGTGGATACGAAGCTTCCCGCCCGCGAGTGGGCCAACCAGGAAATTATGATCGGCGTTCGGCTTGCGAATTTGAAGAACCGTGTGTCTCCGTGGTCGAACTTCGTCACGCTGCAGGTCGTGGCCCCGCTTGAGAAGCCCGGTCAGCTCAGGGCAGTGGCGATGTCTGGCGGGGTAATGCTGGAGTGGGCTCGAAGGAACCCAAATCCGAAGCAGGCGTGGAAGGTATTTCGGCAAAGTGCCGCAGAAGCGGAGCCGGTCGAGATGGCGACGGTCCAGGAGCCGAAATTCCTGGATATCGGCGCAGCCTACGATGTTGCGCATCGCTACACGATCCTCGCGACCGAAGGCGCGGCGACGAGCGAACTTAGCGATCCGCTGGCAATTACCCCGGTTGATACGTTCCCTCCAGTGGCCCCGCAGGGACTGTCGGCGCTGGCAGGGCCAGCCTCCGCGCAACTCAGTTGGGAACGCAACCAGGAACCCGACCTTGCCCTCTATCGTATTTACCGCTCCAGCTCGAGCTCTGAACTAAAGCAATTGGCGGAGTCCACAGCTTCGGCCAATTATCGAGACCTGACTGTTATGGCCGGCCAAACCTACCGCTACGCGATCAGCGCGGTGGACCGAATAGGCAACGAAAGCCCTAAATCACAAACTGTGGAGATTCTCATCCCATGACCAAATACATTCGCTTCGCTCTGACCCAAGACGCTGAACCCACCACCACGCACGGGCTTTACGGCATCCTCGAAGGTGAAAGCGTCACCGAGACGGGCCGCTTGTTTGGCAAGGACTTTGCGGAAGACCATAACCTTGCTTCAGTGCGACTGCTTCCGCCCGTGCTGCCTTCTAAAATCATCTGCGTCGGCCGAAACTATGTCGACCACGCCAAGGAACTGGGCAACGACGTTCCGATCGAGCCGCTGATTTTTTTGAAGCCGCAATCTTCCCTGATTACATCGGGTGACAACATTGTCTATCCCCCGCAATCGAGCCGGGTCGACTTCGAGGGCGAGATTGGCGTGATCATTGGCATGCGGGGCAGACACATCGCGCCGGAACACGCGATGGACTACATCTTCGGCTATACCTGCGTGAATGACATTACCGCGCGTGACCTGCAGAAGAAGGATGGGCAGTGGACGCGAGGCAAGGGCTTCGACACTTTCTGCTCAGTCGGGCCATGGATGGTTTCGAAGGAAGAGTTCAACCTCGATAAAGCCACGTTGCGCACTCGACTGAACGGGGAGATCAAGCAGGAGGGCGCCGCGGCGCAAATGATTTTTAACCTGGGTGCTATACTCGCCTTCGTAAGCTCATTTCTGACGCTCGAACCTGGCGACCTGATCGCTACTGGTACACCGGCAGGCGTGGGCCCGATGCAACCCGGCGACCAGGTCTCGATCGAAATCGAAGGTCTCGGCACGCTCACCAACACCGTAATCAAGGGCTAATTCCACTCACATGAAGATTTTTCTCGATACCGCAAATCTGGACGAACTCAAGAAAGCCGTCGCCTGGGGCATAGTAGACGGCGTCACCACCAACCCATCCCTCATCGCCAAAGAAGGCATCGCCATTGAAGAACAGGTCGCTCGTATCTGCGACATCATTGACGGCGATATTTCCGCGGAAGTTGTTGCCACCGAGGCCAAAGAAATGATCGTCGAAGGCACTGCTCTGTCCAAGATCCACAAGAATATTGTGGTCAAGCTGCCGCTCACGCGCGATGGCATTCAAGCAGCCGCCGAGTTCTCAAAGGAAGGCGTCCGCACGAACGTGACGTTGTGCTTCTCGCCAGCTCAGGCATTGCTTGCTGCTAAAGCTGGCGCCTACATCGTGAGCCCCTTTGTTGGCCGTCTCGATGACATCGCTCAGCTCGGCATGGAACTGATCGAATCGATCTGCACGATTTACGGCAACTACGGTTATACAACCCAGGTGCTGGCTGCCAGTCTTCGCAGCCCGTTGCACGTTGCGCAGGCTGCAGAAATCGGCGCCGACATCGGCACCATGCCCTTCAAAACTCTAGACATGATGTTCAATCATCCGCTGACTGACAAGGGTCTTGAAATCTTCCTCAAGGATTACGCCAAAGCGTTTGCCGAGAAGAAATAGGTTCTATGTTCAATTGGTTCTGGCGTTCAACGCCGGAAGAAAAGGAGCGCGCCAGGCTGGCGGCGCTCCTGATGAATAGCAGAAGTACTGAAGGAATGCTTACAGATTCGAATCAAGGCTTGCTCTACTTCACGTACGAAGTGCGCGGAGTTACTTACCACGCGGCGCAAGACGTAAAGGCATTCGAAGGCGCGGATCCGGACCGGTTTTCCCTGCAAATGGGCAGTGTCACCGTGCGCTACTCTACTAAAAACCCGGCCAACTCCATGGTGCTGTCACAAAATTGGAGTGGCCTGCAACGAAACGAAATTAAAGGAACAAATGACCATGCTAAACCCAATGAGTAGAATTCTGATTGCCGCAACCATGCTGGCAGCCCTCACGGGCGCCCAGGCCTTCGCCGCTGCCCGGCCGAAGACCGTGATCCATGTCATCAATGTGAAGTTCAAAGATGATGCGAAGAAAGAAGATATTGCCAAGGCGATCGCCGCGATCGAAACCGTCGCGGGCAAGTACAAGGGCATCAAGAACGTTTGGCTGAATCCGATCACGGTGCAGGGCGGCGCGTCCAAGTTCACGCATGTTCTTGTGATGGAATTTGAGAGCATCGAATCGCTAAAGAAGTACACCGATTCGCCCGAGCAGAAGGAATGGTATAAATTGTGGCTGCCCGTTCGCGAGTTGTCGAATACGCACGACGTGAGCAACTAGTTTCTTAGTCTGCAAAGATGGAATGGAAAGGCGCTCGCCGCAAGGCTGGCGCCTTTTTCTGTTAAGCTTTTCCATTCATGCAAGACTCAAGTCCCTCACGACGGGAAGCTCTTTTGGGGATCGCTGCCGCGCCATTGCTCAGCGCTGCGGCGGACGATATTTGCTTCCTTGGAGCAGTAGAGATGGCGCGGTTGATTCGTTCGAGCAAATTGTCAAGCCGTGAGGCGCTTGCCGCCCATCTCAAGCAAATTGAACGGGTAAATCCCAAGCTCAATGCCATCGTGACGCTGGTTGCCGAGAAGGCGCGGAAGTCTGCGGCAGATGCAGATGAGCAACAGGCGAAGAAGGCGGCGCTCGGTCCTCTGCACGGGCTCCCAATCGCCCACAAGGATTTGGCCAATACCAACGGCATACGCACTACGTTTGGCAGCCCTATCTTTAAGGATTTCGTGCCTACTTTCAGCGACCTCATTGTCGAACGGATTCAGGCAGCCGGTGCGATCACAATCGGCAAGACGAATACACCGGAATTTGGCGCGGGCTCTCAAACGTTCAACACGATCTTTGGCGCAACCCTAAATCCCTACGACACGACGAAGACGTGCGGGGGCTCAAGCGGAGGCGCTGCGGTTGCGCTCGCCGCCGGGATGATTCCGATTGCCGACGGAAGCGACATGGGTGGGTCGTTGCGCAATCCTGCTTCATTTTGCAATGTGGTGGGGTTTCGACCGTCTGTCGGCCGCGTGCCTGCGCCAGGTGCTCCATTCGCGTGGTCCACACTCAGCACCTCCGGTCCGATGGCGCGATCTGTGGCGGACGTGGCGTTGTTGCTGAGCGCGATCGCAGGGCCGCATCCCGGGGCGCCAAATTCCCTACCCGACCCGGGTTCTTCGTTCCGGCAATCACTTCCCCGGAGTTTCAAGAATACGCGCATAGCCTGGTTCAAGGATCTTGGAGGGGAGCCGTTTGACCCCCGAGTGCTGACAGTGGTCCAAGGGCACCGGAAGACCTTCGAATCTCTGGGCTGCATAGTCGAGGAAGCTGAGCCCGATTTCACGGGCGCAGACTTCGCCTTTAAGACGCTTCGGGCGTGGCTGTCGGCAGCCAATCATGGGGAGCGAATTCGTTCGAGCCGGGTCCAATACAAAGACACGCTACTCAAAGAAGTCGAAGAGGGTTTGAAGCTGACAGGCTCAGACATTGCCCAGGCAGAAAGACTGCATGGGCAGATGTGGCGTCGCTTTCAACAGTTCCTGGGCCGCTACGAGTATTTTGTTTTGCCTACGACGCAGACGCCTGCTTTCGATGTCAAGCTTCCCTATCTGACTGAGATCAACGGCAGGAAATTCAGCAATTACATCGACTGGATGAAGTCGTGCTGGTACATCTCGATTACCGGGAATCCCGCTATGTCCGTGCCGGCAGGATTCACAGCCGAGGGGCTCCCGGTTGGCCTTCAGATCGTAGGCCGCCATAATATGGACTTCAGCGTCCTGCAGATGGGCTATGCCTTCGAGCAGGCGACGCATGTCGCTCGCCGCAGACCTTCGACGAGTTAATATTTGGGGATGTTGCCTCAAATCCTAATGCTGCTGACGCTCGGTCAGCTTGAATTCCCTCAATCGAAGGACCTGCCCCCAGCGAATGGCTACAGCCATGTGGTCACGGCCAAGACGGGCAAGATGATCTTTATCGCCGGCCAAGTTTCAATGGACGCATCGGGAAAGTTTTTGGGTGTTGGCGACCTGAAAGCTCAAACCGAACAGGCTCTGAAAAACCTCAAATCCGCCTTGGCTGCTGCAGGTGCCGACTTTTCCCACGTGGTCAAGATCAATTGGTACATCAAGAACTTCAAGCCCGAGCAATTGCCAGTGATTCGCGAGGTCCGTTCGCGCTACCTGAACAAAACGAACCCACCCGCGAGCACCCTTGCGGGAGTGGCCGAATTGTTCCTGGCAGACGCTTTGATCGAAGTGGAAGCCATTGCGGTGCTCCCCTAGATTGCAGCAGGCGCAGCAACCGTGAGCTTGCTATCGAGCGCGTTGCCTGTATTGAGAGTCCCGGCAGGTTCGAAGAGGAGAACGCTGACTTCGCTTTGAGCCACCGGGCGGTGCTCAGTCATTCTCGGAACAATGAGAAATTCGCCCTGACGAAGTGGAATGCTTTGCACTTCTCCCGTCGGGGTCTTGTATTCCATAGCAAACTCGCCTTCTACTACAAGGAACAACTCGTCTTCATGTTCGTGGTGATGCCAGACAAACTCACCAGCGAATTTCACGAGCTTGACATGCTGGCCATTCAGTTCTCCGGCGATCTTCGGAGACCAGTGCTCTGAAAACTGACTGAACTTTTCGGAGAGATTGACTTTGGTCATGATTGGAATGCAGCGTAATCTTAGGAGTAGCATGAGACTGCGCTCTACCAATGACCGCTTGAAGATTGAGCACGCAATTGTGGCTGGAGTTCGCAAGATGTTGGGGCGACTGCTCGAAGACACCCCTGAAATTCGCAGTGTGGTTCCGGGGCGGATCGCTCAAGTACGCGACGCCAAAGGAAAAGTGAGCGTTCGGATTACGGTGCCAACTATGAATGGTTTTAAGGCGATCGCCCTGAGCGATGGGGCGCGCCAGGAATTATTTATTTCGACTTCTTTGACGCAGCCCGAGTTGGAGTCTGCTTTGTTGCGCGCTGCCCAGCGGGCGAACGAGTAGCCAACACAGCTTCGGTAAAAGCGATGTACTTCTTGGCGGTCGTTCGCTTGAGCGACTTGCCGATCACGTCAAGCGCCAGATCCTCGACCTTCTTGAAGCGGATGCAGGACTTGCCCATATCCAGCTTCTTGCCAGTCTTGGCCCATTCATCTGCAAACCACTGCGCATGTTCGCTATCACCATAGATGCGCATCAGGTAAAGCGACATATGACTCTTCTGAGAAGCAATGCCTGCGTAAGGAAGCGGCATCTTGGGGTCGCAATGATAGCCCTTGGGGTAGACACGGTGAGGGACAAAATAGCCGATCATGCCGTACGACATTCCCTCTTCGTAGTCCTTGTCGAGGTTGGCCAGGACGACTTTGCGAACTGCTTTAATGGCCGCTCTGCGATCCTCGGGGAGTTCAGCAAGGTAAGCCTCGACGGTGGTTGCTTTGCTTTGCATAAAGAGAAAACAGTAACACAAAATGCGAAAAGGCCGCGCTCCAGGGCGCGGCCTTTTCGTGGTGGAGATTCGAGGTCTAAGCTTCGAAGTATCCTTTGGCCAGTTCAGGCCGGGCTTCGAGTGCTTTGCGCCAGTAGATGCGCGCTTCATCCTGTTGGCCCTGCGTTTTGAGCGCATGACCGAGGTTGAGCAGTGCCTCGGCAAAGCCGGGCCGCTCAGCAAGTGCTTCGCGATAAAGGCGAATAGCGTCATCTACCTGACCGCCCTTCTGCAGGAGCAGACCGGTGTTGTAGAACAATTCAGGCGAGCGTTCGCCGAGGTCGATCAGCTTTGCTTGTAGCTCAAGCGCCTGCTGCTGGTCGCCCTTTTCGACAGCAAGTGCTGCAAGACCACGCAGTGCATCCATCGAGCTGGGCTCCACCTGAAGCACGTTTGAGAAGGCAAGCGATGCTGCATCGCGGTCGCCGATGCGCCAGTAGGCAAGGCCCAGGTTGAGCTGAGCTTCAGGCCACTTCGGCCGTTTTTCGAGGCACGTTTCATAGGCGCTGACTGCACCCTGCAACTCGCCGCGTTCGAGGCGAAGGAAACCAAGCCGGAACCAGATTTCTTCGGATTCCGCATTGTCCTTGAGCAGCGCTTCGAGGATCTGCTCAGCGTCTTCCCTGGATCCAGTGGATTCGAGCAGGACTGCGAGGTTGTAGCGGACTTCGGAAAGGGTGGGGTTCTTTTTCAGGACCAGTTCGTAAGCTTCGCGAGCTCCCTTGAGATCTCCGAGTTGCTGACGGACAATGCCGAGGTTCACGAGGGCCTGCTCGCTGTCTGGGCGGATTCGCGTGGCTTCCTGGTATGCCTGCAGGGATTGTTCCATCTTCTGCAACTTCTGGTAAGCGACACCAAGATTGAACCAGCGCTCGAAGTGGTCAGGCGTGTATTCCACCAACTTCTGGCAGAATCTCGCGGCTGCTTCGTAATCAGCTGTGGTGAAGGCGCAAGTCGCCAAACCTTCCAGGGCAGGTTGTGAGAACGGGCGTACTTCGAGCAACTTCTCGGAGTGAGTGCGGATGATGTTCACATCCTTAAGCGCAATACCGATCGTGATCAGGTTCACGAGGGCTTCTTCGCTCGAAGGGTTCTTGTCAAGCATCTGATTGTAGAGTGTCAACGCATCTTCGAGACGGTTCAACAATTGCAACGAGACGGCTTTGCCGAAGATAGCCGTTTCATTGTCGGCGTCCGCCTTGAGGACCTGCTCGAACAAATCAAGAGCCTGAGCTGAGCGGTCTGTGTGAAGGAAGGCAACGCCCAGGCCAAGCCGGGCTTGATTGCTAGGGTTTGGTTGTTCAAGCGCCTTGACGAAGTTGTCGGCTGCCTCCGACCATCGACCAAGCTTTTCACAGCAAACCGCCAGATTAAAGTGAGCGGAAGGGTGCTTTGGATTGAGATCCAGAAGCTTCTGGTAGCTCTTCGAGGCTTCTTCAAACTGCTCGAGTTCAAAATGGAGATGACCGCGAGCCGAGTAGAGTTCCGGATCGTGCTGACCGGAATCGAGTGCGTCGTGGATTTCTTTTAGCGCCTCTTTGCGCTTACCTTCCAGGTGGAGGGCCACGGCACGGGCAAGGGCGGATTGGCCCTCACTTTGGCGCCCGGCGGAGGGTGCTCCGTTGGCCTTTGAAATCGAACTTTCCTTTCGCCGAAATGTCATGGCGCAGACCTCACATTAGAATTCGTTACGTTATATGGAACCAGGTAGGCACAAAGCCGACCCAACATGTCGTACTGGTGGGAAACCTCAACCCAGCGCAGTCGGGCATCTTCACCCGGCCCACTGAAGAAACCCACTCCACCCCGGACCAGCCGGTCGTCTGAGAATACATCCACGACCTGACCCTGAACCGAAGTCACAAAATCGCTGCCGCGAACATCCACCCGAACCCGGTAAATCGTATCCGTACGTCCTTGCATGGGCAAAGGAATCGATCTCTTGGGCCCTGGACGTCCATTGATAACCGCGTAGCGAACCAGTTCCACCGTGGGAAGCGGACCGCCTCTGGTTACTTCAAGACGAGCAGCGTAGTAGTTCTTAACATCGGCGGCACGGTAGACCCACGATAGGGCTTTTCTCTCAATTGCTCCCAAGAATTCGAAGCGATAATCTTCGAGTCCTAAGGAAGGTGCGTAGAGTGCCAGATTCCTTGGCCGAATAAAACCCGCCTGGTCGTATGTCCAACCCTGCGACCAGTCGCCAACTCCAGACCAATCGCCCAAACCCTGACGAAAGTCGTCACTCAGCTCAACGGCGGCGCGGCGCTGGATGTTTTGTTTCAGACCCTCAAAGGAATCGCCACTGAAAGATGTGTTCACGATCCCGCTCACGTTGGGAATCATCGAAGTGATCCGGCCCTTTGCTCCATCCTGAGCGCTGGGGGACTTGGCGAACCAAATCAACCCAATGACAAGCGGAACCGCCATCGCAATCCAACGCAGATCATTGGGCGCTTCGCGCCAGCGATTCTGCATCGCCTGCCAGGAGATCTTGTATCCCGCTCCGGAAAGATGGTTTAGGGCGGATAAGGCGGAATGCGATGAGCGAGCCGGGAGAACGCTGAGTTTCGCTGCGGGACGGAACAATGGGAGCTTGGTCGGTGCAGCAAACTCGCGCATTACCGGTGGCTGTATGGCCGGATCCGGATGCACGGTAATCCCGGTTTGACGTGACCCTCGGTAGGTCTTCGCCACGACACTCAGAGTAGAGCGACGGACACTGGCGATCCGCGCCTTGGGAGGAATTGGATCATTGAAAGCAAACAGGCTGTCGGTGGCAGCCCAACTGCCCTGAATCGACTTCAGGAAAGAGTCTGGATGAGAGAACTGTTCCTCAAATGGCTCGCATTTGTTGGCCGTGCGGTCGATGATCGTGCGCGCAGACCGGCTTTGAGCCATCAAAAGGGCGTTCGGCGTGCCTTGCGGGATCTCGGCAGCCGCGCTTAGCTCGGGATCTCGCGGCAAGGATGGGCGTGGGCGTGAAAACAGCCTTGGTATGGAGCCGGCAAAGCTGACCATATCAGGTGCGGTTGCCTCCACTGCGCTACCCGGCACCACGGGTTGGGTATCGTGGCTGCAGGAATCCCAACTCCGAACCTCAGGTGGATTCGGAAGTGGAGCAGCACTGGGCGAGGCTTCGGTGTCTGTTTCAACCTCGCAACCGTGGCCCAAAATCGTTTCTATCCACTTCCGCGGGTCACCAAAAGCGAGTTTGGGAGCGCCAACGGAGGGAGCAACGGGCGACGTTGAGACTAGCCGAATTTGAAACTTGGGGACGGAAGCCAACCACTCCCCAGTGAATTCATCAGCTGACTCACAATGAGCCAAACCCGAGTTTGTCGCGAGGTTGCAACCCGGTTGAAACTGCCATGGGATGGTGAAGCTTTGCGCGGACCGAGATTGCGCGGGGAGAGCTGCAAGGGTGATGGGCCTGAAGCGGGCAGCCAGGTTGAATGGAAGTTGAGCTCCGGCGGCTCGGGTGAAATCCATCACCTCGGTGGGGAGATGTTGCCAGGGTTGTAGATTGGATGCTGGCAATGCAAATTCAGAGACTATTGCAGCAGGCTTGCATTCAAACAATGGAGGCAACGGCTCGATCGGGTCCATGCACGGCGGAATTTCTATTTCCAGCTCATCCCATTCCAACTGTCGCGGAGTGACACCCGTGAAGATGGTGATCGAATTCGGAGTTTCATGCGCCAGCGGTTGCTTTTGCGAAAGCGCTGCAAGGGCATCTTCTACGCTTGCCAGACCAAAGGGCGAAACAATTTCGGCATTCAACTCGGGTGCTGCCAGACCTCCCCTTGGAATTGCCAATTGGCCGCCGACCGCAGGGCTGATTGTAACTGGTTGAAAATGCAGCTCTAGCGATCCAGATCGGGGTCTTTCCGGGAGGTTCTTGGGTTCGATTTGCTGGTGAAGATACTCGGCAAAATCCGGACTAGTTTCGTTTACTTGCGGCCTATTGAGCGGCTTGCGAGCGGGCTTACGCCGGGTTTGGTCTTCAATCAAGCGAGCAAGGGCAAGTTGTTCCTGCTCATCGTGATAGGCCTTGCGATGAGCGACCGAACAAAACTCCTCTGAGGTGAGTTTTTTCACCATAGGAAGTTTCTTGCCGCAATGGAGACATTTCATCTGGAGACACTACCGTCGCTATGTCTATCGGCAGGTCAATTCCAAATCCTTAGATCGGAATTCCCAAATTCAAAACGAAACGCCGGGCTAAGCCCGGCGTCTTGCTAAAAGTGCTTGAGATCTGTTGATCTAGATGGGTTCAGGGAAACGGAGTTTGGACTTCAGGAGGGAGCGGTCGAGGAGCTCAATTGCATCTTTTTCGATTACGGTTCTTGAAATCGCAACCTCGGCAAGTAGCATTTGGCGGCTGCGCTCCAACATCTTCTTTTCACGGAAGCTGAGCGGTTTGTCGCCTTGAATCAAGAGCAGAGTCTTAAAGACTTCAGCGATCTCGAGCAGAGAACCCTTGGTCATCTTCTCGGTATTCTCTTTGAAACGATGTTTCCAATCGGGGTTCCAACGAGGGGTGCCGGATGCCAAAAAATTGAGTACTTTTGCGACTTCCGTATTGCGGGTAACTTTGCGAAGTCCTACTTCCTCGGCGTGCGAGAAAGGCACCATGACAGTCATGGAACTATAGGCTAGACGGAGCAGGTAAAAGCGCTCATTTTGAGCACCAAATGAACGAATACTGATGTTTTCAATAGTTCCGACGCCGTGGTTCGGATAGACTACCTTTTCACCGACTTGAAAAGTCATTCGGGGACCCTCCGTACACTTGGATTAATTGTTACATCGTTGAAACTCGATGGCTACTTGAAGGTTAGATGGACCTTAGACTATTGTCAACGTGAGAAGTTGCAATATTTTCTATTTTTCCACGCTTTTTGAGCCGATGAGAGAAGCTCTTGCGGGTGTGTTGCCAAAAACCGCCAATCTGTACCTTTTTAGCAAACCAAACAGAAATACACCACAAGTAGGTGTATACTTATGCGCTCGTCAGACTTTGAAGAAATGCCAGATTTCTATGCATGTCACCACCTATATCGTTAGAACGAGATGATGTCTCCAAGTCGGCATAGCCTTCATAGCCAATGCCTCGAATCGCTTTGAGTACTTTTCGAAAATCAATGCCGCCCTGTCCGAGATACGAAGGGTTGTCCTTGAGGTGGAACTGGCAGATCCGCTCCCGGCCAAGCAAGGGGATCTCCCGATAAATGTCGTGGCCCCGATAAAACGAATTCCCAGTGTCGTAGAACACCTTGACGCTATTGGATCGGGCGCGATCCAGGATTCGAATGTTTTCCACGGCTGAGTTGGTGTTCTCGAGTCCTAGCGTCACGTTTGCCTTCTCAGCCGCCGGCGCGATATTGCGCAGCAATGATGCGACGTAATCCAGCTCGGCCTGTGTCTCCATGGCTCGTGCTCCGAAGAAAGGAAGCAGTATCACTCGAAGCCCAAGTTTTCGATTGATCTCAATCGCATCGGCAACCCATTTTTCCGCCCGCCTGTCATTCTTCAGCCCGTGCACATGAAGGATATCGAGGCAGGTTGAAATCAGCCGACAATTCAATTGCCGGGCACGATCGAGGTAAGCCGCATGGAGGGCAGGTTCATCGAATGGCAGCTTCCCGTCTACCGGTTGGCGTCCAAGCGAGATCTCTATTCCGGCAAAGCCAATTTTGGCGGCCAGTTCCAGCGCTTCAATCTTACCGGGTAAATTCAGGTTCCAGTCTGTGACTCCAAACTGGATTGAAGTGGAAGGCGCGGCAAACGAGATCGCTGCCGCGCCAGGGAGGGCCAGGAAATTCCGGCGATTCATGCCTAAAAGTCTACGCGAAGCGCCGCCTGCATGACACGGGCTCCGTTGCCCGAAGTGCCGTTGACCAGTGTCGTGATCCTTCCAAAAGAGTTCGGCACAGAGAAGTTGTTGTTAGGATTGTCGAAATTGGCTTTGTTCAGCGCATTGAACATCTCCATGCGGAAACCGAGTTTGAACCGTTCCGTAAGCGCGATCCTCTTGGACAGTGCAAGATCAAGGTTGTAGAAGCCGGGGCCACGGAAGTTATTCCGTCCGGAGGTGCCAATGCTTCCGGCAGACGCGAAACCGAATTGACCCACTTCTTCGGGCGTGAAATAGAACACGCCATTTCCCTGAACGCGTACCTGACCAATGCTTCGGTCAGTGCCATTGAAGTCAGCAAGCTGGCTGGCGGTGGACCCGGCGGTGCGGCGGCCGCTGAGGATCGGAACTGGCCGGCCGGATTGGAAGATGCCGATGACTCCAAGGTCCCAATCGCCGATCAGCTTGTTCACCAGCATCGGCGCGTCGGCGAAGAATTGCTTGTTTCGGCCAAAAGGCAGCGCATAGCTCGCCAGGAAGTTCATGACGTGTGGCCGGTCGGCAGTGGTTCGCCCATAATTCGATCGCAGGTTGAGATTGTCGAGAGGTGAACCCGCCGCGGTGAACCCATTCCCCTCATCGGAAGAATTGTCGAGCGCCTTCGAGTAGGTGTAATTGACAGTGGCTCGAAGCCCGCCTGCATTCCGCGACAAAGACGTCTGCAACCCGTTGTAGTGGCTGCGACCGTCGTTGGTACCGTAAACGAACTGATTGAACTGGGGAAAGTTCCGGATGTAATGGTTGCTGATGCCGGCAGCGGCGTAGCGGCTGTAATTGGCTGCAGATGTATCAATCGTATTCGCTGCCGTTCCAGCAAGACCCTGGTCTATGGTGCCGCCACCGAGAGCGGACACGGCCGCAGCCGGGGTGCCGAACAGGCGAACGATTGTGTTGTTCGCGCTGGGCGCCGTGCCATTGGCGCGGAAGGCCTGCAGTTCTTTGAAGGAGTTCAGGAAATCCCCGTCGAGCCTGGGCTGATTCAGGTCGCGGTTCGTGAACAGCTTCACGCCCATGGTCCGCACATAGCCCACCTCAAGAACCGTATTGCGCATGATCTCCTGCTGGATCCCGAAACTGAAGTGGTGAACATAACCGGTGCCCAGGTTCGGATCCATCAACACGACAGATGTCTGCCGCGTTAGACCAGGTGCGAGATCCGGTGCGCCTGGCTTCTGCGGAAAGTCTGCGCCGCCAAGGCCGGCCACACTCTTGTTCGCACCCGGAGTGGCGTTTGGAAATGTATTGACGGTCTGAGCAAAACCGGGAGTGTTGCCGTCCGCCGTGTTTACGGCAGAGCCGATCATGCGATCGAAGAACACGCCGTAACTGCCGCGAATCGAAGTTTTGCCGTTTTTGAACGGATCGTAGGCAAAGCCAAATCTGGGAGCAAAGTTGTTCTTGTCGGAAGCGAACCAGGAGTTCTGGCGTACGATGCGGAAGTCTGAGATATAGGCGCCGGGGTTTACGTCGGCAGCCCGGTTCAGCGTTCCCTGAAAGCCATTGATCTCAGTTGGGGCACCCAGGTATTCCCAGCGCACTCCGATATTCAGTGTGAGGTTCTGCATCACCTTCCAGTCGTCCTGGAAGAATGTGCCGAACTCCTTGTAGTCGAAATTTCGAACGCGGGGAAGGCCAGCATCCTGGAACTGCGCGAGGTCACTGTAAAAGGTTGTGCTGATCTGACCTACGCGTCCGAGCACGTCGTTGTAAAGACTCTCAAACTGCTGGCGAACTGCTGAGGTAACGCCGCTTTGGCCGACTTGGGGCCCAAGCGCCGCAGGTGCGATATTGCCGTTGACTCGAGCAAGATTCACATTGGGGTAGATGCCAGCGAAGTTTTCATTGAACTGTTTGACATGGCGGAAATTCACGCCAGTTTTGAACGTGTGCTTGCCGTAGATCTTGGTTAGATTGTCCGTGAAATCATTGACCGGCGTATTTCGGTTCTGGCCGAATGCTACGTTGATCGGATCGGTGAAAAGAATGGAAATGACAGCGGGGCCGTCGGGCCGGTCAGGACGAAGAAATTGGCTGAGCCCATATTGACGTCCAGTTCTGAATTCATTGATGAGCGATGAGGACAAAGTCCAATCCGAACCAATCGAAAAGCCGTAGCGATCGTTGATGATCGCCCCGTCCTTCTGCGATGGGAAAGTACGTTCAGCCAAGTTTAGATTGTCTACCGATTCTGCTTTGAGTTTTGAATAACGAAAGAATACGCGATGCAACTGAGAAACTTGCCAGTCCACCTTGCCAGTTCCCTGGTAGGATTTTGCGGGCGCAGCGATATTGAGACGATGACCGGCTGAATTCAGTCCGTCACCCACTTCCGTATTGTTCGGGGCAAGCATCAGGCCGAAGATGCTGCGCATCGTTGGGTCGACTCCGCGGCCGGCAGGATCATTGCGGGCGATGTCGAAGGATTGCAAGTTGCCCGCTGCATCACGCCAACGAAAGAGCCCCTGCTTGGCTTCATTGGTAGCGACGGTGCGGTTGCGGCTGACATCCTGTCGAGTGTCCGTGCCTTGAAAATTTCCGAAAAAGAATAATTTGCTACGGATTGCTGGCCCACCCAGGCTTCCACCGTAAATACTCTGGTTGAATTTCGGGCGAGCCGTTCCTGAGGCGTTGTTGAAAAACGTATTGGAGTTGAGCTTACTGTTGCGCAGGAACTCGAATGCATTGCCATGAAACTGATTGGTCCCTGAGCGTGTGACCATCTCTATCTGCGCGCCTGCGCTGCGGCCAAACTCGGCCTTCCCACCGTTGGTGATGATTCGGACCTCTTCTACTGAATCTGTATTCGATGGCGTCAGGGCAAGGCCAAAGCGAGGTACCAAGTTGTCGTTGACATCGATCCCATCGAGGCGGGTATTGTTTGACCCCCCGCGCAAGCCGTTCACACGCGAGAAACTTTGGTCACCAGCGTCAACGCTGATGCCCGGGTTCAGAGCTGCAAGGGCTAGCGGTCCGCGGCCAAGCTGTGGCAGCGTGTCGATCTCTCGCATGCTGATGCTGCGTGCAGCCTGGGCATCTGCGGTGTTGACCTGAATCGCGTTCGCTTCCACCGAGATCGCTTCGGTGACCTGGCCGAGTTCGAGCTTTACAGTTTGTCTCAATGTCGCGCCGGAAAACAGCTCGATGTTTGAGACCGTGGCCTTTCTAAAACCCGTGGCTTCCACGACGATTTCGTAGATGGAGGGCCGAAGGCTGGCGTAAATGAAAGTGCCATCACCGGAGGTAACCGCTTCGGCGCCCACCGCAATTTGCCTGCGGCTGTCCTTGATAGAAATCTTCGCCCCAGGCACGGTAGCCCCCGCAGCATCGAGAACCTGTAATTCGATACGGCCGTTTACGACCTGTCCGAATGCGGAAATTGACAAGAGAAGGAACGCGAGAAAGCGCATGTTGATACGGATGACCCCTTGTTTCGCAGTTTAGGCGGCGTGTGTTGAAACAAAAAAGTCATCTGGGACCAATGGGTGGCTTGGTGTGCTGAAATCACACGACTCCGGGCTGGGATGGTTCAGAGGCGTCAATCAAAAGCCCGGCGGGCCGAAATTGCGGCCCGGCGGGCTGATTTGTCTGGGGGAGGTTGTACGCCCTCTCAGCCCGGAGCTTTGAAGCATTCGGTGGTCGGAATTGGCTTCACGATGCGTCCTATCGGCGCAGAAGGTAGACCGCAACTTCCGCAGTCAGGTTCGGCAGAGTCGTCACTTCGCTATTCCCAGCGAGAAATGCTCTCTTCTCTACTACCCAGCCTTCGCGCTTGGCCAACACTTCGAAATCTTTGACCGTTACGAAATGGATGTTTGGGGATTCGTACCATTCAAAGGGGAAAAGCTCGTTCTGCGGAGAGCGACCACTGACCAAATGAGACCAGCGTACGGACCAGTGGCTGAAGTTGGGGAATCCGATGATAATGTGCTTGCCTACCCTCAAGATCTCACGCAAGAGAGTTAGCGGTTGGCGAGCCTGTTGAAGGGTCTGCGAGAGAATGACGTAATCGAAGGCTTCCGTATCGTAATCTTTTAATCCACTTTCAATGTCGCCCTGATAAGCGGAGGCGCCACGGGAAATCGCACGGCGAACCAAATCGCGATCGATTTCGACGCCTCTGGCGTCGCAATCCTTATTCTGCCCCAGCCAGGCGATCAGCGTCCCGTCGCCGCAACCCAGGTCCAACACGCGGCTTTTCGGCGTGACCCAATTTGCGATCACCGAAAAATCTTTACGTGCGAATAGGTCTTGGTCGGTGGCGCTGGATCGCGGCTCCCGGCGTTCCATCCTCATCGTGGTGTCGAGAAAGCCAGAAACCAGAATGGATTGCTCATCCACTTCGACTAGAAATGCGTCGTGGCCGTAGTTCGACTCCAATTGCACGTAGGCCACATCCTTGTTCCGGGCCCGCAAGGCGCTGACGATCTCGAGCGACTGGTAGCTGGGATAAAGCCAATCGGAAGTAAAGCTGATCACCAGGAATCGCGCTTTGGCCTCATCCAGAGCTGCCGGAAGCGTGGCGTGGTTCGATGCCAGATCGTAATAATCCATCGCCTTGGTGATGTAAAGATACGAATTGGCATCGAAGCGATCCACAAATTTGCTGCCTCGGTAGCGCAAATAGCTCTCGACCTCAAATTCAGCGGAAAAGTCAAAAGAGAAGCTCTCCTTGCCGCGCAGACGCCGGCCAAACTTGGTCCGCATCGAATCGTCGCTCATGTAGGTGATGTGGCCAACCATGCGAGCGACCGACAGGCCCCTACCCGGTTTCGTATCGTGGGCAAAGTAGTTGCCATCGTGGAACTCAGGGTCAGCCATGATGGCTTGCCGGCCCACTTCGTTGAATGCGATCTGCTGGGCGCCATGGCGCGCAGTAGTTGCAATAGCCAGGCAACTCGCGACTTTATCTGGAAATGCAACCGTCCATTCCAGCGCCTGCATCCCGCCCATCGATCCACCTGCGACGGCGAGGAGTTTTTGTATACCAAGGCTTTCGACCAATAGTTTCTGCAGTCGAACCATGTCCCCGATCGTGATCATCGGGAAGTGCATGCCGTAGGGCTCACCAGTCTTGGGATCCATCGAAGCAGGGCCGGTCGTCCCGCGGCAACCACCAAGGACGTTTGAGCTAATTACAAAATACTTGTTTGTGTCAATTGCTTTACCTGGGCCAACCATGTTGTCCCACCAACCCACCTGGTTGTCCTCTTCCGAATAACCGGCAGCGTGGGCGTCCCCCGTAAACGCATGGCAGATGAGGACCCCATTCGAGCGGTCCTCGTTCAATTCCCCGTAGGTTTGATAGGCAACTTCGACAGGTGAAAGCACCGCCCCAGCCTCGAGCGCAAGCGATTCGAAGCGGGCCAGTTTCGTGAATGCCAGAAGCGGAGTACTGACGGGCGCGGACATAGCGTGTGAAGTCAAGTTTAGCAATCTGACGGCAACATGCTAAATTAAGAAAAATCCCCCCTTAAGGAGAAACCAAGGTTGAACATTGCCTTGCTCGCCCTGGAAGACGGTACAGTCTTTGAGGGCAAAGCCTTTGGTGCGCCCGTTGACAAAGCGGGTGAAGTGGTTTTCAATACCTCGCTCACCGGATACCAAGAGATTTTCACAGACCCCTCCTATGCGGGTCAGATCGTTGTTCTGACCAACCCGCAAATCGGAAACTATGGCACGAACGACGCCGACAATGAAGCGGGCAAACCCTACATTGAAGGTCTGATCGTCCGCGAGTATTCCCCGGTTGCCAGCAGCTGGCGAAGCGATGACGACACCAGCGCATTCCTGGCCAAGCGCGGAATCCCTGCCATTACTGGAATCGACACCCGAACTCTTGTACGCAAGCTTCGTACGGGTGGTGTCCTCCGCGGAGTGATTTCATCGACAACGCTTGACCACAAGACGCTCATCGAGCGTGCCAAAAACGTTCCCTCGATGGCCGGGCTTGATCTCGCAACAGTGGTTTCGACAAAGCATAGTTATAGTTGGGGCGACGGGGTCACTCCCGTTTCTGAATCGGAGATCATCCGCGCCGGCATTGCTCCCAAACACAAGGTAGTTGCTTACGACTTTGGTATGAAGCGCAACATTATGCGGCGCCTTGCTCACGTAGGCTGCGATCTGACGGTTATCCCTGCTGGCACGAGCGCTGAGGATGTGCTCTCACTCAACCCAGACGGCGTCTTTCTGTCAAACGGGCCTGGCGATCCGGAACCGCTCGAGTATCAGGCCACCCAAATCCGGAAGCTGATGGGCAAGACTCCGATCTTCGGCATCTGCCTGGGCCACCAAATCCTCGGCCTCGCACTTGGAGGCAAGACTTTCAAGCTCAAATTCGGTCATCGCGGCAGCAATCATCCAGTGCTGAACCGGGTCACGAACAAAGTCGAAATTACAGCCCAGAACCACGGATTCTCCGTCGACCCGGATTCACTGAACCAGAATGAAATCGATTTGACGCACATCAATTTGAACGACCATACCCTCGAAGGCTTAAGGCATAGAAATCTACCGCTGTTCTCCGTGCAGTATCACCCTGAAGCAGCACCCGGCCCGCATGATTCGCAGTACCTCTTCGACGACTTCGTCAAACTCATGGACGACTGGAAGGGGAGCAAATAAGCGATGCCACGTAGAAACGATCTCAAGAAAATCATGATCATCGGCTCCGGTCCGATTGTCATTGGCCAGGCTTGCGAATTCGATTATTCCGGTACGCAGGCGTGCAAAGCACTGCGTGAGGACGGTTATGAAGTCATCCTCATCAACTCCAACCCCGCCACGATCATGACTGATCCCGACCTTGCTGACCACACCTATGTCGAACCCTTGACGGTAGAGTTCGCAACCGAGGTCATTAAAAAAGAGCGCCCTGACGCGGTGCTATCCACTGTCGGCGGCCAGACTGGTCTGAACCTTTCGATTGCGCTGGCTGAGGCTGGCGTCCTCGAACAATACGGCGTAGAACTGATTGGCGCAAAGGTTGAAAGCATCAAGAAGGCTGAAGACCGCCTGCTCTTCAAAGATGCGATGAAAAAGATCGGCCTCGATCTGCCTGAATCGATGTTGATTACCAACATTGAAGACGGTATCGCTTTCGCACAGCGCATCGGTTATCCTCTCATTCTGCGCCCGAGTTTCACCCTCGGCGGCACTGGCGGCGGAATCGCCTACAACACCGAAGAGTTGATTGAAATTCTCGAGCGCGGGCTCGACCTCTCGCCGGTCCATGAGGTCCTCGCCGAAGAGAGCATGCTCGGCTGGAAAGAATACGAAATGGAGGTGATCCGCGACCTGGCCGACAACGCGATCATCGTCTGTTCGATTGAAAATTTTGACCCGATGGGCGTGCACACGGGCGATTCCATCACGGTCGCTCCGGCCCAAACCTTGACCGACCGTGAATATCAGATGATGCGCGACGCCTCTCTTGCCTGCTTGAGAGAGATCGGCGTCGATACCGGCGGCTCGAACGTCCAGTTCGCAATCAACCCGGCCAATGGCCGAATGATCATCATCGAAATGAATCCGCGCGTCAGCCGCAGCTCGGCGCTCGCTTCGAAGGCAACCGGATTCCCGATTGCTAAAATCGCTGCCAAGCTCGCTGTTGGCTACCGCCTCGATGAACTGAAGAACGACATTACGCGCGTCACACCAGCCTGCTTTGAACCCACGATCGACTACGTCGTAGTCAAAATCCCACGTTGGCAGTTCGAGAAATTCCCTGGCGCCTCACCCGTTCTCGGCACTCAGATGAAAAGCGTCGGCGAGGTGATGTCGATCGGTCGCACCTTCCGGCAGAGCCTAGGCAAAGCAATGCGATCTCTCGAAACCGGCAAGAGCGAAAAGGCCGATGTCTATGAAGAGAGCCTGATCCGCCAGCGCATGATTACCCCAACTCCGGACCGGTTGAACTATATCCGTTTTGCCTTCGAACGTGGCTGGACAATCGACCAGATTCATGAGCTCAGTTCAATCGACCCCTGGTTCCTCAGGCAAGTCAAAGACGTTGTGGATGAGGAGCAGTCCTTGATGGGCCGTAATCTCGAAGACCTCGATGCCGCCACTCTGCGGCAGGCCAAGCGCGATGGCATCTCGGATATGTTTCTGGCCAAGGCAACGGGCGCATCGGCTGATGAGGTTCGCGCCTACAGAAAAGACTTGGGTGTCGCGGCCGTATTCAATCGCGTCGACACGTGCGCCGCCGAATTCGAAAGCTTCACGCCATATCTCTATTCAAGCTACGAGAGTGAGTGCGAAGCGGATCCCTCCACCCGCAAAAAGGTAATGATTCTCGGCTCAGGACCCAATCGAATTGGCCAGGGGATCGAGTTTGACTACTGCTGTTGCCATGCCGCATATGCGCTCGACGAATTCGACCACGAGAGCATAATGGTCAACTGCAACCCAGAGACCGTTTCGACCGATTACGACACTTCAGACCGTCTGTACTTTGAGCCGCTCACCCTCGAAGAAGTGTTGAACATTTACGACACTGAGAAGCCCGACGGCGCGATCGTGCAGTTTGGCGGGCAGACTCCGCTCAATCTCGCAAACAGCCTCAAGAAGCATGGCGTCCCGATCATCGGCACACAGCCGGAAAGCATTGAGCTGGCCGAAGATCGCAAGCAATTCGCCAAGCTGCTCGATGAGTTGAACATTCCTTCGCCGGAGAATGGCACGGCCACCAGCGTAGAAGAAGCCTGCACCGTAGCCCGCCGTATCGGGTATCCGGTGCTCGTTCGGCCCAGCTTTGTGCTCGGCGGTCGGGCCATGGTAATCGCTTATGACGAGGATATGGTTCGGCGATACATGCAGGAAGCCGTCCACTTCTCACAGGATCGTCCCGTGCTGGTAGACCGCTTCCTCGAAGAAGCCATTGAGGTGGACGTCGATTGTCTCAGCGACGGCGATGACGTGCTCATCTCCGGCATCATGGAGCACATCGAGGAAGCAGGCATCCACTCTGGAGACTCGAGCTGCGTGTTGCCACCCTACTCGCTCACGCCCAGCGATCTCGCCACGATCGAAGACTACACCGTAAGACTTGCCCGCGCCTTGAAGGTGGTTGGATTGATGAATGTCCAATACGCAATCAAGGAAGGCAAGGTCTACGTCATCGAGGTCAATCCCCGGGCCTCGCGTACGGTGCCCTATGTCAGCAAAGCGACCGGCATTCCGCTCCCGAAGGTAGCAGTTGGACTGATGCTGGGTCACAAACTCAAAGACCTGAAGCACCTCACGGGCGGCCGCACCAGCGGCGTGCTCCAGGTAACCAAGTTCTTTGTGAAGAGCCCCGTGCTGCCCTTCCATAAGTTCCAGGGCGTAGATCCGGTGCTTGGGCCGGAGATGCGATCCACGGGCGAAGTAATGGGCGTGGGAGAGACGTTCGGCGAGGCGTTCGGAAAGGCCCAACTGAGCGCTGGCGTTCCATTACCTGCCAGCGGCACCATCTTTATCAGCGTCAACGACCGCCACAAGCCGGAAGCAGTCGCAATCGCTGTGAAGCTGAAGGCCTTCGGCTTCCAATTCGTGGCCACTCGCGGTACTGCAAATGCCCTAAAGGCAGCCGGTGTATCGTCGAAGATTGTTTACAAGGTCAACGAAGGAAGACCCAACGCAGTCGATTTGATGAAGACCGGCGGCTTGCAACTCGCGATCTATACAACAATGGGCAGCGTCAGTTTCGGAGACGAAAAGGCGATTCGCCGGGCGGCGATCCAGTATCGGGTTCCCTGCATCACCACTATGTCTGCCGCGAAGGCAGCCGCTGAGGCGATCGAGGCCAAGCAGACCACTCCAGCCCGTGTATGGAGTTTGCAGGAGATCCACGCAAAATAGCTCAGGATGAGGATTGTCTCAAGCCAGTCTCCATTTGATCGATATGGTTCCTAAGTAGCAAAGCCTACTTGGCACTAAAATTCTGGAGACTCTACGAACTATGAAAAAGATCCTTACAATGACCCTGGGCCTTGCGCTCGCTTTCGGCTTGACGACTTTCGCTTCCGATGATAAGAAGAAGGACGATAAGAAGGAACACAAAGACGACCACAAGAAGAAGAAGGATCACTAAACCGCAGTTGATCATTCATTTCGAACTTGCAGAAACGCCCCGGCCAGTGCTGGGGCGTTTTTGCGTTCAAGCGGACTTTGAAACTCTATTTGACACGATTGCAACCACTTAGAGTTCAACTCGATGGATCGTGAAATGGAACATGGTCTTGTTGATGTCGGCGGGAGAGCTTCGCTCTCTCCGTCATTCAGTATTTGAGCTCGAGGTTTCTAATGAGCGACAACGGAATGTTTCCAATCAACGACCTTTACATCTTTCCGACTTTCCAGACGAGAGATGAATATTTCAACGCAACCGGCGAAGAGGCTCCCGAGTGGGATCCCAGCCGCCCGGTCAAAGCCTGGTTCGACCCGGCAGCGCGCAACACGAATAAGCGTACTTTTCTGTACGACGTAGTTCTGATGTACGACAAGAACGGCATGGTTCTGCCTGACGAGAAAGGCGTGCCCCAGGTCGAACAGCTCGCGCTCTTGCGCGAGGACGCCGGCCGGGTGAATATGCTTCCTCGCGAAAGAATGCTGGACTATGGTCCTGGTTCCAAAGTCGCACCGATTCCAGTGCCAATGCGGCCTCTCACTACCAATGAAGAGTTGATCTTCACCTTCGGCGGCGTAGTTGCAGTAAAGCGAAAGGACGCGTACAAACAAACCGTCAATGCCTTTACTGTGCAGGACCGGGCGCTGCTGGAAAAGATTGCCCTGAAGCTTGGGGTTGTCTAATGCCTTAGCTAAAGAACAAAGCCCCCATGCTCGCGCATGGGGGTCTTTGTTTGGGTGCGGACCCTATACATTTGGGGAAACGTATAGGGGGGGTTGGGAGCTTTTGGAATCCGTTAAGTTCCGTTTCTCAACCTTCAACTACTCTAACACAGGAATTTCAAAAGTTGCAACAAAGGCGGATCTTTTTTCAGGCATCGACCAGTTGGTCCCCAGCCCCTTGCCCGTAAATGTATTCGCCAAAGTGAACCCAGCCATCGCGTGTGTCGTCGGAGTAAGCGGAGGATAGTAGGTGGATTCGTGACGACAAATCTGATCGCTTGAAACAATTGGCCGCGTTTCAATCGAAGCCAATTCTCCAGCAGTCATCTTGGCCCTCATCGTGTGCATGTTGTTGTCAGCAAAAGTCAAACTGATCGGCCGAGCCTCTATGGAAACCACATCGGCAAACAAATCGCCACCCATCTGCTTAGCGAACTTGATTAACGCCGTCCGCTGTACGCCTGTAGCTTTTTCATCCACAATCAAAACACTTTTCGTAGGATTGACTGGATTTGCAATGTCCCCAAGAGTCGACGTTGCGCGGATCACACCCACGACACCCAGGCCTTTGAGCGAAACGCCGTCGATGGACCCCTCGTCGATCTTCCAGCCCATCACAGCCAAATCGCCAACCAGATTAATCTCGGAATTTGCGTAGCAGGAACCGGTGTAAACATCAGCGTTGCGCGCCTCAATGTAGGAACCTGAAATTTTCGCTTTCGGCAGCGTCGCTGCTGAAGCGAGAGAAACGGTGAGAGCGAAGCCAATGAGCTTGTTCATCGATGTAAAATCCTCAATTTGATTCTATAACGGTTGATAGCACTTGCGTGTCTCGTTGCAATCGTACTCATCGACTGCCTTCGAGTCAGGCCCAAGACATTTTTGGGTGTTGTGACACCAGAAGAGCCGGTCATTGGAGTGCGGAACGGTCGGATCCCATTCCGCCTCAATGAACATGCCTTTCCATCGCAACAGCGCACAACGGTCGTCGTCACGGTCAAGCCGTACAATTCCTGGCAACTCCATGTCGAGGACTCCTAAGCCTTGACTCCAGCCGCCTCAAGCAGCGCGCGCTTTACAGCGACACGGGCTAGTTGGATCTTGTAAGCATTCTGACTCAGTGGCTTCGCTCCAGCAACAGCCGCATCGCCAACCGACATAGCAAGTTCGGGCGTGACTGACTTTCCAATCAATGCCTTCTCGGCGCCTGCGGCATGATGGGGTGTCGGGCCAACATGGCCGAGGACGATACTCGCCGCGGAAACCGTGTTGCCCTTCATCGTCAGGTTCACGCTCGCGACAGCCAATGGCCAGTCGAGAGCATCCTTCTGCCGCACTTCGTAGGTAGCATTCTTGCCCGCCGCCGGCAGCAGCACTTCAGTCAGGATTTCATTCGGCAATAGCGCGATCTCACGAGCCTCATTCGTCTGGGGCGCGATGAAGAACTTCGCGGCGTCCACCTCACGGCTGCCCGAGGCACTGACCAACTTCACCTTGGCGCCAATCGCAACTAAGGCAGGGCCTAGGCTTGAGGCACTCACAAAATGCGCCGCCCCTTCAGGGAAGATCGCGTGGAACTTGTTTTCTCCACCAGTAATCAGGCTCTTGCCATTCTGCAGGCCGAGCACTCCATGGCCAAGGCGAAAGTACCAGCAGCGGGGGCGCTGGCAAAGGTCGCCACCGACCGTTCCCATGTTGCGGATCTGTGGGCTGGTGACGCCCATCACAGCCTGAGTAAGGCTGGGATACATCTGTCGGACCATGGCATTGCTGGCAAGCTCATCGAAGGTGACCGTGGCTCCGATACGAAGCCCTGCGCCCGCCTTAGAGATGCCGCCCAATTCCTTCACGCCCTTGATGTTCACCAGGCGCTTCGGACTCATCACATAGTCCTTCATCAGACTCAGCAAATCGGTACCGCCTGCAAGCACCACAGCATCAGACCAGGACGACCCCAGAGCAGCCGTCGCTTCCTTAAGCGTTGTTGCGTTGATGTACTCGAAGTTATTCATTATGCGCGGCTCCTTTCCATGTTCTTGCCATAAAGCGCTGTAAGGACGTGATCTGGACTCAGCGGCACACGCGGGACCCTGACTCCAATCGCGTTTGCAACGGCATTCGAGATCGCGGCGATCGTAGCAATCGCAACCGGCTCCCCAAGACCAATCACTCCGCGCTTGTCGTTGTCGGGATGCACGTCCATGTGGACTATGATTTCGCCGATGTCCTTGATGCCGGCCAGCTTGTAGAACTCCATATCGGCGTTCAACACGCGGCCCAGCGTCTCGTCCATCACGCGTTCTTCCATCAGCGAGCCGCAGATGTTCATGATGACGCCACCATACACCTGGCTCTCTGCCGTCTTCGGGTTCACCACCAGGCCGCAATCAGCAATCGCGACCACGCGGTTCATTTTGACGACACCAGTTTCGACATCGACGCTGACATCGGCAATCTGCACGCCGCCCGCGCCCTGAGTGTTCAAGCCCATCGGGTTCTTCGGGTCGTTCTTGCCGGTTGCCGAGATCGAACTGACACCCAGTTTCTGGCAGGCAGCCTTCCAGGTAATCGACTTGGCCGGGTCACCCTTGACCTGAATCTTGCCACCCGTTGCTTCGAGATTCGCCGGGTCGGCGTTCATTGAAGGGGCAACTTTCTGGAAGAGCTCATCGAGGGCATTCACCGCCGCCTTGCGGGTCGATGACGACACGCCGCCGACAGTAGTCGAACCACCAGAACCGCCGCTCACCGGATAAGAATTGTCGCCGATCTTGACCTTGATATCGGGAACAGTCAGCCCAAGAGACTCTGCGGCAACCATTGCTACGACCGTGCGCGTACCGACGCCCAGATCTTGCGTTCCCTGCTCCAGCTCGACGCTGCCGTCGGGATTGATCTTGATGCGGCATTCACTTGGATGGCCTGCGCCGCCCCAGGTGGACATCGCGATTCCGAGACCGCGCTTAATGTGACCGCTACCACTATCGCCGCGCTGATGCCAAAGCTTCTTCCACTCGGCCAGCTCTTGGGCTTTGCGAATCTGCCGCTCGTACAGAGGAGCCCGGGCCGTGTAGCCCAGATTCTTGATCAGTACTTCCGCAGGATCCATCTTGATCTTGGCGGCAAAATCTTCAATCGCCGAGAATGTGAGGAAACAAGCCTGCGGGTGGTTCGGAGCGCGCCATGCGCGAGCGCCACCGGCATTCACCGATATCGCCGAGTGGTTCAGACGGCGATTCGGGATGTTTGTAAAGATGTACGGAATTGGAGGCATACCGCCACCGGTGAATCCGCCCGTCGCCCAGCTCTCGCTCTGCCATGCGGTAATCGTCCCATCCCTCTTGCCCGCCACTTTGATGTTGGCGTAAGCAGAAGGCCGAACCCCGGCAATCGTCAGTTCCGTGGCCCGGTCGAGGAACAGCTTGACAGCTTTGCCGCCCGAAGCCTTGGACAACTGTGCGCACTCCGCACCCCAAAGATCGGAAGGGAACTTCGAGCCGAAGCCACCGCCCATATAATCCATCGACACATGGATTTGCGAGGCCGGTATCTTCAACTGCTGCGCCAGATCGCCGGCAACAGTCGAGACGGCTTGCGACGATGGCCAGTACTCCATCTTGTCGCCCTTCCACTCGATCACCTGACCATGAGGCTCGAGGCAGGAGTGTGTCAGCACAGGCAGCGCGTAATATCCTTCAGCCGTTGCATCAGCGGCTTTGATGGCTTCATCGACATCGCCAGTGGTCTGCTCGCCGGCGGGCTTGGCGCGAGTGCCGGCCTTCGCCTTGTTCTCCTCGTTCACCAGATGCGGCAGCACGTTGTATTCAACCTGTATGGCGCGAACTGCATCGCGGGCATGAGGTTCGGTATCCGCCGCCACCCAGGCAATTTCTGCCCCTGCCCACTGAATCTCGGCTCCAGCCGGGGCGGTAACGCGGATTGCGGTCACTCCAGGCATCTTCTGTGCCGCCGTCGTATCGATACTCTTGATCGTGCAATGGGCGTGAGGCGAGGTGAGGATCACTCCGAACACCATGCCTTCACGATTCACATCGCTTGGATACTTGGCCCGGCCGCTTGATTTCGCGAAGCCGTCCAAACGGCTAAGCGGTTTGCCGATCACCTTGCGCTGGTCCATTGGGGGCCATGAATAATTAGGCATTGGTGGCTCCTTTCACGCCGCTTCCACTGCGCAACGCTTTAGCTGCTTCGAGCACAGCCTTGCGAACTCCCACATACGTGCCGCAGCGGCAGAGGTTGCCGCCGAGCCCGTCCTTGACTTGCTCGTATGTAGGATTCGGGTTTTTGTCCAGAAAGCCCTTCGCGGCCATCACAAATCCAGGTGTGCAGTAGCCGCACTGCTGTGCGTCGTTGTTTACGAACGCCGGTACGATTGGGTGCGTCTTGTTGTTCGCAGTCAGGCTTTCGATCGTCTGTATCTGCTTGCCTTGGACGTCGATGGCCAAAATGGTGCAGCCATACTGAACCTTGTTATCGACGATCATCGTGCAGGCGCCGCAGGTTCCACGGTCACAGACGCGCTTTGCGCCGGTATGATCCAACTTGTTACGCAGCGTATCGAGCAACGTCTCGCGCGGCTCGACATTCAGCTTCATGGGCTTGCCATTGACGTTGAGAGTGATTGCAACCGGGGCGGGGCCCATCGCTTTGACGGCGCTCTGGGCGATCGCTTCTTCGGGTGTGGCGAGGATGCCTACAGCACCCGCTCCGGCGCCAACCCCCTGCATAAAACCACGCCGTGAAAATGGTGTCTTGTTCTTTGAATCTTTGCTGTTCACAGGAGCACTTTTCCTTTCCTGGGGACGGTGAGTCATGCTGAATATATCACGGCTCGGCAAGGGGCCACGCACAAGTTACACTACTTCTGTAGAAGTAGGTCCAGCACCAATGAAAACTGCAGATTACGGAATCGATAAGCCTGAAAGAGTCCGGGCTCTAGGCATGGTGGGCTTGGTATTAATCGCCACAGGCTTGTCACAATTCATTGCACTGCAAAACCGAATCGATGCGGTGCCGGAAATCATACTCTCGATTTGCCTTTGGCTGGGCGTCTTATTGCTGATCAGCGCCGGCATCATGTTGTGGTCAAGCAAGTCAGGCAAGTACAGTCTCTCTGCAAAAATGCTGGATGAATTGAAGTGGCGCGGACGCGAGAAAGTCCTCGATGTCGGTTGTGGCAGGGGGATGCTGACCATCATGGCAGCTCGAAAAGCGCCGCTCGGCGATCTGGTCGGAATCGACATCTGGAATCAGGAACAACTGAGCGAAAATACATTGGAAGCTGCTGTCAAGAATGCAGAAACGGAACGTGTTTCCAACGTCGTTCGCTTCGAGGACGGCGATGTGACTGACCTGATGTATGGCCCGAACTCCTTCGACAAAGTGATCTCCAGCTTTTGCCTTCACTCCGTCAGTTCGCGTTCCATTCGGAATAAAGCAGTCGCCAAGTTGATCAAGCTGGTCCGTCCCGGCGGAGAAATCGCAATCCTGGATATCCTCCACACGGCGGAGTACATGAAAGTGTTCCAGGAGCAGGGGCTCAAGAACATTCGCCGCTCGCCAATGAAGTTCCTGTATTGCATGCCGTCCAGGTATGTCATCGGTGAAAAAGAAGCTTGAGGTTAAATGCGTAAAACTGCTGAATGGCTGCGTCTTGAAGAGGAAAAGGCACGGGAGAAGCATTGGCGCCGCTGGGGCCCATACCTAAGTGAGCGCCAATGGGGAACTGTCCGGGAAGATTATTCGCCTTTCGGGAACGCCTGGGATTACTTCCCTTTTGAGGACGCTCACAAGCGCGCCTATCGCTGGGGCGAAGACGGGCTGCTTGGCATTTGCGATAACCATTGCCGGCTGTGCTTCTCGATCGGCCTGTGGAACGGAAAAGATCCGATCCTCAAGGAACGGCTCTATGGATTGTCCGGGCCATTGGGCAACCACGGCGAGGACGTAAAAGAGCTCTACTACTATCTGGATGCAACTCCGACGGCTTCCTACCTGAAGGGACTCTACAAGTACCCACAACGCGAGTTCCCATACCAGCAACTCCGGGATATGGGGCGGATCGAAAAGCACAAGCCCGAGTTCGAGCTCATGGATACCGGCATCTTTGACGATGACCGCTATTTCGACGTTTATATCGAATACGCCAAGGCGAGCCCGATCGACATTCTGATTCGCGTTACGGTGGAGAACCGCGGGCCGGAACCTGCGCCGCTCCACCTGCTGGGTCAAGTTTACTTCAGAAACAAATGGTCGTTTGGTCTCGGCCCGAAACCTTCCATGCGGGCCGACGGCCACAGCAAGATTCTCGTCCATCATGCATCTTTGGGTAACTACGAATTTCAGGCCGATGGGCCATCCCAACTGCTGTTCACCGAAAATGAAACCAATGGCGTTGAGCTCTACGGGTTTCAGGCCAATGAGGCCTATTTCAAAGACGGATTCGGCGACTACCTGATCGAAGGCAAGGCGAATGCCATCAACCCTCGTCAACAAGGCACCAAAGCCGCAGCCTGCTACAAACAGATGGTGCCGGCGGGTGGAAGATTTGTTGCGAACATGCGTCTCCGCGAACAGGAAATCGAGCCAATCGAGGCGGAGGGTTTCGAGGGCATCTTTAAGACCCGAATCGCTGAAGCCGACGAGTTTTATGAATACATTCTTGTCCGCAGCGGTACCAAAAGCAGCGAAGACGGCCGCCGGATCCAGCGCCAGGCCGCCGCAGGACTGGTCTGGTCCAAGCAATACTTCAACCTGTGTATCGACGACTGGCTGAGAGGCGATCCAGGTCAGCCCGAGCCACCGGAAGTCCGCAAGTCAGGCCGCAACTCCGATTGGAAGCACCTCTTCAACGAAGACATCATTTCGATGCCCGACAAGTGGGAATACCCATGGTATGCAGCCTGGGATCTGGCCTTCCACATGATTCCTTTTGCCATCATCGATCCCGAGTTTGCCAAGCGGCAACTCAACCTTTTCCTTCGCGAATGGTACATGCACCCCAACGGTCAAATCCCGGCCTATGAATGGGCTCTTTCCGATGTCAACCCGCCTGTTCACGCCTGGGCTTGCTGGAGAGTGTACAAGATCGACGCGAAGATGAATGGCAAGCCGGACACGGCGTTTCTTGAGAGCGCATTCCACAAGCTGCTCATGAATTTCACCTGGTGGGTCAACCGCAAAGACAGCGCGGGCAACAACATCTTTGAAGGCGGCTTCCTCGGGCTCGATAACATAGGTGTTTTTGACCGCTCCAAACCTCTACCAACCGGCGGTCAGATTGAACAGAGCGATGGCACTTCATGGATGGCCATGTACTGCCTCAATCTCCTGAAGATCGCCATTGAACTCGCCAAGACCAACCCGGTCTATGAAGACATCGCGAGCAAGTTCTTTGAGCACTTCCTATACATAGCCGCCGCCATGAACCGCAGTGGCTCCAACGGGCTTTGGGATGAAGAGGATCAGTTCTACTATGACCGCCTGAAATTGCCGAATGGACATCAGTACCCGATGCGGGTCCGCTCCTTGGTGGGACTGATCCCACTGTTCGCAGTGGACACGCTCGACGCCGCAACGATTGAATCTTTGCCGGGCTTCAGACGGCGCATGGAGTGGTTCATTGCCAACCGTCCTGATCTGGCTGGAAACCTCGCTTCTATGACCCGCGAAGGCGTAGCTGACCGCCGCCTGCTTTCGCTGGTTGGCCGCGAAAGACTTCGGGCCGTGTTGAGCCGCATGCTCGATCCAAACGAATTCCTGTCGGACTATGGCATCCGGGGAGTATCGAAGTTTCACCAGCACAACCCATATGTGCTTAGGGTTGACGGCACCGAGCACAGAGTTGATTACGAACCAGGCGAATCGCAAAATGGCCTTTTTGGTGGCAATTCCAATTGGCGGGGACCTGTGTGGTTTCCAACTAATTACCTTTTGATTGAGAGCCTGCAGAAGTTCCACCACTACCATGGAGAAGCAATGCAGGTGGAGTGCCCGACCGGCTCGGGCAATTTCGTAACCCTCGACAAAGTCTGCACCGAACTTTCCAGCCGACTGTGCAACCTATTCCTGGAACAACCCGACGGTCGCCGCGCTGCAATGAACCATCATCCGAAGTTTTCGCAGGATCCCCATTTCAAGAACAACATCCTGTTCTATGAATATTTCCATGGCGATTCGGGGCTTGGCCTTGGGGCTTCGCATCAAACAGGATGGACAGCGCTCGTTGCAAAACTCATGCAGACGATCGATTGCTAAAAGGCTTCCGCCAGATTACGAACCGCAAGCTGGATGCGGCGAAAACAGGCCTCCAGATGCTTTTCGCCCTGGCAATAGGGGTCCTCAATCTCCTTGGGGCCTTCAGGCGCCAGCGTGGAAAGGTACTCAACCTTTGAGGAGACTTCTCGCGTATCGCCAAGTAGTAGCTCCTCATTCAACTGGTCCATGATGTAGATGCGATCAAACGAAGACAGCAGTTCGCGGGAAGTTCGAGTTGCGCGGTGGCGGTCAAGTGACAGGCCCAACTTTTTGGCCATCGCACGGGCATGACTCTCGGCACGCTCACCGTTTTGCGCCCTCACACCTGCGGAAGCAAACCGAACATTCTTGAGTCTCGGATTACGGCTTACTTCATCACGCAAACAAGCCTCAGCAAACGCGCTTCGCATGATGTTGCCATAACAGACAAACAATACAGAGTCAGCCATCAGCTCAAGGACTTCTCGAAGCGGGCTACAATCTCGGCAGCATCTACCCGGTTCCAGGTCTCGTTCACGACTACAACGAACCGGTCTTTTTGCGGTGGTGCCAGCGTGATCCCCAAGGCCACCGCGCGTTTCCGGAAGGCGGCGAGATCTTGCCCCTTGACCGCGAGGTAGAAGAGATTGCTGCCGTTTTTAACTCGCTCAATGGAGAATACAGACTTTACTGGAAGCTTTTGAATGACCGCCTCCGAGCATTGCACTGCTTTGGCAAATCGGTCTCCAAATCCCTGACAGTTTTGGAAGGCAATCGCCGAGAATGGCCAAGCCTCATGCTGCCCACCGCCGAACATGCGCCGTAAGTGAAAAGCGTCCTCAAGCAGCTTCTTGGGCCCAGCAAGAATAGCACCGCTCGCTGCGCCGAAATACTTATACATCGAGACATAGACGGTATCGAACAGGGCTGAGTACTCTTTTACGCTTACGCCTGTATATGCAGAACCCATGTAGAGGCGCGCTCCATCGAGATGCATGCCGATCGATTGCGAACGCGCCCACTGGCTAATGGCCCTCATCTGCGCGATGTCGAAAGTCTCTCCTGTCCTTCGCCTGACAGGGGACTCAATCTGTATCGCGCCAATCGGCAGTTTCACACGGCCTGAACTGGCGCGCTCATGCGCTTCCTGAACTTCATCGAGTTTGAACGTCGCGCGGCCAGGCGCAAGAGGAATCAGATTCAATCCGCTCAGCGTCTGACAGCAATCCCCGCAATCGTTATAGAGGTGACTCTCCGCCTGTACAAACGCCCGCTTTCGGTCGCCGGCGAGTAATCTCAAAGCCAGATGATTTGCAAGCGTTCCCGTCGGCATCCAGACAGCAAATTCTTTGCCGAGTTCCGCGGCCATGTGCTGCTCGAGTTTCTCCACTACGCCACCGAGAGCATAGTTGTCCGCTTCGATCCCAGAGGACAATTTTCCGAGTAGCGCTGCGTAGTCCGTTGGAGTGTAGGGGATGCCGTCTCCGACTGCGACGACCCGTGGCAGGGTGCCAGAGGATGGCGCAGCAACAGCCATGCCGACGATAAGCGGTGTACCAAGAAATCCTCTGCGTTTCATTTGGCGCGAGTTTACCATTTTGGCTAGAAATTCGGCGGGCGCTTTAGATGCCAGTCGCTCGCATCCTGAAACGCCTTGGCCACGCGCGCCAGTTTGCCTTCTTCAAATAGATGGCCAGTGAATAGCAATCCAACCGGACCGTTCTCAGGAAATCCACATGGAACCACTATCTGAGGTTGCCCTGTGAGATTTGTCACGGTGAGGGTCATCGAAGTATTGGGCGAAACGAGCGCGTCGAAGCCCTGCAAATAGTTATGAAACTGTCGCATCAGCATCGTCCTTCCCCGCGCGGCGCGGATGTATTCCACGGCGGGAGTTAAACGGCTCGTCCGGAAAGAATTTGGCCAGTCGCTGGCTTGCTGACCTGTCAGCTTTTCGGCGCCGCCATTGCGGGTCAGGTCATCAAAGGCTGCACCTGCCTCAGCGTTCAACATCAGCACCAGTTCGCGAGCCGGAAATTCAGGCAGCTTGGTATCGATCAACTGCATTCCGGTTTTGGCCAGAGCGTCCAGCGCCTCCTTATGGCGGGTACTGCGGTCAAAGTCTTCGCGCAAGACACCGATCTTCAACTTGCGGACTGGCGAGGCAGCCTGCCAGTGTAGCGGCGCAGGATAGCGTGCGGACATATCCTTGCCATCCGGACCCTCAATGGCTTTCAGCACCAGCATGCAATCTTCGACGCTACGGCAGATCGGCCCGATCTTGTCCATTGTCCAGGAAAGCGCCATGGCTCCATAGCGGGGTACGCGGCCAAATGTGGGCCGCAATCCGGTCACTCCACAGCGCGTCGCAGGCGACACAATCGAACCTAAAGTTTCAGTTCCGAGCGAGAACGCGACGAGCCCCGCCGCAGTTGCGGATGCTGAACCAGCCGAAGACCCGGAGGAAGTTTGCTTCAGGTCCCAAGGCGTCTTCGTCATACCGCCAAACCACAATCCGCCCATCGCCAATGAACCCATTGAGAGCTTGGCGCACAAGACCGCGCCTGCATTGTTGAGACGTTCGATCACAGTGGCGGTGTAATCAAGCTTCTGTTCTTTATAGGGTTCCGCCCCCCAGGTTGTTTTGTAGCCTTTAACAGCAAACAGGTCCTTCGCCCCATAGGGCAACCCATGTAACGGGCCATGGTATTTCCCGCGCTTCAGATCCGCATCGGCTTTCGCGGCCTGCTCAAGGGCAAGCTCTTCAGTCAAAGTGATCGTGCACAACAGGGTTGGAGAATGCTGCTTCAGCCGCCCCAGATACATCTTCGTTAATTGTGTCGACGTGACCTTTTTGGTTCGGATCAGATGCCCAAGCTGAGTAGCCGGCAAGAAAGCCAACTCTTCGATATCCTTCCATGCTGGAGGCCTCGTGGGCTTTGAAGGCCGAAACACGGCCTTCCCGCTTGGCAACGTCATTCCGGACAACATCGGCGAAAACGAGAATGCGGGCTCCGTGTCGAGCGGGATCTCGAGCTTTCGCAAGATCGCATAAGAGGCCAATTGACGGGTGACACTGGGCAGCATCATGTCGAGCTGTTCGTCCTTGAACTCAAGCCCTAACAATCCAAGACTCTGCTTCAGGTTGTCGCGGGCGGGCGGGATTTCAGCCGCCATCAATGTGGCAAGAGATGGGATCAGTTGGGCGAGCGAGCGTCGGGTCATGTTTATCTCGGAAAGAGTGTAGAGTAGGCTTCGAGATATTTGAGTCCTGCACCCGTGTTGTAGATGACAATCTTTTCTTCAGGCTTCAGGAAGCCGCTGCCCAACAAGTGGCGCACCGCAGCAACGCAAGCCGCTCCTTCAGGCGCAACAAACATTCCTTCCAGCTTGGCCAACTCCACTCCGGCCGCCAATGACTCCTCATCCGATATCGCAATCGCAGTACCGCCGGATTCGCGCACGGCCTTCAAAATCAAAAAATCTCCCAGCGGCTTCGGTACACGCAATCCGCTTGAAACAGTTTGGGCATTCTCAAAGAACACGCTGCGCTCAGCGCCTGCCTCGAATGCCTTCACGATTGGCTGGCAACCTTCCGCCTGAACAACGATCATCTTCGGGCGCTTCCCGGGTAAAATCCAGCCGAGCGCCTCCATCTCTTCGAATGCCTTCCACATGCCGATCAAGCCAACCCCGCCACCGGTTGGATAAAGAATCACATCAGGAAGCCGCCACTGCAGTTGCTCGGCCAGCTCATATCCCATAGTCTTCTTGCCTTCGATCCGGTATGGCTCCTTCAGCGTCGAAACTTCAAACCAGCCTTCCGCCTCCTTACGCTCGGCGACGATCTTGGCGCAATCGCTGATCAAGCCATCGACCAGGGTGACCTTTGCTCCGAACGCCATGCATTCAATGAAATTGGAATGAGGCACGTCCTTGGGCATGAAGATGTGACACTCTATGCCTGCGGCAGCGGCATACGCAGCCGAAGCACTAGCAGCATTCCCCGCCGAAGGAATCGCAATCTTGCCGATGCCGAATTCCTTGCACATTGAGATCGCGCAAGACAATCCCCGGGCCTTGAAGCTGGCGGTGGGATTGAGCCCTTCGTCTTTGACCCAAAGGTCCTTGGCACCAAGTGCCGCGCCAAGCGCGTTGGTTCGAACCAACGCTGTCATCCCCTCGCCGAGCGTCACAATGCTCGAAGGCTTTGAGACCGGCAACACCGGAGCATAACGCCACATGTTCGAGGGGCCTGAGGTAATCCATTCCCGATTCCAGCCATCGCGGGCCTTCACGAGATCGTAGCGGACAAGAAGCGGCCACCCGTCGGGGGACAGATTCATCGGTTGGTTGGCGGGGAAGGTTTTGCCGGTGCCGGAGCATTCCAGGTGGGAGACTGTGGTCATTGAATTGGGTAAAGAGCTATAGTAACGAAATCATGAAAAGCTCTCTCCCGACGCTGCTTCTGATTCCCTGTTTGGCCCTGGGCCAGCAAAAGGTCGACGAAGGCTACACTGCCAAAATCCGCGAGTTCACCACCGACAAAATGTTCCTCACCGAACTCGTCGATCATTTGCCTGAAGGCGGCAAGGTTCCCAGCCCAGAGAAGGTTCTAGGCTACATCGCAGGTACGCCCTTCAAGCTCACTCATGCATCCAACGTTCACAAGTATTTCCGTGCCCTGGGCAGCGCCACGCCTCGAGTGAAAGTGTTCTCCATTGGCAACTCGGAAGAAGGCCGGGAGATGATTGTCGCCTGCATATCGGACGAAGCAAATCTGGCCAAACTTGAGCGCAACAAGGAATTGATGGCCAAGCTGGCAGACCCGCGGAAAACCGATCCCGCAGCGGCTCAAGCCGCCATGAAGGAAGTCGTGCCGATGTACTGGCTTACCGGCTCGCTCCATTCCACGGAAACCGGCAGCCCAGAGATGCTGATGGAACTCGCCTACCGCCTCGCCGTCGAGGAGACGCCATTCATAGAGACCATCCGCAAGAACATGATCGTGATGATCACGCCTGTATCGGATGTCGACGGCCGGGAGCGCATGGTGGACCTTTACAACTGGCGCCGCGCCCACGAGAAGCAAGCTTCACCCAACCTGATCTATTGGGGCAAGTACGTTGCTCACGACAACAATCGCGATGGGATGAGCCTTTCGCTCGCTCTTACGCGAAACGTCTGGAAGACATTCTTCAACTACCATCCTCTGGTTCTGCATGATCTCCACGAAAGCGTGCCCTTCCTCTACGTCTCCACCGGCATGGGCCCATACAACGCCTGGTACGACCCGATCCTGATCAGCGAATGGCAGAAGCTCGCCTATCACGAAGTGGAAGAGATGACCAAGCGCGGAGTTCCGGGAGTCTGGACTCATGGCTTTTACGATGGCTGGGCTGCCAACTACATGTTCCTCGCCGCCAACGGGCACAATGCGATTGGCCGCTTCTACGAAACCTTTGGCAATGGCGGCGCTGACACGCGTAAGCGTAACGTGCCTGCCACATCGACCACCCGCACCTGGTTTCGCCCCAACCCTCCGCTTGCTGAAGTGAACTGGAGCATCCGCAACAACGTCAACTTACAGCAGAGCGGCGTGCTGTTCGCGCTCAATTTCACTGCACGCAACAAGATGGAGTTCCTGAACAACTTCTACCAGAAGGGCCAGCGCAGCATCGCCAAAGCCAGCACGGAAGGCCCTGCTGCATATGTCGTACCCGGCGACACGCCACGACCCGGCCTTGCCGCCGACCTCATGAAGATCATGGATCTGCAGGGTGTCGAAGTTCACAAACTGAGTGCCGCAACGGAGGTGACGCTCAAGACAGGCAAGCGAACTCTTCCGGTTGGCAGCTATGTCGTCCGCATGGATCAGCCTTACTCGCGAATGGCGGATATGTTGCTCGACTTGCAGTATTACAACGCGAACGACACGCGCCCCTATGACGACACAGGCTGGAGCCTCGGCTACCTGCGCAATGTCGAAACTGTGCGTGTGACCGACGGCGCAATCCTCAAAGCCCCAATGACCTTGGTCAATGGCGTGCCCCAGCTTTCAACCACGATCAACGGTTCAAACAGCGCCAAGGCTTGGGTAATCCCGCATACCGCCGACAACAATCTGGCTAGCTTTCGCTTCGCCCTCAAAGACGTCCAGATGTGGGCGGCAGAGGTAGCCTTTGAGGCCGGTGGCGCAAAGTTCAACGCGGGCGCAGTTATCATCCCTGCTGAGAACGTGGCCAAGTCGAGGATCAGCGAAGCCGCCAAGGGCCTCGGCCTCAAAGTAGTTGGCGTGGACGCGATTCCTGCCGTTGCCAGGCACGAGTTGGCCGCCGCACGGATCGCGCTGGTTCACACCTGGACCAGTACTCAAAACGAAGGTTGGGTCAGGCTGGCGCTGGAAGAAGCAAAAGTCCCTTACGAGTACATCAGCGATCAAAAGGTGGCTCAGATTGCTGACTTGCGAGCGAAATACGATGTCATACTCTGGGGCCCAATCAATGGCTCGAGCCAGAGCATCGTGAATGGAATCCCGAAGCGTGCAGGCGAGCCTGCCATCCCCTGGAAGAGCTCTGAGCTAACGCCCAGCTTCGCGACGGGTCCGGACCAGACGGACGATATCCGTGGGGGCATGGGTCTCGAAGGCGTCCTGAATCTTCGGCGATTCGTCGATGCGGGTGGTTTATTCATGACCATCGGCGGCAACGCTTCGATTCCGATCGATTACGGCCTGGTTGAGGGAATTAGCATCCAGGCCACTCGTGAACTTCAAGTCCGCGGCAGCGTCCTGATGAGCCAAGTCAGCGATCGGCTGAGTCCGATCGTCTATGGCTATGACGACAAGGTGCCTGTGTACTTCAACAATGCACCGGTGCTGCAGGTCAGCCGGCCCGGCGCATTTGGCGGTGGCGGAGCTGCTGCAGCGCCAGCCGGCCGGCCCACCGGCCGGGGCGGCATCAACGACCCGGACGTCGTACAGGCAAGACCCTATCAGGAACCCACTCGTCCAGTGCCTGAAGAGATAAACGAGGTCATGCGAGCCTACCTCCCGCCCGCGAACATGACTCCCCGAACCATCCTGCGTTTTGCCCCAGCCAATGAGTTGCTGATCAGCGGCATGCTTGCCGGGGGACAGGAACTCGCGGGCAAACCGGTCATCGTCGATGTTCCGGTCGGCAAGGGCCACGTGGTTCTTTTCGCAAATAATCCGATGTGGCGTCAGCAGACCCAGGGCAGTTGGTTTCTTGTCTTCAATGCGGCGATGAACTACGCAAACCTGAACGTCGGACGCCCTGCCCCCTCCAACCGGAGCGCGGAAGCCACCCAAACTGCTGGTGAAGACGAACAACAGCAATAAGGTAGTCCACGAAATTTGAGCGCCGCACGTCAAGGCTAATAGCTGATGCTCTTGCGCGCCTTTATTTTCGCTTTATGTTCGCCATTATTCGGAGCAAAATTTGTCGTGCTCCAGAGCGGTTT
>Ga0163144_10000670_pt1 | contig 81097 bp, 67 predicted proteins | sample OliLak19BULKMAT1_FD_123175 | JGI IMG/M metagenome (GOLD analysis project Ga0163144, IMG submission 123175) | Freshwater microbial mat bacterial communities from Lake Vanda, McMurdo Dry Valleys, Antarctica - Oligotrophic Lake LV.19.BULKMAT1 | ecosystem: Environmental > Aquatic > Freshwater >... | reverse complement strand
CTGCTCAGAAAATCTCGACGGGGGCCCCAGAAAAAACGCCGCACCCCCAACTGCACCAACATCCGACACCTCTCCACCAAACGTGTCCTCGACCAGTACGGCTAATGCATGTTGAAAGGGGTGGTCAAGGCTCGCCCTGCCACTGAATCGGCGGGTGAATTACGGGCAGGCCAGGGCCGAACCTGGCAGTGCGGCAATCGTGTCCGTTTCGCTATCTCATCACCAGCTCACGCAGAGACCAGACCATGCCCCGGATCAAGTGGTTGTATTGGGCGGCGGGTATTTACGGCATTCTGATCGTCGCGCCGCTGTTCTTCCTGGAAGACAGGCTCGGCGCCGACTACCCGCCCCCGATCACGCACCCTGAGTATTACTACGGGTTCGCCGGTTCCGTGCTTGGCTATCAGTTGATGTACCTGATGATCGGCGTCGACCCAGTGCGATTCCGGCCATTGATGCTCCTGGGCGCGGCCTGCAAGCTGGCCTTCGCTCTGGCGGTGGGGATTCTCTATGGACAGGAAAGAGTCGCGGGCACGATGGTCGCCCTGTCGAGCATCGACGTGGTGCTGGCCGTGGCTTTCGTCGTCGCCTGGACCTACACGCCAAGGCCGTGGAACGGCAACGAGTTTCGCTAACGCGATTCCTCTGCCAGCGCGTCTCAACCGACGGTCAGGCCGCTGGCAGGCCCTGCGCTCGACGCCAGGCAGAGAGCTGCCCCAGGTGCAGCCCGTGGTGCGTGCAGAGCACGTGCGTCACGGCCACGCCGATCGTGGGCATCAGGGTGCGCAGCTTCGGATTGGGGTGTTCGCGGTCCAGCGTCTCCGATGGTGCGGCTTTCACCGCGTCGCTCAGCCGGCGGTAGGCGCGCTCATAGGCGGTCCACAGCTCGTCCTTCGAAGGATAGAGCGAGCGGTCGCTCACCGGCTTGCTCGACAGGTTGAACAGTTCACCCCACTCCTTATTCATTTCGTAGGGGAGATCAAAGACGCGGCCCGTGGCGTCGCCCACGAAAGTCAGGTGCCCCAGCACCCAGGCCGCGTGATTCATGCCCGGCGCGGGCTGCAGGGCCATCTTGTCATCAGGAATGTCTGCCAGGAGCTTCTTGGCATACGACAGGTTCAGCTCCGCCGCCCGCAGTACGTGATCGCGCATGGCCCGTGTCCTTTTGCTAGCGCTATAAACGATTGGTAGTCGTCGGTCACTTCTTGAACGGCACGTGATACCCGGCCACATTCAGCCGGATGCGATACAGGCTCTTATCCACGCTGAGATAGAGCATCGTGTCTTCGCCGCCGATGCCAAACTCGCAATTGCTGGGGATGCCCACTGCCTCGCCGCCGGCTTTCTGATTGGCCGGACCGGTCGGCACGAAGGCCACTTCCTTGCCCTGCGGGTCGATGACCAACAGGCCCGGCCGCTTTAGGCTGCGTGACGTCAGATAAATGTTACCCTTTACGTCGACGCAGAAACCGTCGCTGCCGTTCTCCGCGCCAAAGTCATAGATCGTGCGTCGCGGGCCGTTGACCAGACCGTCTGCACCCAACGGATAGGCATATATCTTCATCGCGCCGGTCTTGGGCGGCGGCGCCGTGGGATCGATTTTGTCGGTACCGTTGTTGTGGTCGCCCACATAAAGGGTCTTCTCGTCGGGGCTCAGTGCGATGCCGTTTGGCTTTTCCACCTCGTGCGTCACCTCGACCACCGAGCCATCGGTGTTCACGCGATATACGGCCCGGTGCTCCAGCTCGCGCGGCTCGTCGCCTAGGTAGCGCGGGTCGGTAAAGTAAATTCGCCCCTTGGTATCAATGCAGAGGTCGTTGGGGGCGTTGAACTTCTTGCCCTGATATTTATCGGCGACGGTCTCGCTCTTGCCGGTTTTGCGATTCCACCGTGAGACCCGCCGGCCGCCGTAATCGGCCCCTTCGCAGGCCACGAGGTCGCCATTGGCATCGCAGGTCAGGCCGTTGGCCTTGCCGCTGTCGTTGGTAAAGACCGTGGTCTGCCGCGTGGCCGGGTCAAATCGCAGGATCATGCCCGGGTCGGGACCAAAGGGCATGTCGGTGAAATAGACCGAGCCGTCAGGGGCCACCGCCGGCCCTTCGGTCAATCCGCCGCTGAGCTTGGCGGTGCGGGTAAACAACAGTTCGAGCTTGGATTCGGCCGGCACGATCGGATTGTCGGCTGCGTCGATCGCAGAGCTAAACGCCGTGGCTAGCAAGATCGCCACAATCAAGACGCTGACGAACGTACGCATGCGAGTCTTCCTCCGCCGAAGAAATGGTGCAATTCATATCTGCCTGCCCAACGCCGGTTAGTCTATCGGTCCAGCGCGGCCGCTTCAAACATTGCCAGCGCAAACTGCCTCCACCGGCACGTTCAATCCCCGGGCCGTGTCGCACAGCGCCTTCCAGGTGATGTCGTCCAGCTCGATTCCATCGGCCAGCCGCCTAGCCTTGGTCTGCTCCTCAATCTCGCCGGGCATCAGAATCTGGCCGCCCGGCTGGGTCTTCTCCGAGCTCTTCACCCAGTCGATAAATCGTCGCACCTCGGCCGCAAACGCCGCGCCCTCTTGAAACCGCTCGGGCTCCATGTAGATCGAGAGCATGCCGTTGGCCAGCCGCCCGGCCTGTGCAGGATTGCTCGCACCTGCGCCGGTCAGTGCACCGGCCATCATTTCGGTGATGATACCCAGGGCATAACCCTTATGAGCGGCGATGCCCAGGATCGCTCCCGGCGGGTCGCCGTAAAAAACCTTGGGGTCGATGGTCGGTTCGCCCGTGGAATCAATGATGCAACCCTCGGGCACGTTCACACCCTTGTTGAACGCGACCTTGAGCTTGCCCTCGGCGATCGTGCAGCAGGACATGTCCATGATGATTGGCTCGCCATCCTTCACCGGCACGCCCGCGGCCACGGGGTTGGCGCTGAGTCGGCGGTTGATGCCGCCAAACGGCGCCACCAGGATGCCCGCGCCGCTGGTGTTCACGAAGTGCAGCGAGACGATGCCGGCCCGCGCGGCCAATAGCGGCCAATCGCCGATGCGCCCCAGGTGCCCGGCGTTTCGCAGCGCTACGACCGCCACGCCGTACTTCCGCGCTTTTGCGACACCCAGCTTGGCGGCCTCTTCGCCGATCGTCTGGCCAAAGCCATAGCCCCCGTCGACGACCGCGATCACGTCGGTCTCAAACAGCGTGGTCAGCGACTGATTGGCCACGACCTTGCCGGCCTTTAGCCAGTCGATGTAATACGACACGCGGATTACGCCGTGCGAATCGTGACCGACCAGGTTGGCCTCGGTCAGATAGTGGCCGACCCGCGCGGCTTCGTCGGCGCTGCAGCCGGCAGCGTGAAACATGGAAGCGACAAACTTCTTCAAGCGGTCGGCGGCGATTTTCATGCGAGCTCTCGACTATTCTGGAATCAAAACAAACTTTTGCAGCGTGTGACAGTCTTTACCGATGAGCCCGCGATTGCCGCCGGCACTCCAGGTGACCTCGCTGACATAGAGGTCGCCAAACAGATCGACCCAGACGTCGTGCGGGGCAAAGAAGTCGCCGGGCGAACAGGGATTATCGCCGCCGCCCCACCGCGCCTGCAACTCGCCGGCCAGGTGGAACACGCTCATTCGCCCGCCGGTCGTTTGGCTTGGCCCGGCGACGTTGCCCGGAAACATGCCGGCCCGATACCCGAGCTCGGCCACGAAGACACGATCCTGCCGGTCGACAAACACCTCGCACGGCCGCGCCAGGTCGGTCCACTCGGCGATATACTCTCCGCCAGCTGCGAAGAGCTGCACGCGGCTATTCTCGCGGTCGGCCACGTACACCGTGCCGTGCCGATCGACCGCGATGCCATGCGGCACGTGAAACTGACCAGGCTTGGCGCCCGGCTCTCCCCAGGAACTCAACAGCTGGCCGTCGGGGTCAAAGCGGTGCACCCGGGCGTTGCCGTAGCCGTCGGCCACGTACAGCTCGCCGCTGGGCGCGACCGCCAAGTTGCAGGGAAAGTTGAACGGTCCCGCCGAATGGCGGATCGTGCGATAGTCGACCGTGGTCGCGCCGGTTTCCGCAGCGCGGCCGGCGTTGCCCAAGGTCCAGAGCCGCCGGCCGTCCAGCGTGTGCTTATGGACCGTGTGGTCGGAGTCGTCGACCAGGTAGACCGAATCGTCCGGCCCGATCGTGATGCCGTGGGGTCGGACGAATTGCCCTTCGCCCCAGGAACGTAAGAACCGCCCGTCGCGGTCGAGCACGATCACGGGATGCTCGCCGCGGTTGAACAGATAAGCATTGCCCGCCGCATCGGTGGCCAGCGCCGCCATCTCGACCAGCGACCAGCCGGGCGGAAGCTGTTGCCAATCGGCAAGCGGCCGATAGGTAAACGCGCCGGAGCCGACAGTGGTAGTGCTGGTGGAAGACATCGCGGCCTGCAAAATACTAACCCGACGCGCCGGCGAGGGAGCGGCGAAACAGATCGTCCATTCTTAGGGCTCCCTCGCTTGCGCGTCGGGTTGGTGAAAGCCTCACTCCAGCGGCGCCACTTCGCCGCGCTCGTCGGGCGGCTCAGGCAAAAACAGCGCTGCCGCCGCGGCCGGCAGGAACATGAATCCGGCGTAGAACAACACCAGCCGAAAATCGCCGACCTTGCTGAACAGTCCAAAGAACACGGTGCCAAACGCCGCCGCGATCCGCCCGATGTTGTAGCAAAAGCCGGCGCCGGTCGTGCGCAGCAACGTGGGAAACAAGGGCGGCATGTACATGGTGAACAGCGCGAACATGCCGCTGGAGGCGCCCATCAACGGCAGCAGCCACCACATCTGGTCGTGCGTGCGGGGCGTGTAGTAGGTCACGGCCATCGACGTAAAGTAGCACAGGCACAATAGCACGATGGCAAAGCGATAACCCAGGCGCCGCGCCAACATCGCCGCCAGGAAATTGCCCACGATCGACGAGAACATGATCAGCGCAAAGGCCTGGCTGATCATCTCGTTCCGCTGGGCATCGGTCCACTCGGCAACGTCCGGCAGGTTGCGCAGGTCTTGCACGCTCCAAAATGTGAACGCCCAGTGGGCAGTCAGAGCCAGCGAACATACCAGGATGGTCAACAACGTGATCCGTCGCACGTCACCGCGAAACAGGTCGAGCACACTGGGATGCTCTCCCTTTTGCTCCAGCTTGGCCGCGTGCCACTGCTCGGTCTCGGGCACGGCCCGGCGAATCCACAGTGTGACCAGCGCCGGCAGGATGCCGATCAGAAACACGTAACGATATTCGAGGCCAGACATCAGGTACGTGGCCAGCGTGGCGACCATGATGCCGACGTTCACGGCCGTTTGCAGAACAGCCGCCAGCCAGGGTCGCCAGTTCTTGGGCCAGGTCTCCGAAAGCAGCGCCGCACCCACGGCCCATTCGCCGCCGATGCCCAGCGCCGCCAGGAACCGAAAGATCATCAGATGCCACCAGGTCTGGGCAAACGTCGACAGCCCGGTGAACAGCGCATAGGTCAAGATCGTGAGCATCAGCGCTCGGCTGCGCCCCAGCCGGTCGCCGACCCGGCCAAAGAAACCGCCCCCCAGCGCCCAGCCGACCAGGAACGAAGCCTGGATGATCGAGCCGTACTTGCTGACCTCGGGGTCCTTGATGTCGGTGGCCAAAAGCTGCGCGACAAACGGCAGCGCGACCAACGTATAGAGGTGCATGTCCAGGCCGTCGAACAACCAGCCCAGCCAGGCGGCGATGCCGCTGCGCCATTGCACGGACGTGATGTCGGCCAGTCGCGTGATCGCCTGCGGGTCGACCGGCGCCGCTGGTGACGCCGGTTCCTGAGTGCCTGCCTTTTGCATGAGAGCCTACCCGCCAACCAAGTGAACCCGCGTTCGCCGCGACGCAATCCGGCAAGGATACTCGGTTTGAAGGCGCGTTGCCAGCGTTTGACGCGGGGCAAAATCTGGCGAAGTCGGGCCGCCATTGCAATCCGCGAGGTCGGGCCTGAGACTATACTACGAATCACCCCGAGTTTCGACGAAGAGGGCGTCGGGACGAACGAAGTTTCCTGCGAGACCTGCATGTTCCGTTCGCCGCGGGCCATCCTGAGCGTGCTGCTCGCCTGGGCGACGATCTCGTCCGTCCGAGCCGAGGATATAGCTCCCACGTCGCCAACAGCTGCTCCCACGCCTGCCACCGCTGAGCAAGTCGAGTTCTTCGAGCGGCAAGTTCGACCGCTATTGGCCGAGAACTGTCACTCCTGTCACGGTGCAAAGAAGCAGCACGCCGACCTGCGGCTCGATTCCCGGGCTGCCCTGGTCAAGGGAAGTGAGAACGGTCCGGTCATCGACCTGGCAGCGCCGGCCGCGAGTTTGCTCATCCGCGCAATCCGCCATGCCGACGACGCCACGGCCATGCCCCCAGATTCCGCGCCCAAGCTTTCGGACGCGGCGATCGGCCAGATCGAGAGATGGCTGGCGGCCGGCGCGCCTTGGCCCGAGGATGCTGCTAGTAAATCAACGACGCCCCAACAAGCGGCCGCCGACCACTGGGCTTTTCAACCCGTGAAGCTGCCGCCCGTGCCCGAGGTGAAAGACCAAGGCTGGGCACGCACGCCGATCGACCGCTTTGTGCTGGCCGCGCTCGAAGCGCAAGACCTCTCCCCTGCCCCGCCGTCTCCGCGAGCCACGCTCATCCGCCGCGTGACCTACGACCTCACCGGGCTGCCGCCCACCGCGGACGAGGTCGCCGCCTTTGTCGCCGACGCGTCGCCCGAGGCCTTTGCCCGGGTGGTCGACCGCCTGCTGGGCTCGGTGCACTACGCCGAACGCTGGGCCCGGCACTGGCTGGACGTCGCCCGCTATGCCGACACCAAGGGCTACGTTCGCCTGGCCGAGGAGCGGATGTTTCCCTTTGCCTTCACCTATCGCGACTATGTGATCCGCGCGTTTCAAGACGACCTGCCCTATGATCGGTTCATCCTCGAGCAGCTCGCCGCGGACGAGTTGCCCGCCGATGGAACCGGTGATGACCGCCGGCTTGCCGCGCTCGGCTTTCTCTCGCTCGGCCGGCAGTTCACCGGCAACACCTACGATATCATTGACGACCGCATCGACGTCATCTCGCGCGGCCTGTTGGGCCTGACCGTCACCTGCGCCCGCTGTCACGACCACAAGTACGATCCGATTCCCACGGCCGACTATTATTCGCTCTACGGCGTGTTCGCCCCGGGCGAAGAGCCGCTGTTGCCGCCGCTCATCGCGCCGCCGGCTGCCGACGCTGCCACGCAGACCTTCGAGCGCGAGCTCGACGCGCGGCGAAAGTCGCTCGAAGACTATGAGCCGGCGGAATACGCCAAGCTGCTCGACGATTTTCGCCAGCAAACGGGCGCCTACCTGGTCGAAGCCCTGGCCGGCCGCGTCCTCTTGCAGCAGCCGCTGCCGCTGGAACACAACGACCTCCGGCAGCTGGTCGTGAATCGCTGGGTCGACTACCTGGACGCCTCCGGACCCAACGACCCGGTCTGGGCCGCCTGGCACGCGCTGGCCAAACTACCGGCCGATAAGTTTGCCGAGCAGGCCGCAGCGCTGATCGGCACATGGGCAAACGGCGCTAAGACCGACGCCGGGCAACCGCTCAATGCGCTGGTCGTCGCCCGGCTGACGGCCAACCCGCCAAAGTCGATGACCGACGTCGCGCGAACCTATGGCGCGCTGCTCTCTGAAGTCCACACGCAATGGCAGTCGCAGGTCGCCTCCGCCGCGGCTGCCGCCGGCGCTTTGCCAGAGCGGATTGCCAGCGATGATCACGAGGCCCTGCGCCAGGTGCTTTACACGGCCCGTTCGCCGGTGATGGTCAGCCGCCAGGAAGCGATTCTCAATTATCTGTACGACGCGACGATCAACGCCGAGATCTTCAAGCGCCGCGGTACGATCAACGCCCACCTGGCGGACACGGCCCACGGCCCGGTCCGGGCTCACACCGTGGTCGACCGCCCCACGCTCGACGAACCACGCATCCTGATCCGCGGCAATCCGACGCGACCCGGTCGCCAGGTACCCCGGCATTTCCTCACCGCGCTGGCCGGCGAGTCGCCGCCGCAGTTCACCGTCGGCAGCGGTCGGCTCGAGCTCGCCCGGGCAATCGCCAATCCTGACAACCCGCTGACGGCGCGGGTGCTCGTCAATCGGGTTTGGGCGCATCACTTTGGCGCCGGCCTGGTCCGCACGCCCAGCAACTTTGGCCTGCGCGGCGAGCGGCCAACGCATCCGGAGCTATTGGATTACCTGGCCGCGACGTTCATGGACCAGGGCTGGTCGCTCAAAAAGTTGCACCGCGCGATCCTGCTGTCGGCCGTCTACCAGCAATCGAGCCAGGACCGCGCCGATGCCGCTGCCCGCGACCCCGAGAACCGCCTGCTGGGGCGGGCCAACCGCCGCCGCTTGGACTTTGAGGCGCTACGCGATTCGCTGCTGGTCGCCGCCGGACGATTGGACCTGTCGGTCGGCGGTCCGAGCGTCGAGCTGACCTCTATGAACGCAAATCGCCGCACGCTCTATGGTCGCATCGACCGCCAAGGTCTGCCGGGCATGCTGCCAACCTTCGACTTTGCCAGCCCCGACACCCACGCGCCGCAGCGATATCAGACGACCGTCCCCCAGCAGGCGCTATTGCTCATGAACAGCCCGCTGGTCGCCGAGTTGGCCAAAGCACTGAGCGCGCGAGCCGACGTCGTCGCGATCGCGGATCCGAGCGGACGCATTTCGCGCATGATCCAAATGGCCTGGGGCCGCGCACCGAGCGAGCGCGAGCTGCGGTTGGCACTCGACTTCGTAACTGCCGAGTCATCGCCCCCGGCGCCCGGCGCGCCAGAGCTGGACGCCTGGCAGGCATTTGCCCAGACCTTGCTGTTGTCCAACGAGTTTGCCCATGTCGATTGAAGACGTGCTACGCCACCTGAACTCGCCGCTCTCACGGCGCGAGCTGCTGACCCGCTCGGGACTGGGTTTGGGCGCGCTGGCGCTGGCGCCATTGTTGGCCGAAGGGGCGACTTCGTCGACGGCGCCGCGCGATCCCAATCAACCTTTAGCCCCCCGCTCGCCGCATTTTCCGGCGAAGGCCAAGCACGTCATCCACATTTTTGCCAATGGCGGACCGTCGCAGGTCGACACTTTCGACCCCAAGCCAGCCTTGGAAAAATATGCCGGCCGCGAGTTGCCTACCGGCAACCTGCCGACGGAGCGCAAGACCGGCGCGGCGTTTCCCTCGCCGTACAAGTTCGCCAAGCACGGCCAGTGCGGCACCGAGGTTAGCTCGCTGTTTCCCAAGGTCGCCGAGCACGTCGACAAGCTGGCGGTGGTCCGCTCGATGGTCGCCGACATTCCCAACCACGAGCCGTCGCTATTGCTCATGAACTGCGGCGAGGCCCGCCTGCCGCGACCGAGCTTTGGCAGTTGGTTGACCTACGGCCTGGGGAGCGAAAACCAGAACCTGCCCGGCTTCGTCGCCATGTGCCCCGGTGGGCTGCCGATCCAGGGCGCGCAAAACTGGCAGAGTGCCTTTCTGCCCGGCATCCATCAAGGGACCTACATCGACACGCAGCACGCCGAGGTCGACAAGCTGATCGAGCACATTCGCAATTCGCAGCTCTCCACGGCGCGGCAGCGGCGGCAGCTCGACCTGCTGGCGGCGTTTAATCGCGAACATGCCGACAGTCGGCAGCGCGACCCGCAGCTCGAAGCGCGAATCCAGTCGTTCGAGCTCGCCTATCGCATGCAGAGCGAAGCGGCCGAGGCGTTTGACCTCAGCCGCGAGCCCCAGCACATCCTGGACCTGTACGGCGCGAGCAACTATGGACGGCAGATGCTGCTGGCCCGGCGGCTGGTCGAGCGGGGTGTGCGGTTCGTGCAGGTCTGGCACGGCGCCGCGCAGCCCTGGGATTCGCACAACGACATTCGCGATCACGAAAAGCTGGCGGCCGAAAGCGATCAGCCGATCGCGGCCCTGTTGACCGACCTGGCGCAGCGCGGGCTGCTGGACGAAACCCTGGTGCTGTGGGGCGGCGAGTTCGGCCGCACGCCCTCGGTGGAGCTGGCCAACCCCTTGATCGGCAACGCCAAGACGCAGGGGCGCGACCACAACCATTACGGGTTCAGCGTCTGGATGGCCGGCGGCGGCATCAAGGGCGGCATGACCTACGGCGCCACCGACGAGTTCGGCTTTCGCGCGGTCGACAAGCCGGTGCACGTTCACGACCTGCACGCCACGATGCTGCATCTGCTGGGCTTCGACCACGAGCAATTCACCTACGCCTACGCCGGCCGCGACTTCCGCCTGACCGACGTGCACGGGCATGTGGTGAAAGAGTTGTTGGCGTGACGGCGAGAAGGCTTCGGGCAACAGGCTTCCGGCCACAGGTCCGTCAGTCCGACAGGAGAGTGCGTGACATTCGGGTGGCCTGACAATTCTTATCCGCTAGCAACTCTCTGCGCGCACCCCTACCCACCAAGAATGGTTGATCTTGCCTGACCGGCACAACCGATAGCATCCTTAGGTCCGCACCGGGTCGATGGGCCGCGGACGACTATCGGGTCAGCGTGAGGAGTGGGTCATGAAGGGCACATGGCGCATCTTGCTGGTGGCGTGGACGATGGCGTGCATCGTCGGCTGCTGTTCGTCGCCCTATCGGCGCTGGCAGGACTACATCGGCTGGAGCAATCCCGAGCCCGACCGCTTCGGTGCGTATCCGCCGCCGCCGGTTACGACGCCGCCCGGCCCAACCACGCCGGCCGTGTTGCCGCCGCCGCCCTCGGTTGAGGAATAGCTCGCACCCGACGACCTAGTAGGTCCCTTCTTCAAGCGCTCGCTGCGCTTCGTTTGCCAAGGCGTCGACCTGACGGTCGAAATGCGCAAATCGCTCGTCCTTGGTAAAGCCCTGCACGTAGCGGTAGTAAATCTGCTGGATGATTACCGCTACCTTGAACAGGCCGAAGGCGTAGTAGAAGACCATGTCGGTCGTGTCGAAGCCTGACTGCTCGCGGTAGTATTCGGTCAGTTCGCGGCGACTCATGCTGCCGGGCAACTGCGTGGGGCCAAAGGCATAGACCTGCAAGGGCGCGGGATCCTTGGCCTCGACCCAATAGGCCAGCACGGTGCCAAAATCCATCAACGGGTCGCCCAGCGTGCACATCTCCCAATCCAGCACCGCGACGATGCGCGTGACGTCGGTGGGGTCGAGCATGATGTTGTCGAACTTGTAGTCGTTGTGCACCAGCGACGACGCCCGCTCTGGCGGCATGTGAGCCGGAAAGTAGTTCATCAGCCATTCCATGGCCGGCACCTCGGTCGTGCGACAGGCGACGTAGCGCTTGATCCAACCCTCGATTTGCCGGGCCACGTAGCCCGCGGGCTTGCCGAGGTCACCGAGGCCGGCCGCCTGATAGTCGAGCTTGTGAAAGGTGACCAGGTTGTCGATGAACGCCCGGTTGAGCGCGGCGACCGTAGGCGGGTCGAGCTTGATGCCCTCGGGCAGCTTGCGCCGTAAGACCACACCCTTGCGCCGCTCCATGCAATAAAACGGCGCGCCCAGCACGCTCTCGTCCTCGCAATACAACACCGGACGCGGCGCGGGGGGATAAACCTCGCAGAGCTTGGACAACACCCGATACTCGCGCCCCATGTCGTGCGCGCTCTTCACCCGGTTGCCAAACGGCGGCCGGCGGAGCACCAGCTCCAGGTCGCCCAGGCGAATCAGGTAGGTCAGGTTCGAAGCGCCGCCAGGAAACTGCTCGACGGAGAGTGGCCCCTTGGCGCCCGGCACATTGGCCAGCAGGTACGGCTCCAGCTTGGCCAGGTCCAGCTCCTCGCCGGGGCGGATCGTCTTGGTCGTATCGCTTGCGGTGCTCATGTTCGTTGGCTGAGGGGTCGTTGGCTGAGGGGTGGTGCTCGAATGATTCGATGGATGGCCGCGGTCCGTCGGTCAGCGAAAGGTCCTCATGGCTGGGTCTTCCAGGTGAGCCAGCGCATTGAACCCATCCATCGTAAGGCGATCTTGCGAGAATACAAACTCGGTGACCGAGCAATTGCGGACTCGCCAGCCGAGGTCAAACGCCGCCCGATCCGGGCAGGCCAACGACCGCTGCATGGCCACAGTGACCGCGCCCACGGAGGTAAACGCCGCCACGCGGCGGCCGCGACCCTCGCCAGCGGTGATCCGCGCCAGCCCGGCATTGACCCGGTCGCAAAACGCCCGCCACGACTCGACCTCGGGAGAGCCGATCTTGCCCTCTACCCAGTGCATCACGACCTCTTCGAACATGAGCTGAAAGGTGCGATGCCGGTCGCGCGGCGCCTCGGCCGCGTGGTAGGCCGCGTGCAGCGGGCCGATGTGCGGATATTCGCGGACGATGTCGGCGATCTTCAACTTGATCAGCCGGTCGACGTGGTGCTCGTCCAGCTCGGGCACAAACTGCGGCTCGGGCCAGGGCAGCCCGGCTTTGGCAAAGGCCTCGCCGGCCAGCGCCGCGGTCTCGATTTGGCGAACTCGCGGGCCGGTGAAGACCTCGTCGAACCGCACGCCGTGCCGCACCCAATACTCACCCAACAGCCGGGCCTGCTGCTCGCCCAGCGGCGAAAGCTGATCGTAGTTGTCGGCAAAGAACGAAGCCTGACCGTGACGCACTAACGCGAGGATGCTCATGGGGGGGGGAAAGTGGCTAGTGGTCCGTGGTCAGTGGATAGTGACGAGGAGGGCGGGGTGGCGAGAGAGGGTTGCTACTTCGTGGCGACGACGGAGTCTTTGATTTTGGCTTGGAGCTTGCGCATGCCGGTTAGCCAGCGGTCGTAGTCCTGGGCCTTGTTGTGCATGTACTTGGTCACGACCGGGTGCGGCAGGATCAGAAATTGCTCGGCGGCAATCCCTGCAATCACCGCGTCGGCCACTTGCTCGACCGTGATCGCCTCGGGCCGCAGGGCCAGCAGCTCCGGTGCCGCGTCGTCGCGCATCAGCATGTTGGTAACCACGCCCTGCGGGCACAGGCAAGAGACCTTGATCGCCGGGCCGTGCGTGATCGCCAGCCATTCGGCCAGCGCGACCGCAGCGTGTTTGGTCACGGCATAGGGCGCCGCGCCCAGCGAGGTCAACAGGCCCGCGGCCGAGGCCGTGCTCACGAGGTAACCGTCGCCGCGGGCGAGCATCGCCGGCAGCACGGCCCGCGCGGCAAAAACATGGGCCATCAGATTGACGTCCCAGATCTTCTGCCAGGCCTCGTTCGATGCCTCGACGCCGCCGCCGGTGGCGATGCCGGCGTTCGAGAAAAACAGATCGATCTGGCCGAACCGCTTGGTGCTCTCGTCGACCAATCGCACGACGTCGGCCTCGCGGCCCACGTCAACCGTGACCGCGACGCCGCCGATCTCGCGAGCGACCGCGGCAGCAGCGGCGCCGTCGTAGTCGGCGACCACGACGCCCCGCGCACCCTCGGCCGCGAATCGCCGGCACAGCGCGGCGCCGATGCCGTTGCCGCCGCCGGTGACCACCGCGATTTTATCTTTGAGCTGCATGACGGCTGCGTGTGTAAATGGAAATGGTCCGGATCAGAGCGGCGCGCGGGATTAGCCGTGCCGTTTGAGCTCGTTCTTGGCGATGGCCTCGCGGTGGACCTCGTCCGGGCCGTCTGCCAGCCGCAGCGTGCGGGCACCGGCCCAGGCGTCGGCCAATGGGAAGTCGCCGCAGACGCCGGCGGCGCCGTGCGCCTGGATTGCGCGGTCGATCACCGTCAGCGCCATGTTGGGTGCCACGACCTTGATCATCGCGATCTCGGCCCGGGCTCCCTTGTTGCCCAGGGTGTCCATCATGTAGGCCGCCTTCAGGGTCAAGAGCCGCGCCTGCTCGATCTGGATCCGCGAATCGGCAATATCAGCCCGCAGCGCGCCTTGTTCCGAGAGCGGCTTGCCAAAGGCCACGCGTTGCTTCACCCGGCGGCAGGTCAGCTCGAGCGACCGCTCGGCCAGGCCGATCAATCGCATGCAATGGTGAATGCGACCCGGCCCCAGCCGGCCCTGGGCAATCTCAAACCCACGACCTTCACCCAGCAGCAGGTTCGAGGCCGGCACCCGAACGTTTTCATAGGTCACTTCGGCGTGGCCATGCGGCGCGTGGTCGTAGCCGAACACGGTCAGCATCCGCTTGACGGTCACGCCCGGGGTGTCGAACGGCACCAGGATCATCGACTGCTGGCGGTGGGTCTCGGCCTGCGGGTCGGTCTTGCCCATGAAGATTGCGATCTTGCAGCGCGGGTCGCCGGCGCCGGAGCTCCACCATTTGCGGCCGTTGATCACGTAGTGGTCGCCGTCGCGGCGGATGCTGGACTGGATGTTCGTGGCGTCGGAGCTGGCCACCTCCGGCTCGGTCATGGCAAAGCACGAGCGAATCTCGCCGGCCAGCAGCGGTTTCAGCCAGCGATCCTGCTGCTCACGGCTGCCGTACTGGGCCAAGACCTCCATGTTGCCCGTGTCGGGCGCGGCGCAATTGAAGACCTCGGGCGCCATCGGCGAGCGGCCCATGATCTCGCACAGCGGCGCGTATTCCAGGTTGGTCAACCCCGCGCCGTGGTCGCGGTCGGGCAGGAACAGATTCCACAACCCGGCCGCGCGGGCCTTCGGCTTCAGCTCTTCGATGATCTTGGTCGGCTGCCAGCGGTCGCCGGCGTTGATCTCGTCGTGCCAGCGCTGCTCGTTGGGGTAAACGTACTCGGCCATGAAGTCCGAGAGCCGAGCTTGCAAGTCCTTGACCTTGGGCGTGAAGTCGAAGTGCATGATGGAAGTGAGGGGTTAGGGATGTGGGGAAGTGGCTAGTGGTCAGTGGTCAGTGGTCAGAGCATGACGGGCCATTCGCTGGCGGCTTAGCAACGCGCAATCGAACGGCGCGGCCTCACCAAGTCCTCGCCAAATAGCCAACAACGAGCAACCAACAACGACTTCCCACTTCTTGTCTTTTCTTCGCACGCGGGCTACAGTCTACCGAACGGACGGTAGGGCCGCCAATCGGCCCGCCTGGATTAATTGCCAGTTACTTTGTCCGCCACCTCTCGCCCGCTTTTGAGACCCACGCGCATGAAGACCGACGCTGCCGCCAAGATCCTTGCCGACGTCGAGGCCTATTGCCAGGAGCTGCGGCCCATCGAAGAGCTGTGCTACGTGGAGCATCGTTACAACGAGCAGACGGTGACGCTGGCCAAGAAGCACAACATCCTGGGCATTCCCCTTCCGGTCGAGCTCGGCGGGCGCGGAGCTGATGCCCTGACCTATGCCCGGTCGCTGGCCCGGATCGGCCGCGAGGGGACCGGCGTGCGGACCTTCTTCAGCGGTCAGACTTCGATCGGCCAGTATCCGATCTTCCGCTATGGCAATGCCGATCAGCACGCCCGCTATCTGCCGGCCTCGTGCCGGGGCGAGAAAATCCTGGCCTTTGGCCTGACCGAGCCCGACGCGGGCTCTAACCCCTTGGAAATGACCAGCACCTATCGCCGCAGTGGCGACAAGTACTTGCTCAACGGCGTGAAGTACCTGATCTCCAATGGCGGCATCGCCGACGCCGTGGCCGTGTTTGCCTATCCCGAGGACAAAACCGGCAAGGACCGCCGGATGAGCGCGTTCATCGTCGATACGGCAGGCGAAACGTTCGAGGCCGAGGACCTGCACGCCAAACCGGGCATGTTCACCGCCAACACCGGCATGTTTCAGATGACCGACCATCCGGTGCCGGTCGAAAACCTGCTGGGCAAGGAAGGCGAAGGCTTTCGAATTGCCATGGGCACGCTGGTCTCGGGCCGGTTGAGCGTGGCCAGCGGCTGCCTGGGCGTGATCGAGGATTGCCTGGCCGAAGTACTGGAGTATTCCAAAACCCGGGTGCAGCACGGCAAGCCGATCGGCAAGCATCAGCTCGTGCAAGAACACATCGCGATGATCGAGATGGACCGCGCCACCAGCGACGCCCTGGTAGAGCGGGCAGCGATTGCCAAGATGGCCAGCGACGCGGCGCTCGGCGACGCCCAGTTGGCCAATAACGCCGACTATCTCGTCGCCCAGGCCAAGTTCTGCGCCTCCAACGCCGCCTGGGACGCGGCCGATCGAGCGGTACAAATCTACGGCGGTCGCGGCTGGTCCGAGCTCTACCGGGTCGGCCGGCACCTGCAAGACGTGAGAGTGTGCCGCATCTACGAAGGCACCGACGAAATCATGAAGCTCAAAATCGCCAGCGCGCTGTTGGGCAAAGATTTCGCAGCGTTCGGGTGATGAGGAAGGGGCCAGGGATGAGGGACCAGGGGCCAGCTTCGTAGGTCAGGCATTTGCCTGACAGAGTTCTGGTTAGCGATTCCATTGTCAGGCAAATGCCTGACCTACGCCTAAGACCTATCGCCTAACGCCTTCCTGACTTCTCCCCAGGCGTGACGGATCACCTGGTCGGCGGCGGCTTTGATCAGGCTGGGGCTGACTGCGGAGATCAGACCTTTGAGGTTCTCGACGTTGGCGGTCCAGGTGAGCAGCGACCCGGCCCCGTCGGGCGCGACCTTGAGTTGCGACACGATGTCCATGCCCACGCCGATGCCCTGGGCCGTGACATTCATCGTGGCGTCGCTGGGGGGAGTGGTCTCGCCCAGGCCGATCGTGAGCTTCATCGTGCCGCGCAAGAAAGAGAAGCCGGGCCGCACGACGCACTTCAAGGTCCGCGCGTCGACCCGCTCGGAAGAGACCAGGTCAGGGATCGTGCCGGCCATGGCGTCCAGATCGGTCAGCAACCCAAACACTTTCTCAGGCGGCGCGTCAAACCGCTCCTCGCCGCCAAACGCCAAAGGTGCCGCCATGCAAAGATTCCTCACTGAAACAAACGTTGCGAAGCCGCCAGCGAATGGTCCGTTCTTCTCTAGCCACTAGCCACTGACCACTAGCCACTTCCTCACGGCTTCATCACTCCGCACACCGGCGGATCCCAACCCAGCTTGTTCTGCTCGGCCGCCAGCTCGTCGAACTTGCGGGCCAGATCGTCGGGTATCGGGGCCATGCGGCGCTCGTTCATGTCGATATGTGCCGCCACGTGCTCCTGGGTGCTGGCCACCAGGCCGGTCTCGTCGATGGTCATGAAGTGCATGAAGTGCACCCGCTTGGCCGTGCGGGCGATCGCGCGGCTGCGGACCGTGACGTGCCGGCCGATGTGCACCTCGTTCAAATAGCGGACGTGGGTCTCTAGCGCGAAGCTGCCGGCATGGTTGGCCAGGCAGTAGACGTCGTTAAAGCCCCAGCGATCCGCGAACTTGTCGAACGCGCAGCCAAAGATGTACGTGTACCACATGACGTTCATGTGGCCCATCTCGTCGCGGTAGTTCTCGGGAATCTCCTGGCGATGCGTGATCGGCAGGCCTTCCAGCTCCAGCAAGGTCAGCTTGTGTTTCACGTTCGGTTCGCTCAGCCTTCCTTGCTCTTGTCGAAATCGGCAAACGACCGGCCGCTCTCGGCCAGTTCCTTGAGCAAGGGCGACGGTGCCCACAGGCTTCCGTGCTCCTTCTCGAACTGGAGAGTTTTGGCATAGACGTTCTTCAGACCCACGGTGTCGGCATACCACATCGGTCCGCCGCGGAAGGCCGGATAGCCGTAGCCGAGGATATAGAGCATGTCGATATCGACGGCTCGCAGGGCAATGCCCTCGGCCAGGATCGTGGCCCCTTCGTTGACCAGGGCATACAGCGTCCGCTCCAGGATCTCTTCGTTCGAAATTGCGCGGCGCTTAATGCCGGCCGCAGCGGCCGATTTCTCGATCACGGCCTGCACCGTGGCGTCGGGCACCGGAGCTCGGCTGCCCGCCTCATACTTGTACCAGCCGGCGCTGGTCTTCTGACCGTAGCGGCCCTCTTCGCACAGCTGATCGGCCACCAACGGCTGCCGAATGCCTACCGGCTCCGTGTGCTTGTACTCCTTGCGAATCCGCCAGCCGACGTCCAAGCCGGCCAGGTCGCCCACGGCCAGCGGGCCCATCGCCATGCCGTAGTCGAACAGCACCGCGTCGACCTGCTCCACCTTGGCGCCCTCTTCCAACAGGAACTGGGCCTCGCGCTGGTAACAGTGAAACATGCGATTGCCGACGAACCCGCGACAGTTACCCACCAGGATGCCGACCTTCTTCAATCGCTTCGCCAGGTCCATGGAGGTGGCGATCACCGCATCGCTGGACTGCTTGCCGCGCACGATCTCAATCACCCGCATCACGTTGGCCGGGCTGAAGTAGTGATGGCCGATCACCATATTCGGCCGGCTAGTGGCCGAGGCGATCTCGTCGACGTTCAACGTCGAGGTGTTGCTGGCCAGGATGGCATCGGGGCGGGTCACCTTGTCCAGCTCGGCGAAGACCTTTTTCTTGAGCGCCATTTCCTCGAACACTGCCTCAGTTACAATGTCGGCTTCCTTAAACTTGTCGTAGCTGGTGGTCGGTTCGATCAAGGCCAGCCGCTCGTCCATCTGCTGCTGCGTGAGGCGGCCCTTGGCGACCGTGGAAGCGTAGTTCTTCTTGATGATGGAGAGGCCTTTCTCCAAGGCCTCGGCCGAGACCTCCTTGAACAGCACCGGGATGCCGGCATTGGCATAGTTCATCGTGATGCCGCCGCCCATGGTGCCGCCGCCGACGACCGCGGCTCGCTTGACCGGAATCAGCGGCAGGTCCTTGGCGATGCCGGGAATCTTGGCCACGGCCCGTTCGCCGAAGAACACGTGGATCATGGCCTTTGACTGGTCCGAGAAGAGGCATTCCTTAAACAGCTCGGCCTCCTTGGCCAGACCTTCCTCAAACGGCAGCTTGAGCGCGGCCTCGACCGCGTCGATGGCCCGCACCGGTGCCAAGAGCCCGCGCGAACGCTTCTTCACCGCGTCGCGTGCGGTGGCGATGGCCTTGGCGTTCTCGGCGTTGTCGGCGATCTTGTCCTTCAGCTCGCGGGTCTTCCGCGGCGGCTTGCCGCTGGCCGCCAGTTCACGGGCAAACGCCACGGCGCCGGCGAGCAGGTCGCCTTCGACCACTTTGTCGACGATGCCCGCCGCCAGGGCCTTGGCCGCCGGAATCGGATCGCCAAAGGCGCACATCTCGGCCGCCACAGCCACGCCGGCCAAGCGCGGCAACCGCTGCGTGCCGCCCGCGCCGGGAATGATCCCCAGCTTGCACTCGGGCTGACCGACCAACGCGCTGGCGACCGCCACGCGATAGTGGCAGGCCATTGCCGTTTCGAGTCCGCCGCCAAAGGCCGTGCCGTGAATGGCGCAGACGATCGGCTTGGTGCAGTTTTCGAGGATGGCCAGGATCGGGTTCAGACCGACGCCGCGGTCCTTCTTGCCCGAGGTCATCTTGCCGAACTCTTTAATGTCCGCGCCGGCGATGAACGTGCGTCCGCCGCCGATCAGCACGATCGCCTTGATGGCCGGATCTTTCTGAGCCGCCTCGACCGAGGCCAAAATGCCCTCGGGCACGCCCGGGCTGAGGGCGTTGACCGGTGGGTTGTTGATCGTGATCACGGCGACGTCGCCGTCGTTGGCCATGCTAACCAGGTCGCTCATCGTTGGGTTCCTCGTCGAACTATGTGGTGGATTTGTGTGTTGTGAGTGTTGTCGGCAGCGAGCGGTGGGCTCGCGGGTTGACTCGTCAACTAACCCGAAGCGCGAGCGAGGGAGCAGCTAAATGGAATGTCCATTGGTTAGCACCCTCGCTTGCGCTTCGGGTTGTTAGGGAATCGAACTAGTTTAGCGGTCTCCGCTGGATGAATTCCACGATCTGCTCGGCGATCACTTCGCCCTTGTCTTCCTGCAAAAAGTGGCCGGCACCGTGGATCGTGATTTCGGGTTCGGCCTTGGCCGACGGAATCAACTCGCGAAAGAACCGCTCGCCGCCGGCTGTGACCGGATCCTTGTCTGAAAACATCACCAGTGCCGGCTTCGTCCAAGTCTTGAACTTCTCAGCCGCGCGACGCATGTGGGGCAGGGCCTCGGCGTCTTCCGAGATCGGCACCAAGAGCGGAAACACGATCGCCCCGACCTTGTAGGTCTTGTCGGGGTACGGCGCATCGTACGCGGCCACGACCTCGGGCGAGAGCTTGCTGACGGTCGCCCCATCCAGCACCTTGCCCACCGGCAGGTCGTCGCTGCGGGTGGCAAATTCGCGCCAGGCCATGAACGCCGGCGAGAGCGGTTTGCCGCTTACAGGCAGGCCGGTGTTCATGATCACCAGTCGGGCAAAACGATCCTGCATGTCGGCCGCGATCGGCAATCCGATCAGCCCACCCCAATCCTGACAGACCAGCGTGATCCGCCGCAGGTCGAGCTGCTCGATCAACGCCTCGACCGTCGCGCGGTGCATCGCGTAGGTATACGCGCTGCGCTCCGTCAGTTTGTCCGAGCGACCAAAGCCGATCAAGTCGGGCGCGATCACGCGACCGTGCGCGGCCAAGGTCGGAATCATCTTGCGATACAGGTAACACCACGACGGCTCACCGTGAATGCACAGGAACACCTCACCGTCCGCACCCTGGCGACCTTCGTCGAGGTAGTGCATCCGCAGGTCGCCCGCGCCGCCGCCGTCAACCGTGAGGTACTGCGGCGCGTAGTTGAAGCCCGGTAGATTGGCAAACCGCTCGTCAGGTGTTCGCAACGCCATCGTGGTGCTCGAATCGTTTCGGGCCGAGGTTGACACAACCAGAACCGTTGTTCGAAAACCGCCTACAGGCAGGCCTCAAACAGGCCCGCCGCGCCCTGACCGCCGCCGATGCACATCGTCACCACGCCATACTTCACCTTGCGGCGGAGCATCTCGTTGGCGATCGTGCCGACCATCCGCGAGCCGGACATGCCGAACGGATGACCGATGGCGACCGACCCGCCGTTGACGTTCAGCTTCGCCGGGTCGATGCCCAGCTTATCGCGGCAATACACGACCTGCACGGCAAAGGCCTCGTTCAATTCCCACAGGCCGATGTCGTCGATCTTCAGGCCGGTCCGCTTGAGCAACTTGGGAATCGCATAGGCCGGGCCGATTCCCATCTCGTCGGGCTCGCAACCCGCGACCTGAAAGCCGCGGAAGATCAGCTTGGGCTTGATGCCCAGCTTGTCGGCCCGCTCGCGCGACATCACGACGCAGACGCTGGCGCCGTCGGACATCTGCGAGGCATTGCCCGCGGTCACCGAGCCCTGACCGCTCTCGGGATCGAAATAGGGCTTCAGCCCCAGCAGACCTTCGAGCGTGGTATCGGGCCGGTTGCACTCGTCCTTGGTGATGGTGTGCTCTTCCTTGCCCACGACCTCGCCGGTCTTCTTGTCGAGGATGCCGCGGGTGACTTTCATCGGCGCCAGCTCTTCGTCCAGCAAACCTTCGACCTGGGCCCGCGCGGTGCGCTGCTGGCTGGCCAGCGAGTATTCGTCTTGGGCCTGGCGACTGATCTTATAGCGCTTGGCCACGACCTCGGCCGTGTCGCCCATGACCATGTAAATGCCTGGCATCTTCTCCTTGAGCACGGGATTGGGCTCGCTGCGGCGACCGGCGATGGCCGTGATGCTCTCGACGCCGCCGGCCAGCATCACTTCCGAGCCGTCGTTGATGATCTGCTGCGCCGCCAGCGCCACGGCCTGCAAGCCGGACGAACAGAAGCGATTGATCGTCGCGCCGCCGACGCTCACCGGCAGCCCCGCTTGCATCGCGGCGATCCGCGCGATGTTCCAACCTTGCGTGCCCTCTGGGTTGGCACAGCCCAGGAACACGTCTTCGATTTCCTTGACGTCCAGCGACGGCACCTTCTTCAGCACGTCGCGAATGCAATGTGCCGCCAGGTCGTCAGGCCGGGTCAGATTGAACGAGCCGCGGAAGCTCTTAGCCAGCGGCGTACGGGAATGGGCCACCACAACAGCTTCTCTCATCGCTCGGTTCTCCCGAAGAAGTGGAAGGATACGCCTGGGCTCGAACGCGACCCGCCGGCCACCGGCCGATTCTGCCAGCCGCTGCTCGATTGCTGGGTCGCTCACAGAGGGTCGGCAAGCAACCACCGTGACCCGCCGCTGGCCGCCGGATCCGAAAAAAACAGAATTAGTTTGCTGCCTACCGTCCGTTCGGTAGAATGTACACCGTCGGTCAAGGGCTGAAAAGAGACCGGGCGGAACTGGGCGTGTTTTTTCGGGCTCCCCTGCTCTCCACACGATTCAAGCGACACCCTCGCAGACGGTGCGCGCCTCGGTCACAATCCTGGCAGGGTCGCCGTTGCGATAGCGGATCGACGTGCGGACAGGACGGCCCCTACCGGCAACCGAATCCAACGGTCCAGGCAATTCCCAGGAGTCGAACGCCATGCTGAATCTGGCCCTCGTGCTGACAGAAAACGCCCAGCGTTTTCCTGAGCGCACCGCCGTGGTCTGCGACGAGCACAAGCTCACCTATGGCCAGCTCGAGACGATGACCAATCGCCTGGCCAACTCGCTTGCCAAGCTCGGTCTGCATCCGGGCCAGAAGATGCTGATCATGCTGCCGAACATTCCTGAGTTCGTGGTGGCCTACTTCGGCATCCTGAAGCCGGGCGGCGTGGTGGTGCCGATCAACATCCTCTATAAGGCCCGCGAGATCGAGTTCCTGTTGGAAGACAGTGAAGCGATCGGCCTGGTCGCCTGCACCGAGTATCTGGCCGAGGCGCTCGAGGCTTATCGCAACGTCGAGACCTGCCATCACCTGATCCTGGTCGATTACCCCAGCAAGGCGCCAGCCGTGGGCGACCCCGGCGTACACCGCTTTGACGACCTCGTGGAGCGCGGCGCGGCAGAATTTGAAATGGTGCCCACGACCTCCGACGAAACGGCCGTGATCGGCTACACCAGCGGCACCACCGGCAAACCCAAGGGGGCCGAGCTGTCGCACTTCAGCCTGTTTTATCAAGCCCGCGTGTTGCCGCTGTTGATCGACGAACCGCGGCGCGAGGACGAAGTGCGGATGGCCGTGCTCCCCTTGTTTCACAGCTACGGCCAGAGCTGCGTGATGAACACCGTGCTGGCCCAGGGGAGCACGCTGACCCTGATGCCGAGGTTTGAGCCCGCCAAGGCGATGGAAATCATCCAGCGCGACCGCGTCACGCACTTTGCCGCCGTGCCAACCATGTACCTGACCATGCTCAACCATCCAGAGCGACCGAAGTATGACTTAAGCTCGCTGAGGATGTGCAACAGCGGCGGCGCGCCGATTCCGATTGAAACCCTGGACACCTGGAAACGGCACTATGAGCAAACCATTCGCGAGGGCTACGGCCTGACCGAGACCTCGCCCACCGCGACCTGGAGCCAGGGACCCGTGCCGCCCAAGTTTGGTTCGTGCGGCAAACCGATCTGGGGCTGTCAGGTGAAGATCGTCGACGACGAAGGTCGCACGCTGCCAGTGGGAAAGGAAGGGCAGGTCTGGATTCGCGGGGTCAACGTGATGAAGGGTTACTACAAACAGCCCGAAGCCACGGCCCAGGTCATCAAGAACGGCTGGTTCGATTCGGGCGATATCGGCAAGCTCGACGCCGAGGGCTACCTGTATATCGTGGGCCGCAAAAAGGACATGATCCTGCGGGGCGGCTACAACATTTATCCGCGCGAGATTGAGGAACTGTTGTACGAGCATCCGGCCGTCGCCGAAGCGGCCGTGGTCGGCGTGCGTCACGAGGAGCTGGGCGAAGAGATCAAAGCCGTGGTCTATCTAAAGCCCGGCGCCAAGGCGACCGAGGCCGAGATTCAGGCCTACTGCAAAGAGCGGATCGCGGCGTTCAAATATCCGCGCATCGTCGAGATTCGCAAAGACCCGCTGCCCAAGGGCCCCTCGGCGAAGATCCTGAAGCGCGAACTGATCGAAGAACACGAACGAGCGGCCACAGCGACCGCACATTGATGACTCTCGCCCGAATACCCTCGCCCGCACAGCGGGAGAGGGTGGTTTGCAAAGCAAACCGGGTGAGGGAATCCGACTAACAGATAGAGCTCAACCAAGCGACCCAATTACCTCTCGTGCCTGCGGCACCCAGACGCCTATGGCGTCCGGGCCACCCGTCAAGCGTGAGCAACGATACCCAAACACCACCCACGCAGGAGCAACCACGATGGCCTACGAGGAAATCATCTACGAGGTGGCCGACCGCATCGCCACGATCACGCTCAACCGACCCGAAAAGCTCAACGCCTGGACCGGCAAGATGGAGAAAGAGGTTGCGCAGGCGATGACCTCCGCCGAGCATGATGACAACGTGCGGGTGATCATCCTCACCGGCGCGGGCCGCGGATTCTGCGCGGGCGCCGACATGGCCAACCTCGACAGCCTGGCCGGCGCCGCCGGCGGCGACCGCGAGCAGATCGCCGCGACCTTGCGCGAACGGTTTGCCGGCCCGCGCCGCGAAGGCGCCCGCCCCGACTTTCAAAAGACCTACTCCTACTTTCCGGCCATCGACAAGCCGATCATTGGCGCCATCAACGGCGCCGCGGCTGGCCTGGGCATGGTCATCTCGCTGTACTGCGACATGCGGTTCGCCTCGGACGCCGCCAAGTTCTCCACCGCGTTTTCGCGCCGCGGCCTGATTGCCGAGTATGGCATCAGTTGGCTGTTGCCGCGGCTGGTGGGCGTGGCCCACGCACTCGACCTGCTGTACACCGCCCGGCTGGTCGACGCGCAAGAGGCGCTGCGGATGGGATTGGTCAGCCGCGTGATCCCCGCCGAGCAGTTTGCCGCCGAGGTCCGCAAGTACGCGCTGGAGCTGGCCAACAACGTCTCGCCGCGGTCGCTGCGGGTGATCAAGGAGCAGGTCTACAACGGCTTGTTCCAGTCGCTGGGCGAATCGATCGACACGGCCAACCAGGAAATGATCAAGAGCTTTGCCAGCGAAGATTTCAAAGAGGGCGTCGCCCACTACCTGGCCAAGCGCCCGCCCGCCTTTACCGGAAAGTAGTCTCACCACGTGAAAGCTTCGCAAGTGGCGCCCGTCCACCATATCGGCATTCCCAATCCGATGTTCGAGGGCGAGCTGAACCTGTATGTCATCGCCGGCGATCCGCTGACCCTCATCGACACCGGCATCGGCACGCCCGAGGCCCTGGTGGCGCTGGAAAAGGGGCTGGTGGACCTCGGCCTCTCGATCGACGCCGTGCGGCAGGTCGTGCTGACCCACAAGCACGCCGACCACATCGGACTGGCCGGCGACATTCGCGAGCGCTCGGGCGCCACGGTATATGTTCACGAGGACGACTGGGAGGGCGTGGCCGAGCTTGACCGGCGGCACGGCGATTTCATCCCGCTGGTCCGCGCCCGGCTGGCATCCTTTCACACTCCCAGCGAAGATGTTGAGAACCTGGTGAAGTTTCTCTCGCACGGCCGCCGTTTCGCCAGGGAAACACCGGCCGAGAAGCTCCGCGATGGCGACCGCTTGCAGGTCTCGGGCGTGGACCTGGAGGTGATTCACACTCCGGGCCATACCCAGGGGAGCATCTGCCTGTTGTACGGACATCATCTGTTCTCGGGCGATCATGTGCTGCCGAAGATCTCGCCCAATATCGGCGCGGGCGAGATGCGCCGAACCGGCATGATGCGCAAGTTTTTGGACGCGCTCGATCGCGTCGCGGCCCTGCAGTCCGACGACCTGGTGGTGCTGCCCGGTCACGGTCCGACGTTTTCGCACCTGGCCGCGCGGGCCGCAGAACTAAAGAAACATCACCTGGAGCGCGAGCAAAAGATCCTGGGTGTGCTCAAGGACAGCCCACCGCTGACTGTGTATGAGGTCGCCCGGAAGCTCTGGCCCAAGCTGCCCGGTTATCACCTGGTGCTAGGCACGAGCGAGGTCAACTCGCACCTGGAAAAGTCGGTGGAGGACGGCGACGTGCGCGAAGCGGAGGGACGCTTCTCGCTGGCGTGACGCACCGCGCTCGGGAGCAGGCGCGAGTCTCGCGCCGCCCCTGGCACGCGAGATTCTTTCTTGATAATTTGACCCGGCGAAGGCCAAGCGTCGACAAAGACTCACATCTCTTTCGGACCCTTTGAACGTGCAACCCAGCGATCTTGATCCTGAAGTCGCCCAACTCATCGCCGGCTATCCGTGCGTCGTGACCACGCTGGTGGCCTGGGGCGACATGGATGCCAACCGCCATGTGAACAACGTGGTCTACCTGCGCTACATGGAGCACGCGCGGTTGCACTACTTTGGCATGATCGGCTGGCTGGACCACGGCACGGGCATCGGCCCGATTCTGGCCTATACCGATTGCCGCTTTCGCCGACCGCTGGCCTATCCGGACGACGTTTCCATCGCCACCAAGATCAGCGAGGTCGGCGAGGACCGCTTCACCATGCAGACGATCATCGTCAGCCACAAGCTGAAGGCGATCGCCGCGGAAGGCCAGCAGCGGCTGGTCTCCTACGACTACCTGCACCACCACAAGGCCCCGCTGCCCGAGGCAATTCGCCAGCGGATCGCCGAGATCGAAGGTCGCGCGGGCCAGCAACCAAACACCTAGTAACACATTCAACCATAACCCTACGAGCGGACAACGAACATGAGCGCAGCGATTAGTCTCAAGGGGCGAACCGCCCTGGTCACCGGCGGCGGACGCGGCATCGGCAAGGCGATTACCCAGAAGCTGGCCGAGGCCGGCGCCAACGTCGTGATCGCCAGCCGCAAGCTGGACGTGCTCAAGGCCACGGCCGAAGAGTTTGCCTCATTGCCCGGCAAGGTCGTGCCGATGGAGTGCCACGTCGGCCGCGCGGATCAACTGGAAAAGCTCGTGGAAATGACCACCCAAGAGGTCGGACCGATCGACATCCTGGTCAACAACAGCGCGACCAACATCGGCCAGGGTCCGGCGCTGGAAATAACCGACGAGATGCTCGACAAGATGATCGAGGTCAACATCAAGGCCGCCCTGCGACTGATCCGCTTGACCGTGCCGGGCATGGCCGAGCGGAAGCGCGGGTCGATCATCAATATCGCCTCGATCGCGGGCCTACGCCCGCAACCGGGCGGTCTGCTCTATAGCTTCACCAAGGCCGGCTTGATCATGATGACGCGAAACTGGGCGGTCGAGTTTGGCCCGCTGGGCGTGCGGGTCAACGCGATCGCGCCGGGTCTGATCCAGACCGATTTCAGCGAGTTCTTCTGGAAGAACGAGAAGTACCTTGCCAAACTGAAGGCCACGCAGCCGATCGGCCACCTCGGCCAGCCCGAGGAAATCGCCTTCGCCGCGCTGTACCTGGCCTCGGACGAGGCCTCGTACATGACCGGACAGGTGCTGGTCATCGACGGCGGCGCGACCACCATCTAGCACGCCGGGGACTGTCCCAATTTTGCACCGGGCGCCATGCTCACTCTTGGTCGCGGAGCAAAATGGGACTGTCCCCTTCGAAAGTGGCGACGCAAAAAAAAACGGGCACGCGGCGGTCGATGGTGACCACCGCGTGCCCTGTTCGTTACATTCTGCGACCCACCTTGGGTCGATCACTAGCGCCGTGCTTACTTGGCGCTGGCCGGCGAGGTCGCCTGGGCAACCACGTCGGTCTGGCAGCAAGCCGCCTTGGCCGCTTGCTTTGCTTCGCCCTTCGGGCCGCAGCAGGCCTTGCCTTCCTTGCAGCAATCCTTGCCGTCAATGCAGCACTGCGGCGGCTTGTCGCAGCAGGCCTGATTGTTCTTGCAGCAGGTCATGCCCTTGGCGCAGCAGCCAATCTTGCTGGCGTCGGCGCAGCAAGCGCGCTTGGCCGTGCAACAAGCCAGCTTGGCCTCGCAGCAACTCTTCGTCTTCGGCGCGTCCTCGGCCGATTTGTCCGCGGCCCAGGTGGTCGCGGCAGCCACCAGCCCCAGGCCCATTACGAGCGCGGCGGCCGATTTGTGAAATGCGGTAAACATGAGAATATCTCCATTGCTTGATGTTCAAAGAAAACTGAACGTTACAGACGTTGTCGTTGGATAACTGTCGACCGATCCCGCCGGGACCGGCAGCACCCGAGCGGCGCATTCACGACCACGATCGCGGTTTCACGAGGGTGGCGAGAACTACGCTCAAGCGCGCAGTCTTCAACAACGCCAGAGGCAAGCAAGAGATTGCAGAGTGACCGCAGGCAATGACGGCGCGGTCCACTGGACCAGCGATCCAGCCGCCGACGCGACTGCCAGCGGTGTCTCCACCGCGGGCAGCCAGAGGGCGTCTTGCGACGCCGTGATCTTCTCGACCGTCAAACCCGTGGGGCTTACTTTGCAGCAGCCGCGCGCACATGGTTTGACAGGCGTCGAGTTTGAATCGGGCAGGTCGGCCGACTTGGAGCAGCAACTCCTGGCATGCGAAGCCTGGTGGGCCGGTGCGTCGCTCTGCACGCCGTGATCCACACAGATGCCGGCCACCAGAGCACAGGGCGACATCGGCAGCGCCACCAACGCGATGCCCAGCCAGCTCAAGATGGAGGTCGGCAGCTTCATATCGGTATTATACGGGATCCATGGCCGGGTGGTTCAAGGGTGGGAGAGTACCAGCCCAACCAGGTCGTCACAAGTCGTTCTTAACGCAGGGGTTGCCAGCTTGGCAAATCCGCTAGGGAGAGGGCCGGAAACGCCTCGGCGCCAGCCGCGACGATGGCCTTTTGAGCTTCGCCGGGCAAGGTTAACCGGCACTGTAGACAGCCTAACAGCACCTCCCACTGCTCACGTTGAAAGTCGCTGTTGACCGTGCTGATTTTGGGTCCGGTCGACAAGCCCGCGCGAATCTCTGGGGGCAGCGTCTCGGCCAGCGCCTTCATCTCTGCCGACAACGCCTGCGGATTCTCGCTGCCTGCCTGAATCACCAACGTCATCCGTTGCCGATCTGGATGCGCCGACAATGCACCCAGTGCCGCCCGCAATTGATCTCGGGCCACAGTCGGCCGAGACCAGTCGGGAAACAGCGCCAGGTTGACCTGCTGCAAACCCAAGGCATAGCGCAACGCGATCGACTGAGTCTGGCGCAGCTCGGTCCACAGGCCGTCGTGATGGTCAAGGTACCCCGTCGGATGCACCAGTGCCATGGGCGGGCCGCCGTCGCCACGCGCAATGGCTGCGCTCAGCGCCGGAAAATCGGCCAAGCGATCTCGCTTCAGGTAGATCACCATGTTCTGGCGATACCACCAGGCCACCTGCTCGTCGGCCCAGAGCGGGCGCCGCAGGCAGTCGACCGCCTCGTAGCCGTGTCGCACAAACCGCTGATACCAATACCTGGGCCATTGCAAATTGATGTGGTCGGTGCCGAATTGATGCGGAATCGCCGCGCTAAACAACACGACGTCGGACAAGGCCACCAGCGAGGCGACAAACCCTTCGGCCGCGCTCTCGGGCAGATGCTCCGCCACTTCCAGGCTCATGGCCAGGTCAAACCGCCGCCCCAGGTTAAGTCCTTTGGTCAGATCGGCGGCCTGAAAACGTTCGGGCTCGATGAGGAGCTTCGCTCGATCGACGTAGTCACCGTCGACTCCCAGGTAATCGCTTACTCCTGCGGCGCGAAACTCGCTCAGCCAGGCCCCTTCGCCGCAGCCTACGTCGATCACGCTTTGCGGCGGCACGAACTGAAATATCAGCGGCAGCGTGCGACGTGCCGAGTCCAATGACATTTGCCGATGAAACTCGTAAAACTCCTGGCCGTAGTTGGTGTCGGTCATGGATGGTTGACTAGCTACCCTGTTAAGCGGCGTCTATTTGTTGAGCAACGCGTCGAATTCAGTCTCGCTGATCACTTTCACGCCCAGCTCGCGAGCCTTCGCCAGCTTGCTGCCCGCTTTCTCTCCGGCCACCAGGTAGTCGGTGTTTTTCGAAACGCTCGAAGCGGCCCGCCCGCCCAGTTGGCTGATCAGCTCCTCGATCCCCTCGCGGTCGTACTTCTCGAGCGAACCGGTGACGACGAAGGTCTTGCCGGCGATCTCGGGTGCCGCGCGGCGCGGGGCCGCGGCCACGCCCAACTTCAGACCCAGTTCGGCCAGGTCGTCAACCGTGCGGCGGCCGAAAGCGCTCTCGAGAAACGCGTGCACGCTCTCGGCGATGACTGGGCCCACCTCGTTGATCTCGGACAATTGCTCGACGCTGGCCTCGCGCATCGCGTCGATATTCTGGAAATGGTCGGCCAAGACCGTGGCGACCCGCGTGCCGACGTGGCGTATCGACAGCGCATTGAGCAATCGCGCCAGCCCTCGATCTTTGCTCTTCTCGATTCCCTCCAACAGGTTCACGGACGACTTCTTGCCCATTCGCTCCAGGTTGGTGAGCGTGTCAAGCGAGAGGCGGTACAGGTCGCCGTAGCTTTTGACCGCGCCGGTCTCGACCAGTTGATCGACCAGCTTGTCGCCCAAACCTTCGATATCCATCGCGTTGCGGCTGGCAAAGTAGCGCAGCCGCTCTTTGACCTGAGCAGGACAGTCGACGTTGGGGCAGCGAATGTAAACGCCCCCCTCGTCCTTGACCAACTTGGTGTGGCACTCGGGGCACTCGGTCGGAAAGACAAACTTCCGCGGGTGTCCTTTCCGCTCGTGCTTCTCCACGCGGACCACGTGCGGAATAATCTTGCCGGCCTTTTCCACCACCACCATGTCGCCGACCCGGACGTCTTTGCGTTCGATCTCGTCGGCGTTGTGCAGGCTGGCCCGCTTGACGATCGTGCCAGCCAGTTCCACCGGCGCCAGGTCGGCCACGGGCGTGATCGCGCCGGTCTTACCGATCTGCACACGGATGTCCAATAGTTTGGTCGTGGCCTCATATTTTTCAAATTTGTAGGCGATCACCCAGCGCGGGCTTTTGCTGGTGCTGCCCAGCCGTTCACGTTGGGCAAAATCGTTGACCTTGAGCACCAGGCCGTCGACCTCGAAGTCCAGCTCGTGCAATCGCTCGATCAGATCCTCGCAATGGGCCACGGCGGCCTCAAAGTCCTCGAAGCATTCCACGTGCGGCGTGGCCGGGAGGCCATAGCGACGCAGTTCGGCCAGAAACTCCATGTGGTTCTTGGCCTGCAGTCCCTCGACGTATCCCACGCCGTGGCAGAACAGCCGCAGGTAGCGCTTGGCCGCCTCGCGCGGGTCGAGCAGCCGGATACTGCCGGCCGCGCAGTTGCGGGTGTTGGCATAGACGGGCAATTTGCGCGCGCGCTGCTCCTCATTGAGTTTCGCCAGATCCTGGTTGGTCATGTAAACTTCGCCGCGGACTTCCAACACCGGCGGCGGATGATGCGACAGCCGCAGGGGCGCGCCCAGGACCGTCCGCATGTTGTGCGTAATGTTGTCGCCCGTGCGACCGTCTCCGCGCGTGGCTGCCTGGGTCAACCGCCCGCCCTCGTAGGTGACGCTCACGGCCACTCCGTCGATCTTCAGCTCCACAACCCAGGCGATTTTCTCATCCGGCAGCAGCTTGGCGATCCGCTGGCCGTACTTGCGCAGTTCGTCGACATTGTAGGTGTTCTCGATCGAGAGCATCTCGACTCGATGATGGACCGAAGTCAACGACGGCACCGGCCTCTCGCCCACGCGCTGGGTAGGGCTGTCGGGCGTGACCAGCTCGGGGTGTTTGGCCTCGAGCGCCTTGAGCTGGTCCATCAGTTGATCGTAAGCGCGGTCGGAGATCTCCGGCTGTGCCTCGACGTAATACTTCAGATCGTGGCGGCGAATTTCTTCGCGCAGCTTCTCGATCTCGACGGCGTGGCTCGCGGCGTGGGGCATCGTCGCAGTGGAACGGGCGGCAGAAATGGGGACGGGAAATACCGTGCGTGCATCATCCGACCTGGCGAGCGGCCAGGCAACCCACGCCTCAAGTCGCCGGTCGGCCGCACTCAGGCGCCATCGTCACCGGCAGCTTGGCCGACGCGTTGGGGACCAGGCAGAGAAACTTCAATGGCGACGTGCCCGTGTTGCGAAACTGGTGCGGCTCGTCGGGCACCACCAGCACCACGTCGCCGGCCTTGAGCGGATGCTCGACGTCTCCTTCCGACACGGTGCCCTGCCCTTCCAGCACGAAGACCTCGTGCTCATAGGGGTGGCTATGCCTGGGCGTGTAGCCGCCGGGCGCCACCTCAAATTGCCGCATGGCGAAGTTGGGCGCGCCCTGGGCCTCGTCGACCAGCCACCGCACCTGGCATCCGGAAGAGCCAGGCATGGTCACGGGCGCCTGGGCCACCTGCTCGTAATGTTTGACCTGCATGCCAATGCGCTCCTGCGTCGTGGTTGAGATGCGCGGGGCCGATAGCCGGCCGCGCGAATAATAGTATTCTAACTCACGGGGTCTCCGGCGACTGGCGCGACCCTTCGGCCGCGGCGCGATCGCGGTTGGACTCTTCCTGCCGCGTGCGACGCCCGTCCAGCCACATGGCGCCAAAGGTCATCGCCGCTAGCGCGCCCAGTTCCCAACCCATCACCTCGATACCGTGGTTATCCAAGAACTCGGTCAACGGGTGCGGCTCCAGCCGGCCTCCCGGCGCCGGCGTAATCGCCCGGTAGGCCATCACGCCATAAGCGCAGGCCGTGACCAGGAACACGATGCCGACCAGCACCAGCAAGACGTAGAACGGATTGACGGGCTCTTTTGCTTTGGCCATCAAAAAAGGCTCTGTTGCATTGGCCACTCAAAAGCCGACTGCGCGTGGCGCGACGGCGTTGGGAACCAAGGGTTGTTTCCGACCATCTTATCGGCTCACTAACCGATGACAAGCCGACGCTCCATGGCACAATCGGCCGCTTCATGGTCAGGCAACGCGGCCACACTACGACGAAAGGCTGCCGCACGATCCACATAGTCGCGAAACTGGTCAAAGCTCGCGCAGGCGGGCGACAACAGTACCGCGTCGCCCGGTTGCGAGCGCCGATAGCACCAGGCTACCGCGTCTTGAAGATGTTCCGTGCAATGCAGGTCGCACTCGCCGCCGAGCGATCGTACCCGCTGGGCAATCGCCTCGCGCGCCGCGCCAAACAGCGCGACGCCGCGAGCTCCTTTGGCGATGGCCACGGCCAGTTGATCGAGATCGCCACCTTTGGAGTGCCCACCGGCCAGCAGCCATACCGGACCGGACAGGGCCGCGAGCGCCGCCATGGTCGCACACGGCGTGGTCGACTTGGAATCGTCATAGAATCTGCGACCTGCTACCTCAGCGATTAGTTCGACGCGGTGCGGCAGCGACTGGAACTCGGCCAGCCCTCGCTGGATGGCCGCATCGTCAACGCCCGCGGCTTCCGCGGCGGCGGCGGCGCAGGCCGCGTTGTTCCGATTGTGTTCGCCCGGCGCGCCGACGTCGCCGATGCGCTCGATCGGCCAGCTCCAGCTAACTTTGCGCGAGGTCGCTCGCGCCCATTCGCGCACCTCGGCGTCGTGCGCGTTGAGCACGGCCAGCGGCCTGCGCATGTCTGAATCACGCCGCGTCGAGACCTCCAGCAGGCGCTGCTTGGCCCGCACGTATTCGTCCCACGTGGCATGCCAATCCAGATGATTGGGCGAGCAATTGGTCACCACAGCGATTTCAGGCAGCGGCGATTGGTCGCTCAGATGCGCCAGTTGAAAGCTGCTCAGCTCCAGCACGACCCAATCGTCGGCGGTCATCGTCGACAGGTCGCCCAACAGGCTGCCGCCGATATTGCCACCGAGCCAGGTTCGCCGACCCGCCGCGCGAAGCATGTCCGCCAGCATCGTCGCCGTGGTCGATTTGCCATTAGAGCCCGTGACGCCAATGACGTGTGCCGGACTCGCGGAGAGAAACAGCTCAATCTCCGAGGTCACCAGCGCGCCGGCCCCCCGCGCGACTTGCAGACAGGGATGATCGGGTCGCACGGCCGGGTTGACCACGACGACGTCGGTGCGAAAGTCCGCTGGGTCGTGCCTTCCCAGCCGGACGATGACCTGCGGCAGGTCGCCGATCGCCGCGAGCGAATCGACCAGCGACTCCACGCCGGCGGTGTCGCTGATAGTGACCTCCGCGCCCTGGCTCACCAGATAGCGGACCGCGCCCAGCCCGCCGCCGTGCCGGCCCAGGCCCATGACCGTGACTCGCTGCTGGGCAAAGCTCCGTCTCTCGCCAACGGCGCGATTCGTCAACAGGTTCGCTGGAGCAACCGTTGCGCTTCGACCCATCGACGTCCCTGTCGGCTGGCGAATGGAGGAAAGTACTTGCTCAGTTGCGCTCGGCCGCCATCCGTCGCGCGGCGACGACGCTCGGCCGCAAGGCGTCGGCCTGCTCGCTCGGGCAAGTCGACAGGTAAGGTTCGAGCAGAGCCAGCGCCTTGGTCGGTTGTCCCAGCCGCAGGTGGACCAGCCCCAGGTCGCGGCATTCATCGGCCACGCAAGGCAACAACGTGACCAGCCGTCGCTGCACGGACAAGACGTCCGGCCAGCGGTCCTGCATGGCGTAGGCCGCTTTCAGATTGCGCAACACGCGGGCAGCGATTTCCAGCGGCTGGGCCGGGCGAAAATGTTCCTCGCAGACCACGCCCTCGCGGCCGACCATCTGCTCGATGCGGCAGGTGCAGGCCCGGCGGTCGAGCACGTCGCCTCCGCTGAACGGGTCGACGTACCAAACCCGATCGGCGTAGGAACACCCAACGACGAAGTGCCCCGGCGTGTTGACGCCAAAGGTCTTCAGCCCCGAGCGCGCGGCAACGGCCATGTACAAGATGCCCAGCGAGATCGGAATGCCGCAGCGGCGCTTGAGCACTTCGTTTAAGTAACTGTTCTGCGGCTCGTAATAGGCGTCTCGGTTTCCGTGAAACCCTTCGACGTCATAGAGCACGCGGCTGATTTCGCCCAACCGTTCGCCCGGGCACTGCGTGCCGCGTTTGGCCCGCAGGTCACCGCACGAGACCCCCAGTCGATCGACCTCCATCAGGCATTCGACGGAGTCGAGGTTGGGATAGGCATCGCCGGCCAGCTCCAGCATCAAATGCACCAGGTCGATGTCACGCTGCCCGGCAACGAGCTTGCAGAACTCGGGATTGTCCGCGAATTCAGACATACGAGGATGAGCTGCAGTTGCGACGGCGGCGCGTGCGGTCCGAGGCTTGTGCTCGCTTGCACGTGCTTGGGGGAGTGGTGGACGCGCGTCAATTCTAGGTCGACCCCGGCAGTCGGGCAATCGAGAAAACCATCGCCGCACGACGCTGGCAGCCCACGACCGCGCATCCCCGCGCGGACGGCAGTCGAGCCGGTGAAAATGGGGCGAAACGGCGCTTTCGCCCGCGTGGTCCGGCCTTTGTAAAATCGCTGCGCGGGGGTATCATTGGGCGTTTGCCAACCCTGAATCGACACCCCTGCAACCAGGGTCCCGGGTGGCTCCCGCTCGGCGGCGCCGTTGCGCCGCTAGCATCCTCCAGCCACCCCGACCGTCACAGAAAGAGAACGCGATGAGCGAGTTTCGCATCGAGCGAGATTCCATGGGCGAGGTCCGCGTGCCCGCCCAGGCCTACTACGGCGCGCAGACCGAGCGCGCGCGGGAGAATTTTCCCATTTCCGGTTGGCCATTGCCGCCGGCCCTAATCCATGCGCTGGGACAGGTGAAGTTTGCCGCGGCAAAAGCCAATCACGAACTGGGCAAGCTGACCGGCACGGGCAAGAACCCCTTGAACGCCGCCCAGGTCGAAGCCCTGCTGGCCGCCGCCCAGGAAGTGGCCGACGGCAAGCTTGACGATCAGTTTCCGATCGACGTCTATCAGACCGGCTCGGGCACATCGAGCAACATGAACGCCAATGAGGTGATCGCCAACCGCGCGATCGAGCTCGTGGGCGGAGACCGCTTCCGCGCCGAAAAGCCGATCCATCCGAACGATCACGTCAACATGGGTCAGAGCACCAACGACATGTTTCCCACCGCCATTCACGTGGCCGTGGGTCAGGCGATCGCCGCCGAACTGGTGCCGGCGCTCTCGCGGCTGCGCGACGTGCTGGCCGACAAGGCCAAGGCCTGGGACGACATCATCAAGATCGGCCGCACCCATTTGGCCGACGCCACGCCGATCCGCCTGGGTCAGGAATTTAGCGGCTACGCCCGGCAATTAGAGATGTCGGTGGAGCGGGCCAAGCGTGCGCTCGAGGCCGTGTGCGAGCTGCCGGCCGGCGGCACCGCGGTCGGCACGGGCATCAACACGCATCCAAAATTTGGCGCCAAGGTCGCTGCGGTCTTGGCTGACGAGACCGGCGTGCCGTTTGTCGAAGCGGTCAATCACTTCGAGGGCAATGCCAATCGCGACGGCCTGGTCGAGTGCAGCGGTAACCTGCGGGCCATCGCGGTGACGCTGTTTGGCGTGGCCAACAACATTCGCTGGCTGGGCAGCGGCCCGCGCTGCGGATTTTTTGAAATCATCCTGCCCGACCGGCAGCCTGGCTCGTCGATCATGCCCGGCAAGGTCAACCCGGTGATGTGCGAGAGCATGATGCAGGTCTGCGCCACGGTGATCGGCTACGACCAGACGCTGGCATTTGCCGGCGCGACCGGCGGCAACTTTGAGCTGAACATCATGATGCCCGTGATGGGTTACTCGGCGCTGGAGAGCGTGCGGCTATTGGCCAGCTCGGCTCGGGCGTTCGTCGAGTTCTGCGCCCTGGAGATGGAGCCCAACCGCGAAGCCTGCGAGGCCTCGGTCGAGGGCAGTCTGGCGATGGTCACGAGCCTGAACCCGCACATCGGCTACGAGCGGGCGGCTGCGCTGGCCAAGGAAGCTTTCAAATCCGGCAAGACGATTCGCGAGTTGGTGCGCGAACAGAAGATCCTGCCGGACGACGTTCTCAATGAGGCGCTCGATCCGCGCCGCATGACGGAGCCACGCTAATCGCGAGACCTTTTCAACAGGTCCCGCCAATCGGGCAAGAGACCCGAACTACCGATCGAAGCCGTTTTCGCGAACAAGGAGGTTCACGATGCTGGTTAACTACTGGAAATCAATCGGCCGCCCCGCGGCCTTTATCAGCCTGAGTCTGGCGGCGTCGCTCGCCTGGACATCGCCCTTGGTGGCCGACGACGAACCGCAGGACGAGCCTGCGCGGCTCGAGGTCAAGCACGTCGACGACGAAGGGAACGTGCGGGTCGAGATCGGTCCGGCGCCCAAGAGTTCGGTCAAGCTGGTGCCGTTTCCCGAGGACCTGGAATCGCCGCCGGTAAAGATTCCGGCCAGCAAGCTCACCCCGAAAGCGCCGGCCGTCGCGCCCAAGGCGGTCGCCGCCAAGCCGCTCAAGCCGGACACGAAGAGCAACTTTCAGCCCAAGTTCCGCGCGCCCGCGGTGCAGAAGGTCCAGCACGTCGAGCCGGCCGCGGACGAAGCTTCGGACAAGGTCGCGAACGAGAGTGCCGCGGCGGAGTCAAACTCCGATTCAACCATAAGCGAGGTGACGACCGCCGTTGCCACGTCGCCGGCCGAGTCGGCGGGGCCGGAATTGACTCCGACGAACGACGGCGCCACGGCCGAGCCGCAACCATTGCCCACGGCGCCTGAAAGTCGCGTCGTGGCTGGGCCGAGTCACTCGCCCGGCAAATCGCTGATCGAAGAGGCCTTTGCCAAGAGCAAGACCGCCGCGACGGACGCCGAGTACACCGAGATCATCGACCTCTGCCGCCGCGCGAACAAAGAAGGCTTGCGCAAGACCCACAGTGCCTATGCGACGCAACTTTCAAGCTGGTCTTATAATCGCCGCGGCGAGGTTCGGGCGACCGAGAAGCGCGACCAGGAGGCCCTGGCCGACTTCGAAGCCGCGGTGGAGCTCAACGGTCGCTCGTGGCGCGCGGTGCACAATCGGGGTGTGAGCTACGCGGCGCTGGGACGCGTGGAACAGGCGATGAAGGATTTTGACCGCACGATCGAACTGCAGAAGAAATATCCCAATGCTTACTTCAATCGGGGCGAGCTGTTCTATGGCCAGGGCAAGTATGACGAAGCGGCCCAAGACTACACGTCCGCCATCAACCTGGGCGCCCGCGAAGCAGTGATGTTTGTCAGCCGCGGTCACGCGTTCTACCGCATGAAGCGGTTTGGCGAGGCGCTGTCCGACTACGCCAGGGCGCTCGAGGTTGAACCGAACCACGCGCCGGCCCTGGTCAATCGCGGCGACACCTACTGCGACCTGGGCCGATTTGCCGATGCGGCGGCCGACTACCGCGCGGCGATTCAGGCCGACGGCCAGTTCGCGCGCGGCTTTCAGTCAGCGGCCTGGCTGATGGCGACCTGCCCCGACGAGCACTACCGCAATGAGAAGTTGGCGGTTGACGCCGCGCGAAAGGCGATTCAGATCGAAGGTGAGACGTTCCGAAATCTAGAGACCCTGGCGGCGGCGCAAGCCAGCGCCGGGCAGTTTGCCGAGGCCAAGGATGCGCAAGAGAAGGCCATTGCGCTGGCGCCGCGCGGCGAACTGGTGGCAGCAGAAAAGCGGATGGCCATGTATCAGCGCGACGTTGCCTTTCGCGAGCAATCGCGGGGCGAGCTGATCGCCGCCAAAGAAACCCGCGCACAGATCGCGGCCTCGGAAAGGAAACTCCCCTTCCCGGTCAAGCGCGCAAGCGCCAACGAGCCAATCGAAGAGGGCGCGCCCACCGGCAATCCCCAATCTCGGCAGATGCCGTCTCGACCGATGCAGTCTCGGCCGACGCAGTCGGGTGCGATGCAGGGCCAGCCGATGCAATCGCGGCCTCCGCAGGCGAACCGTCCCCCGGCCACCCGTCCCTGGAGCAACCAGCCGCCGGTGAATCCCGGCTCCCTGCCGCAGGACCAGGGCTACTATGAGGACCAGGCGCCACCGCAGCAGCAGCGAAACGCGCCCCGGCCGCGAACCCGACTCTTCGGCGGCAACTGACCTATCTTGCCCAATCCCAACTCACTTGATTTGAGCGGCCACGATCGGCATATTGACTGTACAAGTTTCTAGTACGGTCGGAGCCGAACTAGCGTACGCGGGCGGTCAAGGAGTTGTTTCATGGCGGGAGCAGTCGACCCCAAGGCCTCGCGGGCCTTATCGCTATTTAGCACCGATGAGCCGGCGGCGACCGACTCGCTGCCGCTCCAGTTGGTCGTGACCGACCACGAGACGGTCGAAGAGCTGCAAGCCTATGCGGCAGGCGGCCAGCGCGAGCAGTTCGCCTTGCAGGCCCTGCGGATCGGCGTCTTGGCCCTGCGGCAGGCGCGGGGCCGGGTCGATGCGGACCTGATCCAGCGCGAGACCAGCCGCATGCTCATGGAGCTGGGCGGTCAGCTCACGGCCCACGCCGCGACGATGCAGGAGAAGCTGGCCTCGGCGCTGAAGGACTACTTTGATCCCACCAGCGGCCGCTTTCACGAGCGGGTGCAGCAACTGGTCAAAGAAGACGGCGAGCTCGAGCAGCTCATGCGGCGGCAGATCGGCGGCCAGGATTCGGAACTGGCCAAGACCCTGCTCGGTCATTTCGGCCAGCAGAGCCCGCTGATGAAGCTGCTCAACCCGCGCGAGAGCGAGGGGCTCCTGGCCGCGCTCGGCCAGACGCTCGATTCACAGCTCACAGCCCAGCGCAACCACGTTCTGCGGGAGTTCTCGCTGGACAACAAAGAGGGCGCGCTGGCTCGCATGATCGGCGAACTGACCAACAACCACGGCCAACTGACCGATGCACTGGAAAAGAAGATCGACGCGATGGTCGGCGAGTTTTCGCTGGACAAGGACGACTCGGCCTTGAGCCGCCTGGTGCGCAACGTCGAGGGCGCGCGGGTGACGATTGCTCGCGAGTTCTCCCTGGACAACGAAACTTCGGCCATGTCGCGAATGACCGAGATGCTGAAGAACACGCAGGCGGCGATCGACAACAACCTGACCCTGGACGGCGAGGACTCGGCCCTCAGCCGGCTGCGCCGCGAGCTGTTCACGATTTTGGAAGCTCACGGCAAGTCGGCCACGAGCTTTCAAGAAGAGGTCAAGGTGGCCCTGGGCAAGATGACGGCTCGTCGCGAGGAAGCGCAGCGTTCCACGCAGCACGGCCTGGCGTTTGAGGACGCGGTCTGCGCGTTTCTGGAATATCACGCGCAGCAGGCGGGTGACGTCGCCACGCGGATCGGCCAGACCACCGGTTTGATCAAGAACTGCAAGAAGGGTGACTGCCTGGTGGAGCTCGGTCCCGATTGCGCCGCGGCCGGCGCCAAGGTGGTGGTCGAAGCCAAGGAAGAAGCCGGCTACACACTGACCAAGGCCCGGCTGGAGATCGACGAGGCCCGGCGAAATCGCGACGCCCAGGTCGGGCTGTTTGTGTTTTCAAAGTGCAGCGCGCCGGCCGGCATCGAAGAGGTGCAGCGCTATGGCAACGACGTGTTCGTGGTCTGGGACGCCGAGGAACCGGGCGCCAATCTGCATCTGAAGATTGGGCTAACCCTGGCCCGGGCGCTCTGCATCCGGGTCGAACAACTCAGCCAGTCGCAGGACGAGGACTTCGAGGCCATCACCAAGGCGGTGCTGGAGATCGAGAAGCAATCTCAACTGCTGAGTGAAGTGACCCGAAGCACCGAGACCATTCGCAGTTCGGCCGACAAGATTCTGGACCGCGTGCGGATTACCCGGACCTCGCTGGAACGGCAGGTGGAGACGCTGCAAACCCGCATCGGCGACCTGAAGAAGGCGGCCGGAACGCAGACCAACGCCTGATGAGAGTGGCGAGTAGCCATGCCGCCACGATCCCCTGTAGCCGGGAGCGGGTGACCCCGGTGCCTTGCCGAGCGGCGTTGCCACCGGCCTCACAGAGGCCGGCTACAGGTACGCAATGGCCGGCGAAAGGTACGCAGTGGCGGGCCACAGGTCTGTGTGCTACAGCAGGTGCGGCCAGATCGCGTCGCTGACGAATAGCCCTTCGCGCGAGAGTCGCACGCGGCGGCCATCGTCGAGGAGCAGCCCCAGCTCGGTGAACTGCTTGAGCTTGTCGCCCGTGAGCGCATCGAAGTCCAATCCGGTCCGCTCGGCGAACGCCGCGCGCTCGATCCCCTCGAGCCTCCGCAGCGCAAACACCAGCAACTCGCGGGCCCGCTCGGCCCCTTCCAATCGCTCGCGCTCGGCCACGGGGTCGTCGCCCGCGAGCACCCGTTTCAGCCAGGTGGTCGTGCTGCGGTGATTCATCGACCGCTCGCCGTCGACATATCGGGCCGCGCCGGGTCCGACGGCAAAATAGCCCGCCCCGGACCAGTAGGTTTCGTTATGGCGGCAGCGGTGACCGGGCCGGGCAAAGTTAGAGACCTCGTAGTGCTCGTACCCAGCCGAGGTCAGCGTGTCGATCGCGGTGGCAAAAAGCGACCGCTCCAGCTCCTCGTCCAACCGGCCGAGCTCTCCTTCCAAGAGTCGCCGCCAGAACGCCGTGCCGCGCTCAAACGTCAAGCCATAGGTCGAGACGTGCTGCGGCGAATTGCTGAGCGCTTCGTCCAGGTCGCGCTGCCACACCGTCCCGTTTTCGCCCGGCACGCCGAAGATCAGGTCCAGCGAGACCGCAGGAATGATTTGTTGCGCCGCGCCGACGACTTGCCTCAGCTCTGCAGGCGTGTGATCGCGCTCAAGCGTCAATAGCTTGTCGAGGTTGAACGACTGACCACCCAGGCTCAAGCGGTTGACGCCGCACTCGGCCAGCGCGGCGAGCATGTCCGCGGACAGATCGCGCGGATTGGCCTCGACACTGAACTCATAGTCGACCGCCAAGGGAAAGCGGCGCTTCACGAGATCGACCAACCGTCGAAACTGATCGGGCGACAAGTGCGTCGGCGTTCCTCCGCCAAAGAACAGCGTGTCGACCTCGCACGGCTCGGCCACGGTCCGCGACAGCTCAAGGTCGATGGCGCGGAGGTAGTCGTCCACCAGGTCGTCGCGGCCGGCGATCAGCGTGAAGTTGCAATAGCCGCAGCGATGCCGGCAAAACGGCACGTGGACGTAGGCGGCGCGGGGCGTGGCGAAGGTCTCGGTCATGCCGAATTCTACCGCGGTCGGGCCAGCTCCGCGGCTTACAGCCACAGGTGCAGCCGGCCGTCGAGCATGTCGGGCAGCGCGCGGGCCACGACGTCGCGAATCCGCTTGCTGCTGTAGCGGGTGCTAAAGTGCGAGGCAATCACCAGCTCGTTCTTGAACTTCGCCCGCCGCTCGACGATGTCATCCAGGTGGGTGTGGCCGAACTTGTGGATTTTGTCCTTGCGGTGCGAAGGAGCAATGAATGTCATTTCCATCACCAGGACCTGGGCCTCGAACATCGCGGGGCAAGCGTCCAACCCTTCGGGCGCGCTATCGCCCAGATAGGCAAACATCGGCGTCCGCCGCTCTGCGGTCACGTCGGTGCCCCCCAATCGCAAATCGCGAATCTGCGGGCCGGTCAGGTTCTGATATTCGGGCTTCAGCTTGCGCCTCCGCTCCCAGACCACGAACCCCAGCGAGGGGACCGTGTGCCGCGTCGCCGAGACCGTTACCACGTGATCGCGAGATAATTCGATCTCGGCACCCGGCTCCAGCGGCCGCAGGTCCACCGGCATCCGCCCACGGTCCAACCGCGTGAACAACTTTAAGATCTTTTCCACAGGGTCGATGGCGACCGCCGGCAGGTAAATCACCGGCGGCTCCATCTTCATCATCCGCCGCCGCGCCACGTAAACGGGCAGCGATGCGATGTGATCCAGATGCCCGTGCGAGACAAACCAGGTCGGCGTGGACATGAACGACCACGGCTGGGCGCCCAGGTCAAAGCCGATCTTCAGCTCCGGCAGCCGCCAATAGGTCTGCACCGCGGCGCGCGAGTAGCCCTCGATCGTGAGGTCCTTGTGGACCAGGGATTTGACGGGCAGATTTTGGATCATGGCCGGGATCGGTGGAAAGAGTCGCTCGGACGGCAAGACGCGCGCAACCCATGGAAGCAGCTCGCGTCGATTCGGCGAATCTCCCAGTGTAGAACCAGCGGGCAGGCGGCGAAAGGCCATCGCGATGCCCTCGCAGCGGCGGCAAAAAAGGGGGCGAATGTGGCAATCGACCGGGACGCTCGACCTTGCGCGGGGTTATATTCGTACCGCTTGGAACTTCGCACTCGCGTCGACAGGACACTCTGCCATGCCTCGTTTGAACCATCTGATTCTTGCTGCTTGCTTGATGGTCGCTGCGACCGAGGTTGCGAGCGCGGCCGATCCGGCGACCGACACTGGGACAGCGACTGCCGCCGAGCATGACAAACAAGCGCTCTCGGCCGTGCAGAGCTACGTGGGCGCGTGGCGTGGCGTGGGGCAATTGCGGCGTGGCTCCAATCAAGGCGCCTGGACCGAAACGTCCGAGTGGAGCTGGCGCTTCCCCGCCGGCCGTGCTGAGTTGGTTGCTCTGTTTCCAGAGAACCGCTATTTCGCGCAATTGCGGTTGCAAGCCGCCGACCAGCGTGGGCAGTTCACGCTGGTCGCCACGCCCTCGGTCAAACGCAAGGAAGAGGGCGCGGAATCGCAATCGTTTCACGGCGGAATGAAAGACGGAGCGCTCACCCTGGTGGCCGATCAGGCCGCCGATGGCGACCCGGGGCGAATCACGATCAGGCTCGTGGCGGGCGGCGACCGCATGGTCACACTTTTCGAAAAGCGGTCGGGCAGCGACGCCTACTCGCGACTGGCCGAAGTGGGCGCCACGCGCAAAGGAAGCTCGTTTGCCAAGCTGGCCACGGTCGGTCACGAGTGCGTGGTGACCGGCGGCTTGGGCACGATCGTGGTCGAGCACGAAGGCAAGAAGTACTACTTCTGCTGCACGGGCTGCCGCGACCTGTTCAACGACGACCCAGCCGGCGTGCTGAAAGAATATCGCCAGCGCAAGGCGGCGAAGAACTCGGCGCCCTCCAGTGAATAAGCCTTGGACCGATCGGCCAGGCCAAACGCGATCAGGCCGCGCGGCGGCGAATCACCTTCGCCGGGCGACGGCGAGCCGGCTCGGCGGCCGGAGCCGGTTCTGGTTCGGCGTCCTGCTCGGCGAGCGGCTGCTCTACCGGTCGGCGATTGCGCGTGAGCCAGGTTAGCATCGCCGGCAGCATGACCAGCGATGTGAACAAGCAGCAGGTCACGCCCAGCGACAGCACTCGGCCCAGGCTTTGCAAACCTTGATGCGAGGCGACCATCAGCGAGCCAAAACCGACCAGCGTGGTCAACGCGTCAACCAACACGGCCACGGCAGTGCCGGCCGACATGCGATACGGACCCTCGCTCTCGCGAAACTCGTGCACGATATGCACGCCATAGTCGACACCAATGCCCAGGATCAGCGGCAGCGCGATCAGGTTGGCCGGATTGAGCGGAATGTCGAACATGCCCAGCAAGCCGAACGTTTGCAGCACGCCGATGCTCAACGGCAGCGCGGCCAACATGGCATAACCCAGGCTCTTAAAGTCCAAGACCAGCACGCCCAGGATGACCAACAGCGAGTAGATGGCCGCTTCCTGAAAGCTACTCTTCATCTCCAGCGACGCTTCGTGCGCTTGCAATGGGTTGCCGGTGACGTGCGGGTCGACCGTGCGGACCTCTTGCACGAAGCGGCCCAGCGCCTCCGAGTCCCAGATGTCGCCGCGACCATAGATCTTGAGCAAGTGCCGGCCGTGCTGGCCCACGAACCGATCGACCAGGCTCGACGGCAGGTCGGTGAGCGTGGGCGGTTCGGGATTGCCGATGTTTTTCAGGATGTGCAAGCGGCTCAGCAGATCGCCGGCCATCTCCTGCTGAAATCGCGAGACCTGAGCGTAGCAGTCGGCCAGCGGCATTCGCCGCAGCAGGTCGCGCACGACCTCGAGCTGTCGAACCGATTTCTCGTCCCCCTGCCCCGCGGCCAACAGCGATTGCACCTGCCCCAGCACCTCGCCCAGCTTCTCGGGCCGGTCAACGGTGACCAGCGGCGGCCGCTCGGGCAATGTTTCTAGCCGGGCCTGGATGCGGGCAATGATCGGTTGCTTCACTTCGTCGTCGACCGGCAGCAGCGAAACTATTTCTTCCGTGCGCTCGACCGAGCCCAGGGCCAGAAACTTCTGCTTGCGAGCGAGCAACTCCTCGCGGCTGTCGGACATCGACAGTGCATACCAGACACTCTGGTTGCATTCGGCCAGCAGCTTCTTTTCCAGGGCCACGCTTTCCAGCCCTTCGGCCTGCATGTTCAGCAGGTTGTTGTCGTACCACAAGCGGCCGAGGCCCAGCGACACGAACGCCGTGAAGGCCAAGGTGAGCACCAACGTGAGGCGCGGAACCTTAAGTGCCGGCGCGATCCACTTATGCACGCTCAGCGGCCGCGGCATCTGCACACCCCAGCCGCTGCGATCGACCAATACGATACAGGCCGGCAGCAGGGTGATCTCGGCCAAGGCGCAGAGCAGGATGCCGCCGCCGGCAATCTGCCCCAGTTCGGCGATGCCTTTGAAGCTGGTCAATCCCGCGGCAAAGAAGGCAATCGACGTGGTGACCGCGCCGGCGACGATGGCCGGTCCCGCGCCGCGGGCGGTCTCTAACAGCGCCTCATCGCAACCCAGGCCCTCGCCCCGCAACTGCAGGTAGCGGGCCACGTAGTACACGCCAAAGTCAATGCCGATGCCGATCAACGTCACGGTAAACGTGACGCTCAAGATGTTCAAATGGCCGACGGTCAACGTGACGTAGCCGAATGACCAGGCAATGCCGACCAGCAGAATCAGGTTGGCCAACAGCGCGTGACGCACGCCACCGAAGCCGGCGACGAACAAAAGGCCGACGCCGACCACCGAGACCAGGCTGGCCCAGAACATCGAGGTCTGGCTCGATCGCATCTCGTCGTTTTCCATGACCGGCAGCCCGGTCAGACCGATCTTGGTCTCGGGGTGCTTGGCCTGGGTCTCAGCGATCAAAGCCCGCAGGGCGTCGGTGGCTTCGTTGCAGCGGTTGAAATTATCGTCGCTGCGCGCCAACCGCAGCAGCACAAAACCGAGTTGACCTTGTTTGGTCAACAGATAATCCGAGTTCAGCTCGCTCAAGGTAGCGAACGAAGCGGGCATCTCGGGCCATGGCGATTGATAGCGACGCCGTTGGCCCAGCGATTCGTGCAGGCTCGCTGACAGGCGATCCAGCTTGTAGCGGGTCGCGGCGGCAGCGCGCGGGTCGGCGGCCGTGGCTTGCAGTTGCTGGGCCATGCCGCCGGCCATGTTGCCGACGTTCAGTGGCGACCAGTCCCCTTGCAGGATCGGCTGCACCTCATTCAAGAATTGCTCAATGCCGCGTAGCTCGTCGGGCGACAGGTAGTGCAAACCTTTGGAGCGAATCTTGCCCAGATTTACTTCGTGCAGCACCGCATGAAACAATCGATCTTCACGCGCCAAGGCTGCCGAGAGGTCCTCCAGCACCGGCACGACCTTGTCGCGCGAGGCCCCCTCGACCACGACCACGGCGTCGTCTTCGTCGCCGAACTCCTCGATATACTCGGTCCACAGCCGGTTGTATTTGCTGTTGGGATCAAGCAGGTCCATGCGACTGGTTTGATAGCCCAGCCGGGTTGCCGTGAGATAGCAGGCCGCGAGAGCCAGCGCCACGGCAATCGCGATCGTGGCGATGGGAAACGCCATGATCAGCCGCGTGCAAAGTACGAATGGGCGGGCCAGAAAGAGCTGGTCGCCCTGCTGAGGTCCTTCCATGGACTATCGATGCCCCTCGTTTGGTCGCGTCCGTGCGAGCCCCCGATTGACGGACGCCACTTCCTGGGCATCCCAAAGGGCGGCATTCTAGGACCATCGCCCACTTCGGACAAGGCGAATCGGGCGGCAGGCGACGGATCGCAAGACGTTTGCCCGAAGTGCTTTGCGCTCTGGCGCAACGTTGTGCATCCGGGGGGTCCGAGGGAGGAAGTCGCCGCGACAGCATCACTCCCGCTCACTCGGGCAGCGGCTGACCCTTGGTCTCGGGACAGAACCAGATCAGCACCAGGCCCACCACGTAGATCAGGCTCATGATCGCGCCCATGCGGGCATAGTCCTCGTGAAACTGGTTCACCAGGCGACCGCTTTGCAGAGCGCCGACGGCCGCCAGCACGCGGCCGAAGTTGAACGAAAAACCCTGCGCCGTCGCGCGGATGCGGGTGGGAAACAACTCCGGCAGGTACAGCGGCAGCCAGCCATAAAAGCTGGCAGTCAGCGCGCCGGCCAAAAAGATCATCACCACAAACGTCGCGTCGAACTGCATCGGCATGTCGAAGAAGTGCTCGTAGATCATGGGCAGCCGGAACAGCACGCCGCAAACCAGCAGCGAACCCAGACAGAGCACGAAGTAGGTCAACCGCCGACTGAACCACTCGGCGCAATACGCTGCCAGCAGCGTGCCCACGATGGCGCCCACGGCCGAGGCAATCTGGGTGTACGATGCGGCGGTCTTGGCATAGTCGGTGCCGACGCTGAGTTTGCTGGCCCAGGGTTGAGCCCATTGCAGAGAAGCCCAGGTGCCGATCAAGGCCATGCCGGCCAGGCAGGTGCCCAGGATAGTCTTGTGTCGAATGCCAGGGGCAAAGATGTCGCGGACCCGCGCGGCCGGCGCGGTCTGCACCGCGTGCTCCCAGCGTTTGGACTCGGGCACGAAGATCCGCACGAAGAAGGTCAGGAAGGCCGGCGCCGCGCCAACGAACATCAGCAACCGCCAGCCACTGTTGTCGGCGCCGATCAGCTTGACCACCCAATCCTCGGACATGCCCAGCGAGCGCAGCGCATCGGCCGCACCCTCAATAAACTGCGACATCACCAGGGCGACCATGCCAATCAGCAGAAAACCGACGTTCGAGGCTGCGCCGATCAGGCCGGCCAGCATCGGCCGTTTGTTCGACGGCCAGATCTCCATGACCAGCGCCACGCCCAGCGACCACTCACCCCCCATGCCTAATGCCGCGATGAATCTCAAGGCCGCGATCTGCCAGGGCGCTTCGGCAAAGCCGCACAGGCCCGAGAAAATGGCATAGGTCAGCACGCTCCAAACCATTGCCCGCACGCGGCCGATGCGATCGCCCAACCAGCCAAAGAGCAAACCGCCGCAGGCCGCACCAACCAGGAAGCCGGCCGTGATCCAGCCCATCCAGGTGCCAATCTCGCTGGCCGCGCTGGGGCCCATCAACTCGGTGAGTGCCGGCCGGGCCACCAGCGGAAACAGCCCCATCTCGAGTCCGTCGAACATCCAGCCTAAAAACGCCGCGGTCAGCGCCATGTACTGCGCGCCGCGGGTCGAGGCCGGCGGAGTCGGCGGCGCGATGAAGCGCGCGCCGGAGTCGTCGGTGTGCTGGTGAGGTAAATCGCGTGGCATGACCGTCACCTGCTTCCAAGGGGGCCTGATGCTAGGGATGGTTTCAGGTTGTCGCCGACGCGCCCGCCGGCGCTATCGCAGAAGTCACTCCCCCGGCCGGCAGCGGATCAAACAGCCGCGACACCAATGCCTCCGGCGGCGGCCGCGTGATCAGACTCACCAGCACGCCGGCGATGCTCGACGAGGCCAGGCCCCAAACGATCGGATCTGCTCCGAACAATTGATAAGGGTCGAACAGATTCTTGCCCTCGATGACCACGCCGCAAGTAAACAGCGCCAAGACGGTCGAACCGCCGGTAAACATCGCGGCCATCGCCCCGGCCGCGGTGGCCCGCCGCCAAAACGCCAGCATCAACGCCGCGGCCACAAACGTGCTGGCCGTGCTGGTCGTGCTGAACACCACCAGCTTTTGCAGAAACTGCACCGGGTTAACGTTGGCCGCCACGCCCACGATGCCCAACACGATCATCACCACGTGCGACACGCGGCGGATCTCGTTATCGCCGGCCTGCGGACGCAGAAATCGCTGGTAGATATCGCGGACCACACCCGAGGCGATCACGACCAGGTAGGTGCTGACCGTGGCCATCACCGCGCCGAAGGGCGCTGCCAGGATCAACCCGCTCAGGAACGACCCGCCCGGCAGGTCGGCCGCCGACCAGATGGCCAGCCGCGGAATGATCTCGTCCGAGGCGGCCACGTTGGGCATCAGCGCCCGGCCGCTGATACAGATCAGAATCAGCGGGATATAGATCATCAGGTTGTAAAACGATAGCAGCACGATCGACCGCCGCATGGTTGGCGCGTCCTTGCAGGCCATCACGCGGACCATGCCGGCCGGCGTGCCGATGCCGCCGATCGGCCAGACAAAGAAAAACGAGATCGCCACGCCCAACGGCAGAAACGCGGCTTTGTCGGCGGCGTGCAACCCAGGGCCGAAGGCAAAGTCACTGTTCGTGGCGGCCACCGCGTCCAAGGTCGGCTGCGCGTAGCTGAGCTTGCTGGCCGCGGGCACGACCAGCACAAACAACAGCGCCACGCCAATCGCCATCAGGATGCTCTGGAACAGGTCGGTCCAGACCGAAGCCAGAAAGCCGCCAATGAGCGTGTAGCCCACGACAGTCAGCGAGAACACGGCCAGGCCGATCAAGTACGCCCAGTCTTGGCCCGCCACGGCGGCGTCTTCGGCCAGGACCAGCGAGCCCGAGCTGGGCCAGGCGAGCTTCATCACGATCGCGCCGGCCTTGAACTGCGCGAGCATCAGAAACGTCATGAAGGCCAGGATCGCCAGGGAAGCCACGAAGCCCACGCGGCGGTCGCCGAACCGGGCGTCGAACAGGTCGGGCACCGTGATCGCGCCGGTGCGTCGCGAGAGCTGCGCGAAGCGCTTGCCGAGCACGGCAAAGCCGGTGATCGGCACGACCATGTAACTGGCGATCCACAGCGCCACGATCCAGCCGTGGGTGTAGACCAGCGACGGGAAACCCATGAACGTGCCGCCGCTTTGCACGGTCGCGGTCAGCGCCAGCGCCCAGGCGCCCAGTCCGCGGTTGCCCAGGAAGTAACCTTTGACGAAGCCCCCTTTTTCCACCGCCCGCTGGGCTTGCGTGCCCAGCCAGACTGAAACGCCCATGACCACCAACAGCATGGCCAGCGTGCCGTAATTAGCCGAGGCGTCAGGCATGATGGGCCTCGCTTGCATCGCCGAGCGATCCGCCTCCGCTGGAACCTGCCTCAACGTCGTCGACGGCATCGCCCAGCGGCTCGTCGCCCATGAAGCCAAAGGCGAACACGACCGAGATTAGCACGCACGTGCCCCAGGGCACGACAATGCCCCAGAAAACCCAATCGGGGAACCAGAGCACGAAGGTCAGCGACTCGGCCGTGCGGCCGTAACCGTGGAGATAGCAGTAGGTGATCGTGTAGATCATCGCCACCAGCCAGATGCCGAGTGCCAGGGAGGCCTCGCGGCGAGCGGAGCGGACGACCGGATCTTCGGGGCGGGAGGTCAAGGGCGGGGATCCTGCGGTGGGCCAATCGGTCAGCCCCGCAAGATAACCCAAGCGAAGTCCGCTGGCCAGTCACTAGGGCGGAGAGAATCGAGAGAAATGGGCGATTTCGTCGCTTGCGCGCTCCGCCGCGACAAGCTCGGCGCTGGCCGGCGCGCTGGTCGGTTTCACACGTCTAGCGTTCCGACGCGCTCAGATCCGCCTGCGCTGCCGCGCGGCGCGACGTGAACCAGTGCTTGGCAATCGTGCCGGCCAGCGGCAACAGGCTCAACGCTACGATGCCGATCACGACCAACTCAAAGTGGTCGCGAATCCAGGGAATCTGCCCCAGAAAGTATCCACAGAGCGTCATCGACGTGATCCAGCCGATGCCGCCGACGATGTTGTAGACGACAAAGCGGCCGTAGTTCATCCGCGCCACGCCGGCCACAAAAGGGGTAAAGGTGCGCACCAGCGGCATGAACCGGGCCAGGATGATCGCCTTGCCGCCGTGACGTTCGTAAAAGGCCTTGGCCGCCATCAGGTGGCTGTGTTTGACAAACCGCAGCCGCCCGCGCTCAAAGACGTGCTCGCCCATTTGCAGACCGAGGTAATAGTTGACCGCGTCGCCCAACACCGCAGCGATCGAGAGCACCACGATCAACAGTCCGACGCGAAAGACTTCCTGGCTGGCCAACAGTCCCGCGGCAAACAACAGCGAGTCGCCCGGCAGGAAAAAGCCGACCAAGAGGCCCGTCTCGCTGAAGATGATCGCCCACAGGATCGCATAGCTGACCCACCACGGTCCGCTCAGGTTGACCAGCGAGCGCAGGTTTTCTGGATCCGCCAGACCGATCAGGTATCGAAGCCAGTCGATGATCCAGGTCATACGGGCAAATGGCGGTTGCGGGAAAGTTGCGAGCGGCAGCGCGAAGGTGCGCGAGGCAGGCGGATTATAGGGTCGCGCGAGGCCAATCGCCTACGCCAAACCTTAGCTCACAGACCCACCCAAGGGCACCTGCTCGCATCGTGCCACACCAATCCCGCAAACCTGTGGTCGGCGTGCGAATCACTTTTGTCCGTGAAATCAGGCCTGGGCCCAGAACTTCCACCAGGGTCTCAGCGGACGTTTCATGGGTTTGCGGGTCTGGCCGTAAAACACGCGGTGCCCGGCGACGTCGATCATTCCATAGGTCTTGGCGCCGGCCATCTGGGCGGCGTTTAGCTTGGCGCCGGTGAGGTTGGCCTCTTGCAGGTCAGCGCCGCGGAGGTTGGCGCCCGACAGATCGGCGGCGCGCAGGTCGGCCCGAGTGAGCTTGGCATCGTGCAGGTCGGCCCGCAGGTCGGCCATGCTCAGGTCGGCCCCCGACAGGTCGGCGTTGCAAAGAATCGCTTCCTGCAATTGCGCATAGCGAAGGATTGCCTTTGTGAGCCGCGCCTCCTGCAGCTCGGCATGATGCAGCTGCGCGTCGGTCAGGTTGGCGCCGGCCAGGTTGGCGTGCACCAGGTTGGCGCCGCTTAAGTACGCGCCGTTGAGCAGTGCGCCGGAGAGGTCGGCGTTTTGCAGATCGGCGTCGCGCAGATCGGTGCTGGCCATGTCAACGCCGCGCAGGTTGACGCCGGCCAGATCGGCGCCGCGCAGCTTGGCGCCCGACATCTTGCGGCCTTCGAAGCTATCGGCATCGATTCGCGCCAGCACGGCATGCGTTTTCTTGTGCTTGATCTCGAGCATCGGTCCCACCTCGACTTGGTCAACAGTTGCTGGGGGGGGGGGAGATCGAGCGCATCGCCAGACGCACGAACAGATCGCGAGCGCGGCGACGCGCAGGATCTAGGGCAATAGCATTCACGGTCTCGGCCGAGCCCTTCGCTCAGTCGACGCCGTAGCCTCAGCACTGTCCGACAAGCCGAAACCGGCCACCCGTGCGGCCGGAAGATCGCCGCGAAGAAAGAAAGTCGACAGGACGTTGCTTACACAAAAGAAAGCTACGCAGACTCTCGAAGAGATCACGCAACTTGGATTATAGCCTGCTTAGTCCTGCCGCCTACTAGCAATTTCCCCAGAATTGGGGAGTCTACTCACTCCCCCTCTGGAGAGTTGCGCAACTGAGCGCCGTCGGCTCGATCGCCAGGCTGCCATCGCCGCCGGCGCGCGGTCAGGAGTAGAATGCTTCGTCCCCAATTGATTTCCCCTCGCTTCCGGCAGCGGCATGAACTTTCGCGTCGAGCTCGACATCTTTCGCGGTCCTTTGGACCTGTTGCTCTACCTGGTGCGGAAGCACGAGGTGGACATCATCGATATTCCCATCGCGCCGATCACCGACCAGTTCCTGGAGCACCTGTCGGTGCTCCGCGACCTGGACGTCAACCTGGTGGGCGATTTTCTGGACATGGCCAGCACACTGGTCGAAATCAAGTCGCGGATGGTCCTGCCCCGCGGCGGTGAGGTCGAGGACGAGCTGGCCGATCCCCGGGCCCAACTGGTCGAGCGGCTGCTGGAGTACAAGAAGTTCAAGGACGTCGCCAGCCTGCTCGACGAGCGAGGCCGCGGCTGGCAGGAGCGGTTTCCCCGCTTGTCCAGCGACCTGCCGCCGCGACAGCTCGACCCGGCCGAGCAGGAAATCCAGGAGGTCGAGCTATGGGACCTGGTCAGCGCCTTTGGCCGGGTCGTGCGCGAAAGCGACGCCGCCAGACCCTCGAACATCGTCTACGACGACACGCCGATCCACGTCCACATGGCCCGGGTCAAGGAACAGTTGGCCGACAAGGGCCGGGTCCGCTTTCGCGACCTGTTTCGCCCGGGCATGCACAAGTCGGCCCTGGTCGGCATCTTTCTGGCCATCTTAGAACTGGTCCGCCATCGCCAGGCCCAGGCCGAGCAAGGGCACCTCTTCGGTGAGCTGTGGGTGTTGCCCGGTCCGGAGGCCACCGGTCAGATCGACGCCGACGCGGTCGACCAATATGAGCACGGCCAAGGTTAAATGCCCGGCCGACCAAGCACGTGCGGCCTTGAGCGAATATAATCCGGGTCGCGGGCAATCACTCGGCAGTGGTCAGTTCGGCTCGAGGGCTCGACGTGAACTGGGCGCGAAACCTGCTGTTCCTGTTGGTGTGCACCGGCGCCGTTGCGGCGCTGGCGGCGGGGCTATTTCCCGCCGACGCCCGCCATGCCCCGCAGCCCGCCGCCCCGGTTCTGGATGTTTCCGACCCCGCGGTTGCGCGCGTCGACGCGGCGTTCACCCGCGCCTGGACCGCGGCGGGAGTGGAACCGTCGGCAGCCGCGCCTCAGTTGGCCATCCTGCGGCGAATGGCGCTGGCCTTGGCCGGCACGATCCCGTCGCTGGAAGAGATTCGCCGGATTGAGGGCTGGCCGAGCGATGAGCGGGTGTCGCGATACCTGTCGCAACTCTTGGCTGATCGCCGCAGCGCCGATTTTGTCGCCGAGCGTCTGGCCCGAGCCTATGTGGGCGTTGACGACGGACCCTTCCTGTTGTTTCGCCGCCGACGGTTTGTGAGTTGGCTGGCCGATCAATTGGCCGAGAACGCGCCGTACGACCAGATCGCGCGGCACGTCGTGGCCGACGACGGATTGTGGACCGACACGCCCGCGGTGAATTTTATCACGGTCACGATCGACCCTGACGAGAGCCCCGCGCCGGATGCGAACAAGCTGGCGGCGCGCGTGGCCCGAGCGTTCCTGGGCGTGCGACTCGATTGCGCCGAATGCCACGACCATCCGTTTGATCGCTGGAAGCAGCAGGACTTTCAGAGCCTGGCCGCCTTCTTTGGTGAGACGCGCAACAGCCTGCGCGGCATTCGCGATTCGGCCGAGAGTTACCAGGTCGAGAATCGCCAGACCGGTGAGCTGCAGACCGTGGCGCCCGCGGCGCCGTTTGCGACCCAGCTCGTGCCCGACGTTGACGCACCCCGCCAGCGCCTGGCCGGTTGGCTGACGCATCGTGACAATCGGGCCTTTTCGCGGACCGCGGTCAACCGCGCTTGGGCCATCTTGTTTGGCCGGCCGCTGGCCGAACCGATCGACAATCTGCCGATCGATAGCCCCGTGCATCCAGCGCTCGATCTTCTGGCAGACGATTTCGTGGCGCACGGCTATGACTGGCGGCGACTGCTGACCGTGATCGCCTCGACGCGGGCATTTCAACTCGACAGCGCCTTGGCCGACGAAACGGCGAACCCGGCGCAACATCAAACACACTGGGCCGCGTTTCCCTTGGTTCGTCTGCGACCCGAGCAGGTCGTCGGCGCGCTATTGCAATCGGCGTCGTTGTCCACGATCGATTCCGACTCACACATCGTGGTTCGCCTGGCGCGGGCGATCGGGCAGAACGATTTCATCCGCCGTTACGGAGACAGCGGGGCCGAGGAATTCGACCCGCACGGCGGCACGATTCCTCAGCGGCTGTTGTTAATGAACGGTGAGATTGTCCACGACAGGACCGAGGAAAACCTGCTTGCCAACGCGGCGACGCGGATCGCCTCGCTCGCGCCAGACGACGCGACCGCCATGGAAGTGGCCACGCTCGCCGTGCTCACGCGGCGACCGGATGACGTCGAACGGCAACTTTTCGGCGAACGCCTCGCGGGCACAACCGGTTCAGAGCGGGCGCGCCGGTTGGGCGACCTGGTCTGGGCGCTCGTCAACAGCACCGAGTTCTCCTGGAACCATTGACCATGACGCACCATGCCGAGCGAACATTTGATGAGGCCCATCTGGCCCTGCATCGGCGGAGCCTGCTGAAGGCCGCAGGGTTGAGCGGCGGCGCGTGGCTGACCGGGCTGGCGCACCTGCTAGCGCGTGAGCTGCCAGCGGCCGAAGCGCCGATCGATCCCGATGCTCCGGCGCAGTCGCTCATCGTGCTCTGGCTGGCCGGCGGTCCGAGCCAACTGGAGACATTCGACCCGCATCCAAACCACAAGATCTCGGGCGAGACCCGCGCAATTCGCACGGCCGTGCCCGGGGTCCAACTGGCCGAGGGTCTGGAGCGGACCGCGGAAATGATGGAATCGATCGCACTAGTGCGCTCGCTGGTCAGTAAAGAAGGCGACCATCAGCGCGGGACCTATGCGGTGAAGACCGGCTATCGACCCGACCCCACGGCGGTGCATCCCTCGATCGGCGCGATCTGCTGCCACGAGCTGCCCGCCGGACAGACCGAGATCCCGCGTCACATTTCGATCCTCCCCAGCCAATGGCCCGCCCGGGGCGGATACCTGGGCGAGGCCTACGACGCGTTTCTGGCCGGCGACCCGGCGCAGAAGGTCTCGGACGTCTCGCCGCGCGTCAGCGATCCCCGCTTCGAGCAGCGGCTGGCGGATTTGAACGTCTTAGAAGATCGCTTTGCCCGCGGGCGGCGCACGGCGGAGCAGGCCACGCAGCACCGTGCCACGGTGCGCGAAGCGCGGCGGATGATGACCTCCGAGCAACTTGCGGCCTTCGACGTCTCGCGCGAGCCTGATGTGCGGCGCGCGGCCTATGGCAACACGCCGTTTGGCCGCGGCTGCCTGGCGGCGCGGCGGCTGATCGAGGTGGGCGTGCGCTGCGTCGAAGTCACGCTGGACGGTTGGGACAGTCACGTGAACAATCACGAGACGCACACCGTGCGCAAAGCGACGCTCGACCCGGCGCTCGCGGCGCTGATTGCCGACCTGCAAGAGCACGACCTCTGGGATCGCACGGTAGTGCTCGTGGCCGGCGAGTTTGGCCGCACTCCCACGATCAATCGCCTGGGCGGCCGCGATCACTGGCCACACGGCTTTAGTGCGGCGCTGGCCGGCGGCCGGATCAAGGGAGGCGTCACGGTCGGCGGCACGGATCCCGAGGGGGGCAAAACCGTCGCCGAACCGCATCCCATCGGCGACGTGCACGCCACGCTCCTGGCGGCGCTGGGCATCGACCCGGCCCAGGAGCTGATCTCGCCGGTCGGCCGGCCATTGAAACTGGCCGAGGGTCAACCGATCGGCCAGTTGCTGCAGTAAGTTCGCCGCGGCCGCCCGTTTCGGCGGTCCTAGCTCCGCGGCATGAAGCCAGTTTTTTTTGCGCCGCTTTTGAACCTCTGGGCCTTGCCGCGCGCCTTGAATGCAGAGACCATCGAACGGAGAGTCAACCGCCGAGAGTTTTGGAGAGCAGCATTGAGCGCAGGGCGCGACGAACTCGAGCAGATCCGCGAGCGCCTGGCGGTCATTCGTGCCCAGTCCGGCGACCGAGTGGCCTTTGGCCAATTGGTGACCAGCTACCAGGAGCGGCTGATGTACTACGTCCATCACTTGATTCTCGATCGCGAAGCGTCGCACGACGTGCTGCAAGAAATCTGGTTGGACGTGTACCGCAAGTTGGGCCAGTTGCGCGTGCCCGCGGCGTTTCGCGTCTGGTTGTACCGCTCTGCTCACCATCGGGCGATCAACCACATCCGGCGCCGCCAGGCCGAGTCGCAGGCCCGCGAGGAATTGGCCGAGACGCTCGTCGGCGACGAGAGTTGGAACGAGCTGGAGCTACTCGAGCGGGCCGAATTGGTTCACGCGGCGCTGGCCCGGCTTTCGCCTGCCCATCGCGAGGTCATGGTGCTGCGTTTTCTGGAAGACATGAGCCTGCACGAGATTGCCGAAGTGCTCGCCTGCAATGAGGGCACGGCCAAGTCGCGGCTGCACTATGCCAAGGCCGCGCTCAAGCAAATCATCGAGGGAGGAGCAGAACCATGAGTGATTCGCAATCGTTCGGCGACCAGGTCAAGAAGTTGTTGGCACAAGATCCAAATATCAACGAACTGCAAACCAAGGAGTTTCGCATGCAACTGGAATCATCGCTCATGTCGTGGGAAGAGAAGGCCGCCCGAGTACGTCGTGCTCTGGCCTATATGCTGACCATCCTCGGTGGAACCTACCTGATCGGCATCTTCTTTATGCCGATGTATTCGCTCGCCAGGCAACAGGCTGCGGACGAGTGGATGCGCAATCTTTATTCTTTCGTGATCGCCGCCTGGGTCACCGTGGGGCTGGTCTCGCTGGTGGTCGGGACCTACCTTCTGTTTCTGTACCTGTTCAAGTACGCACCGGCGCTCAAGAAAGCGCGGTTCGACGTGCAGTCCGCAATGATCCTGGAACTGCAAGAACAAATGGTGCAGATGCGGCAAGAGCTGCGGTCGATTGGCAAATGACGTCGACCGTTGGCGGTTTGGGGGTCACCCCACCAGCTCGCGCAAGTGAAAATGAAACTTGCCGAGCTTGCCGCCGTAGTTGCCGGCGCCGATGGCTACGACCCCCGGGCCGACGGCCGCGCGGATTCCGGCCGACATGGCGCGGGCCACGCTGCCTTCGTCCACGCCGTCGATGACGATCTCGTAGGCCGCGTTCGCCCCCTCGGCCAGCTTGCTGGTGACCTCGGGCCGGCCGCGCAGGCTGGGGCAATAGGCCTCGGCGGTCGAGGCCTTCAGAGCCTTATAGCGCGAGCCGACCTTGCTGCCGCTGCGGGCCACGCCGCCGGGAAACGGCGTGATCGCGCCCGGCAGCACGTCGATCGCTTCAATCGCGCGGCGCGCGGCGTTGAGCGCGGCCTCGTGGGTCTCGGCCTGCACGATCAGGTTGCCGCCTCCCACGCCCTTGTCGACGTGCACCAGGTGTTCGACCAGGAACTCGCCGTCCATCACCGGAATCCGCCAGTAGCGGCGGCCGGCGATCAGCTTGCTTTTTTGAAAGCCGTCGCCGAAGTAACGGATCGTCTTGCCCAGCGGAATGCGGGCCTCGCCCGCGGTCAGGCCGTCGTACACCGCCGTGGTGGGGCAGGTCATCAGGCATTGGCCGACCCGGTTGGGCACGACCTGCGCCAAGGCGTCGACCGAAAAGCCAAACAGCAGCATCGCGGCGCCCACCCGGCCGTCGGGCGTTTGCTCGCGGGACAGCAGCACTTCGCGGCCGATCTCGCTGTCGCAGGAAATGATCGAAGAGCTATAACCGGCAAACTCCCGCAGGCCCGCGTCCAGCCAGTGCTCGTCATGCGCCGTGACCACGAGCCGCGCGTAGCGCATGCGAAACGCTTCGGCAAAGGTGTCCTCGATTTCCGTGCCCTGGATCCGCAACGCGGCGTTCTCCGCACTCTATCGGCAACTATGGAAGGGTGAGAATCTCGCAGGAGGTCCATCATGGCTCAGCCCGCGTGGCGTGCCAAGTGCCGCCAGACGGCACGCGCGGCCCAGCGAGCGTCACCCTCCCTGTTGGGTCGAGCATGTCCCGCAGGCGGTGCATGCCAGCAGACGGCGGCGAAAACGGCGTGCCCCCCGCGCAAACTCCTTGCAACGCCGTGGCCGATCAACGATACTCAGGGCTCCTGCACTTACGGGACTTCACGGCAAGGAGCGGAGAGATGCACCAGTTCAGCGGCGTGGTGATTGGCACCCTCGTGGCGGATTCGGTTTCTTCCTCGTCGGCGCTAGCGGGCACCGCTGCCTTCTCGTTCTCCGTGTGGGAAGTCGTCGCCGCCGCACTGGTCGGCGCCGCCGGCGTGGCCAGTCTGGCCGCCACCGCTCGCGCCATGCGTCGCCGGCTGATACCCGTGAAGGTTCGCAAGAGCTGAGCCTGTGTCGCTGCGAAAGGGTCGCTGCAAAAGCGCCGCGGCTAAACGAGCACTTCGCTCCAAGTCCAATGTCGATCGCTCGTGGCCTGGACCCGCGCTGGGTCGCCCCCGAGGCTGCTGACCAGCTCGCGGACTTCGGCCACGCACAGCGCGGCTCGCAGCGAGTCGTCAAACAATTGCCGCTGATGACGATTGCAGTCGCCCGCGTATTGCCGAACGAGTTGTTGGACCTGTTCGTCGTCCAGCGGCCGCGCCAGGTCGCGGATGAAGATTAGCCCCGGCCGCGCGAGTACCCGCAGCGCCTCGGCCAGCGCCGCGCGGGGTTCGGGGATGTGATGCACGATGCTGTTGGACATCACGGCGGCAAAAAAGCGATCGGGATAGGGCAGACCCTTGGCATCGACCCGCTCCAGGGTGATCCGATCCTGGAATCCGGCCCGCGCGACATTGGCCCGGCCGATCGTCAGCATGCTCTCGGCCAGGTCGACCGCCAGCACGCGAGCCTGCGGGTCATGCCCTAGCAGCTCGATCGGGATCTGGGCCGTGCCCGTGCCGAGGTCCAACACTTCTGCCATCGCAGGAACCCAGGCCGCGTCGCGGGCTGCAAGAAAATCGGCCACGAAGCGGCGGTTGACCTCGCCGTGGTCCATGGCGTCGTAGTCGGCGGCGTCATCCTTCGAGTCCATCACCTCGGGCTCGAGCACCCGCGCCAACCGTGACGTTTCCGGCGCCAGGTTCATCGCTTTGGTTTCTGGTTGGCAACTTCGTCGACTTTCACTTCCACGCCCAGCGCCGCCTTGGCCACCCGGGCCAGAGCCGTGGCATCGCCCTCAATGTGAAACGTGGTCTGCGTGTGCGTCAGCGATTTGCCGGTCGGCAACTGGGCCGCGGGCGAGAGTGACTCGATCTCATAGAAGCCCCCCATCGCCGCCTTGCCGGGCTCGGGCGGACCGTCGTTGTAACTATTCACGACGTCGCCGCGATACGGCTCCTGCTGACGACCCCAACTGTTATTGACGTACGAGAAACCGGTCGGCTCGGGCGGCATCGAAAAATGCACCAGCGTTAACACGCCCTGGGTCATGTCGATCGAACCGACCACCTGCTTCGCGCGGGGCTGTGGCACGCCGATCTTCGAGCGGTGTTTCCCGTCGCCCAAAAACCACAGCGCCTGGGCCGTGGCCCGCAGCCGCTCGGGCGGAATCCGGCCGAAGTAGTCCGCGTTGACGATCGGACCCAGCTCGGCGTCGTCGCCGCCTTTGTAGGGGATCACGATGTACGTGCGCGGGCTGGAAGGAAACTGCCCCAGACTCCAGATCGAGACCAGCCCCTTGTCGCGGGCCATCGCCGCGCCCTTGTTGGTGATCGTGTTGATCGTTTGATAGCCGACCATCTTCAGTTGGCTGCCTGACAACGCGGTCTGCGCTTCGCCGCCGAAGAGTTTGCCGAAGTGATGAATCTTTTGCAGGTGGATTTCGCGGGTCACTTCCAGGTCAAACTGCGTGCGGGCGGCGTTGGTAAACTTCATCTGCCGGGCGAGGCGATAATAGGGCTCGTCCTTGCCCGAGGTGACCTTGAACTCACCGTCGTTCAAAGCCGGCGGCGTGATCCAGTTGGACAGCTTCTGTTCGGCGCCCGGCGCAAACCACAGGCTATAGGAGCCTCCCTCGGGACCCAGCCACAGCCGGTCTTCGCCGCCGTAGTTGTTGAAGTGGGGATCCTTCTCGCCCTTGGTGATGAACTCCGTATTGACCCAGCCAAAGCTGCGACCGTTCAAGTCGTTGGCCGTGGAGGTCATGACCCGGCCCTGGTACGCGGGGCACACGGCGACGCGCTCGCCCGCCTCGCCGGTCAGCTCGATGACGTTGGTATGGGCGACCAGAAAGTCGCGGACCGCGCCATAGCGGGCCGGCTCGGCGGCGCTGGCGGTAGAGGCGCTCGCGGTGGCGGCAAGGGCGACCAGCAGGGTTGCCAGAGCGATGGAACTGGACGGGTCGGCGCTGGGCATCCGGTGCAAATTCATGAACGGTCCCTCCTGGGATTGATTCGGCGACGGCCGCCGGCCGGCTGGATTTGTCCCCTTTTCGGAGACCATTTGCCTTGCGGCGGCCGCGAGGTCAAGCTTCAATTAAATCCGGGGTTTCTGCAATTCAGGGCTACCAGGCCGGGTTGTTCGCTCCCGACGGGTCGCCTCCACCCGTTCCGTCCGCCGCAGGAGCAATCCGGGCGGTCCGGCTCGCGTCTCCTGGCGGGCCGGCAGGGTGCGCGATTATAGCGATTTGTCCAGGCTTGGGCAGACCGAACTTAAAGCGGGGCAGAGCCTAGGTTTGATAGGAGCGGCCGGGGGCGGCAGGACCCCGGGTTTTCACCGCCGGACTCTGTTACAATGCCGCACAGTCCACTGGCTATTGCGAGCGGCCCCGGGCCAGTCCCCCCGGGCCTCGCGTGTCCAAGGGCATGACGCCCTGAAATTGCGGCATTTTTTCCGCATGCGAACTGAACCGGCTCCTTAGGCGGGCCGTAATGAACGATGAGTAAGGCAACCAGACACCCGCCAGTGACAGCCGCTGGGCCCGATCGGCATGGAATGTCCGACGAGGACTTGCTGCTGGCCTACCGCGATCACGCTGATCGGCTGGCGTTTAACGAGTTGGTCCACCGCTACGAGCGGGAATTGTATAGCTACCTGAGGCGTTACCTGGGCGATGCAAGCATGGCCGAGGACGCGTTTCAAGCGACGTTTCTGCAAGTTCATCTGAAATGCGACCAGTTCGACGAAGGCCGGAAGTTTCGACCTTGGCTTTATACCGTTGCCACAAATCAGGCCATCGATGCCCAACGCCGCAACAAGCGTCACAAGAGCGTCAGCCTGGACCGGAACTCCCGACATGATGGAAACGATGAGGTCGGAGCGCTGGTCAATCTGCTGGAAAGCCGCGAGGCCGGACCGGACGATCAGGTACAGGCCCTGCAACAGACCGAGTGGGTTCGGGGCGCGGTCGACCAGTTGCCCGAGGCGCTCCGCGAAGCGGTCAACCTCGTCTATTACCAGGGAATGAAATACCGCGAAGCCGCCGACATACTTCATATCCCCGTGGGAACCGTCAAAAGCCGCTTGCATGCCGCGATCTTGAAGCTCAACGAAGCCTATTCCGCCGACGAAGCAAGCTCAAAACCGTAGTCACACACGACCATGCGCGAACAACTAATCGGTTACCTGTTGGAAGCCCTGGAGCCACACGAGCACCAGGCCGTCGCCGTCGAACTGGAGTGCAACGCCCAGCTGCAGCGCGAACTGGAACTGCTAAGCCGGGCCTTACAACCCTTGGCCGCCGACCGCCAGTTGCACGAGCCCCCGCGCGGACTGGCCGAGCGAACCTGTCATTACGTGGTGGAGAAATCCACGCAGATCACCATACCGATGTCCGCGCCGCAAGATTCCTCGCGCTGGTCGCTGGCCGATATGGTCGTGGCGGCCGGCATCTTCGTGGCCGCCGGGTTGTTGTTCTTTCCGGCCATGAGCCAAAGCCGCTTTGCCGCCAAGCTGACCCATTGTCAGAACAACCTGCGTCAGGTCGGCATGGCGATGAACAACTACAGCCAACTGCATAATGACTTTTTCCCGCTGGTGCCGCTGGAAGGCAAGCTGTCCGCGGCCGGCGTGGTGCCTGTGCGACTGCGGGCCCTGGGCTTCCTCGAAGGTTCGCACGTCGTCGTCTGCCCCGCGTCGGTCCTCGCTGACGAGGTCGACTTCCGCATGCCGTCGCTTGAGGAGTTGGAGGCAGCCGATGCCCCGACGCTGATCCGGTTGCACGGCAACATGGGCGGCAGCTATGCCTACGGCGTGGGGTACGTGAGCGGCGGAGCGTATCATCCGGCCCGCAACATGCACCGGGTGCGATTTGCCATCGTGGCCGACGCCCCCACCACCGCCGCGCCCTTCCACTCCACCAATCACAAGGGCTGCGGCCAGAACGTGCTGTTTGAAGATGGCCACGTGCAGTATCTGACCACCTGCAAAGCGCACGGCTGCACCGACCACATTTACACCAACGACCGCGGCCAGGTCGGCCCCGGGCTGTCGCTGAACGACGCCGTGCTGGGACCCAGCCACTTCAAGCCGAAGATTTCCGCCGAATTGCTCAACGCCGGCAGCGACAAATAGCTGCCGCCAACCGGCAGACGCACGAACTGTTCGCCGACAACGATCTTTTAAGACCACCTCGCGAGACCGCCGAGGTGGTCTTTTTTCTTGCGCGTGGCGAAATGTGAACGTCGCCGCGGAGGTCGCCCGCGCGAACTGCGGCTGGTAAACGCCGCTTTCCCGCTGAAATAGGGCGAACTCGGCAATCTCCCCTGCCCGGCCAACCGCTTGGCACCGGCTTTGCTTTATCGGGTAGTCATCAAACGGCCCGCCTCGTGGCCGCTCGGGCCCCGGTCTCCTCGGGCTCGGGCGGCCACTTTTTTTCCGCTCTCGACCACCTCGTTTCCTGTCGCCTCGCTGACATGCACGCCCGCGAACTGATCGACGTCGCCGGACTGGTCGCCTTAAACGGCCCCTTGCTGGCCTGCGGCGCGCAATCACCCAGTCTCTCGGCGCTCGAGCAGTATTGGGCCACCAGCAAGTTTCGCTTCGAAAACTGGATGCGCGTGCTGAAGGTCTTCGCCCATCAGATCAACGAACCTTGCGGCGGCGAGCCGGCCGACTGGTTGGAGATTCGCGCCACGCTCGACGAGATCTTCACCAGCGAGATGCTCACCCGAGTCTTTACCGCCGTGCTGGTCACCCACGACCGCCACACCAAGGCCAACCTGGCCGAGCCGATCGCCCGCAGCGTAATGACCTCGCACATGGAAGCCCGGCACCGCGCGATGTCGTTGCTCGTGCAGGGGGGCTCGCTGGGCGTGAAGCAGGCGGCCGCGGTCAACCGGCTGAGGATTCGCGCCGAACGCTGGACCGACCTGCTGGTGGGCAGCCTGATGCATTTGGGCGACGTCGATGAATTTGCGGTCGAAGCCGAGCGGGCGGCCGATTTTTGCGAGGACCTCGGTCAACAGCGCTACCGGCCCGACGGCGCCCAGGCCTGGCGACTCACACTGGTCTCTATGCGCAACGCATTTCACACCGGCCTGTCGGTGATCGCGGCCAACTCCGAGGCCAACGCGCGGATCACGGCTGCCGTGCTGGGTTGCTTTCCCGGCGACCTGTTCGACTCCACGGGCATCTTCCACTCGCTGTGGATGATGCGTCTTACGGCCACTGCCAGCGACGCCCAGGGGATGCTCAGCGAGCTGTTGCACGCCGGCGCGCCCAGCGACCGCCGCCGGCAATCGCGGCTGAAGCGCCGGCTGTAAAAGCCTGCGCGCGCCGTCGAGCGAACTAACCTCTGACGGTCTTGGCGGCAATCTCCGCGGCCACCGCGGCGCTGATTGCCGGCGCGTCGCCGCCCATTCGTGCGACGTGCTCCTCGACCACGTGGCAGCGGACCTTCTGTCCGCCCACATCGAGCTCCTCCGGCCGCTCCGTGCGGCAGCGCGCCATCGCCAGCGGGCAACGCGGATGAAACCGGCAGCCGGCCGGCGGATTGATCGGGCTGGGTACGTCGCCGGGCAGGATGATGCGATTGCGCTTCTTGGTCGGCTCCAGCCGCGGGATCGAGCTCAGCAGGGCGTGGGTATAGGGATGCAGCGGCTGCCGATACAGCGCGCGGCTGGGACCCGTCTCGATGATCTCGCCCAGGTACATCACAGCCACACGGTCGGAGACGTACTCCACCACCGACAGATCGTGTGAGATGAACAGGTAGGTCAACCCCAGCCGGTCCTTCAGCTCCACCAGCAGGTTGATGATCTGCGACTGGATCGAGACGTCCAAGGCTGAGATCGGTTCGTCCAGCACGACAAACTTCGGTTCGAGCGCCAACGCCCGGGCGATGCTCAGCCGCTGCCGCTGACCGCCAGAGAACTCATGCGGGTAGCGATTGATATACGTCGGGTCGAGCCCTACCTCGGCCAGCGTCTGGCGAACTTTCTCCAATCGCTCGCGGGCATTGCCCAAGCCGTGAATCACCAGACCTTCTTCGACGATACCCCGCACGGTGATTCGCGGGTTGAGTGAACCGAAAGGATCTTGAAACACGATCTGCATGTCACGCCGCAATCGGCGCAGCGCGCGACCACCTGTGGCCGCCACGTCCTGACCGTCGAGCAGCACCCGGCCGGCGGTCGGTTCGATCAGCCGCAAGAGCGTGCGTCCGGCCGTGGTCTTGCCGCAGCCGCTCTCGCCGACCAGGCCCAGGGTCTCGCCCCGCGCAATGGTGAACGACACGTCGTCCACCGCTTTGACGTGGCCGACCGTGCGCGAAAAAACGCCGCGGCGCACTGGAAAGAATTTCTGCAAGTGCTGCACGTCCACCAGCGGCGCGGTCATGGTCCACCTCGCAGCTCGGGCAGCTCGCCGGCAAAATGACAGCGGGCCCAGTGACCGGGGTGAATCTCGCGCAGCTCGGGCTCTTCCACCCGGCAGCGGTCGGCCACCCACGGGCAGCGCGGATGAAACTTGCAGCCGGCGGGAAAGCGCAAAGGGCTGGGGACCATGCCCGGAATGGTGGTGAGGGTTTGCGACTTCGCCTTGCCCGGCTCGGGCCGCGAGCTGAACAGGCCGCGGGTGTAGGGATGCAGCGGATCGCGGAAGATCTGTTCGACCGGCGCGTACTCGACAACTTTCGAGGCGTACATCACGGCCACGTCGTCGGCCATCTCGGCGATGATGCCCAGGTCGTGCGTGATGATCAGAATCGACATGCCGATCTCGGCTTGCAGCCCGCGCAACAGGTCGAGGATCTGGGCCTGGATCGTGACGTCCAGCGCCGTGGTCGGCTCGTCGGCGATCAGCAATTGCGGGTGGCAGGAGAGGGCCATGGCGATCATCGCCCGCTGCCGCATCCCACCCGAGAACTGGTGCGGGTATTCGTCAAACCGCCGCGTCGGTTCGGGAATCTGCACCTTGGCCAGCATCTCGATCGCGCGGGTGCGGGCCTCGGCCTTGCTGACTTGCTGGTGTAGCTGAATCGCCTCGCTGATCTGCGCGCCGATTGTGAACACAGGGTTCAGCGAGGTCATCGGCTCTTGAAAGATCATCGAGATGCGGCCGCCGCGAATGCCCCGCATCTGCGGCTCGGGCAATTCGGAGAGGACGACGTCGGCGGTGGATGGCGCATTGGTTGCGTGGGCGCCGTTCTTTGCCGGCCGAGCGCCGCCGTGCAGCACGATCCGGCCGCCTGCAATGCGACCCGGCGACGAGATGAGTTGGATGATCGACATTGCGGTCACGCTCTTCCCGCAGCCGCTCTCGCCGACCAAACCCAGCGTTTTGCCCTGGGGAATCACCAGCGAGACGTCATCCACCGCGCGCACGACCCCCTCCTCGGTATCAAACCAGGTGCGAAGGTTCTCAATGGTGACGAGCGGTGAGGACATCGAACAGGCTACAGGCCTCGGGCTTCAGGAAGAACAATGATGTCCGTTTTGTAGGTCAGGCATTTGCCTGACATCGCATCACCATGCGTTTCTCTGTCAGGCAAATGCCTGACCTACCAAACCAACAACCAACAACTAGCAACCAACAACGACTCTTCCAACCGCTCCTCACTTCTTTCCACCGCGCAAGCGAGGATCGGTCGCTTCTTGCAGGCCTTCTCCGATCAGGTTGTAGGTCAGCACGGTCAGAAAGATCGCGGTGCCGGGAAACAGCACCAGCCACCACAGGTTCAGGTTCGTGCGGCCGGCGTTGAGCAGCGTGCCCCAGCTAGGATTGGGCGGCGGGGCGCCGAAGCCCAGGAAGCTCAGAGCGCTCTCGGTCAGGATCGCGCCGGCAATGCCAAACGTGATCGGCACCAATAGCGGCGCCAGCGAGTTGGGCAGCAGATGGCGAAACATGATCCGCGTGTGCGTGGCTCCTAGGCCTCGCGCGGCCATGACAAAGTCGCTCTCGCGCAGCTTTAAGAACTCGCCCCGCGCCAACCGGGCAATGCTTGTCCAGCCGGTGCAGCCCAGCACGGCCATCATGTGCCAGATGGTCGGCTTTTCCAGAATCGCCAACAGCGCCAGGATCAGTACCAAGGTGGGAATGCACATCACGACCTCGATCAACCGGCTCAGCACCATGTCGACCCAGCCGCGAAAGTATCCGGCCGCCGCGCCCACCGCGATGCCGATCAGCGCCGCGATGCCCATCGAGACAAACCCAACCAACAGCGCGATCGTGGTGCCGTGGACCAGTTGGGCAAACACGTCGATGCCGGTCTGCGTCGTGCCGAACAGGTTGTAGCGGTTCGGAGCGCCCTCGTCGCCGGTCGGGTTGCCCGGCTGGTCGGGCCACTCACCGTCGCGCACGCGGCGGTAAGGGTCCTGATACACCAGCGGCCAGATCGCCCAGCTCTCGGGATCCTTGTCGTGCAGATTCGCCGGATAGATGCGGCGGAATTTATCCTGCGTGAAGATCGGGTTTTCCCACCGCGGGTTGAAATAGGCCATCGCGGGAAAGTAAATCCGACCCTTGTACTTGCAAACGATCGGCCGTGTGCCCGCGATCGCCGGCGCCAACAGCGCCACCAGTCCCATGAATCCGACGAAGACCAGCGCTGCCATCGACAGCTTCCGCGCACGAAATCGCCGCCAGGCTTCGTGCCAGAATCCCCGGGCCATTGCGCCCTGGGCGACCTCGACAGGTTGCATCACGGTGGCGTGCATCGGTTCGTAACTGGTTGACCTGCTTTCGCGACTAGTGGCTACGAATAAGTGACCCGCGGATCGACCAGCGAGTAGGCCACGTCGGCCGCCAACTGGCCGACGAGCGTCAGCATGGAGAACATCAAGGTCAGGCCCATGATCGTCGGATAGTCGCGCTCGCGAATCGATTCGAACAACAACCGCCCCATCCCGGGCCAGCTAAAAATCTGCTCCAAGATCACCGCCCCGCTCAACAGCGCAGGCAGCGTCAATCCGATCAGCGTGACCAGTGGGATCAGCGTGTTGCGCAGCGCGTGGTGCACCAGGATGCGCCGCGGCGGCACCCCCTTGGCCCGGGCCGTGCGGATGTAATCCTGTCGCACCACTTCCTCCAGGTTCGACTTCACGAACCGGCTGTAGTAAGCCAGCGAGGCGTAGGTCTCGCAGACGATCGGCAGCAGCGCGTGCCGAGCCAGGTCGCCCACCTTGCCCAGGGTCGAAAGCTGCGCGTAGTCGTCGCTGGTCATGCCGAACAGCGGCAGCCAGCCGAGCTTCACGGCAAAGATCAGTTGCAGAAACAGCGCTGCGACGAACGACGGCAACGAGTACAGCATGTACAGCGCCGTGCTGCCGACGCGTTCGTCCAGTTTGCCGCTGCGCGCGGTCGCCACCAGTCCGAGTGGCACCGAGATCAAATAGGTCAGCACTAGCGAGTTGAGCGACAGCAGCAGCGTCGGCCCGATCCGCTCGGCGATCAAGGTCGTGACCGGCTGCTTGCGAGAGAAGGAGCGGCCCAGGTCCAGCCGCGCGAGGTTGCCCATCCAGATCACATAGGCCTCGGGCCAGGGCTTGTCGAGGCCGTAGGTCTTCTTCATCCGCTCGATGTCCTCGGGGCTCACCTTGCGGCTGGGATCCATCTCGCCCAACCCCACCGTGAGCGGCGTGCCCGGCATGCTGCGGATCAGGCCGAAGACGACAAACGTGATCAACCACAGCGTCAGCAGACCCAACAGCGAGCGGCGGACGAGGTAGTTGACCATGGGCAAGGGTCGCGGCGGGAACGATGGCGGAAAGTCTGGCAGACGCTCATCTGGCCGAGCAGCTACGGCTTAGCTTTCCAGATGGCGTTGAACCCCGGGCTGTAATTGAACGGACCGCGCGGACTGAAGTGATAGCCTCGCAGCGACTTGTTGAAGGCGTAGAACGAATTGCGGAAGTACAAGAATGTATACGGCTGGTCGGCGTAGATCTGTTCGGCGATGCGGCCGTAAATCTCGGCCCGCTTGCCGCGGTCGAACTCCTTGCGACCCAGCTTGTAAAGTTGGTCCACTTCGGCGTTGGAATACTGCACGAAGTTGCGACCCTCTCCGGTCACAAACAGGTTGTCGCTGGTGTCGGGGTCGGTGCCGGTGCCCCAACCGCCGAACATCGCCTGAAAGTCATGGTCCGAGGTCTTCTGTTGTAAGACAGTGAACTCCAGCGGGCGGACGTTGCACTCGACGCCGATCTGGTCGAGGTTTTCCTTCAGCAGCGTGCAGATCGCGATCCGCTCGGGCGCGTTCGGGCAGACGATCGTGAACTCAAACGGCACGCTGCGGCCGTCGATCTCTTTGTCGCGGATGCCGTCGCCGTCGTGGTCGGTCCAACCGGCCTCGTCCAGCAGTTGCTCGGCCTTGGTCAAGTCCTGCTTGTAGTACGGCTGCGGCTCCTTGGGCGCCATCCACGCGGTCTGGTGAAAGATGCCGTTGGAGGGCGAGTTCAGCCCGTAGAGGAGCTTGTTGATCATCTCCTCGTGATTGTAGGCATAGGACATCGCCTTCCGGACGCGGACGTCGCTGAAGTAGGGGGTCTTGATGTTCCAGCCAAAGTAGAAGTACACCCACTCCAGCGCCGTCGCCTTGGTGTTGTAGCGATAGAAATCATCGTCGTTGGTCTGGGTTTTCCATTGCTCCGAGTTCAGCAGGCCTTCATCGACCTCACCCGCCTTGAGCGCCAGGAGCGCCGTGTTTGGATCTTCCAAGATGCGGAACCTCACGGTCTTAAGAAACGGCTTGTTGCGCACCTGCTTGCCACCGTGCATAAACCAGCTCTCGCGCCGCGTGAGCACGATCTCCTGCCCACGCGACCGGCTGCTGATTTCGTAAGCGCCGCCGATGACCGGCGCGTTTTCCAATTGCACGTGCGCGGAGCTTTGCGTCAGCGTGGGATCCTCTTTGAGCGTCGCTTCGTAGATGTGCTTCGGCAGGATCGGAAAATTCACGTTCCAAACATTTGTGGCCAGCGCTTCCTTGTGAAAGTAGACGACCGTGCGGTCGTCATAGGCTTCGACCGAGCGCAGCTTGTCGGTGCCCGAGCGGACGGCCGGCACCGGCACCCGCGGATCCATGATCACGCGATAGCTAAAGGCCACGTCGTGGGCCGTGATCGGTTTGCCGTCGCTCCAGGTCAGGTCGTCGCGCAACACGACCTTGTCCATCATGCGGTCGGCGCTGGTCTGCCACGACACGGCCACATCCTTGGAAGCAAACGGCCGCATCGTCCAGTCAAAGCTGAAGATGCCGAAGGCGGTCAGGCCGGCCACGTCGAACTCGGCGGTCGAGCTCTGCATGATCGGGTTGGTGCTCTTGACGTCCATCGGCAGGTAGCGATTGATGCCCGCTTCCCAATCGACGTCCTCGGGCTTCTCAGGCAAGCGGCCCAGCCCGCTCATGATCTTGTCGTTGTCCTCGGGCGAGACGTTCTTAAGCGCGAGCGCCTCGGCCGCGGTGGCCAGCGGTTTCTCGCCGGCCTGCTTCTCGCGCAATAGCTCCAGGCCATCCTCGACCGGCTGGTCGATCCAGCTGGCCGTCTTGTCGAGCTCCGCCAGCTCGGGACGCTCGAAGGGGGGCACTGCCGGCTCCGCAGCGGCCTCGGTAGCGTGTTCCTTGGCGGACGCAGCGTTTGCAGCGGCGTCTTTGTCGGGCGCGCCGGCATCGGCAGCATCCGGCGGCTTCACGCCGGTGGCATCACCGCCGCAGCCGCCCGCGCCCAGCAGGGCCACGAATGAAATGACTACAAATCCTGCGCTCCACTGCCTGCGACCGAGTGCTAGTAGCGCCATCCGGTTTGATCCCCCACTCGCCCAGGTTTGTGTTTCACACGTTCAAGTTGCTGGCACCGCCCGTGCGCGGCAAGCCCGTCATCGGGGTCCGCTCGGCGTTGCTCTCCAAGTAGCAAGGCCATGCTATAAATTGAGTTACGCGGGGTCAACAACACTTTCCGCGGGCCTCAGCAGGCGCATCTCGCACGCTGCACGTTGACGTTGTCTCATGGCCCACGCTCGCCGTTCGGCGACGCCCCCGGCACTCGCGCCCAGCGGTCGCCGCTTCGCCACCAAACCCGTGTTGAGCCGTTTTCCCCATCTCTGTACTCTATGGCCCCTGATTATGGGTGGCGGCGTTGCTGTTGGCACGATGCGAACGGTTCGTCGCGACGCAGGGCGTCCACTCCCAGATTTCGAATTCTGCCATTCGAGGGTTGTTATGCGAGAGCTTCCCGCGGCGCGGTCGTTTGGCGTTGGGGCGCGCGCACTAGCGCTGTGTCTGCTGACCGCCTTCAGCATGGCGAGCGTGACGCCACTGGCGGCCAAAGAAGCTGAATGGATTTGGAGCCCCGCCTACGAAAAAGAGCTCGCGCCTGAGGGCGTCTGCTACTTTCGCAAGTCATTCAACCTGGGCACGCCCGAGCAAGGCACCATCCAGATCTCTTGCGACGACAGCTACGAGCTGTTTGTCAACGGTCGCCAGGTCGGCGAAGGCAAGAATTGGAAGCTGTTGGACGTCTACGACATCACCAAGTATCTGGTGCAGGGCTCCAACACCGTGGCCGTGAAGGCTAAGAATTCCGAGGGGGGCTCGGCCGGTCTCGTGGCCCGAGTGGTCGTCAAGCAACAAGGCAATACGCACGTCGAGCATTCGAGCGACGCCAGTTGGAAGACCACGCTCAAAGACTTTCCGCAGTGGCAGAAAGCCAAGTTCAACGACGTCCAATGGCTGGCGGCACGCAGCTTCGGCGCGCTGGGCGCCACGCTGCCCTGGGGCAATGAAGTGACCGTGGCCGGCGCTGAAGGCCGCTTTAAGGTCACTCCCGAGTTTCACGTCGAGTGGGTCGTCGACCCTCAGGACACCGGGTCGCTGGTCTGCATGACATTTGACGAATTCGGCCAGATCATCGCCGCCCGCGAGAACGGCCCGCTGGTCGTGATTCGCGACGACGACAAGGACGGCCTGATCGAAACGGTGGCGCCGTTCTGCGACACGATCACCAACTGCCAGGGTCTGTTGGCGGTGAGCGGCAAGATCTTCGCGGTCGGTCAGGGACCCGAGGGGGCCGGCCTGTACCGCTTGAGCGACGACGACCACGACGGCAAGGCCGACAAGGTGGACGTCGTATTGAAGTTCGGCGGCGAGATGGGCGAGCATGGCCCGCACGCCTTGGCGCTGGGTCCCGATGGTCTGGTTTACATGATCGTGGGCAACTTTGCCCGCGTGACCGAGAAGTACGCCGAGGGGAGCCCCTACCACGACTTTCACGAGGGCGAGCTGATCACGCCCCGCTATGAAGACGCCAGCGGTCACGCCGTGGGCATCAAGGCCCCGGGCGGCGCGGTGATCCGCACCGATGTCGCTGGCACCGCGGTCGAGCTGGTGGCCGGCGGTTTGCAGAATCCTTATGACCTGGCCTTCAACGACGACGGCGAGCTGTTCACCTGCGATTCGGACATGGAGTGGGACTCGGGCATGCCCTGGTACCGCCCCACGCGGATGGTCCACGTCAGCGCGGGCGCCGAGTTTGGTTGGCGCAGCGGCTGGGCCAAGTATCCCAACTACTTTGCCGACAGCCTGCCGCCCGTGGTTGAGCTGGGTCGCGGCTCGCCGGCCGGCATGGAGTTTTACAGCCACTTCATGTTTCCGCGGCGTTACCACAATGCGCTGTTCGTCTGCGACTGGTCGCGCGGCCGCATTCTGGCGATTCGCACCAAGCAGCACGGCGCTTCATACAAGGCCGTGGCCGAGGTGTTCGTCGAAGGTCAGCCGCTCAACGTCACCGATATCGCCGTCGGGCCCGATGGCTGGTTGTACTTCTGCACCGGCGGTCGAGATACCGAAGGCGGCGTCTACCGCGTGGTCTGGAACGGCAAGGTGCCGCCGCAGATCATGAACCGCGGCAAGGGCATCGCCGCTGCTGTCTCGCAGCCGCAGCTCACCAGCGCTTGGGGGCGTCAACAGGTTGCGCTCATCAAGCAGCAACTCGGCGACGGCGAATGGACCAAGCAACTGGCCAAGGTGGCCAAAGACCAGAAGTCGCCTCCGGCGCATCGCGCTCGGGCCCTGTCGCTGATGCAGCTCTATGGCCCGCACCCGACCACGTCCCTGTTGGTCGAGACCTCGCGCGACGCCGCTCCGGCCGTGCGTGCCAAGAGTGCGCAGCTGATGGGCATCCATCTCGACGAGGTCGCGCAAGAACAGCTAGTGGTGCTGTTGGCCGACAAGGATCAATCCGTGCAGCGCGCCGCCTGCGAGGCGATCGCCCGCGGCGGGATGACGCCGCCGGCTGACAAGCTCTTGCCGCTGTTGGCCTCAAACGACCGCTACGTATCCTGGGCGGCGGGGCGGGCTTTGCAAACGGTGCCCGCCGACGAGTGGGCAGGCTCCGTGCTGGAAGACGCCGCACCGGCGGCCTTCGTCAATGGCGCCGTGGCGCTCTTGACCCCGCAGGTCGACCGCCGCACTGCCGAGGGCATCCTGAACCGCGGCGGCCAGCTCATGAAGACCTATCTGACCGACGAAGAATTTATCGGCCTGCTGCGGGTCATGCAGTTGGCCCTGCTGCACGGCAAGATCGCGCCCGACGAAATGGATGCGCTGCGCACTCAGCTCTCGGACGAGTATCCCTCGCGCGACGTTCGCATGAATCGCGAGCTGGTGCGGTTGCTGGTGTACCTGCAGGACCCGGCCTTTGCCGAGCGGATGGTCGAGCAACTCAAGAGCGACATCCCCAGCGTCGAAAAGATGCAGCTCATCATGCACGCCCGCTTCTTGCAGGCCGGCTGGACGCTGCCATTGCGTTTGCAGATGCTGATGGCCTTGGAAGAAGCCCGCACCGTGCAGGGCGGACACAGCTTTGCCGGGTACGTCGAAAACGTCTCCCGCGACTTCTTCGCGACATTCAACGAAGAAGAGTGCCAGACCGTGCTGGCCGAGGGAGCCAAGTGGCCCAGCTCGGCGTTGAGCGTGCTGGCCAAGTTGCCCGAGCATCCGACCGAGGAAACCCTGGCCCAGATCGAACAGCTCGACCGGCAGGTCCGCAAGCTCGACACCGAAGCAGCCAAGAAGCTGCGGATCGGCATTTGCGCGGTGCTGGGCGTGAGCAAGAACGCGGACGCGATGGCTTATCTGCGCGAGCTTTACGAGCAAGAGCCTGACCGCCGAGTTACCTTGGCGATCGGCTTGGCGCAACAACCCGACGGTGAGAACTGGCCGCTGCTGGTCCGCTCACTGTCGATCGTTGAGGGCGCAGCCGCTCAGGAAGTGCTGATGCGGCTGGCCCAGGTTGACCGCACACCCGAGGAGCCCGAGGCCTATCGCCAGGCGATTCTGCGGGGACTGATGCTGCGCGAAAACGGCGGCCGCCGCGCCGTCGAGCTCTTGGAAAAGTGGACGGGTGAGAAGCAGGGCGAAGCCGACGCCTCGTGGGACAAATCGCTGCCAGCCTGGCAGGCCTGGTTTGTGGCCAAGTATCCTGACCTGCCCGAGCCCAAACTGCCGGTCGAGGCCGAGCAAAACAACTGGACCTTCCAGGAGCTGCTGAGCTACCTGACCGGCCCGCAATCGTCGCACAGCGTGGCGGCCCGCGGGGCCATGTTGTTTGAAAAGGCCCAGTGCGTGAAATGCCACCGCTACGGCGACCGCGGCGACACCGTGGGACCGGATCTGACCAACATCAGCAAGCGATTCCAGAAGAAAGAGATTCTGGAATCCATCCTGTTCCCTTCGCACGTCATCTCCGACCAGTTCGCCAGCCAGACGATCGTGACCAAGAGCGGTAAGACCTACAGTGGCATGGTGGCGCCCACGGGTGACGGCTCGTTGACCGTGCTGTCGGACAAGGGCGAGAAGACCGTGATTGCCGAGGATGACGTGGAGCAAACCACGCGGACCAAGGTCTCGGCCATGCCCGAGGGCTTGCTCAACACGCTCTCGCTGGAAGACATCGCGGACCTGTTTGCCTACCTGGGCGCTCCGCCGCACAGCGAGGTCACTCGGCGCCCGGCCAAGGTTCGCTAACGCACGGGGCAGGAAGCTAGCTCGAATAGGTCACGCGCGGGGCCAGATCTTGCGTGGCGTCACGGCCTGCCACGGCCGGCAGCGTAACGACCAGCGTCGTGCCGCGGCCCGGCATGCTCTCGGCACGGATCGTGCCGCCATGGGCGACGACGATGGATTGGCAAATGCTCAACCCCAGCCCATTGCCGTGGGTCAAGTTCTCGCGCTGCCGCGACTTGTCGCCCCGATAGAATCGATCGAACACGTGTGGCAAATCCTCGGGGCTGATGCCCATGCCCGTGTCGGCGACCTTCAAGACGATCTGCTGGTGGGCCAACTCGTACTGAAGCGTGACCAGCACCTGGCCGCCGCGGGGCGAGAATTTCAGGCTGTTGTCGATGAGGTTGTTGATAACCTGGCGCAGGCGGTCGCCGTTGCCGTAGACGACGAGGTTCTGGGCCAATTCGGCCCGTAGCGTGATGCCGCGTTCCTCGGCGGCGCCGCGAAACATATCCACCGACTTCTCCACCAGGCGGTCGAAGTGCACGGGTCGCTTTTCGGGAGCGCGGTCGGTGGTGTCGGCCTCGGCCAGCAGCAGCAGCTGATTGACCAGCACCCGCAACTGTCCGCACTGATCGGCGATCTCACAGAGCATGTCCTGGTACTCTTCGACCGAGCGATCGGTGTTCAGCGCCACCTCAACCGAGCTTTGCACGGCGGCCAGCGGTGAGCGAAGCTCGTGGGCCGCATTGGCCACGAACTCCCGGTTGCGCTCCAGGTAGTCGCGCAATTGGTCGAGAAAATGATTGATGGTCACCGACAGCTGATCCAGCTCGTCCTCCGTGCCGCGGATCGGCAACCGCTCTTCCATGTGGCTGGGGCGCAGTCGCGCCGCCGTGGTGATGATCCGGGCCAGGGGCCGGGTTGCCCGCCCGGCCAACCAATAGCCGCTCAACGGCGCGACGAACACGATCACGACGCCCGCCGCCACGATCAGTCGGGTCAAGGTGCCGACGTCATTGTCGACGTGGGCCAGCGACGCTCCTACCCGCACCGTGTAGGCCGGCAGACCGCTCTTGGTGATCACGCGCTGAACCAGCCGATACCCTGCCACGGTCCGCAATGTCGGCGCCGGAGAGATCGGCATGCCGACATTCGAGAGATCCGGCGGGCGTCCGCTGGACCATTCCACGGCGCCGTTGGGATCCAGCAATTGCACGAACAGCCCCCGGTCGACGTGCCCGCGAGCCTTGCGGTCCATCTCGTTGTGGATTTCGTCGCGATTGGGATAGAACCGCTCGACGGCCAGCACGACCTCGAAGGCGTCGTCCAGCAGTACCTGGTCGCTCTCGTTGATGAGCGTGTAGCGGAGCGATTCGCGGAGTCCCGCGAGCGTGACGATGCCGATCACCAGCACCGTGGCCGTGTTCCACGCGCTGAGCCGAAACCGCAGCGAGCGAAACAGCGTCTTAAGTTGCTCGAAGCGCATACCCCCGGCCTCGCACGGTCTGGATCACCGAGTCGTCATACCCCTTGTCCAGTTTACCGCGCAGTCGGTTGATGTGCACTTCGATTACATTTGTGGCCCCTTCCCAGTCGGTTTCCCACAAATGCTCGCAGAGCATCCGTCGCGTGACCACCTGCCCGGCGTAGCGCATCAGCAACTCGAGCAGGCTGAATTCGGTGGGCGTCAGCTCGATTTCCTTGTCGTCGCGCGTGACGCGGCGGGTGGCCAGGTCCAACGTGAGCTGGCCGGCGGTCATCACGGCCGGCGGCCGCGACGCGGTGCGCCGACAAACCGCCTCAACGCGCGCCATCAGCTCGACCAGGGCAAACGGCTTGACGATGTAATCGTCCGCGCCGGCATTCAGCCCCGAGACCCGCTCTTCGACCGCGCCCAACGCGGTGAGCGCGATCACCGGCGTCTGGATGCCGCTGCCGCGCAGCTCACGCAAGACTTCCAGCCCGGGGCGGCCGGGCAACATCAGATCCAGGATCACGGCGTCAAACTGCTGACCCAGCGCGAGCTCAAGTCCGCGTTCGCCTTCCTTGGCCCAGATGCAACTGTGTCCCGCTTCGGACAACCCCTTGCGAAGCGCTTTGCCAATCAAAGGGTCGTCTTCGATTACCAGTAGGTCCATCGGCCGCATTACCTGGAAGGAGGTGAAGGTCACCGCGTGCCGCGCGGTCGACGTCTCAATTTAGAATCGGCGTTCGTCATCTAGTTCGATTATACCGCTCGGCCAGCAGGCGTCGCAGAGGAACCGCGCGTCCCAAACACCCACGTTACGCCCACCCGTCAATTCCTTACGCGTTTGTAAGGTTCACGGCTCGACATTGCTCGCTGGACACCATCCTTACGCAATTGTAATCCATCGCGCGTCGCCGTTGGTTCGATGCACTTCTATATTCAAATCGTGTGGCTTGGCTTGGTTCAGATCGCCCCGGGGGCGGCGCGATCGGACCTGCTGGATGGCAAGGCCGGCCGTCGACGTCGCTCCTTCAGGAATGACCGATCAATGGAAGCTCACGCACCGCCGCTGCCCCAAATTCGTCCGCTGGCGGCGCCGCAAAACGGCATCGCGGGACTTAAGCATTGGCGACAGGACATCGTTGCCGGACTGATGGTGTCGCTGGTATCGTTGCCCCTATCGTTGGGCATCGCGGTCGCCAGCGGCGCCGAACCCATTACCGGTTTGATCTCGGCGATCATCGCCGGCCTGATCATGCCTTTCTTAGGCGGCAGCTTCGTCACGATCAGCGGGCCGGCCGCAGGCTTGGCGCCGGTGCTCTATGTGGGCATGGCTCAACTGGGCCAGGGCGACCTTCGCGCAGGCTACCCGCTGTTGCTGGCGGTGATCTGCATCACGGGGGCCGTGCAGGTGCTGCTCAGCCTGCTCAAGGCTGCGCGGTTGAGCGCCATCTTTCCCACGGCCGCTGTCGAAGGCATGCTGGCCGCGATTGGCCTGTTGATCATCGTTAAAGAGATCCCGCATCTGCTGGGCGTGCCGTTCGCCGAGCACGACTTCTTTCCGATGTTGTTTGAGTTGCCTGCGCGTATCGCCGAGGCATCGGGCACGGCAGTCATGATCGGTTTGGCGTGCCTGACGATGTGCTTTCTGCTGCCGCGTTTGAAAGTGCCGGCACTCGCGCTGGTGCCGCCGCCACTGTTGGTCGTTGGGTTTGGAATCCTGCTGGGCTGGCTCTTGCGGCTGGATGAAGGGCTGACGATTCACGTGCCCGACCACGTGCTGGCCCACGGCTTTGTGCCACCTGACTTCGCCCAATTGTTCAGCAGCTCGGCCCTGTGGAGCATCGCCGCCATCACTGTCGCGACGCTGACGATGGTCGACGGCGTGGAGTCGCTGGCCACGGCCGCGGCGGTCGACCGGATCGATCCATTTCGACGAAAATCGCAACCCAATCGCGTGCTGTTCGCGATGGGGATCTCGAACATGTTGTCCAGCATGGCCGGCGGACTGACCATCATTCCCGGCGGAGTTAAGAGCAAGGTCTGCATCATGGCCGGCGGTCGCACGCTGTGGGCCAATTTCTACAATGCAGTCTTCTTGATCCTGTATCTCTCGCTGGCCAGCGGGCTGATCAACCTGATTCCCTACAGCGCGCTGGCGGCGGTGCTAATTCACACGGGATACAAGATGTGCGAGCCTCGGCTCTGGCGGCACGTGGCCCGGATTGGTCCGGAGCAGATGCTGATCTTCGCGGCCACGGTCATCGCCACGCTGTTCACCGATCTGCTGTGGGGTATTCTGGCAGGCATCGGCGTGAAACTGCTGGTCAACACACTGTGCACCTGGCCGGCCCAGAATCTGGCGGGGCGGCATTGGACTTGGCCGTTGGCACACGTCGCGGATCTGTTTCGCAATCCCGTCACCCGGCGCGAGTCGACCGAAGACGTTTATGAAATGTACTTCGGCAAGCCCATGGTGTGCTTCAACGCCGTTTACGTCAACAAAGAGTTAAAGCGAATCCCGCAGTCGGCGCACAACGTGGTGCTGCACATCACGGATCAAGTGACGTTGATCGACCACACCACTTGCGACAATCTGCTGCGATTTGCCGGCGAACAAAACCAGCGCGCGGATTGCCACGTCGAGATCATCGGGCTGGAGCGAATGGTCTCGCGCACCGCGCACCAGGCTTCGCTGCGCTACGCTCAATCGACCGAGCGTCGCGGTAATCGCGTGGTCCGCGCGGCCCAGCGCGTCCTGCTGGGCAGCGACCCGCGCGCGTCGGATTGCGAAACACCGCCGACCGATTCTCGCCTCAAACCCCGCTAAAACCAGTTGCCTCCGCGACCCTTACGGACTTTTAACCGAGTCCTGGTGGTGGATTTTCAGGGTTGGTCCTATATTCGGAAGAATACCGTGCGTCTCGCCTGCGAGCCGTCTTCGACGCCACGCGGCGCCCGGACTCACGAGAAGCGACCGACAACCCATGCATCCGATCGCGGACCGCCGCACTAAGCCGGTCTCGAATATTTTGCTTCCGCCGGAACTCTTGACGAGGCTTTCGCCGCGCGCATCACGCGTAGCGGAGGAGTAAATTTATGTCGCAGATACTGTACGAGTTCTTGGACAACTTCAAGCACAACCTCTTCAAGCCCTTGTTGATGTTTTTCTACATGGGCTTCCTGGTGCCGATCCTGCGCGTGCCGTTTGAGTTTCCGCACGTCATCTACCAGGGTCTGACCATGTACCTGCTGATCGCCATTGGTTGGCACGGCGGTGAAGAATTGGCTTCGCTCGACGCCGCCGGCGCCAAGCAAGCGGTCGGATTCATGGCGATCGGATTCTGCTTGAACTTCCTGATCGGCGTCGCGTCGTACTTCATCCTTCGCAGCGTGTCGAAGCTGCGAAAGATCGACGCGGCGACCGTGGCCGGCTATTACGGCTCGGATTCTGCCGGAACCTTTGTCACCTGCCTGGGCGTGCTGATTGCTGCCAAGCCGGTCATCGCCTATGCCGCCTACATGCCGGTCATGCTGGCCGTGATGGAGATTCCCGGCTGCCTGGTGGCCCTGTTCCTGGTCTCCCGGATGCGCCGCACCGGCATGGACGCGCTGGGCAATATGCCGGGCGAAGCCAACTACGATCCCAACCTGAATGGGAACGGCGACGCCGACGAACACGGTCAACCCAATGGTCACGCGGTCGTCAAGAAGCACGACAGCCACGGCAGCGGCTTCAACCTGGAACTCTTGCACGAGGTCTTCCTCAACCCGGGCTTGTACCTGTTGTTCGGCGGTATCGTCATCGGTTACATCGCCCGCTACCAGGGCGAAAATGTCAGCAAGGTCGACGACATTCTTTTCGTGGACCTGTTTCAGGGGGTGCTTTGCCTGTTCCTGCTGGAGATGGGCATGACCGCGTGCCGCCGCCTGCGCGACCTGAAGACGGCGGGCTGGGGATTCATCGCCTTCGCGTTGATCGCACCCAATGTCTTTGCCACCCTTGGCATCATCGCAGCCCACATGTACAGCCTGGCCCTGGGCGTGCCCTTCGAGCTCGGCACCTATGCACTGTTTTCGGTTCTGTGCGCAGCGGCGTCCTACATCGCCGTGCCGGCCGTGCAACGACTGGCCATTCCCGAGGCCAGTCCCACGCTGCCGCTGGCGGCGTCACTGGGTTTGACGTTTTCCTACAACGTGACGATCGGCATCCCGGTTTACCTGGAGATCGCCAAGGCCGTGATTGCTAACTTCCCGGTGACCTGAGTGGACGTTTTATCGAGCGGTGTTGGAGTTCCCTTAGGGTCGCTCAGCCAGCGCCCGCGGAGTAATAATCATGCAGGAATTGGTAGGTATCGGTCACCTCGTGGTGATTGCTGACGCCGTGCTGGAGCAGCGGCTGCTGGAGGCGTTTCTGAGATTAGGCGCCAAGGGCTACAACTGCCACTACTGCATGGGCAAGGGACGGCACGAAATCATGGAAGATCCCTTCACCGGCCGCTCGCGGGTGCGGATCGAGGTCTTGGCGCAAATGGACGTCGCCAAGCAGATCCTGGAGTTTCTGCATGGCAAACCATTCGGCCGCTACCCGATGACCGCCTATATCGAAACCGTGCAGGTCGACAAGCGCGACAATTTCTATTAGTCCTGCCCTCTGTAGCCGGGGTCACAGACCTTTCCCTTACCCACAAGATTCATTGCTAGCGCTGGTGTCGGGTGGTGGGTGGTGCATCAGCCAGCCGGTGGTCATGTCGGAGAGCCGTGCGAGGCCTTGCCAGACGGT